>Ga0209199_1002693_pt1 | contig 18564 bp, 10 predicted proteins | sample COGITO_mtgs_1105_7_FD_184805 | JGI IMG/M metagenome (GOLD analysis project Ga0209199, IMG submission 184805) | Pelagic marine microbial communities from North Sea - COGITO_mtgs_110523 (SPAdes) (version 2) | ecosystem: Environmental > Aquatic > Marine > Epipelagic ...
TTATAATTTAGTTTATTTTCTTTTTTTCTATTTCTTCTGCTTGTTGTAGTTTTGCTTTTTCAACAATGCTGATCTCGATGGCCAAACTGATATATACGAGCAGATTGTATATATACATGATCAATACTATAATCTGCATCAATGTCTGTATAATAACTATTAATATTTGGACAATGATATAACCAACTACGGCAATGGCTGCTCCAGCAACTATATTATCCAAAAACATAATATTTGCACATTCGTTCCACATTTCATCAATCGGTTCGTTTTGATAAGAGGCCAAAGCTAATTTCCCTAAAGATGTATTCAAATCAACGACTGACCATTCAATTAAAAAGACAGATAAACCTGGCCACACTTTCCTTAACCAAAATATCATTGGCCAAAATATAAAGTATTCGTCCATCAGTGATGATAGTGTTAGCATACCTGTCACATAATTATCGGGTATGTATGCTGCACAATCTTGATATGAAATCAACCCTGAAAAGTCAACATCGACTTCAACTCCCACCGTACCGCTTAAAACACTGCCTGTAATATTGGTATCTACTATGTTTGCATTACTCCATTTATCTCCAACTGGACATACTAAACAGGTATCATCACTCGCACCATTTGCCATAGTCGGAAATAATTTGTAAAAGCAACCTGGATCGAGGCGGGTATGATACCACACATTTAAATCTTCGACTAGTGTGTATGGCATTAATGGTGCACATGTTATTTGATATCCATATACAATATAGAGGAATAAATAATTCACAATTGTAATAATAACCAAAATATTGGCTATCCATGCAAGAGGTATAACTGACCAATAAGGAGTGGTAGCTAAGATTAGAAGGGCGATTAGACAGGCTTTAATCGCTATATCTATTTGATCTACTCTATCGTTTTGATTGGAAGTGGTCACAAAAATACTTTCTTGTAAATCACATTTACTAAAAAGCAGATAATCGTAAAAGTAAAAGAAGCTATACCCATAAAATGGAACATAGCTGTCATCCGATTTTCTAACAAAATCGGTCGTAGCATTGAGAAATTTATCAATTTGACCTGTCCATTGATCTTTCTTGGTCTTATTTGTGTAATCTGTAATAAAAGTCCACCCAATATCTACAAAGTTGTTCCAATCATTTGCAACATGGAATGTCCATCTTAATGCATTTTTTTCATAAACGATCTCTTCTGTAGCTGCTACAGTAGTGAATGTACTATCAAAAAAATCGGCATTATATTCAATTAATTCGTCAAAATAAGCAGAAACATTTGACATTATGAATGGAAACCCTCTTTCTGTATTGGTATAAAATTCACCAATACTTGTAATTTGAAAGATCATTTCTTCCACAGCGTTATCCATAATATTACAATTTGTACACCAGATTGGAGCAGCCCCTCCTCCTCCTCTTTCTTCACATGTTTTGAGATCAGTTCTAATGGGAACCTTCAATTTCTGATGTTTTTTAGATTTGAGTTTATTTTTCGGTGGTTTCGTAAAGATATGTTTCAATTTACCAAAAGCTCTATCTGTATGTGTGACATGTGCATCGGAAGTTCCGACTGTCTGCCACCAATTATGTAAATGTTGACTTGACTCTAACATTGCATCTTTTGCTTTGTATAGTTGTTGTGACATATCTCGTCGTGTCCACTCTGATGAACTAGTATCTGCTGCTGATTTCAATTGAGAGTAGACTCTCCATGTTTTGGCTGCTTCACTATTGCTCTTTTTAAAATCTTTATCAAAAAAGCCAAGAGTTGTTTCTACCATATTAGTTAATTTAAACTGTTTTGCAATCTTACTGCTTTGATATGAAGCTAGCTGCATCATATTTATATAAAGATCGGCATCTAGTCCTTGTTCTAACATTAATAACCGGACATCTCCCCATCTTCTATTTTCATTCATAATATAATGTTGTAGAATCAATTTCGTAGCTCTTACAAAATCATATCCAACTACATATTTTGTTTTCCAATTATAGAAAATATCATCGGGAAATCTCTTGGATCCAAATAGTTTTTTGACTTCAAGACCAAGAATTTTATTTTCTACGCAATCAACCCAAGTGGCTTTTTCTAATGGTCTTAATTCTTCAAAAGTATATTTGGCTGTATCGGTCATAAAGTGGTCACAAATGGAAGTACCATTCCAGGTCAATGATTCGGCAATTTTCTGTGTAATATCAATATGTACAGTTTCTGTTCCTAATCTCCGGCTTAATTCTAAACATTCCATTGGTTCCCATGTACCTCCTCCTACAAAAAGAAGTGGTGGCAGCACTGTATTAAGTACGTTACATAAAAGACTGCCCAAAATATTTAATATTTTACCAAAAGGGCCAAAAAAGTCAAAAACTGCGCCCAATATCTTAAAGACTTGTTGCACTAAAATTTCGGCTACTTCTGCCCATAATTTAAAAAGATTTTCGAATAATGGGCCAATTACATCTGCATTACCACTAAGAGCTGCCATGAATTGTCCTAAAATTTCGGCTACTAATGTCACAATATCCAGTAATCCACCTTTCACTTCTTCTCGAACCATTGTTATTACATCTACAATAGAGAAACAGATTTCGCCTGCATCGGCAATTGCATTTAAGAGATCCCCTGTAGCAATAAAAAAATATTCAAATGCCCAGAAATAACCATCAACTAAACTAACAGTGGCGGAAGTAAATGATTCTGTTAATGACGCTTCTGTTAAAGTATCAAAATTTAGAACCACATTCACTGCCATTTTGCCTAGGACTAGCACTACCCTTTGTGATTGGATATATAAGACCTGAAAGATCATATTTATGAATTTCGCGAAAGATTCTTTTAATTCAGTTCGCATATTCGGAATAATAGCCGCTACCATGGAAGCAAGTGCTCCCATTGCCTTTTCATGATCACACAATCTTGGTAATGTATCGAAATTCACATCTGCAAAATTCCCTGTCAAAACACTCATACCATTTGCTACCATTTGTCGACCAGTATTCATTGTTACTCGTTTCTGACTTTTCACATATAATCCGGCAGAGCAAAAGAAATCATATCGACCCCAAATTCGACAACCGGGTAAATTTGCATTAGAATTTTGCTCTGTAGTAGCAGCCTTAACCTGAGGTGCAAAAGTAGTGGAAGCATCACAAGTAGTACCTGTTGTACATGACCCACTGTAACTAGCTGTCAATGCTTTTAAAGCTTCTAATTGTTTGGCTGAATCTGCAAATTCTCCCGCAAATTCTAATGTAGGTGTATTTGCAATTAAATAGGTAGAACCGGCAACGGGGCCATCTGGCCCACATTGTGGGTTTAATGGCCCTAATGAAACCATATAATCCAAGGCATCTGCAAAAGCACCCGTATTTTGAAATGTCCATTCTATAATCATTGAATTACACCAATGCATAGAGACTTGTTCAGAGGTAAACAGATTATCAATCAAAGCGCCTGTTTCAGCAGAACTACTAGTCACATCCAGATCCGGATATCTAGCTATACATTTACATTGGTCACTCATTGCTAAGGGGTGTTGATAGTTACACATACAATCAGTCTTACTATTGACCGACTTATCTGTGCCCTCCATTTCACATAATTTTAAGGGAGAACCCAGCTTTGACGAGGAATAATCTTTCTTACCACATTGATGCCATCGCATTTGTGTTTTTTCCTCTTCTGATAAGGAACCCCATTCCTTTTCATTAGTAGTCTTCTTGTACGAATATTTTTTCTCAATCTGTAAACGATTTAGACCATGGCCACAATTGACAGGATAATTAAACCATCGACCCGTAATAATATCTGTCCAAGATAAAGCAACACGAGTTAAAACACGGACTGATTCCACCGCTGCTCGAGTAATTGGCGGTAAAGTAGTCCCAAAAGCAATATATTTATCAATTGTCGCTCCACCCGGTAACTCCACATTGATATCCACCCCCTCTGTCGGTTTCATAAATGGCAATGCATCGCCAAAACCTGGGCCAAGTAATCCATGAGAAACATGCATTATTAGCGCATCGGCGGGTGCAAATAAATCAAAGGTAAGACTTGGCTGACCACACCAAGGATTATAGAGTGGAAGACCTTCATCCAATGTCATACCATAACTAATGTCACATTGACACTTACCCCTATCCTGTGTCCATATCCACCCTTTAGCATTGAATAGTGGATTATCTTCATCGATTATCTCTCCATCAAATGGAATAGTATAATTAAAGGCGGTAGCAGCGATACGATCCTCACAACTATAGACCTTTTCTCTCGGAATGGTTGGGCCTTCCCATCTCTGGAGAGTACGGAAAAAACCCTGTTCACTAGTGAATAAGGTCTTAACAGCTACTTCAACCAAGACTCCCCAGGCAATAAAAGGGACATTGACTACAGCAATTCCGGCGTTGGACACCGCACATCCTATAGTTTCGTGTAATGGTACATATCTACTTTCTGCCACATCTCGTACCCAATCACAAGCTAATTTGAGTGGTATATCTTCTTCTCTTAAAACCTGGAGAGGAGTCTCTGATGTCACAAGTGTCTGTAGTACATAGAATAACCACTGTCCAAAAACTGCCACCGAATTGACTGCTTGATGCATATGCGACAACGATTTGGTCATTGACCATGTATCAGGATCAAAGGTTGATTGGGATTCAGTATCAAAAACCGATAATAATTTGACGGGGCCATTAAACCCAAGGGTTGTAAGACTGTGCCAACCCGAAACTCCGATATGCGCTCCAACAGAAAACGGCCCTTCCGCCGGTACCGTAGAGAGAATAAATTCACCGTCACTCAGAAATAACAACATCTTTTCCATGGATTTGATTACAATCCCGTCAAAAGCCAGTCCAAACTCTAAAAGACTTCTTTCAATTTTGAAATTAATTAAATAAATATCAGGTAACTTACCAAATAACAAACGGAATAGCGATTGAAATAGACGAATAAAGACTTGAATACCGTTGTCAATAGCTAAGACCAGATGCCGCTCATGGAAACTAATAAAAGCAATATTAAACACTAATTCAAAACGAGCACAAGCACAGATTGCAACATTTTCCATTAAGGCAATACCATTAAACAGATGTTGGATTGGTTCAGCTAAGACCAAGTCATTCGTCATGAAATTGCCTCCTGCTGATCCCGCTCCAAAAAAACCACCAATAGAGATAGATCCGGTCTTACAAAGCAGTGCAAATTCTCGGATGACCTCAAATAGTTGGAGCGAATTGCACTTCATTGCGGTTATATACCAAGCTTTCATAATCTGGGCCTGCATAACTATTAATGTATTTAATAGTGGGATAAAAAGTGCATAGAAGATCCGACCTATTTGAAGTAATGGTGTAATTATATTTTTGAGTGGCGGTACCAATGCACAAGTCCAAGCGTCAGAGAGAATAGTAAGTATTGTTGCGTGGTAATAGTGAACTAATATGGTTAAGAGAGTAAATACAAAAAACCAAAAAACAAGCTTAATCGAGCCAGTTAACTGCGTAGTTATATTCGTCCCTATTGTGGAAATAGATTGTATTGGTTTCATAACAATGTCGATACAAATGGTGATCAACTGCATCTGTATCAAATTAAGATCACGATTCAAACTAGCGTCGGTAAGACCTTCCGTATCAAAAAAGGTGATAATTATAAAGGATAGGACAATAGATATTAATCCTGTAGCAAGAAGAAATATAGAATCATTCATGAACTTTTTTAAAATAGACATCATTAGTTTATAGTAAAATTTCACTAAAAAGACATTATTTAATACTTCGACGTGGAGCGCCCGTTTCTTCTATCAGACTCATTGCTATGTGTGAAACTTTAAAAAAAAAAAGTTGGAAAAAAAACTTGAATACTTATTGTTTAGAGTTTATCAAAACACCCAGATTTCCTCATATGTAGAGAATATATTTACGCAAACACCAAACCAAAAATTCGATGTTTGCGTAAATATATTCTCTACATATGAGGAAATGGAGCCTATTCGATTTGGTTCCAAAAAAGTATTCAAGTTTTGAACAAAAAAAAATGAAACTGGTAGCATGAGGCAAGCCTGAGATATGTTACGAATATTAGAGTTTTTGATAGATGATTGAGGGTAGAGTACTATATGGTTAATAATACGTTGGCAACGGGGGCGGACGCACTGTCACTTACTCACAATAATCTCTTATCGCTCGGTATTGGGGTTGTTCTTGGTATTTCTGTAAGTCTGATCTGCGTGGTATTATGTAGAAAAAATGAAAAAATAACAAACAGAGAAACTGATTTTCTTTGAATTATTAAAATATGATACATATATATATTTTTTATTTAGAGTATATATTACAAATACTTGAACTACTAAATGGAAACTGATCCAGCACAAATTAAATACGATCAGATGAAAGCAGTCTCTCTCATGTTAACCTGTGATAGTCTTCACGATTTACCTTGGTTAAAGTGTATGACATGTGACCAACTTTCAAGTTTTGGTGGCAATACAACTTTCAATCTGAACATCTTTACTAAATTTGATGTGTGTATTTGCCCTGTATTACAAAAATAATAACAATCTATCTTTTTGTAATAGTGTTGTTTCCTCACCAACTTTGTCGCTGGTTTGATAAGTTTTATTTTTGTTGAGAAAGTACTCTTTATATTCGTTGATTTCCTTAGCAGTTACTTTCATTTTGTCTCTGTTTTTCGGGTCGGCATTCCATTGTTGAATCCTTCTGACCCAAATATCTTCATATTCATATTGGGTGTTACACCAACCATCCGCAGAACAACATAAAAAGAACAGACCTGCAAAACAGACCAGAACTGACAGAGTAACAATGACAATCAAACCATATTTTTCAAAGACACTCTTATCATGACTTACTTGACGTTCCATGATTTCTTGTTGTTTCAGATTAGGACAAATACCGGTACCATTACAGATACCACAGACATCTTGCACTGTACCGATTGGACAACATCCAGAACTATGCCGAGGTACAGCCAATATAGACCCTCCATTACATTCAGCGCATGAATCTAATATATGACCATCACAATCACAGTAGGGAGTCTGTATTGCACCCACACAGCTCTCCGTAAGGTTAGGTGTACATTCCTTCCCACCATTTTGTGGTGTAGAATGGACAATACAATTTTTGGTTCTATTTCCTTCTTCACCACAGGTCACATTTTCACCAGTCACTGTCAAACAATCTGACCATATAGATGCACATGTTTCATTACAATCTCTTTCACAATCCGAATTCACACAATCAATGTAATAAGGATCGATCGGATCACCATTTCCTGGACATGCTTCACCGCCTTCGAGTGGTGGATATTGTATCTCCCACCAAATCGCTTGTTGGCCTGGCCTGGTGTAATTGCTATCACATAAATCAACGAGTGGGTCGGAGACGCACTTATCTTCTAACAAAATCGTCACAACGCAATTTTGTCGAAGAAGAAAATTTGTATCGTTCAACTTTGCGTCAAAATCTTCAACGGTAACTGGTACTTGAAAATACAAATATACCAACTCGTTAAGATCGTTGTAAACCTTTTCAACATCGCCAGTAACAGTAATGTCGGGTTCCACACCACCAATTACGTCAAACCGCACCCAATTGTCATTGATTAAGACTATCTCGTTCATATCGTATGTACCAGAATCATTTGTAAATGTCATATTGTTTAACGTATACGTAGTACATTGTTCGCTGAAACACGACGCATCGTCTTGCACCAATGCAGATTGATCATATTTGCAATTTCCTTTGGTCATGCAACCGAGACAGGTTGCACCATCTGCAGTAAGACCATCCGCTTCACACGTCGAACAAACCCTGTCAAAATAGGTGGTGTTTTGCGGGGCAGCATACTCGGTCACCGGACACTTGCTTAAAGGTGTGCAAACCCGATTGCTTGTTGTGGTTTCATTGACCGAAATGAATTCAAAGCCTGAACATTCTCGGAGAGCTGAGCATTTTCTATTGGTATAATCTGTCGCCAAAATCCGAATGTATTGCTGTGTAAAATCACACTCTGTCAAATTTGAACAACTCCGATCCGAATCAATTGTTTCGTTGACAGAAATATATTCGGTGGCCAATGTGCTTTGTAAGTTGTGTCTGCTTGCCAATGTACTGGAAGGACATGACACCGAAAACGTCTTACCATCTCCGCAATGTAAACTACATTTAAAATGTCTGGTTTGACCAGGCTGTGCAAACATGTTTGAATAAGTGTCTATATGACCATTTCCGCCAAAATCCTCTATCTCTCTGAGTTCTGTACTGCTACACGATGCAGTTTCTGTTTCTATGATATTATGATAACCGTTCCATGTAACTCTTATGAAATCAGCGTCGCCGTCGCACGCTACAACATTTTGTCCAGTAAATCCAACATCAATATATTGAAAGTTTGGTAGTTCTATAGCCGGTTGCACCGGTATAACAGGGTTATCATCGAAGTGATCGAAATTGTTGGGATCGTCTGGGTAGAGGTCAGCATTGTCGCCAACACCGTCGCCGTCCGAGTCTACGCTCTCGCTGGGATCTAATGGGAAGGCATTCTCAGTATCGAGAACACCATCACCATCATCATCGGTATCAATATTGTCGCCAGCACCGTCATTGTCCGAGTCTGTGTTCTCGCTAGGATCTAATGGGAAGGCGTCAGCATTGTCGAGAACACCATCACCATCATCATCGGTATCAGCATTGTCGCCAACACCGTCGCCGTCCGAGTCTGCCCACTCGGTGGCATCGTTTGGGAAGGCGTCTGCATCGTCTGCAGTACCATCATTGTCCGAGTCTGTGGTCTTGCTGGGATCGTCTGGTTCGCAAACACCACATGCGACAGGACAAGCACGAAGAACTTCTTCAGTGTAGGCGCTGTTGGATAAGCTACACCAAGATGGATTCGCTACAACGCCTCCAGCCTCGCCACCGTTGCACGATGAGGTGCCAGAGCCATATAACAAATCCCACCAACTGGGATCGTCGGCGCAAACTGGTGCAGCTGCTGCAGCAGCTGCAGCTGCTGTGGCACCAGTAGGATTTGTAATAGTTCTACACACTTTCAACGGCTCGCATATTCTGTTTTGTGTTTCTGAATAATTTTGAAACATATATTCACTAATCGCACAATCGGCAAAATCAATACTAAGACAAATTCTATCGTGCGTCAAATTATTGGCTTGTGCAATATATTCGCCCGCCGAATAATTACACGGTGGTGATAATTCGGTGCAAACTCGATTGGTGGTCTCCGTTGCAGGCGTCAATTCAAAGTGAGTCGATGTATTACAAACGGTCACATTTGTACAAACCCGATCAGTGTAAAGTGTATAGTTTTGTTCTTGAAATTGAGAATCGTAGTCACAAAGGGTAATCGGACTACAAATTTTGTTTGTGCCCGTACCATTAACAGTAGCATCGGTTTCGTTTGCCGAAATATATTCGACGTCATCGATGCAAACATTTAACAATTTACATCTAGTATCAAACACCAGATTCGGTATTTGATACATATATTCGTCTGCAGCACACACTGACCCCAGAAAACAATGTGTCGCATTAATCTTGAAATATCCTTCATCGCACACTTCTTGACAAACATTTGTATTGTTGACACACTGTGGTGGGAAAGCAGGAGTACCATTTTCACACGTACAACTAATGAAATCACAGCATTCTTCGGGTCTGCAAATATGTCCTTCACATTGTTTGCTCCCATCCCAACTGCCAACTTCGGAAGGATCTGCAAAATTATCAGTATTCACACATAAATTGTTTTGGTGGTGTTCGGCACAAGTATCCACCGCTAAACAACAAGTTTCAACATTGGCTACATTAGTTTCGCTGCATCCATCAACACAAACATCGTCAAATTTACCCGTATTAAAACGTTCAATTTCCCAGGAGACTAATCCTGCTGTTTCGTATCGATAATTGCCAGGTGGACGGACAAATCCTGTCATTGACGGTATAAGTTTACAATCGAAAAACTCCGGACAGGATGTACCACATCTTCCGGCTGCTTCATTCCATTCATGACACCGTTCACAACAGGACAGAATATCACTGTTTTCATCACACTCTTCAGTTATGCATTTTGCATTCGGTATATAACCTTCAAAGTGAAAGGTTCCTTCAGTAGTTTCAATATGATTATTAGTACATAACCCAGTAGTTGGACACTTTGCTTCTGAACAGACACCTGTATCACAATACATATTCGCACCACAGGGGTCGGGTATACCAATGGCAGCACCAAAAGAATCGAGTGCTGAACAAGCGCAGGGCTCCGGATTGATATGATTCCCATAAATATTATTACACGGTGTACCGGGTGCTGCAGAACAGAGACTAATTGCTCCTACACAATAGGGTTCTTCTTCTGTACAAAGACCACTAATACCACAGCCACAATATTTACCCCCATCCTCATCCGGTAATTCATTCTTAAATAATCCCACTTTGTTTTTACAATTTGTAATTGCAATATCACTGCATTTTTCTGAATCAGCTAACTTTGCCCGGCAATACTTTTGACCTGATTGGCAAGAGTATGGTGAGGAGACAGTGGTGCGGTAGCGAAGGTTTAGTTGAAGTGCTCCATCATAGATGGTACTACTACTCAGATAGGTAGAAGGAAATTGACAACGACAACCAGTTTGAATATCCAATTCTGCAACACCGTTAAAACTAGAACAGTAGTCCGGATCAACACAGTGACCATATTTACTGTTACAGTGGGTAGCATCTACACATTGGGTTGTACAAATGTTGGTTGTACATTTAACACTGGTTTTGTCATAGCCTATTTGAAAGGGAGCAACTTCCCCTTGCCAACATTGGCAAGTGGAAGTTGCTGCTGTATCAGCAACCCATTCACCGGACGCCAATAACTTGAGAGGTTTACAATCTGGACTGTGAGGAAAATCTATATCGATGTGGGAAGATTTAGAACAAAACGCAGAGGTACGGATAGTCGCAGAGGTACGAGTGGTACAGAATTCTCCAATATCACACAGTTCGGGTGTAGTCTCGCCGGGAGTATTACAGAGACATTGGTAGGGTGGTTCGCTCGTGGCGGCAGTGTTGACCGGACATGGTTGTCGACAACAGAATAGTGCATTACAGGGTTCCGCTTCTGTACCACAGAAACGACTATTGAATTTATCAGCACAGGTAATAGAAGCATCATCACTACATTGTTTCTTGGTAACACATTGAGTACTACGGCCAGGTTCCCCAGTTAATCCGGGTAAGCAAGAAATACAGACCGCACTCAGTTTCTCAGAAGAAGGTTGATAAGTACCGGCATCACAATCTGTACAAAAAGTAGTAGGATTAGACCAATCCATACCCTTCCCTGCTGCACAGAATAGACAGGAATCACCGCTACCTCGATATTTACCGGTCTCACAGCCAATACATTCCAGATCATGGTTCGCTTCACAGGGTCTGGCCAACGTATCGCCCGGAAGACAGGCAGGTGTACATGTGTTACAGGAAGTCTGACCCAATTGATCTTGGTAGCCATCGGCCAGACCAGAACCTCCAGGGTTACATAACTTGCAAAAACTTTGACCGACTTGATCCTGATATCGGCCAATTTGACAGTTAATACATGCATTTGTAGAGGTGGTATATTTGCCACTAGAACAACCAGTACAAGGTTTATTTATAGCATCAAAGATGGCAGGACTCTCACATTCATTGCAGTCACCTTTATTACCAGTAAATTGACCACTAAGAGAAAAGATAGTTGCTGGATTCTGATCTTGATACGTACCAGCATTACAATTTTTACAGCCACCTATACCACGCCCATCTGCTGCTACCTTACCTTTCCCACAGGTTTTACAGGCAGCATTTGATTGGTCTGCTTGTTGTTGATATTGACCCGTTGGACAGGAAGGACATATAGTTTGTGCATCAATATAGTAAGTACCAGCTTTACATTCTTCACATGCTGATACATCATTAAATACTGAATATCTACCACTGGGACAATTCTTACATGTGTTTGAATCCTTGTATTTACCCGGAACACATGTATTGATACATGATCTAAAGTTGGGGGCGTTAGTCTTACCATTAGGACAATTCTTACAGTCTGCTTGGGTATGTCCAAACTCTTCTTGGAACATACCGGCATCGCAATCAATACAACTATCACCAGATACTGCAATACATTCCTGTTGTTTGCCCCTCCCACAAGTGGTGGTACAATCCTTACAGGGCTGTTTGTGATTTATTATATCATTATATTGACCAGTAGGGCAATTAGCACAACTAGCGATAGCACCTTCCACAGTACATAGGTACCCCTGACCCAGTAAATTACAATTGGTACAGGTTTTACAAGAACTTTGGTCTCCAGAATTTTGATAGGTATCTATTGCACAGGGTTTACAAAAACTGCCAGCCGACGTGACAATAAAAGAACCTGCGTCACATTCAAGAAAATCGACAGCCTTTGTTCCCTGTATCAATAGATTAAGAACTACAAACAATATTGTTTTCATTTTACTCTTAGAAACAAATCTTATATAGTCTGATTTTTCGAACCAAATATGAGTAGTAATCCGAAAAAAAATTTGGATCGATTGTAGTATAAAATAATAGTAAAAGTAAAAGAAGGTAAAAAATGCGGTGTATCTTTTGTAATGTACCATTGACATATTATATTAATGCTGAACATGCCAGTCGACAGTCATGCAGACAGTCACAGTCAGGCTACCATGAATTTCAATCAAACGGGTGTTTTAATAAATTGTATGCATTTCTTTTCCCGCGAAAAACGGAATCTCGCGAATCATTATTGAAACATCGAGAACAAAGAAGAAATACAATTTAAATTAAAAGAACAGAAATGAACAGAAATGTAGTTATAATATATAGTCAATTAGACTATTTAACAAATCAAAATAGAATTAGAATGTCAGTTTTAAGAAGAATAGAACCTAAACCAAAAATCAAGAATGAGATGATAATAATAAATCGGAGAAACCAAGAAACTATAATGATGCAAATTGAAGAAATCGCAGCCTTACAACAATCACAGCGTCAGAAAGAGATGGAAATCAGTGTTCTCCAAAAACAGAATGGGTTGTTAGAACAACAAAATGAAATATTACTTCATATGATTAATCAACAACAAGCATATATTAATAACTTGGGCGAATAGCTTGAGCAAAACGAATTACAAAACTTAAATATTTGATATAAATATAGTTCTATAAACAAACAGAATGAGCTTATTTCCTTGGTTTATACTTGTTATAATTGTAAATCTTTTGTGGTTGATTCAATTTATTGCAGAGATTCATTCTGATTCTATTGTTATTTGGTTAAACGTGTGTATGGTATTATCGTGGCTTTTGTTTGGTTTTGCATATTACAAAAGCCGTAAACAGAAAAGTTCCGTTTACCTACCAATTAAAACTCCAGAAACTGAAGATGAACTAATAGATATAGATGAACTAATAGATATAGATGAACAAATAGATATAGAAACTCCAGAAACTGAAGTTGAACTAATAGATGTAGAAATAACATAGGAATTTACTTTTATTTCCTTGTATTTTTTTATTTAATTGTATTTGTATCCAGGGATAAAATTATTTAATTCCATTAACCATCGTAGTTTATTGATATCTCTATTGCCCACAATGGTTATTAGATTTGGTATGGTTTTCTTGAGTTTGAATAATTCTGTCCATATTTCCCTCTCCGCTTCTGCTGTGCCCCTATCCCACATATCTCCTAATACTACAAGTGTATTTGTTGTATCAATCAGTTTCATACAGTCAGTAAAAAAAGGAAGATTACCTTCAATATCAGAAATAATATTATAGCGATTTCCAGTAACCACTGGAGCTTTAACTCTACTGATAAATTCAATAGACCCTAATTCCTCATCCTTCCGAAATGCTCTATATTCCTCATAACCTATTTTATCATCTTCTGCAATATAATACATTTTTGCAAAACGTTTTAAATCATTACCTGTAAAAACATCGTGCATATACATAAGACCGTTATCATCAATGACATCATATTGGTGGAAGTATTCAAGTAGTTGTTGTTCGTCTAAATCAACGGTATGTACTGTATATTCATACTTGTGGATCCAGAATTTCGGACTAAATTCATTGGTAGCATGATCTAGCTCACTTTTTGGATTTCCACCCTCTATACTGACATGGCGCCATATCTCTTTAGTTTCGGTACCAGAGGTATAACGACCAACAAAATGACGATAGAGTTCTAGTTGCTCCGGTAATGGATCCTTTGGTATATAACTACTTCGAATGTCATATTCGAAGATCGTTACTTCTTGACCCCTGTTTCCTTCAGAATCCACCACAGTTGCTTTCTGACCTTTGGGCAATTTAATCACAAATTCCCAATCAGAATTGGATCTAAGAACAGCTTCGATACTTAGTGCTGGTCTTTTATGAGGGGCACCAGCGGCATACGTTGTATCACAGCACATATTGTTGTAATATATAAATGGTAATGCACCGACGGGAGAATGACCACAAATGCCGAGCAGTTGGTTAAATGTACCGTATCTACCATTTATTGATTTTTTATATCCATTCTGATTTACATTTAAATTTAACCTGTAGAATCTACTCTGAATAGGGCCATCATCCAATGTTTGACCATATAATCGTTCTATAGTATTATGGGCATCGGCATCGCCAAGATTAACCATGTTTTGTATCACATCCGCCATAGTACGCAGGTTAGGATTGGCTAGAGTAGTCTTATTTTTATATGGATTTATCTTTGGTTCACGTTGTTTCTCAGTATAGAAGGAACCAAGTAAATTTCCTTGAGCTAATTCATCCCGAGTATATGGCGTTATATTTCCAAATTGAGTCATAAAACTATTAAAATCTGTGTTTAATAAGATATTAATTTTTTCTTCAGCATTGTTGAGAATATCTGTTGCATTATCTTCTTGAATCCAACGATTATCTTCCTCTGCTCTGAGAATTTCATAGTCTTTGCGTTTATCTGTTTCCTCCCTCGTTTTATTTAGAGTTCGTCTTTGCTCTGTTCGTAAACCGCTGCGGACTGGTCGGGTTGTAATACAGCCATGGGACAATTTAATACCACTAGGTAATAGGTGAATAAGTGGTTGTTTATTTTGACAACAATGGAGAAGATATGGAATATATGCATCAGAAAACAACATACTTAACTCGTCACTCGTTTTATTGGTCTCACCACCGAATGTAGTCCTGATTAACATATCGATTCTGGCCTGGGCTGTTTTCTCCTCCGACGGTGGGACAACATACTTCATACTTTTATCATTATCCGCAGAATTATTTAGTTTCTTTAATCCTTCCGGAAATTCATAATTCAAACCGAGAGTTACATTGGATTCTTCAGACTCTTGTGCGCGTTTCCAGACGTCCAATGCGTTGGTATCGAAAGACCATCGTGCAAATTCATCGAAATCGATCTCGCCATCCGCGTTTGAATCATTTGTTTGGAGGGCTGCAAAAGCTTCTTCGGGATCTTCTCCGGCCTGCTCATATCCACGACGAAGTTCTTCGAGCGAAATACGACCCGAACCATCGACGTCATATTTGTCAAAAGCTTCGCGAAGTTCGGCTAAAACATTGTCAGGAATAGGCGTTTCTTCTTCCTTCTGTTCTTCTTCTCCTTCCTTCTGTTCTTCTTCCTCAGACTCTTCCTGCTCACCGCCAGATTCCTCTTGTTCGGTCAATTCGCCGACAGATTCCTCTTGTTCGGTCAATTCGCCGACAGAGGAGGCATCTGTCTCTTCATCGGAGCCAACTTGTGCCGGCTCTTCCACCGGCTCTTCCACCGGCTCAAGAGCCAGTTGTGTCTCAATCAACCTTGGAGCTAAGTTTTGGATCATTTGTAAAATTTCCGACAATTCCAGTCCATTTTTGTTTGTGTCAAACTTATTTTTCAACAAGAATGTGTTTCCTGTTAATTCGAAGTAATTCAACAGATCTGATAATTCATTAATTGATATCCTATCATTAGTATCTATATCAAATTTGGTGAATAAATTATTTAGGAATTCGGTTGGTAATGCGGCAAATAACTGTGATTTATCTTTACTATCTAATCCATCGATAAATTGCTTTGCCATTGTCTTCAATCTATTATTGATAAACCATTCTTTAAATTGAGACAATGTGGCTTGGTTTTGTGCAGTCATTTGTTTCATAGCCTGCTTATAACTATATAGTTGAAGACCGTCTGTATTTCTACTTTTTGCTTGACCAATAAACATCTTTTCTCTAACATTCGTAGTTTCTCGAATAATAGTATGCAGTTCACTGTTCACTATTTTTCCATCTTTATTTGTATCTGCTCTTTTTCCCATCCCAGAGGCCTCATTTTCTAGTTTTGGTCTTTCTTTTTCTAGATATTTCAAAAGTTGCGTTAAAACAGGATTGCCATTCCATTTAATTAGAATATCAAATTTAAATTTAAGCAATTGATCAAAAAAGGTTTCGAATTTTGTATTATATTGTCGTTCTTCTAGAGGTATTTGTTTTTGATATTGTTCATAGGTTAATACTCCTTCAACAGATTGATTTGTTTTGCCGGCCTCGGATGGTTGAAGTACAAATTGTTGAAACATTTTATTTCATAATATATTCTTTATATAGTAATAAAACATAGAAAACTTGTCATTATAACGAGGGGAAAAAAAGGTCGGGCACCTAACATAGTAAAAACATAGTATTATTTAATTTGGATCCCATATTTATTTAGGCCCTTCTTAAGCATGTGATAGGTAACCTTTACATTAGGTTCCCCTGCCCATTTACGATTTACTGCCGGTGTTATCTTTTTACTCAGTCCAAAATCAATAATCTTCAGGTTATCATGCTTATCCAACATCAAATTCAATGCATTACCATCATTGTGAAGAATTTTTAACAAATCCAATTGGTTCATGATATCTAATAGATCTTTTTCGAATCTAACACTATTACAATTTAATACGTCTACTACCCTGGCTTCCATCGCTTCCATAAAAAAACGCCGTTTATCCAAATCTACATGCAAAATTTGTGGTGCAATACCGACAGCGGCTGCTTGACACTGGAAATCAACTTCCTTTTGAATCATCTTGATGGATTTTTTCGGACGGAATTGTTTACAAGCACATTGTAGACCGTTCGGAAATCTAACTAAGGAGACAATGCCATCTTTCCCGTCTTCTCCGAGCTGTTTAATAATTGTAAAGTCTTCCATTTGAGAAGATTAAAGGTCTATTTATAGAAAAAATATACCATATACTGGATTTAAAAAGGCATATTTAATATTTATCTTTTGCGTTTCCTATTTCTATCAGACTAGCAATTCTGTACATACTCAGAGGTATACTTTGTTACATTTTTCAAATAAGAGAGATGTTTTTGATCTTCTAGATTACATCTATACATTCTTTGTTGGTATTTGTAGTTCATAGTAGGTATTGAAAATATTATTAACATATGTCGGTATTTACTTAGTATAACTACATCCAAGAATGAATGCATTCCTGAATTACTGTGTTTATCGTGCGCAACCAAAAGAGAAAACTCCACCTAGTTCACCTAGTTCACCGATCCCACCTGCAATAAAATGCTGTGCAAATTTTAACTGTAATTCATTTGCAGATGAAGATTCAAATTGGCTCAAGTTAACGTACAGTCAAAAACACCATTATTTCTGTACTGAGTACTGTAAAAATGATTGGTTGAATGATCCGAGTCAAATTGGCTCTTGGTCACCACCAACAGAACCGGAGAAGGAGAAAACGGAGAAGGAGAACATCATCCCAGTTCTACAGTTGAATTAAAAATATTTTTTTGGAGAAAATGTTAAACATATATCTCCAAAAAATAGAGACACTCTTAACCAAATATAAACCAAATATAAAAATGACTCTTCCAAATAAAATACAACATCCCCGAAACAAGAAGGATCGTTCATATCCGAAAAATAAAAATTACAAGAACAAGAACAAGATTGGTGAAATAATCATTAAAGGGCCGGTTTCGATCAGAGATCTGCCGGTTACCACTGTTTTAATTAAAACAGTGGTAACCACTCCTGTCAAAAAAAGATCTAGAAAAATCACATGTCCATCTATTAAAAAAGACAGAAAACAAAAACTTTTTGATAAAAGAGTTGAAAAATTAAACTTAAAAATTGGAAGCATCAATTATATTGGCATTGGAGATGATTTATATCAATGCCAAGTTGTTAGGATTCATAATTTTAAAGTTGGTTTATTCTTAGAAGGGAGATCTTATCCAACAATCCAAGATGCTGATACATATTCTTTGAAAACTTTTAAGATTATGATTGGTCAAGGTCAATATTTAATTCAAAAAAAAAAACGACGCATGAAAATGAAAAAAAAAAGCCGTATTAGACTATAAAGTTACTAAGTTACTAAGTTACTATGATGAAAACTTGCTGTGAACCGTCATGTCGTGCAATAGTCTATGTAAATATTGGTTCCTTTCTAGTTTGTATTTTGATCCAATAC
>Ga0209199_1002695_pt1 | contig 18551 bp, 14 predicted proteins | sample COGITO_mtgs_1105_7_FD_184805 | JGI IMG/M metagenome (GOLD analysis project Ga0209199, IMG submission 184805) | Pelagic marine microbial communities from North Sea - COGITO_mtgs_110523 (SPAdes) (version 2) | ecosystem: Environmental > Aquatic > Marine > Epipelagic ...
GTCGATCTGACCAAAATAAACTGATGTTTTTGTTATCATCCACCACTTTCCAACAAGCCTACAAAAGGTTACAGTACATAAAACAATATGCCGATTACCAAAAACTACAAGCGGAACTTATAAAGACTGAAACGGCTAAAATGCAAGCCTTAAATGTTGAGCTGCTCGCTCAAAAAAAGAATAAGCAAACTCTAATTGAAGACAATAAAAGAGCAAAATCTATTCTTGATAAAGATCGTGAGCAACAACAAACCTTAATAAAAGCGATCAAAACAAATTTATCGCAGTTTACGACGCAGTTGAAAACCAAGCAACGGGAATCCAATAGAATTGATAAAGAAATCCGAAAAATTATTCAGGCTGCGATTGCGGCATCTAACAAAAAAGCAGGAAAATCTTCCAAACTCAAAGTGTTTTCGTTGACGCCTGAGCAGAAAATTTTAGCAGCGAATTTTACAGCGAATAAAGGAAAGTTACCTTGGCCTGTGGTCAATGGCGTTGTAAAGTTGAGGTATGGAAATAACCCCTCGCCAATTGATCCGTCATTAACGATCAAAAGTAATGGGGTCCGAATAGCAACGAGCAAAGGGGGTCAGGTACGCGCGGTGTTCGATGGGGTTGTTCAGGGGATTATGACGCCAAAAAACGGCAACAACACGATTATGATTAGGCATGGGAATTATATTACGGTCTACAAAAACCTCTCAAAATTTTATGTCAACAAAGGGGATAAGGTCACCACAAAACAAGAGATTGGCGAAGTGATTACCAATAAAGCCTCGGGGGAATCCATTCTTAGTTTTGGAATTTACAAAGACAGTTCTACTCAAAACCCTTCTCAGTGGATTTACCGTTTATAAGTTACTGATTAAAAAGTGCTTTCAGTTCTGAAGCATCTTGGGCCTTCATTTTTCCAGCCAACACCAAACTTAATTGTTTACGTCTCAAAGCGCCATCGAAACGTTGAATTTCTTCTTCGGTTTCAGGGACCAACTGCGGAATCGCTACAGGCACGCCGTTATCGTCTACAGCTACAAAGGTAAAAATGGCCTCATTGACTTTTACAGGGGTTTTTTTGGTTTTATTGTCCACCCAAACATCAATATACACTTCCATTGAACTTTTAAATGCTCGTGTCACTTTGGCCTCTACAGTAACAATACTTCCTAACGGTACAGCGTGTTTAAATGCCACATGATTAACAGAGGCGGTCACTACTATTTGTCCAGAATGCCGTTGTGCAGCGATACTTGCAGCACGATCCATTCGCGCCAATAATTCGCCTCCAAACAGGGTGTGAATCGCATTGGTTTCACTTGGAAGGACCAAGTCGGTCATTGTGGTTTTTGAGTCTTTTGGGTGTTTAGTTTCCATACGTTTAGAGCCTATAATTTTAAAGCTATAGAGTGTTGTGCCAAATTGAGAATTGAAAAAATTGAAGCGTTTTACGGCAGGTTTTTAATCAACAGCCAAGCTGCACGGTTGTGCGTCTTTTTGATTCTAAATAATGCCTTTTGAGCCTCTTCTCGAGTTTCGAAACTTTCATAAACCACTTGGTGTAAGCCATATCTATTGGTGCCAATTAGACGAGCGTCATAACCTAAAGTTTTCAGTTGTTTCAGCTTTCGATGACTGTTGGCTTTTATTCTGAATGCACCAGCAACGATATGAAAATCACCACTTTGTTTTTTCAAATTTACCATTACCGTAGGGAGTGGATTATTAATTACAAAAGTTGCTTCTTGTATTTTTGTGTCTAAAGTGGCGTTAGCAGCTTCAAGTGCAATAGTATTTTGGTGTTCAATTTGGCTCAAATATAAGTTAGACCCAATAGACCCACTTAGTCCTAGCGCGAGTACAGCAATAGCCGCGTATTTAAACACATTAGATTTAGATCGTTTTGGAGACAGCGCTATAGCCCCGCCAACCGCCTTTTGATGTGCTTGTCTTTCAATAGATGGCGACACAAAGGCACCTAAACCAAATGCTCCAGTCATATAGTTTATGCTATCAGAAGGAGTGAATACTAGTTTTCCTTCTTTTGAAGTTGTGAGCTCTCCAATGTTTTTGAACTCAACTGTTTCTCCTTTGTGTAAACGAGAGTTAAGTTGTGTAACTTGAGTTTCTATTTTGCTTGTCGCTTGCTCAAAATTAATATTTTCTACGTCAGAAATATAGGACGCTAAAAGACCATCGTTGGATTGAAGTTGAACATTAAAGGACAACTGTTTTTGGGGTGGATAAAAATCATTAGTGGCCTCATTAATTCTAGCGGATATAGGGTGCGACAAAAAAGCGCCAAAATTCGGCAGGGTTACGCATTCGTAACGGTAAAGTAAATCGCTGATGTACTGACTTATTTGCATATTTTCAAATTTAGTTTTTTTTTTTTGTAATAACAATTATAATTTATTATTTTACATGAATGAATTTTTCATTGTGTTTAAATTCAATCCCACCCTAAATATACTTCTTATAATTCATTTATGTAAATGTGATGATCACCTTATACAGGTGTTTTTAATATTAAATAATTAAATGAATTTAAGAATCTATACTAACGAGAGGCTCATTCCAAGAATTAAAAACTCACTATTCATTTTAGTGCTTTCTTTGTTTAGTAATTCCGTCAATGCTCAGTTGCACCATCAATCTGTTGGGGCTTTAGGAAGCAGCCAAGTTCAAGGGGATTATTTAATATCTCACTCAGTTGGGCAATCGTCGTCTGTCATTGGGAACTCCAAATTGACCTCAATGTCAGCTATACAAGGGTATCAACACCTCATATTTCATGATTATTCAGTGGAATCGTTTTCAAATGCGGAGGGAATTAAATTTTATCCAAACCCCTTTTCAACTCAACTTAATTTTGAGTTTGAATCTGAGTATGATCACATTCAAATTACAATTATTGATGTTCGAGGTCGAATCGTAATGACAACCACAATGCAAACCTCAAATAAAGCTATTTTATTACCCCTCCCTTTTCTTTCTGACAGTGAATATATCATTTCACTGCTTGGACAAAACCTTAATTTCCAAACTAAAATTATAAAGAAACTTTGAAAAATTTAATCAGAATTATTAGTGTTTTACTTATTTGGACTACAGCGCCAGCACAAGAAATTTCTCTTGAAACGGGGCTTAACTTCACATCTTATGATTATGAAAATTCAATGGGAATTTCAAACGAAAACGTTACCCTTTCTTCAGGACTGTATTCTCGTTTAGGGCTTGGGTCTTTCCAAGTGTTTGAACAAAAATTAAGCTATGGACTAAGTTTTCAGCAGTTTAATGCAACTGGAGGAGACGGCTATGAAAACTATGATTGGAAAACGAATTACCTTGGAGGGTTTCTACAGTACAGAAAATCAATTTATAAAAACCTTATAGCGATTCAAGCAAGCGCGGATTTTCTTTATTTAGTGTCGGGAGAACAAAAAATTGGAGGCGAAACATTTAATCTAAATGATGAAAAAGAAATCAATGGCTTGTGGCTTAACCCTAGTATAGGAGTTTTTACAACAATCATTGATTCAAGTACTTTTGGGCTGGACCTTGGATATAATTTTTCGGTGGCAATTAAACCGACCGATCAAGGATCAGAATCGTTGTCTTATGTTTCCAATCAACTTTATTTTAGAATTCATTTGAAATCAAATAAACAAGAACTTCTAGAACATGAACACGAGGATCACAAAAATACGGCTTCAAGTATTATGTCAACAGATCAAGCAGATGTGAATCAAGAAATTCAAAATTTAAAACTAGCGATAAATTTATTACAACAACCTTCAAAATTAGCGCCAGAAGTTACAGTGTTTTTTAATCTTGATTCCTACAAAATTGATAAAGACCAATATCAAAAGCTGGAAGATCTTGCTGATTATTTACGAAGTAATACAACAACAACAGCGACTCTTGTTGGCTATGCTGATGACACTACAGGGAATACGGAGTCCAATCAAATACTCTCTGATAACAGAGCCATAAGTGTGCGTGAGTTTCTAATTTCTAAGCAAGTAAATCCAGCACAATGTTCTGTTAAAGGAGCAGGCGAAACCAGTCAGTTTAATCAAAAAATTTACGATTCTAATCGTAGAGTTCTAATCATTTTAACACAAAAACAGTAAGCATGCAGAATATATTTTATCCTCTAAAATTCGTTTTATTTTTATGTCTTTTTAGTTCTGCATTTTTGGTAGCCCAAGACCAACGTAGTGGAATAAGTTATCAGGCTTTAATCCTAAATATAAGCGAAGTAGAACTACCTGGAGCCAATCAAAAAAACACCCCTTTAAGAAATCAAAATATATGCCTTCAGTTTTCGCTTATTGATGAGATGGGGAATTATGAATACATAGAACATACCACAACCACAACCGATTCTAATGGGATGGTTAATGTTGTTATAGGTACTGGAAATGCCGTTGGAGGGAGTCCTTGGAGTGCTATTGAATGGTCGGCTGCAATGAAATCTCTTAAGGTCGATTTTGATGTGACAGGACAATGCAACTCATTTCAAGAATTGAGTTTACAACAACTCACTGCAGTCCCGTTTGCATTGTATGCGCCCGGGTCTGAAATCCCAGGCCCACAAGGTGACCCAGGAGAAGAAGGGATCTCTGCCTATGAAGTTTGGTTAGCACTTGGAAATACGGGCGATGAGCAAGCGTTTATTGACTCACTTAAAGGAGCTGATGGAGAAGATGGTGATGATTTTGCTTTTGAGCTTCCTGATGGAGTTGAAAATGGAGACTACCTAAAATGGATATGGAATGGAACTAGTTGGGACATCACTGTTATTACACCTGATGATACTAGCATCATTCTAATTTCGTCAACGGGAACCAATACTCAATCGGTTTGCGCAAATGTTCCAATTGAACCAGTTGCTTATTCATTTTCTGAAATTGTTTCAGGAGTAACAGTCATTGGATTGCCAGCTGGTCTAAATTTTGAGCTAACAAACAATGAATTAATCATCTCTGGGCAAATAACACAACAACTATTGCAATCAAGTACGTTTGAGTATCAAGTTCAAGTTCCTCAATCAAATGGCCCTAACAGAGTTGCATATGGAAGAATCACTTTTGATCCTGCACCTCAAATTATTCTTGATGTTGGGGAACAAAATATGAGTGCTTGTTTATTGGAACCTATTGATCCCATAGAATATCTGATTGAAAACGCTCAAAACAGCGCTACAGTAACTGGACTCCCTCCTGGAATAAGTTCTTCAATTATTGGAAATAGAATCATAATTTCTGGGACACCTGATAGCTCATTAATTGATGGGTCATCTGCAACTTACACCATTGAAATACCACCAGGAACATGTGACGCTGTATCAATTACCGGAATTATAAGTTTTACGGATTGTAGTACATGTTATCCAACTGCTGAAGCAGGTGCTGATGCAACAATTTGTTCTGGTGAGATCTTTCAAATAGCAGGAAATGTTGGGAATGCAACCAATATTTTTTGGACAACAAGTGGAAATGGAACTTTTGATAATTCCAATTCCCCCAACCCTAAATATGTCCCGACAACTGAGGATTTTGACTCTGGATCAGTAACCCTTACTGTGAAAGTGCAAAATGACTCATGTGGGAGTCTTGAAGAGTTAGAGGACTCTATGGTATTAAGCATTTCTGATTGTTCCTCAATTGATGTAACCTTAATCAACAATATGGAAGCTATTGTATTTGCCAATGATGTGACTTTTGGGGCAGAGATCCAAACTGCTAACATACAGAATATTGCATCGGCGGGGCTATGTTATAACACTACTGGGGGTGCAACTACAGCTGATCCAAAAGTAGAGCAAGCCTATTATGACGGAGGGTTTTGGAAAGATGTACCACCAGTTTTTGAGCTGGATTTGGTTAGTGTTCCTGTGGACTCATTATTTGTTAGACCATTTGTTACCACAATTGGAGGAGATACGGTTTATGGCAATCAAATTGCAATTGCTAATGAAGACCCAAATAGAAACCATATTTATAATTTTTCTACGGAGTCTGGAGACTTTAGTCCTGAAAACTATACAATCACAACTACTTCTGAAATCACATTTCAAAATATAATCTCTTTAAGAAATTTAAATTGGGAATATGGGTCTCCAAACTACAGTAATATAGTAATAGTTAATTTTCCTAGTTTAGATAGAATTGAAGGAAATTTCACTTTAAAATATGAATATTCATTAAGAGAATTTAATGCACCAAAACTAAGGGAAATTTCAAGTAGGCTAATTGTTGACTACAATAATATCGAGAAATTTTTATTGCCAGAACTTCAGTCAATTAGATATGGAGGCTCAATTAGATTTAATGAAAATTTGAATGAACTAAATTTAGAGAAATTAGAAATTACCACTAGGGATTGTTGTGGTGATTTTCAGATAGAGGAAAATAATCTACTCTCAGTAATTAATCTAAATAATTTTTACAAAAGCAGAAGAAATGATGGGTATTTGTCTGGAGATTTAAAAATCATAAAAAACTCAAACTTGAAAACAATTAGTTTTGGAACGGAATTAGATTTAGAAGCACGTATAGTAATTTCCGGAAATCAATTACTTGAAGAAATAGTTTTTACAAAACTAATAAATGTAGTGTCAGGCGAAATTAGTATAACCAATAATGAGACATTAAAAAGCGTTAGTTTTAATAGTTTAGTTTCATCTGATTTTGTAAAAGATAAGAGTTATTGGCATGAACCTTACATTACAATTAGTAGCAATAAATTGTTGGAGGAAATTAATGCACCAAATCTAGAAAATTTTTATAAAATATCCACACAAAACAATGAATCTCTTTCTGAAATAATATTCCCTGAACTTACAACTGTTCATAAGAATTTAACTATTCAAAATAATGCCAACCTTTCAAAGGTTCACATGCCAAAATTAGAGACAACAGGAGATAAAGTTTACAATTCAAATTCCTTTAATTTATCTTCAAATCAAACTCTAAATGATATTAATTTTGATTCACTTAATAAGGTATATACAAGTCTAACTCTTGAAAACAACCAACAATTAGATTTAAATGACTTCCCTTGTAATCTGTTTGTACTAGTGAATGATGGTCTTGATTGTACTTTTGGAGATATTAATGTGTCAAATAATTTAGATGACACCTATTGTTTCCAAGATCAAAGTTTAATACCGCCCATTGACATCCAAACAGTTGCTGCATTTAATATTAGTTCTGAACAAGCACAATCAGGCGGTACAATTACCTCATTTACTAAAATGAAATCTAGAGGTGTTGTTTGGAGTACTTCCCCAAACCCAACAATTGAGAATGATTTTTTCTCTGAAAATGGAAGTCTAAACGGACCATACGATTCCTACATGTATAATCTTCAACCCAATACTACCTATTATTTTAGAGCTTATGGGGAGGATTGCAAAGGAGTATTCTATGGTAATGAGCTAGAGTTTACAACGTTGCCATAAATTTAGGGATTGTTTGTAGGGTTGTTTATATTTACAGCAAACATAGCCCCCTATGAACCCACCTCAACTCCTTTATGCGCTTGCATTGCAAGCCGTGCCAAACATTGGCGACATCAGCGCGAAAAAATTGATTCAACATTGTGGCAGCCCTGAAGCTGTTTTTAAAGAAACCAAAGCCAACCTTTCAAAAATTGATGGAATAGGCACTTTTACCATCAAACACCTCGAGGAAGCAAAGCACCTTAAAGCAGCCGAAAAAGAGCTTAGTTTTATGGAAAAAAAGGGCATTGAGGGTTTGTATTTTGAAGATTCAAACTATCCTTTTAAGCTAAAACACTGTATAGATGGGCCTCTTGTATTGTTTCAAAAAGGTGATATCAATTGGGATCATGCGCCCATTATTAGTATTGTTGGCACCCGCAAAATCACCACCTATGGTCTTGCACAATGTGAAAAAATAATTGAAACCCTTGCGGTTTTCAACCCCATTATTGTGTCTGGTTTCGCCTATGGGACTGATATAGCCGCCCATAAAGCCGCGCTCAAACACCAGCTGCAAACAGTAGGCTGTATGGCGCAAGGTCTTCAAAACACCTATCCAAAGGCACACCTTAAGTATCGAAGTCTGATAGAAAATCAAGGCGGATTTGTCACCGATTTTTGGAGTACTTCAGTAATGGATCCTTCTAATTTTTTAAGACGGAATCGCCTTATTGCAGGGTTAAGTGAAGCAACCATTGTTATTGAATCTGCCGAAAAAGGGGGAAGCTTGGCAACAGCAGCCATGGCGTTTGAATACAATAGAGAAGTCTTTGCGCTACCCGGTCGCATCATAGACCATCAAAGTCAAGGTTGTCACAATTTGATTAAAACCAAAAACGCACATCTAATCTCTAACCCAGTTGATATTCCGTATATTTTAAACTGGTCATTAGAAACCCCAAAAAAAGTAGTGCAAAAAAAGTTGTTTGTTGAGCTTGATGCCGATGAAAAAATAATTTTCAACTATTTAAAAAAAGAAAGTAAATCACCCTTAGATGGTATTGCAATTGCCTGTGAAATGCCCACCTCTAAAGCCGCATATCTATTATTGAATTTGGAATTGAAAGGTGTTTGTCGCCCACTTCCCGGAAAAGAATTTGAGCTGGTTTAGTAGCCTATTTTTTCTCGAACACGTGCCAATACGCCCTCTGCAATTGTAGCTGCTTTTTTGGCGCCTACTGCCAAAGCCTGATCAATTTCTTCAAGGTTTGACATATAGTAAGAATAACGCTCGCGTTGTTCGGAAAACAATTCACAAACCAATTCAAATAACGCTTGTTTCGCATGGCCATAACCATAGCCACCAGCTTCATAATTGTGTTTCATCTCTGTTATTTGAGCCTCTGAAGCCAACAGTTTGTATAGTGCAAAACAGTTACAATGCGCCCAATCTTTCGGATCTTCTAGGGGTGTACTGTCGGTTTGAATGGACATGATTTGTTTTCTCAAGGCTTTATCAGTTTGAAAAATATCGATCACATTGCCTTTACTTTTGCTCATTTTTTGACCATCTATTCCTGGAATAAGCATGTTTTCTTTTTGAATTTTCGCTTCTGGAATGACAAAGACCTCACCAACCTTGGCATGAACTCTTGAGGCAACATCTCGGGTCATTTCGATATGTTGGAGTTGGTCTTTTCCAACAGGGATAATAGTGGCATCGTAAAGTAAAATATCGGCAGCCATCAGCATTGGATAGGTAAACAAGCCGCCATTAACGTCTTCCAATCGGTTTGCTTTATCTTTGAAGCTATGCGCTAATTCTAAGCGCGTAAACGGAAAAAAACAGCTTAGATACCAAGAGAGTTCTGTGACTTGTGGCACATCACTTTGGCGGTAAAAGACGGTTTTTTGGATGTCTAAACCAAACGCCAACCAAGTAGCCGCCGTGGCATAGGTGTTTTGACGTAGTGTTTTGGCGTCTTTTATTTGAGTCAGTGAATGCATATCGGCAATAAATAGGTAAGAATCGTTTTTTGGGTCGTTACTCATTTCAATTGCAGGGATAATCGCGCCTAAAATGTTACCGAGGTGCGGGGTGCCTGTACTCTGAACGCCTGTTAAAATTCTTGCCATTTCTAATTTATTTTATCGAATGAATAGCAAAGGTACTTTTTTTGAGGCAATCGCTCAATTTTTTTAGGAGTTTTGCTAAATGTTGCACAACCATTTTGCTAAACAGGGTTTTGATACAGTTTAGGTTTTGTTATGCATTGGCTTTTTCATTTCGTTTGTTAGTCAGTGTTGGCTATTCGGTTCGTTTATTAATAGTTTCAGTTCTTCTTTTGACGGTAAAAGGGTTTGATATTTACTCGCAAAAATCTGTTTATTATTTTCAGGTAAAGTATATTCCACAACCGATTCACTTTTGTCTTTGCACAGCACTATTCCAATTGTTTTGTTTTCATCATCTAATCGGACTTCTCGGTCATAATAATTCACATACATCTGCATTTGTCCTAGGTCTTGATGTTTAATTTCCCCAATTTTTAAGTCAATCAACACAAAGCATTTCAGTATTCGGATGTAAAAGACCAAATCAATTCTAAAATGCTTGTCGTCAAATGTGATTCGTTTTTGTCTTGCAACAAATGTAAATCCATTGCCAAGCTCTAATAAAAAGTGTTCAAGTTTATCAATTATTTCTTGTTCCAATTGGCTCTCCGAATATTTCGTATGCTCAGGGAGTCCGATAAATTCAAGAATATAAGGGTCTTTGATTGCGTCTTTTGGTTTTTCGAGAACCAGTCCTTTTTCTGAAAGTTCTTTCACTTCGTCTTTGTCTCTACTCAGAACTAATCTTGTGTAAAGGGCTGAGTCAAATTGACGTTGTAATTCCCTTACACTCCAATTGTTCTTGAACGATTCAATTTCATAGAATTGTCGCTCATTTTCATCATCTATTCGCATTAGCTTTAAATAGTGAGACCAACTCAATTTAAATTCCTCAGACACTGTCTGCTGATTTGCGTTTTCAGATTTAGCAGACACTGTCTGTTGTTTTTGATAAGTAAGATAAAAACGCCTCATTTGTTGAATGTTGGTAACTGAGAATCCCTTGCCAAATTCTTTTGTTAAAACTTTCGATAAATCACGTAAGAGGCTTTTTCCATATTCAGCTCTATTTTTACCGTTTTGTTCTTCTTCTACAAGCATTCTCCCAATTTCAAAGTAGGTGAGAACCATCGTTTGGTTTACAGTTTGTACTACCTTATTTCTTGCCGATTGTAGTAAATCAACAATTTGAGAGAAAAATTTTGTATTTAAAGGTTTATTTGTCATACGTCTGTAAGGTCTCTCATAAAATGTTTTGTACTTCCTTTAATTTGGTCGTATTGAAGAACTGATTTCCCGCTTAATCTCTGGTTATTTTCAAAAGGATTTTCAACAGAAAGAATTACAATTCTTTCTGTTGCCGTTGCCTTACCTTTAGTTTCTCTCCAAATTCTTGTTGGGTTTAGATTTAGCAACCTCTCCACTTACAAAAACAACCACATTTGGTTTAAGCATTTTCTTAAATTCCGTTAATATTTTTTTTGAGAATTGCTTGCTTGCGCTATTCAAGGTTGACACCCATTTTATTTTTTTAAAAATTTGATAGTTTTGAGTCCTTCTAATTTTAAAAAATATAAGCTATTACTAGCGAGGTGTTTAATTTCTATTTTTTCATTATTTGTGAGGCGTCCCTTACTGATTTCGGTTCCATTACTATTGTGTATTACATAATCTGTGACGTCTTTTATTCCTAAAACATGAATGTAATCTGAGGAAGGGTTAGGAAAAACAGTTATTGTTTCCTTTTCAAAATTATCAGTTCCTAGAGTACTATTAACAGTTACACTGCTGGCTCCACCTGCAATTGCAGTGTGGGAATACACTGTAGCATCATCACTAGACCAGTTATCCAACGTGTGAATCCTTTCTAACCAGTCACTTCTAGTTGCTGCTGTAAAAGGTCCTGTATATTGCCAATTATCAACATGCCCTCCACTAAGTCCAGATATTCCTAAGGCAGTTGCAGTTGTTTTATTTGATTGTTCAGAATTTAAAGCCGTTAAATTGGGCGGTAAATGACTGTCTGTTGAGGTAGTGCTTAAAACATTAGTGTCAGCTTGCCACCCGTTGATATAACCATTTGCTGACCTGGTATTAAACCCATAAATAAATGTTATTGTACTCGTTATTACACCATCAGGTGTTTGAAAGATGAGCACTTGATCTCCTGAAGTACTTAGAGTTAATTCTCTTGAAGATCCTGTTTCAACACTACCATCTACTTCATAAAACTCTAAAGACCCTAATGAAGAAGGCTCTAATTCATATAATGCTGCTGTTGGGTTGAGCAATTTAATTAATGTACCTGCCGTAATTCCACTAGCATTCACGGTAAACTTTATACCTCGTTCAGTTGCAAGCCCAAAACCAGAAGTACTAGAATCCCAACTCCCATCCGAAAAGTAGATAATCGAATTTGCGGGAAGATCAACTAAGGGCAGAAATACTAATTCATCAATTCCTCCATCAGAATTGAACTGAAGAATTACGATATCCCCCGCAGCTAATGTAACTTGAGCAAAAGAAGAATTGGTAAAATAAACAGAAAAAAGAACTGTTAGAAAGAAAGTAATTGTTTTCATAATCAAAAATATTTAAGTGTTAATATTTAGTTTTAAGGCTTGCTAACGTCTTTTTTTTTCAATTCATCGTACCAGAGGAATCAATTAAAAGCCCAAGACGTTACTGCGTATAGTGCGGCGAAATGCTATTTTTGCATTTTTAAAACACCACAGACACGCACACCGCTGTGTAAACAGAGTCTCACGACATTGCTTTAAAAAAATGAAATTGGTAAAAAGGAAGAATCAGATTTGGGGTCTAAGTCTGCTATAAATGTAAAAAAAAATAGTTAAAAGTAGTCAAAAGGCTGTTATTTTTTATAAGCGTTTCAGCGAATCATCTTGCAGTGATGTGTTCAAATTAGTAGTAAAGCCATTTTTTTGGTTTAACAGCTCATTTTTTTTAGTAGTTTTGGGCGTGCTTAAAATTATAAAATATCCCTTGTGGGTTTTCTACAGAATTTGGTTCTATGTGCTAGTCGCTGTTCCTATTCTTGTGATGTTTCCACTATTGTTTTTGTCTGTATTGAAACAAAAATGGTACCCCTTCTTTTTTAGGTTAGCCAGAATTTGGGCCAAAATCATACTTATTGGGATGGGGTATTATTGGACCATCAAACGTGCGGAGCCGCTAGTAAAAGGACAAAGCTATGTATTTGTTGCCAATCACACCTCGATGACTGACATCATGCTGATGTTGGTGGCGTTTAGAAACCATCCGTTTGTATTTATCGGTAAAAAAGAATTGGTAAAAATCCCAATCTTCGGATCCTTTTATAAAAGGACCTGTATTTTAGTCGATCGCAGCAGTCCAGAAAGCCGAAAAGCCGTATTTATACGGGCTCAAAACCGCATCAAACAAGGCTCTAGTATTTGTATTTTTCCAGAAGGGGGTGTCCCAGACGAATCTGTTGTTTTAGACCGTTTTAAGGCAGGCGCATTCCGACTAGCGATCAACCACAAAGTGCCACTAGTTCCCCTGACTTTTTTTGATAATAAAAAACGTTTGTCTTATACTTTCTTTAGCGGTGGCCCAGGAAAAATGCGCGTAGAAGTACACCCAACTATTTCTACAAAAGAGTTGTCAATTGACGACACTACAGAACTCAGTAAAAAAGTTTTTAAGCTCATTTCAAAGGCTTTGGAAGCAGATTTAAAAGCATAAAAAATCCCGACTAATCGGGATTTTTAATTAAGAGGTATTTTTAAACGTCTTGTTTTAAGCTTCAGCTTTCAAAACGGCTTTTATTTTTTCTTCGAGTTCTTCCATCAACTCTGGATTATCTTTGATCATGTTTTTGACTGCATCACGACCTTGTCCTAGTTTTGTGTCATCATAGCTAAACCATGAACCACTCTTTTTAACAATTTCATGCTCGACAGCCACATCCAAAATCTCTCCGACTTTAGAAACGCCTTCTCCATACATGATGTCAAATTCTGCTAAACGGAAAGGTGGTGCAACTTTATTTTTAACAACTTTAACACGTGTTTTATTACCAAGTACGTTACCATCACTGTCTTTTATTTGTGTCGAACGACGAATATCTAAACGAACAGAAGCATAGAACTTTAAGGCATTACCCCCTGTTGTTGTTTCAGGATTTCCGAACATTACTCCAATTTTTTCACGCAATTGGTTAATAAAGATCATAGTACAGTTTGTCTTACTGATAGATCCGGTCAGTTTTCTTAAAGCTTGAGACATCAAACGGGCATGAAGGCCCATTTTAGAATCTCCCATTTCGCCTTCAATTTCACTTTTTGGTGTCAATGCTGCTACAGAATCAATAACCACCATATCAATAGCGCCAGAACGCACTAAGTTATCGGCAATTTCAAGGGCTTGCTCGCCATTATCCGGCTGAGAAATGATGAGGTTATCAATATCTACGCCCAAATTTTGAGCATAAAACCGATCAAACGCATGTTCAGCATCAATAAATGCGGCAATACCACCTGCTTTTTGTGTTTCTGCAATGGCATGTAATGTAAGTGTTGTTTTTCCTGAAGATTCTGGACCATATATTTCAATGACACGGCCTCTCGGATAGCCACCAACGCCTAAGGCAATGTCTAATCCTAAGGATCCAGAAGGGATCACTTCGACATCGACCACTGGGGCATCACTCATTTTCATTACGGTGCCTTTTCCGTAGGCTTTGTCAAGCTTATCTAAAGTTAGCTTGAGGGCTTTTAATTTTGCGTCTTTTTCGCTGCTCATAAGTGTTTTGTATCTAATTCTTTCTTCTTGCTAAAGTAAGATATCTTTTGTAAAGTTTGAAAATTTTAACGAACCTTTTTATATTATTTTTAAACTTTTTGACCCTCATTTTAAAGGATTGTTTCAAAAACGACTACCTTTGTAATTCGATTCATATAAACTTAAAATTAGTATAGCATGCAACTGTACAATACCTTAAGCAATAGTGAAAGAGCTGAACTCCTCCAAAAGGCTGGTAAAGACCGCCTAACGATCTCTTTCTACAAGTATTCAAAAATCAATAACACGGAGGTCTTAAGAAATCATTTATTTCTATTTTGGAACAGCATCGATGTTTTGGGGCGAATTTATATTGCTCATGAAGGCATTAATGCGCAGCTTTCAGTCCCGGCAGACAATTTTGAAGCTTTTAAAACCCATTTAGACACGATTGATTTTCTAGAAAATGTCCGGCTAAATATTGCCATTGAACATGATTTACTATCGTTTTTAAAACTCAAAGTCAAAGTCCGTGATAAAATCGTTTCGGACGGTTTGAATGATGATACTTTTGATTCTTCGGACATAGGGATACACGTGAATGCGTCGGAATTTAATACATTGATTGAAGATGAAAACACCGTAGTTGTAGACATGAGAAACCACTATGAAAGTGAAATCGGTCATTTCAAAAACGCCGTAACTCCAGATGTTGACACGTTTCGTGAGTCTTTGGATTTAATAGAAGATGACCTTAAAGCATATAAAGAAACCAAAAAATTGGTCATGTATTGTACTGGTGGCATACGTTGCGAAAAAGCCAGTGCTTACTATAAACACAAAGGGTTCAAGAATGTGTACCAATTAGAAGGAGGAATCATTAACTATGCACGTCAGGTAGAAAATGAGGCGATAGAAAATAAGTTTATTGGAAAAAACTTTGTTTTTGATCAGCGTCGTGCTGAGAAAATATCAGACGATGTAATTGCAAGTTGTCATCAGTGTGGAGCGCCTGCAGATATTCATGTCAATTGTGCGAATGATGCCTGTCATTTGCTGTTTATTCAGTGTGATTCCTGCAAAAAATCCATGGAAAATTGTTGCTCTACACATTGCATGGAAATAAATCGATTACCACCCGAGGAGCAAAAATTACTTCGAAAAGGACAAGGAAATAGTAATGATATTTTTAAAAAAGGACGAACCGATCACTTGCCTCATAAAAAAGATCTAAGAAATAGTTTTGAGCCCCTTAAAAACCCGAAAGTGTCTTGATTTTATAGTGTAGCATGTGTTGTTATAAGCTATAAAAATAGCACTCACCTCGTTTTTTAAGTCCTTAAATAATCTTATATTTACGTTTTAAATCACAGGATTAATACGCATTTGTAATGCTGTTGCATTGACAAATTCAATATATAAAATTATGGGATGTACAAGTTGTGCAACAGCAAAAAATGGTCAACCAAAAGGCTGCAAAAATAATGGAACATGTGGAACAGATAGCTGCAATAAGCTAACCGTTTTTGACTGGCTATCAAACATGACTCTACCCAACGGTACAACGCCTTTTGATTGGGTTGAAGTTCGTTTTAAAAACGGCCGTAAAGTCTATTATAAGAACACTGAAAATTTAACGCTAAGCATTGGTGATGTTGTGGCAACTCAGGCGGCTTCGGGGCATGATATTGGCATGGTAACATTGACTGGAGAATTGGTCAAAGTTCAGATGAAACGCAAGAAAATTTCGGAAACGCCTGAAGAGGTTTTTAAAATCTATCGAAAAGCTTCTCAAAGAGATATCGATATTTGGGTTGAAGCCAGAGACAAAGAAGAACCGATGAAAGTCAAAGCAAGACAATTTGCGATTGATTTAAGGCTAAAAATGAAAATTTCGGATATAGAATTTCAAGGTGATGCTAGCAAAGCAACATTCTATTATACCGCAGATGAGCGCGTCGATTTCAGGGAACTTATCAAGCTGTTTGCAAGAGAGTTTAGAATCCGAATAGAAATGAAACAGGTTGGTCTTCGACAAGAAGCTGCTCGACTTGGCGGGATTGGCTCTTGTGGACGCGAACTGTGTTGCTCTACATGGCTCACAGATTTTAGATCTGTAAATACTTCTGCAGCGCGCTACCAACAATTGTCTTTAAACCCCTTAAAATTGGCGGGGCAATGTGGAAAATTAAAGTGTTGTTTAAATTATGAATTAGATGCCTACCTTGATGCCTTAAAATCATTTCCGAAAACAGAGATTAAATTACGTACCGAAAAAGGAACAGCCGTTTGTCAAAAAACGGATATTTTTAAAGGGCATATGTGGTATGCATATGAAGGAGAATGGATGAACTGGCATAAATTAACCACCGCTCAAGCCAACGCGATTATTGCTATTAATACTAAAAAGAAGAAAGTTGCTAGTTTAGAAGAGTATGCCGTAGACGTAGTTGAAGATACTAAAGTAGATTTTGAAAACGTTGTAGGTCAGGATAGTCTAACGCGATTTGATGGTCCAAAAAATCAAAACCGCAAAAGAAACAAGAGGCGCAAAAAGAACAACAGAAACAATAGAAATAACAAAAAACCAAGACCCCAAAATAATAATGCTAAGTAAATCAGTACAATGGCTCTTTCTTTTTGCTTTTGTAACATTCTCATGTCAACAGCATAAGCCCTTTGATCGCTATACCTCTATTGCAGACAGCTGGGATAAACACCAAACGATTCGTTACGACTTTGTTGCCCCTGATACTATAAACCCGTATAATTTATTTGTTAATTTACGAACAACAACAGCGTATAAGTTTAGTAATTTATTTTTAATCGTCGAATTAAACTATCCCAATGGGAAAGTTTCAAAAGACACACTAGAGTATCTCATGGCCAAGCCAAATGGGGAGCTTTTGGGTACGGGGTTTACAACCGTAAAAGAACATAAACTTTGGTTAAAAGGCTATGAAACCCCTTTTGTTTTTGATGAACAAGGGACTTATAAAATCCAAATTCAGCATGCAATGCGACAACGAGGAGAGCCTAACGGCATTGCAAATCTTGAAGGCATAATTGACGTTGGATTCAGTATAGAACCTCTAAGTAATTAACAATTATGGCAAAGCGAAAGAAAAGATCTCAAAATTATTCAAAGCCAATTCGTTGGTTTTGGATGGCGTTTTTGGCGGCTTTATTAGGAGTCGCCCTCATTTTTATTTTGGCGTCTTTTGGGGCTTTTGGTGCTATGCCAGATCACACTGCACTAGAAAACCCACGTACTAATTTGGCAACAGAAATTATTTCTGCTGATGGCGAAACGTTAGGGAAATTCTACTACGAAGACAACCGAACTCCAGTAGCATTTAATGAACTGCCCAAACATCTTGTTGACGCTCTTATAGCTACGGAAGATGTCCGGTATTTTGATCATGCAGGAATAGATGTTAGAGGTACCATACGGGCATTTGCGTTTTTAGGTAAAAGAGGAGGTGCGAGTACAATCTCACAACAATTAGCCCGACAATTGTTTGTAGGTGTTAGAACTAAAAACAAACTAGAAGCAATCATTCAAAAAATAAAAGAATGGGTGATAGCTACTCGCCTAGAGCGCCAGTACACCAAAGAAGAAATTATTGCGCAATATTTCAATATCTATGATTTTGGAAATAATGCAGACGGAATTCGATCAGCTTCAAGAATTTATTTTGGAAAAGAACCGATAGAGTTATCATGCAACGAATCGGCAATGCTAGTAGGTATGTTTAAAAATTCGTCGTTGTATAATCCACGCCCAAAACGCAACCCTATTGGAACCAGAAACCGCCGTAATGTTGTATTAAGTCAAATGGCTAAATATGGATTTCTTGAAGAAACGCGTAAAGACTCACTTCAAAAACTGCCTTTAGGGCTCAATTATTCACCTGAGTCGCACCGAGAAGGAATTGCGACTTATTTTCGCTCCTATTTGCGTGGGTTTATGAAAGAATGGGTGAATGCTCCTGAAAACAGAAAACCTAATGGAGACAAATACAACATCTATAAGGACGGGTTGAAAATTAATACAACGATAGACTCTCGAATGCAAACCTTTGCAGAAGCTGCTACGAGAGAACATATGGCAAAATTACAGGCAGAGTTTTTTGTTCAAAACACTAAAAGAAGAAATCCTACAACTCCATTTTTAGATTTAGAACCTGAAGAGATTACGGCATTATTACAATCTAGCATG
>Ga0209199_1002706_pt1 | contig 18510 bp, 15 predicted proteins | sample COGITO_mtgs_1105_7_FD_184805 | JGI IMG/M metagenome (GOLD analysis project Ga0209199, IMG submission 184805) | Pelagic marine microbial communities from North Sea - COGITO_mtgs_110523 (SPAdes) (version 2) | ecosystem: Environmental > Aquatic > Marine > Epipelagic ...
AGAAACGCGCCTTTGCCAATGATCCATTGAATCATGTGGCCGCAGTACCCTATGTAAACCGCACGTTAAAAAGTGCCTTTAAGCCGCTAAAATTTATTACTAAGCTGCGTCATTCAGGTTATCGCTTTGCTCATGGTCGGTGCGTTGCTTATGTTGATTTATACATCAAAGTGAAGCGTAAATATGGCTTAAGTTTGGCATCAAACCGCGTTGATGCGGCTAAGGTGGCTTGCCAGTGAGTCATTTAACCTTTGGTTGCTATTGAGCCACTGCTAAAAGGTCATGCTTTTTTGATTCGGTGACCATTTACCCACTTCTAGCTTAATGGTGCCTAGGCCAACTTTCTTGAGCCATTTGGCTGCTGAATCTATTGAAGCCCAGGTTTTAATGCTGCCTGCATGGGTGGTAATGACTTTTTTGTCACCACTAAGGGTACAAATCTCGGCATGAATAATAGTGCCATTGGCAATAATACTAACCGCTTTTACTGCGCCTGCTTCAACCAGGCCTTGAAGCATTTTATTGTGCATCGTCAAACAACTGGTTTTGTTCAAGTACGGGGTAGCCGGCATCACGGCAATATTGCCGGATCATCATCTCTACCATGTTGGCAACGCTTCTGTGTTCTTGGTTGGCGGCATAGCGCACAGCATCCTTAACTAAGGGGTCAACTCGCAGGTTTAAGGTGGTGGTTTTTTTAGCGTTCATGGCACAATTATTGTACAAACGCGTTACATTTGCAACATAAGCAACGTTTCTAATTTTTTACCCTGTGTAACCTTTGTTAGGAAGGCCGTTAATGGGTTAGCAAGGGCCTAGTTAGGCAGTTGGGTGATACGGGCCAGTCAAAAGTGAACTTGGGTGGTTTTTGAAGGTGATCCTTAAGTGGAGATATAACAAGGTAGGGCTATGGATAGTATGGATTAAAAGTGGTGAAAGTGTTTTATTTGCGGGTTAAGCCCATCAAGGCTGACAAGAAGGTCACTTTGTGTCTTAATTGACTCCCATTGCCCCCAAGAATTTAGGTACTCATGTCAGTTGTCATTCCGGTCATCAGCCAAAGTAATAATCAATTGGGTGCCGTATTTCTTGTTGGGCAAATTGTCATGTCATTGGTGTTAGCGAGCATGGTGAAGGTGCTGCAACCCGACTTTTCTGTGTTTGTGATTTTATTCTTTCGCTACTTGTTTTGTTTGCCACTTTTGGTGGCGTATGCCATTTTTACTCGGGGTGCCCAATTTTTAAACATTACCAATATACAAGGCCTCGCTCTGCGCACGGGGTTTGGTTTATTGGGACTGACTATGTGGTTTTTATCCATTATTTATTTAGACATCAGCCTTGCTACCGCGTTATCCCAAACGATGCCTATTTTTATTACCGGTTTGTCGGTATTAATTGCCGGGGAAAAAGTGGGTTTAAAGCGCTCTGCTTCAGTGTTTGTGGGTTTTTTGGGGGTTGTTGTACTTATTTTCCCACTGACACCCACGGTTAATTTATTGGGTGTGTTTTACGCTTTATTAGGGGCCTTTTTTTCTGCCCTTATGTTTGTTTATTTGCGCGTATTGGGACGCACTGATCCTGCCGTAACAACGGCCATTTGGTACAACTCAACGGGAGTGGTTTTAGCAGGCATTATCGCCTTTAGCTTTGATGACTTTGACGCGATACAACAGCTTTCATCCCTAACCCCTCTATATCTGCTCATTGCGCTGGGTGTTTGTGCCAGTTTTCAGCAGTTCTTTCTGGCCCAAAGCCATATGTACGCTCAAGCCTCTATGCTTGCGCCATTGCACTTTTTAGCCATACCTTTAGGCATTGGCATTGGCATCATGTTTTTTAATGAGAGCATTACTCTTAAATTCTTAATGGGTACAGCTATTATTATTGCTTCGACTTACTATATTGTGATGCGCGAGCAGGCTAAGTAAGCATCAACCATATCGGTTTGGAGACCAACTATGACACCCCAAAGCTTAGCCCATGTAAATGGTGAAATAGTGCCCATTAACGAGGCTAAAATATCCCTTTTAGATTGGGGTTTTTTGCATTCTGATGCCACCTATGACGTGGCACATGTTTGGGATGGGAATTTTTTTCGCTTAGACGAGCATGTGCAGCGCTATTTTGCAGGCATGGAAAAATTACGCATGTCCATTGCTTATAACGAAACCCAGCTCACAGCCTTGTTATTAAAGCTAGTGGGGCAAAGTGGCCTGCGCAATGCCTATGTAGAAATGATCACCACACGGGGCGTGCCAGAGTTGGGTTCACGTGACCCTCGCACTTGTAAAAACCAGTTTTTTGCTTTTGTAGTGCCCTTTGTTTGGATTAGCCAGCCTGATCAAGGTTTGCATCTGGCTATCAGCCAACAACAGCGTATTCCCAGTGCCTCGGTGGACCCCACCATCAAAAACTACCATTGGTTAGATTTAGTTATGGGGCAATTTGAAGCCTATGACCAAGGCGCTCAAACGGCGGCGGTAGTGGATGACAAGGGCAACATAAAAGAAGGTCCTGGGTTTAATATTTTTATCATTAAAGATCGCCAGTTGCGCACCACTGCAAAGGGGGTGCTTGAGGGCATTACGCGCAAAACGGCTATACAATTGGCCCAGCAATTAGGCCTACAAGTAGAACTGGGGGAAATCTCAGCGCAAGATTTGCGTCAAGCTGATGAAGCCTTTGCCACCAGCACTGCCGGTGGCATTATGGCCATTACTCAGGTGGATCTTCAGGTGTTAGGTCGGGGGCAGATAGGGCCTCTGACGCAGCAATTGCAAGATGCATATTGGGCCATGCACTCGCAGCCCAAGTTCGCCCTTGAGGTGAATTATGAGTTGCCGTTGTAACGCCACTTTGTTCAGACAAGCAGGCCAGTGAGCAGTTAAAAAGCACTGCGCCAGCATTTGATTTAGCTGGTAGCTTTAATTGCTCGTGGCTCCTATAATGTGACTAACAATGTTGTTTAAAACGCTAGTTTTCTAGTTTGTGTTTCATTTAAACGAGTCCCTGCATGGCATATCAGGTTTTAGCCCGTAAATGGCGGCCCCAAAATTTCCACACTATGGTAGGTCAAGAGCATGTATTACGTGCCTTGGTGCATGCCTTAGATGAGCAACGCTTGCATCATGCGTATTTGTTTGCTGGCACCCGTGGGGTTGGTAAAACCACCATTGCGCGTATCTTGGCGCGCTGCCTTAACTGCGAAGAGGGCGTTAGCTCTACTCCCTGTGGTGTGTGTTCAAGTTGCGTTGAAATTACTGAGGGTCGTTTTGTTGACCTGATTGAAGTGGACGCGGCCTCACGAACTAAAGTAGAAGACACGAGAGAGTTGCTCGATAACGTGCAGTATGCGCCGACAAGAGGCCGCTTTAAGGTTTATCTGATTGACGAAGTGCACATGCTTTCTACCAGCAGTTTTAATGCCTTGCTTAAAACCTTGGAAGAGCCACCTCCTCATGTAAAGTTCTTGTTAGCCACCACCGACCCACAAAAACTGCCCATCACGGTGCTGTCGAGGTGTTTACAATTTAACCTTAAGAACATGCCTGCTGAGCAAGTTGCAGGCCATTTACGACATGTGCTTACAAGTGAAACCATTGCCTTTGCCGAAGCCTCTTTGTGGCAGTTGGGTCGCGCTGCTAAAGGCAGTATGCGTGACGCTTTGAGTTTGACAGATCAGGCCATTGCTTTTTGTGGTGGTGATTTAACGGAATCTGCGGTTAACCAAATGTTAGGTAGCATTGACCAAGGCAAAGTCGTTGAGATTGTCAGCCAGTTACAACAGGGCAACGCCTCTGAACTGCTAAAACTTATTGGTGAACTGGGAGAGCAGGGGCAGGATTTCACTGGGGCCCTAGAAGATCTTTTAAGTCTGTTGCATCAAATGGCCATTTGTCAGGTATTACCAGAGGCGCCTGTGTCTGTGCAGTTTGATAGAGCTAAGGTGAAAGAACTGGCCCAACAAACAAGCCCTGCAGACGTTCAGTTGTTTTACCAGATGGGTATTATGGCGCGCAAAGATTTAGAACTTGCACCCGATCTGCAAGCCGGTTTTGAAATGGCGTTGTTACGGATGCTAGCCTTCAGGCCACAGCAGCATGCAGGCCAGATGAAAATCACAGAACCGCAAACTCACACCCAACCCCAAGCCCAAGTGCCTGAGTCTATTACTGCAACAGAAGCTGTTGTAGAAAGTGCAGCAGAGCTTTTAGTTGAGCAAGTTGAGCAAGTTGATGAGTCTACAGCACAAGGCATGCCGGCTACTGAAATGGCGTCAGTGCCTGACGCACCAAATGAAGAACCTTCTATGCCAGAGGCAGCGCTGGTTCAAGAGATAGCGCCAGTTCAAGATTCACCACCTTGGGAAGAAGCACCCATGCAAGCACAGCAGCCGGTGTTTAATCATGCGCATGAAGAACAACAAGGTGAGCTAGAACCCCAACTAGAACCCCAGATAGAACAAGCCGCAGCAGCTGAACCCGCCTCGACACCAGAACCTGAAAGTGAAAGTGAACCTGACAGTGAAAGTGAGGGTGAAAGTGAACCTGAACCTGAACCTGAACCTGAACCTGCAGTGGCAGGGGGTTTAATGCCTGCAAAATCGGGTCGTGATTGGACCTTGGCTGATTTAACGCAAGAAAACTGGGTTAAGGTGTTTAATGATCTTAATTTATCAGGCATGACTCATGGCATTGCAGCTAATATGGTGTTTGCCCAGCGACAAGGCACAAAGCTACAATTTACCTTGCAGCAAGGCCAAAGTAGTATGCTCAATGACACTCATCAAGACCGCATGCGTGAGGCCTTGGAAGCAATGTTTGGTTGTAATTTGGAACTCACTATTAATATTGGTGAAACCCAGGTAGAAACGCCTTTTGCCAACCGTCAAAGGCGTGAAACAGAACATCAACAGCAAGCCATCATGGCCTTAGAAAATGATGCTAATGTGGCCAGTTTAACCACGGCTTTTAACGGCCAACTAGATACCAATAGTGTGTTACCCGTTAACCCTATTGAAATTGAAACTTAAACTTATTATAGAGAAACTGATATGTTAAAAGGTGGCATGGGCAATATCATGAAACAAGCCCAAAAAATGCAGGAACAAATGCAACAAGCACAAGAAGACATGGCTAAAGCTGAATTTACTGGCGCGGCTGGAGCAGGCCTAGTGCAAGTGGTAATGACTGGACGCCATGATGTAAAACGAGTGCACTTAGATGATTCTCTTTTGTCTGAAGACAAAGAAATGCTCGAAGATTTATTGGCGGCAGCCGTAAATGATGCGGTACGTAAAGTAGAGCAGGCCAGCCAGAATAATATGTCTGATATGACCGCTGGCATGGGTATGCCGGCGGGTTTTAAAATGCCGTTTTAAGTTAATTATAGGTTCACCATACATGTCCTTTAGCCCACTCATTGATGATCTTATTGAGTCTTTACGATGCTTGCCAGGTGTTGGCCGTAAATCAGCTCAACGCATGGCGTTGCATATTTTAGAGCGTAATCGTGAAGGTGGGGCAGTGCTTGCCCAAAGCTTAAACCTTGCCCTTGATAAAGTAGGGCGCTGCGAACAATGCCGAACTCACAGTGAGTTACCAATATGCCGTCTGTGCAGCCAGCCAGAGCGGCACAGGTCCACTTTGTGTATTGTTGAAACACCTGCAGATGTGTTGGCTATTGAACAAGGGGCTGGGTTTAAGGGTTTATATTTTGTGCTCATGGGGCATATTTCCCCCATGGACGGAATTGGCCCTAATGAACTGGGCTTAGACGTTTTAATTTCACGCCTGAGTGATGAACAGATCACAGAAGTAATTATTGCCACTAACCCCACCATCGAGGGCGACGCTACTGCCCATTTCATTCACCAATTAATAAGTCAACAGTCAAGTCTCCAAACCATTAATGTGACCCGTATTGCCCATGGCGTCCCCATTGGTGGAGAACTGGAGTATGTTGATGGTGGCACCTTGGCTCACGCCTTTGCTGGCCGCAAGAGTTACACCTAACTATGTCATCTGATTACCAATACATTGATACCAACACAGGCCTGCAACAGGCTTGTGAAACACTTATTCAAGCCCCCGCCATTGCTGTAGATACGGAGTTTGTGAGGGTAGATACCTTTTATCCTATGCCTGGACTAGTTCAAATAGCCGCTGCAGGTGAAACCTTTTTAATAGACCCAATCACGATTGACCAGTGGCAGCCATTACAAGCGCTGTTAACAGATCCTGGCACCCTTAAAGTGATGCATGCCTGCAGTGAAGATTTGGAATTATTTCAGCATTGGCTAGGGTTGCGTCCCACACCCATAGCAGATACGCAAATTGCGGCGGCGTTTGTAGACATGGGCTTGTCGCCGGGTTATCAAAGTTTGGTGTTAGACCTACTAGGGGAAACTGTCGACAAAGGCGAGACACGTTCAGATTGGTTGCAGCGTCCGTTACGAGATTCCCAATGCCATTATGCAGCGATGGACGTAGCCCACCTTATGCAATGTTATGATTTGTTAGCCCAGCGCCTAAAAGACAAAGGTGTGTGGCAATGGTATGAGCAAGACATGCAACGTTTATCTCAACCCAAGCCACCCATAGCTCCAGAACTGGCTTATACGCTAATGAAAAATGCCTGGCGCTTGCAAGGCAAGTCGGTTGGCCGTTTGCGTGGCCTAGCCGCGTGGCGAGAAGAGGTGGCTCGGAGTGAAAACAGGCCAAAGAATTTTGTGGTCAAGGACACCAGTTTGATTGAGATAGCACGCACCAATCCCACCGATCTAAATGCCTTAGGCCAATGCCCTGACGTGCGCCCCAGCAGTTTAAGGCGCTATGGTAAACAATGGTTGTCTATTCTGCAGGCCTCCTCTGAAGTTTTGCCAGGCGTGCCCCAGCCCTTGTCTAAAAATGAAAATAAAGACTACAAACGCCTGCATAAAGTGGTTACAGATCAAGCTGAAAATGCCGTGCTTCAAGTACAGTTAATGGGCCGTAAAAAAGAACTGCTTGAGCTGTTCGAAGGCTTGCGCAATGAGCAGCCATTTAGCTTACCAAGTAACTGGGAAGGTTGGAGAGAAGAGTTTCTTGCCGAGCCCATTGCCAGGGAATATAAACTCATCCAAGAGACACGTTAATGACTCAAAAACGTATTATTTGCTCTATTTATCGTAGCAAAAAGAAAGACGAAATGTATCTTTATGTGGATAAAACTAAAGCCCTAAGTTTAGTGCCAGAGGCCTTGCTTAAAATGTTTGGTCAACCTGAGCACCGCATGGATATGTTACTAACAGCTGATAAAAAACTCGCTAAAGCCAAGGCAGAAGACATCTTGTCTAATATTGATGCACAAGGTTATTATTTACAAATGCCCCCCGTGCGTGAAGAGTACATGTTAGACCTTTACAGAACACCGCTGAACCCAACCTACTAACTTTAACCCTCTTATAGGGATAAACTGGAGCTTATGAAAGAGTCGACACAAACAGGATTTTGGAAAACAACCGCACCCAACGAGATGACCAGTGAGCAATGGGAGTCTTTATGTGACGGCTGTGGCCGCTGTTGTTTGCAAAAATTAATTGATGATGACACGCCTTTAATGTATCACACCAGTGTGGCTTGTCGTTACTTAGATCTTAAGTCCTGCAAGTGCAGCGTTTATGAAACGCGCCAAGATAAAGTTTCAGACTGCACTCTGGTCACGCCTGATACAGTGGCTGAGTTCAACTGGTTGCCTGAAACCTGCGGTTACAGGCGTGTGTCAGCTGGCAAGGATTTACCAGATTGGCATCCCTTGGTCACAGGGGACCCCAAATCGACTGTCAAAGCCGGTATGACAGTGCGTAAGTGGGCAGTTTCTGAAGCTAAAGTGCCAGAAAGTCGCTGGGGTGAACACATCATCGAAATCCAACACTTAGGAGAATAATGTTAGATACAGTGCCTTGGCGCAGTATCTTTATTTTGTGTTAAAGTGTTTGGCATAATTATAATAATTGGGTTTGGAATCAATGTTTAAACTTCATGCTATACGCAGTCTAAGTGCGTCGATTTTAGTAGTCTTTATTGCTTATACACAACCAATCATGAGCCAACCCTTATCTAATGAAATGGATATTAGGGTGTTGATTGATGTGTCTGGGAGCATGAAAGACACCGACCCCAATAAATTACGCATTCCAGCCTTGCAGGTATTAACGCAACTATTGCCAGCCGGCAGCAAGGCCGGTATTTGGCAGTTTGCTGATGACCCTAAAGTCATTGTGCCCCATGGTGTGGTGAATGCCCAATGGCAAAAGCAGGCCTCTGCTGCCACTCAAAATATTTCCTCTAATGGCCAATTTACAGACATTGGAGCCGCTCTCAATGCGGCCTCATTTAATACCCAAGATCAAGTCCAAGGTAGGCAGTTGCATGTCATATTGTTAACGGACGGTATGGTTGACGTGAGTAAGGATGCGGCGAAGAATAAACGTGCCCGCACGGCCCTGCTGGGCCCTATTCTACAACAATACATTAACGTGGGTGCTCGCGTGCACACGGTGGGCTTATCCCATAAAGCAGATAAGGCCACCCTAGGTGCAATGGCCCAAGCCACTGATGGGTTGTTTGAGGTGGCAGTGAATGCTGACCAGCTGCTAGAAATATTCTTAAGGGCGCTGGACAATACGGTCATTACCCAACAAGTGCCTGTGCAAGTGACTGAACAGTCTTTTGTGGTGCAACAAGGCGTTGACTCCATGACTGTGGTCATTGAAAAAAATGGTGATGACAACGTTAAACTTAAAGACGGTAAGCAGCGAGTCTTTGGTCGTCAACAAACCCGCATTAATCAACAATGGCAATCGTCATTAACCCACGATGTGATTAGGGTGCAACAACCCACTCCGGGTACTTGGGCTTTAATTAGTGATACGGCCACCTTGAAACGTGTCAATGTCGTTGGTAAATTGCAGATACTATTGCAACAAAGCCATCAAAACATCAAGGTAGGCCAGCGCAGTTATATCGATGTGCAGTTAGCCAACGAGCTTGGTGAGCTATTATCTGCTGAACAACTGCAAGGTTTTGAGCTCAAAGTTAATATGAGCGATGGAACTGCGCAAGTGTTTAGCCGGCAACAGGCCTTTGTTGCAGATGCTAAAACCCGTATGCAATTGCCGGTGCTCAATCAACCGGGCATGTATAACCTAACAATATCAGTGGCTAACGGCCAACTCATACGCACCATTAACCGCAGTCTTAGAGTTCATCCACTGGCGCCTTTAGTCAGTGACGAAACAGACTCTTCTGGTGTCTTGGAAACTGAAGAGGTGACTAATCAGACGTCTCAAGTTGAAGCGATGTCAGTTAGCAACGAAACAGCTTCACCTGCGCTGCAGTCCCTTATGGAAGAAGACTCAAGTGCCAAGCCAGCAGAAGTTGCGAGCGAACCCGAAACAGCGGCAAGTCAGATTGCCAATTTGGTTAAAAAAATAAAAGCCAAGGTCATGAGCCCAGAAAAAATGGCGCCAACCCAACCGGAGGCTGATGGCACAGTGAATGAGGATGTTGACACTAGCAACAGCCAAGTGGCTGAAGAAACCATGTCATCCACAGATTGGCGCTGGATTATAGGGCTTGGTGCGGGCTTTATTTTGTTGGTGTTGGTGATTATTTTACGCCGTAGGCCTAAATCATTCAGCTAAATTCAAAATAACGCCTAGACTAAATAAGGGTAATAACGGGGTTGCAGTTGACCCCTCCTTATATGGAGTCTTTATTTGCGGCGCAGTCTGTTAGTCACGGTGACTAATTATTTGGGTTCCACCCAATTTTATTTAACTCGAACTCACCAAAAAATTGGCCTTACAATTATCACTCTCACGCTTATGAGCCTAATGGTGGGTGGGGGTGCGCTTGTGTGGTTAGGCAAGGCTCATCACGATGTGCTGCAACAAGCTGAAAGTTTCAGGCAGTCTGACATTAAATCTAAAGCCCAAATCCACAAACTACAAACCAGTGTTACAACGCTGTTGCCTGCCGCTAAACAGACAGCAATCCCCATGGTTGATTTTCAACATTTTCTTAATATTGCACCGGCAGCAGCAGCGTCTTTAGAGCACTTGGAAAGGCAAACTAAACACGATAACGCCACCATTCAAGCTTTAAATCAACGCTTAAATGAACTCGTGGAATCTCACTCTGAGATTAATCAAGCATTACTTAGACAAACTCAATCTCGGTTTAAGATGAGTCAGCAACTGCATCAACAAAACCAAGAAATGTTAGTCATGGAGCAGAGCCTGCGCCAGCTGCAGAGTCTCTTGGGTGCTCAGGCGGATCATGAGTTTGATTTAACCTTAGTTCCTCAAATGATACCAACGGCGCAGCACCGACTCACATTGCTGGCCCTCATTCCAAATTCGTGGCCTGTGGCTAAAAAAACGGCAATTACTTCCTCCTATGGCAAGCGTTTACATCCCATTACCGGTGCAAAAAAAATGCATAAAGGCATTGATATTCGGTGTGCAGAAGGTGCTCCAATATTAGCCACAGCCAATGGTGTGGTGGTTAGCAGTATAAAATCCCCAGGCTTTGGCAATGTGATTACGTTAACCCACAGCTATGGTTTTTCGAGTCGTTATGCTCATTTACAAAAACGTTTAGTGCAACATGCTGAGTTTGTTGATAAAGGTCAGGTTATTGGTCTGTGCGGCAGTACTGGGTTATCTAATGCACCGCACCTGCATTACGAAATACAATTTTTAGCAAAACAAAAAAACCCTTGGCCATTTATTAATTGGAACTTATCCAATTTTGATGGCCTTTTTCAACAAGTTAAGGAGGTTCAATGGCAATCTTTAATCAAACCCACTCAACACAAGACTACCCAACTACAGCAGTAACCATTATTGCAACAGGTAACCGATTTATTGGCGATATTGAGGTGTCTGGCCAACTGCAAGTGGATGGCACTATGGAGGGCAGTATCTGCGCTCAAGACACCATGACCGTGGGTGCTAAAGGTCAAGTCAATGGCTGTGTTAAAGGTCAATTAGTACAAATTGCAGGTCGCTTTGAAGGTGAAATGTGGTGTCAAGACCTAACCATTTTTTCAGGTGGTTTGGTGTCGGGTAAGGTGCATTGCCAGCAAATGGTGATCGAACCTGGGGGCAGCTTTTTAGGCCATCGTGATGAAATAGCAGCACAAGGCCATGATGATTATTCTCAACTCGAACCGACCAGCGTGTTATTGGAACCCATTGAGGTCTAATCGGTGCCAAACTCAAAATAACACTTGAGCAAAAGGGGTGACTTCCAAGATAATGGGGGTGAATTTGACCCCTAAGTTAGGCTGGAGCCGATCCTATGTGTGAACTTTTAGGCATGAGTGCTAATGTGCCTACTGATATTTGTTTTAGTTTTACTGGGCTCATGCAGCGTGGTGGCGGCAGTGGGCCCCATCGTGATGGCTGGGGCATTAGTTTTTATGTGGGCAAAGGCTGTCGCTCTTTTCACGACCCCCAACCCAGCGCTAATTCAGAAGTGGCCCGCTTAGTGCAGCGCCATGCCATGAAGTCACACATCGTTATTAGCCACATTCGTCAGGCCAATGTGGGTCGTACTTGCTTAGAGAACACACATCCATTCCAAAGGGAGTTGTGGGGTCAGCACTGGACGTTTGCCCATAACGGGCAACTTAAGGATACCTCTAGCTTAGCTTTGAACCACTACTTGCCGGTGGGGGATACAGATAGCGAGCATGTGTTTTGTTGGTTGTTAGGTGAACTGCGCACGGCTTTTCCCAAAGCGCCTGCTGATGCGTCGGTGGTGCGCTACTTTTTGCAGCAGCGGTGTCAGTTTTTGAAGACTTTGGGAGTGTTTAATATGCTCTTGTCAGACGGTGACCATCTTTATTGTTTCTGTTCAACCAAACTCAGTTGGATTACCCGCAGGGCGCCTTTTGGTAATGCCTGCTTAAGTGATGCTGATGTGAACGTAGATTTTGGTAAAGAGACAACGCCCAACGACATTGTGTCGGTGGTGGCAACAGAGCCCTTAACAGATAACGAAACTTGGCATACCCTTCAGCCTGGTGACATGCTGGTACTGCATAAAGGCATTGCATTAAGCTGAAATGGGGCTTTGACTTGAATGATGCCATTACTCGCTTGAAAGTTTTACTGGTTTTCAAACAAATGTTTGATTAGCATAGGGGTCAATTACATTATTAATAACAATAATTAAAGGTTTTATTATGACTCAAATTGCTGGTGTAGACCTTGGCGAATACCATTCTGTCACTGATGTGTTTCTAGAAGCCTGCGATAAGTATGCCCAAAAGCCTGCCTTTAGTTGCATGGGGCAAAGCCTGTCATTTACTGAGATGGAGCGCCTAACGGCTAACTTCGCTTCTTATTTACAAAATCATACCGATTTAATGGTTGGCGACCGCATTGCTATCCAATTGCCCAATGTACTGCAATTCCCGATTGCCGTTTTTGGTGCCATGCGCGCGGGTATGGTGGTGGTGAATACTAATCCTTTGTATACCGTGAGAGAAATGGAGCACCAGTTTAATGATTCTGGTGCCAAAGCCTTATTGATTTTAGCCAACATGGCCAGCCTAGCTGAACAAGTGGTGCCTAAAACCGGTATCAAACATGTCATTGTTACTGAATTGGCTGACATGCATCCCTTCGCTAAGCGTCTGTTAATTAATACAGTGGTGAAGCGGGTCAAGAAAATGGTGCCCGCCTATGCTTTGCCCCAGGCTTTAAGTTTTCGTGAAACCTTGGCATTAGGTGCCAAAAAAGCCCCTGTTGCTGTGCCTTTAACCCTAGATGACACCGCAGTGTTGCAATACACTGGCGGCACTACCGGCGTCTCTAAGGGTGCCCAGTTATTGCATAAAAACTTAGTTGCCAACATGATGCAAGTGCGCGAACTCATTGTGGACATATTAGACGGTGACCGAGAAGTGATGATTGCGCCATTACCGCTCTACCATATTTATGCATTTACCGTGAGTTTGGTGATGTCAGATATGGGCCATGAAATGGTGCTTATTCCCAACCCCCGAGATATTCCAGGCTTTGTGAAGGAGTTAAGTAAACATAAGTTCTCTTCCTTTGCGGGACTCAATACGCTATTTGTGGCCCTGTGCAACAATAAAGAATTCAATGCACTGGACTTTAGCCACTTAAAACACACAATTTCTGGTGGTATGGCCCTAACTGAAGCGGCAGCATCCACTTGGCAAAATGTCACAGGGTGTCAAATACAAGAAGCCTATGGACTCACCGAAACCTCTCCCGCCGTTTCCTTTAACCCCTATCGCGATATTCGTATTGGCACTATTGGTAAAGTGGTCACGGGTACTCAAGTCAAGGTGATTAGTGAGGACGGCACTGACCTAGGTTTTGATCAAGAAGGGGAACTTTGTGTTAAAGGGCCGCAAGTGATGGCAGGCTACTGGCAGCGACCTGAAGCGACAGCGCAGGTTTTGGATGCTGATGGGTGGTTTAAGACCGGCGACGTGGCTATATTAGCTGAAGATGGTTTTATTCGGCTTGTTGATCGCATAAAGGATATGATTAACGTGTCTGGTTTCAACGTGTACCCCAACGAAATAGATGATATCGCAAGTCAACACTCAGGTATTTTAGAGTGCGCTGCCGTTGGAATTCCTAACTCAGTAAGCGGTGAAACCGTGAAGCTGTTTGTGGTTAAGTCTGACTCTAATTTAACCGCAGACGATGTCATCAGCCATTGCCGAGAACATTTAACTGCTTATAAAGTACCCAAGGAAGTGGAGTTTAGAGATGATTTACCCAAAACTAATGTGGGTAAGATTTTACGCCGGGCATTAAGGGATTAATTCGCTGTTACTTTAATAGGCCCTTAGCCATGCCATTGCCTTAGTGACGAACCCAAGGCCACCAAAAGGGCAATTTTGTGACTGAGGTGGCACAACAGGTCACGGGTTTAAAAGTAGGCTGCAAGCATACGGAAGCACCGACATGTGATCGCCTGGTTGCGTACTGTAAAATTGATGGATCAGACTTTGGAAAGTACATCATGGATAATGCTTCATGCGTTGTATGGAATAGGTATTAAATGCGGACGGTTATTCTAATATTGCTCATCAACTTAGCTTCAACTGCTTGGGCAAATAATGTTGTTACTGGAAGTGCAGGTAGCACATTGGCAGGGAAAGTTGTTTCTGAATTCAATAGTCCTTGGGCAATGTCTTTCATTGACAGCGAAAACCTGCTGGTGACTACAAAAACTGGAAAACTTTGGCTCGTAAATACCAGTGGTGAACAGTCTTTAGTCTCTGGAGTTCCCAAAGTTTTTGTAGGTGGCCAAGGCGGCTTAGGTGATGTCGTTGTGCATCCACATTATGCCCACAATAAATTAGTTTATATTTCGTACATCAATTCAGACAATGCAGGAAAGACACGATATGCGTCCGTATTACGAGCCAAACTGGGTAGATTAGATCAACCACATCTGAAAAACATTGAAACCATTTGGAAACAAACACCCGCTCGATCAGGGCAAGGACATTTTTCTCACAGAATTGCATTTGGGGTTGATGGAACACAACACGCTGGCAAGATTTTCATTACCTCTGGTGATCGGCAAGAACAAACCCCCGCACAAAAATGGGACACGGCATTAGGAAAAATTATCCGCCTAAACGACGATGGCACCATACCTAGAGACAACCCATTTCAAGATAAAGGCGATCTTGCAAAAACCTTTTGGTCGTTGGGTCACAGGAATGCCCTTGGAATCGCATTTGCTAAAAATGGTGAACTATGGGCGCACGAAATGGGTCCACAGCATGGCGATGAATTTAATTTAATTGTGGCGGGTGAAAATTACGGATGGCCAATAGTGTCGCAAGGCAATCATTATAGTGGAGCAAAAATTCCCATTCATAAAACAAGACCAGAGTTCATGGCACCAAAACTTTATTGGGTACCTACGGTAGCGCCGTCAGGATTGATTTTTTATGAAGGGCATGAATTTACCGAATGGAATGGAAATGCTTTTATTGGAGGATTGAAAAGCAAAGCGCTGGTTCGAATAGGTTTTAATAATGAAAAGCCTTTTGAAGCTGAACGATTCAGTTGGTCTCAAAGAATAAGAGAAGTTGAAATGGGCCAAGATGGGGCCATTTGGGTTTTGGAGGATGGCCCATATGGCAGGTTAATAAAGTTCACAAAACCAAAAGCATAGATTGAGGCACAGGCCTCCCTTGGCGCCACCAAGCGCCCCGCAACCCACCACATTGCTGTCACTTTTTTTATCCAAACCTCTCAAGGGCGGTGAAGGCGATACTATCGCGCCTTTTGGCTGCACATGGGTCCACTAGGCATCGTGATAAACAGATAAACAGATAAACAGATAAACAGACACAGCTAATGCCGTAAATAGACTCTTACTTTTGGGTATAAAGTAGGCCTGAGCACCAATTAATGGCTTGGGTGCTTATTGCACCACTAACCCAGTTTTTGGCCAGTTATAGGCCAGAATACCCTAGGATAAAGCCCATTATTAATGTATGTAAACCACATTAAGTGTATCTAGTGGCACAGATTGACAGTATGTAACGGGCAGTAAAGTGGTAATAAACTCCTTCCATAGTGTGCTAAGCTTGGGGCTTTGAAATCATTTCTTTTTTATATGTCTTCTGTATTCTCTAACTGCATGGTCAAAGACCAAGCTGAACTCAAAAACTTGTCTCAACGCATTGCCCAACGTCAAAAGCGTGGCCAGCCAAGCGATAAATTAGTCCAACAGTTAGCAACCAAAGCCCTAGCAAGCCAAACCCTCTACGAACAGCGTCAAAGCGCTTTACCCACGTTAGACTATCCCCCTGAATTGCCCGTTAGTGGACAGCGTGAAAAGTTAGTGCAGTTAATCCGTGAACATCAGGTGGTGGTGTTAGCGGGCGAGACGGGTTCTGGGAAAACCACTCAGTTGCCCAAGATTTGTTTAGAAGCAGGGCGCGGGGTGGGTGGCATGATCGGCCACACACAGCCTCGTCGTTTAGCGGCTCGAACAGTAGGTCAACGCATTGCAGATGAACTCAAAGTGCCCTTAGGGCAACAAGTAGGCTTTCAGGTGCGTTTCACAGAACAAGTGAGCGCCATGAGTCATATCAAGTTAATGACCGATGGCATTTTATTGGCAGAAACTCGGCACGACCCAGACTTATTGCGTTATGACACTATTATTGTTGATGAAGCCCATGAGCGTAGCTTAAATATTGATTTTTTATTAGGTTATCTAAAGCAATTATTGGGTCGTCGCCCTGATCTAAAACTCATTATTACTTCAGCTACCATTGATCTAGAGCGTTTTAGCAAACACTTTGATCATGCCCCAGTCGTTGAGGTTAGTGGGCGCACTTTTCCTGTTGATGTTTGGTACCGCCCTTTATTTGCCTCTAAAGTAGATCAAGATCAAGACCTGCAAAGTGCCATTCAACAAACTCTAGAAGAAATAGAACAGCATGAGCGTCAATCCAAACAGCATAATGGTGACGTGCTTATTTTCCTTCCGGGTGAGCGAGATATCCGAGACCTCGCCTCTTTCTTGCGTAAACAAGAGCAAAAGCATTGGCAGATCTTACCTTTATACGGTCGTTTAAGTTTTAGTGACCAACAAAAGGTATTCCAGCCATCTGGTAAAAGTGCAGGCAGGCGCATTGTCTTAGCCACTAATGTGGCAGAAACCTCTGTCACTGTGCCAGGCATTCGTTATGTCATAGACCCAGGTACCGCTCGAATGAGCCGCTACAGCTACCGTTCTAAAGTACAACGTTTGCCTATAGAAGCCATTTCACAAGCCAGTGCCAATCAGCGCAAGGGTCGATGTGGTCGAGTCTCAGCAGGTATTTGTATTCGCTTGTATGATGAAGCCGACTTTATTGGGCGGCCAGAGTTTACTGATGCAGAAATTTTGCGCACGAATCTAGCCTCAGTCATCCTGCAAATGCATGACTTAAAGTTGGGCCCGGTGGCAGAGTTCCCCTTTATTGATGCACCAGATAGCCGCTTTGTGAACGATGGTGTGAAATTATTACAAGAATTAGGCGCTTTAGATGAAGGGCGTCATCTTACACCGCTGGGTAAGCAGCTAGCACGTTTGCCTGTAGACCCTCGCATTGGGCGCATGGTGGTGGCAGCGAATGATTGGCAAGCGTTAAACGAGGTGCTATTAATCGCCAGTGCCCTCACCATTCAGGATCCTCGGGAAAGGCCGCAAGATAAGCAACAAGCGGCAGATCAGCAACACCAGTTGTGGCGTGAAAAAGATTCAGACTTTTTAAGTCTGGTGAACTTGTGGCAAGGCTACGAGCACGAGCGCCAGCAATTAACTCAAAATCAATTGCGGCAATGGTGCAGTAAGCATTTTGTGTCTTACCTGCGCATGCGTGAGTGGCGTGAGGTGCACAGACAACTATTACTCATGTGTCAGCAGATGGGTTTTAAAACCAATACCACACTAGCCAGTTACGAAGCCGTGCACAGGGCTTTATTAACGGGCTTGCTGGGGCATATTGGTCATAAAGACGAAGATGGCCAATTTGCGGGGCCCAGACAGCGTAAGTTCTTGCTATTTCCGGGTTCGGCTTTAGCCAAAAAGCCACCAGCTTGGATTATGGCAGCAGAATTAGTAGAAACCTCACGCTTATTTGCCCGCTGCGTTGCAAAAATAGAGCCGCAATGGGTAGAGCAAGGTGCAGGAACCTTGCTCAAGTATAACTATAGTGAGCCCGCCTGGCATAAGCGCCAAGGCCAAGTGATGGCTTTTGAGCAAGTCAGCTTATATGGTTTGGTATTGGCCAGTCAACGCAAAGTGGCCTACGGGAAAATAGACCCAGAAGTTTGCCAACAGCTCATGATCATGGAAGGTTTGGTGCACAATAACTTGCTCACCAAAGGTCAGTTTTTGGCCCATAATCAAAGCTTGGTGGAAGAAGTTGAAGCCCTTGAAGCTAAGTCGAGACGGCGTGATATTTTGGTAGACGAGCAAGTGTTGTTTGACTTTTACCTTGGCAAAATGACTGATGTTAAAGCGCCGATTGTTAGTGCTGCAAGTTTTGAATCTTGGCGCAAGCAGCAAGAAAAGTCTCAACCTGAGTATTTATTTTTGCGCCTAGAAGACCTCATGCAACATGATGCGCAGGGCATTAATGACAAGAGTTTTCCTGATCATTTAATGTGGCACGGCATGAGTTGGCCTTTAAGCTATCACTTTGAACCCAACCACGAGCAAGATGGTGTTACCATTCAAGTGCCCTCGAGTCAGCTAAAGCGCTTGCCCCTTAAACGCTTGCAGTGGCTGGTGCCGGGCTTATTAAAAAATAAGCTGGCCGCTTTACTCAAGGGCCTACCCAAAACACAACGCAAAGCCTTTGTGCCGGTACCTGAATATGCTCAAGCGTTATTTGAGGCTTTATCAGTAGATGAGGTGGACTTATCTGAGGCGGTGGCAAAACATTTAC
>Ga0209199_1002715_pt1 | contig 18464 bp, 15 predicted proteins | sample COGITO_mtgs_1105_7_FD_184805 | JGI IMG/M metagenome (GOLD analysis project Ga0209199, IMG submission 184805) | Pelagic marine microbial communities from North Sea - COGITO_mtgs_110523 (SPAdes) (version 2) | ecosystem: Environmental > Aquatic > Marine > Epipelagic ...
CGCATCCAACAACTGCGCTATGCCATTAGCCCAACCACAACACTCATAACAACGCTTACGGACACTGAATATCAGACAACGATTGAAACTGTGCGGCCCGACATCCTGTTAAACACACTGCATGGCCGGATTAGTAAAACCCATCCGTCACTTTATCATGCGGGGAAACAAGCAGGCCTATCCGACAACCTCATCATGGCAATGGCCAATCTCTTCCAGTGGGATATCAGCTTTGCACTCGACTTGAGAGAGGGCGATGAGTTCACAATTGTTTTCGAGGCATTGCAACTCAATGGTGAGTTGATCGATGACGGCAATATCCTTGCGGCCTCCTTTGTGAATCTAGGGGAAACCCACGAGGCACTGCGATACACCAACTCAGAGGGCGAGGCCAGCTACTTCGACCGCAATGGAGAAAGTTTGCATAAAGCCTTCCTGCGAGACCCCGTTCATTTTTCCCATGTAAGCTCATCTTTCAACTTAAAGCGCAAACATCCGATTCTTAAGCGAACCATGCCCCATCGCGGCATTGATTATGCCGCCAATCAAGGCACGCCAGTTCGGGCAGCAGGCGATGGCAAGGTCATAAAAGCAGAACGCAATCAAGCTTCCGGTAATTTTGTGGTCATTCAACATGGCGAACAATACACCACGAAATATCTACATCTATCAAAATTTGCCAAAGGCATCAGAGCCTCGAAGAAGATCAAGCAAGGCCAGACCATTGGCTATGTCGGCGCAACCGGCTTGGCAACCGGCCCGCACCTGCATTATGAGTTTCTAGTTGGCGGGGTTCATCGCAACCCAAGAACGGTTAGCCTGCCCAATGCAGCAGCCGTTCCAAAATCAGAGATGCAGGCGTTTAGGACTCAGGTGAGTCCTTGGTTCAGCTTATTAAACGAAAACTTAATCAAGAATGAAGGATCAACCAAGGCATCGGATCTAGCCCTTGAGCAAACACCACACCATCAAAGTGCGACCGAGCCCGTTCTTTAATGCTCGCGCGTTCAGGCTATTGAGAATGAGTTACCACAGCCACACGTCGAGTTGGCGTTGGGATTGGTGACGACAAATCGCGACCCTTGCAGGTCTTCTTTAAAGTCCACCTCTGCACCCGCAAGATATTGAAAGCTCAGTGGATCGATCACGAGCCGGACCCCTTGCTGGACGATCGCAGTATCATCGTCTTCAAGATCTTCATCGAAAGTGAATCCATACTCAAAGCCGCTGCAGCCGCCGCCGGTGACAAAGACCCTCAGGTTTAAGGCCTCATTCGCTTCTTCATCGATTAATACTTTTGCTTTTTTAGCCGCGGCCTCACTAAACCCAATCGATAATTCGCTTTGAACTGTCATATTGCTCTAATCCGTTTTAAGTTAATGAGATCGCATTGCTGTCATCGAGTCCCTTTGGCGTAAGCTCCGAGACAGCCTCCAAACGACCATTCGCAGTTCGCCGGCTGACATTCTCTTCTGAAACCATCAACGCCTTTATTTCAGAAGCTTCCATTTGGCGCAAGCTTCCCGACAGGCTACTACCAGTGGCCATTTGCAACGATTGGTAAAATAGATTACCCGAAACCCGTGCTGTGTTGGTCAACTCAATGTGACCAAACGCATATATGTCGCCCTTAACCTGCCCACTGATAATGATTGATGGCGCGTACAAATTTCCAACCACCTCCCCTTTCGTGCCGACGTTAAGCCCGCTACCTGAGGTATCGGCTGTGACAACACCGGATACCCGACCGTTAATAATGAGCTCTGCGCTAAATCTCAGCTCACCTTGCACATGGCAATTTTCCGCGATCAAAGAAACCGATTCTTCTCGATCCAAACCCACCCGCTTCATCAAATCCATTTAGGCCTCCCTAATCGGCACATCAAACCGCTGTTGTTCTAACACTTTTCCTGCCTCAGAAGTTACCTCAAGGAGCAGGGTCGCGGGTTGAAAGCCTTCTGGCAATCTTAACTGACCCGCGAAATTCTGAAAATATCGAAAGTCATATTCAAGCGCCTCGGGTTCAATTAAACCCGACGCCCCCGCGTCAATTAACGTCTGGCGATTTTCGACGATACCCGCCAGAGTCAACCCAATCCGACCTACCGTGTGAGCGCCATCTGGATCGGCGTGAGTCAGCAAAATCTCATAATTTAAAAACCGGTTATCAACGCTCGGTAACAAATCAACCCGATGGATAAAAACCTCTCGATCACCAGCCCCCGGTGACATTAAATTTCGATAATAAACCGCCTCACTTTCAAGCCTTGCAATTTTATCCTGTTGCTGGACCACCACCGCTTGCAAATCCGTGGCTGCCAGCTCAGAAACGCTCTCACCGAGCGTCAATTCAGCAAGCCGAAACTCAAGCGTGTCAATTCGAGCTTGCTGTAATCGATTGTGTGCATCTTGCTCGAACAAACTCGACTCAAGCAGCTCAATCTGGCTCTGTAAACCATGGCGACCCAAGTAATACGCGCTCAGGAGCGCAACAGACGCCAAGATGCCCAGCCCAATAAGTAGAGTCTTCAATCGATCTGACCGAAAAGTTTTAACCACGATGTTTGTGGACATATTCACGGCCCTCTGGGCCACAGAACGCGTAAGGGGAAGGGATCTTAGCAAATCTCCCCGTATCCACCAACCGCGCTCTTACGCGCGCGGTTCGTCGTGACCGGGTAGATCCGTTAAACTCTCCTCGGCACCCCCTATTTTTGGAACGCAAGCCAATGCTGAATACGCTGATCAAACGACTGAGTCATCTGCGCGCAAGCTTCCAGATCCGCGCTTTTCGATCAGCCCTGTCGTCCCTCGATGCTGCCCCGCAATTCGCGATACTCGGCATTCTTTCGGGCCTTTTCACCGGTCTTGTGATTCTACTATTTAGGGTGCTCGTTGAGCAGGTCCTAACGTGGATCTTACCCAGCGGCCCTGACCGCTTTGAGCAACTCGCAGCACTGGAACGGTTCTTGTTACCCACGGCAGGCGCCATGGTTCTAGCACTGATTTTCGCCTTACTTAAACAGGAAAATCGAGGCGTTGGCGTCTCCCATGTTTTGGAACGCCTGCATCGTCACCAAGGTTATCTTTCTGTAAAAAATTTACTCGTGCAGTTTGTCACGGGGGCGATTGCGCTGATCAGCGGCCAGACTGGCGGCCGCGAAGGCCCCGCCATCCATCTCGGTGCATCCGTGAGCAGTCTATTGGGCCAGACGCTAAAGCTTCCTAATAACTCAATTCGAGTCCTGATCGGCTGCGGCGCCGCCGCCGCAATCGGTTCCTCGTTCAACACACCCATTGCCGGCGTGATTTTTTCAATGGAAGTCATTGTTCTGGAATACACCATCGCCGGCTTCATGCCCGTTATCCTTGCCGCCGTGACAGGCACCTTAGTCGTTCAACAAGTTTTTGGGGATGAACCCGTGTTTTTCATACCGGGTATTGCCATGGACTCTTATTGGGATCTGCCCTGGATTTTCCTAGAGGGCATTGTCATTGCCGTGCTCGCCGCCGGACTCATACGCCTCATGGTGATCTGTCACGATCGAGCGCCCAAGCCCATTGCCGTTAAAATAATTCTGGCAGGCCTGGTCACCGCGTCATTGGGCTTTGTTGTCCCAGAAATTTTGGGCGTCGGGTACGACACTGTCAATCAAGCTCTACAGGGCTCAATTCCTTTGATGATCTTACTGCTGATCTGCTGTACAAAGCTCGTCGCCACTGCGATTAATCTTGGACTCGGAATGCCAATTGGCCTCATTGGCCCAACGCTGGTCATCGGCGCTATGGCAGGTGGCGGCTTCTGGCAGCTGGCGTCGACGGTGAGCGACCAAGTTTCCGCGCCCGGTTTCTACGTTATTCTTGGCATGGGCGCCATGATGGGCGCTGCGCTGCAAGCACCTCTGGCGGCCCTCATGGCCTTAATGGAACTGACTCGCAATCCTGAAATCGTTCTGCCCGCAATGCTGTGTATTGTGATTGCGAATATCACAGCGGCCCATGGTTTTGGCGCGAAGTCTATTTTTCAGACCCAAGCTTTAATGCTGGGAATCGATTTAACCGGGCGGAACGCCCGCAGCCTTGCCCTCAGTCGCGCCTCAGTTGAGAGTAAGATGTCGCGCAAATTTATCGTTGCCAACGCAAGTCTTGATCGAGCATTGGCGGAACAAGTCCTTCAAAGCCAGCCGACCTGGATATTGGTTAAATCAGGTGCTGGCTACGATTGCTTGCTCAAGGCGGCCGACCTGCAGCGCGCACTGGCGGACCTGCGACAGGACACTTTCGATCTTCAGAATATCCCAGCTGACCGTAAGGAAATTGCGAGAATCACGTGGCAGGCCACTTTGGACGAAGCATTTGATATAATCTCTCGAGGCGGCGTACAAGCTTTGTACGTTGTAAGAGTTTCAGCAACCCAGCTTGACCGGCCCGTTGGCATCCTCCTCCCGGAAGATATCGAGAACTACTATCACAGCTAGTCGCCGGTCACTCATTTTAGTCAGACGATAAAAACGAGTTCTAACATGCAGCGATCCGAGCAGCTTTTCCAACAGGCCCAAAAATTGTTTCCCGGCGGCGTGAACTCGCCCGTCAGAGCTTTTGGCCGAGTCGGTGGCACACCGCCCTATTTCAAACGGGGTAGTGGTCCCTACCTCTTCGACGAGGATGATAAACAATACATTGACTACATCGGCTCCTGGGGACCAATGGTTCTGGGTCATGCCCATCCTGGGGTTATTAAGGCGGTTCAAGATGCGGCTTCAGATAGCCTCAGCTTTGGCGCACCCACCGCTGTTGAAACCGAACTGGCATTGAAAATCCAACAGCATTTACCCAGCATGCAAATGATGCGCATGGTGAGTTCCGGTACCGAGGCGACGATGAGTGCGATTCGTTTGGCGCGCGGCTTTACTGGACGCGATAAAATCCTCAAGTTTGAAGGCTGCTATCACGGGCACAGTGATAGCCTCTTAGTCAAAGCTGGCAGCGGCGCGCTGACGATGGGCGAGCCAGACTCTGCTGGCGTGCCTATTGATCTTGCCAAGCTTACCTTGACGCTCCCTTACAACAATCTCGAGGCTGTCGAGCAACTCTTTGCCGTGGATGGCAGCAATATTGCGGCGATCATCGTGGAGCCCATCGCGGGCAATATGGGCATGATCTGCCCAGTGCCCGGTTTTCTTGAAGGCCTACGAGTCATTTGTGACCAGCATGGCGCGGTCCTAATTTTTGACGAGGTCATGACCGGGTTTCGAGTGCATATTGGTGGCGCGCAAGGACTGTACAAGGTTCGCCCAGATCTCACCACCCTCGGCAAGGTCATCGGCGGCGGTCTCCCCGTTGGCGCGTTTGGTGGCCGTACTGACATCATGCAGTGTATTGCCCCCCTTGGCCCGGTCTACCAGGCTGGGACCCTCTCAGGCAACCCCATCGCCATGGCGTCTGGGCTTGCGACTCTGACCGCGCTCGAGGCACCTGATTTTTTTCAGAATCTGCACGCGATGACCCACCGGCTCACCGAGGGGTTATCAAGCCTGGCCGAGTCCGCAGGCATTGGCTTGAGCACGGTTGGTCAGGGCGGCATGTTCGGTTTCTTTTTTTCAGGTCAAGGACCGGTCTCAAACTTTGAGGCGGTCATGGCCGGCGACGCTGATCAATTTAATCGTTTTTTTCATAGCATGCTCGACCAAGGCGTTTATCTCGCGCCATCGCCTTTTGAAAGCGGTTTTGTTTCAGCAAGCCACACGAGCGAGGATATTGACCAAACTCTTGAGAAGGCCGATGGCGCTTTACAATCACTTTAAACTCAATTTGAACAATAAGAGCTATTTATGAGCATTGATCTGTATGGCATTGGTAACGCTTTGGTTGACTCAGAGTACAAAGTCTCCGAAGCAATCCTTTCGCAGACCGGATTTGCGAAAGGCACCATGACGCTGGTTGATGCCGAGGAGCGCCAGAATCTGATTACGCTCTTAGAAGATACCTCAAACATTACATTATCAAAACGTGCAGGTGGCGGCTCCGCTGCCAATACGATTGTGACCACCGCGCTTTTGGGTGGCAGCACCTTTTATAGTTGTAAGGTATCCAATGATGAAACCGGCGATTTCTTTGCGCAGGACTTAACCGATCTCAGTGTTGCAACCAATCTCGCTGAAGCCCGACCGGCAGGCGTCACTGGGGAGTGTATTTCGATGATCACACCCGATGGCGAACGAACCCTTGTGACCCATCTGGGTATTACCCAAACTCTGTCCACCAATGAGGTTGATGAAACAGTGCTGGCAAGCGCCCAGTACCTTTATATCGAAGGCTATTTGGTTACCTCACCGACCGCACTCGAGGCCGTTCTTAAAACCCAAGCCATTGCCAAGCAGCATGGCGTCAAAGTCGCCTTGACCCTTTCAGATGTTGGCATGGTCGAGAACTTTAAGACCGAATTTAATACCCTATTTCAAAACGGGGTCGATCTAGTATTTTGCAACGAAGACGAAGCCAAACTCTGGACGGGTTACAGCGATCGCAATCAAGCTGCGCAAGCCCTCGGTGATTACGCCACAAGTTTTGCCATGACGCTCAGCGGCGATGGGGCGATCGTTTCTGGCAGCTCTGGCGACGCCGTTTTCGTCCCAGCGGAGAAGGTCCAAGCCATCGATACAACTGGCGCCGGCGACACCTTCGCGGGCGGCGTGCTGTTTGGCCTCGCGCGCGGCGAAACTTTAGAAGACGCAACCGCGCACGCGCACCTGTTAGCAAAGCGTGTTGTCAGCCGGTTCGGAGCAAGACTGGATCACCAGGAAGTTCTCGAGATTAAAGGGGCTAATTAAACAGATTCCCTCAGGGTGCGGCGGGAGCCGCCCCGAATCCTGCGGGCGTCCCATCGGCATAATGCATTTCGCTGATCGTAATGCCGTAGAGTTCTGACAAATGATTGGGCGTAAGCACCGCGCTTGGGGCGCCAAAAGCCAGTTGATCACCTTGCTCTGTTAACAAGCAAACCTGATCATAACCCTGTGTTGCCTGACCTAAATCGTGAACCACTGAAACAATTGACACCGGGTGAGCGGCTAAAACCTGCGCCAACAATCGACGCACCCCAACTTGATGCGCAATATCGAGCGCTGCAAACGGTTCGTCTAAGAGCAACAGTGCCGGGACCGGACTTGACCAGATTTGGGCTACCGCACGCGCTAAATGGACCCGCTGCCGCTCGCCACCGGATAGGCTGAGCATTGACCGCTGAGCGAACCCATTCAACTGTAAGGCATCCATCACCTCGCGCACAATCCGTGCAGTGCTTGCTGCTTTAGCCTGAAAAGGATAGCGCCCGAGGCCAATGACTTCTTCAACGGTGAACGGGAATCGTAGCTCCGAGCTTTGACTTAAAGCCGAGATTCTCTGTGCACGCTCAAGCGGCTGGAAGGCAGAAGGCGACTTTCCAAAAACGGTTAAACACCCCGAGGTGACCTCTAGATCTCCCGTAATCAGACCCAGCAAGCTACTTTTGCCGGCGCCATTGGGTCCCATGATGGCCAAATGCTGCCCTAAAGCGAGCTTTAAAGTGACGTCCTTTAAAATACTGCGGCCATTAAGTTCCAATCCAACTTGATCCAGTACCAAGATCACAACCAGAGCCCCTTAGACCAACGAGCGACTAAAATGACAAATACGGGTGCGCCCAACAGCGTGGTTACAATCCCAACCGGCAACTCAACCGGCGCCAACAAAGATCGACTCAACAAATCAGCAGCGACCAACAAACCGCCGCCAATGATCGCAGAAAAAGGCAGCACGACCACATGTTTTGCGCTGAAGGTCATGCGAACCAAATGCGGCACAATCAGCCCAACAAAGGCAATGATCCCGACTAGGCTGACCGAAATCCCAGTGATGAGCGCCGACCACAAAATCACTTCGATTCGCCGCGGAATCACCGAGACGCCCAAATGCGCTGCCTCTTGATCTCCTAGAATCAACACATCTAGCACTAAGGATAAGCTAATGAGCCGAATCATTGCCGGGATAACCAACAGTCCAACAGTCACCTCTGCCCAGCCAACATGATTAAAGCTGCCAAGTGCCCAGAAAGAGACCGATCGGAGCGTTTGATCTGGGGCCAGATACGACATTAACCCAACCCCCGCGAGACAAATGGCATTGATCGCAATCCCGGCCAATAAAATAGTGGACAAATCAGGTTGCCGGCCGCCGATCACCAATACGAGCAACGTCGCGATCAACCCACCCAAAAAGGCGCTACCAGACAAACCAAGCAGGCTGAAATCGATTTGCGAGACAAAAACAATATAAATCGCGGCAAAGAGTGCTGCGCCGCCAGAAATACCAATCAAGGCTGGATCGGCCAAGGGGTTTCGAAACACACCCTGAATCCCACCGCCTGCAAGCGCTAGTCCGGCGCCGAGCAGCGTTGCCAAAAGCGCTCTTGGCAAACGGACTTCGCCGACCACAGTTTGCGTCAGCGAGTCCTGTCGCCAAATATCCGCGAAATTCAGCTCGGTATAGCCCGATCCAAGACTTAAAACGAAGACGAGCGCCCAGACGAATACCAAAAACCCGAACCAAAGCCAAAGCTTCACAAAAGCCCACCTTGATCGAGGCAGACCGGCAATGGCTTACTAATCGCAGCATAGGGCAATCGAAAACCCACTTTAAAGGCTTTAATCAAAACGCCCTGCGCTTGCGCTTCGGCGAGTCGTGCGCCATAGGCCGGATCAATGTCCAACGCAGGCGCAACCCGATGAATGCCCGAGTGTTGGACACAAAAGACTAATGCCGCTTGCAACCCTTGCGCTTTTGCTGAAATTAGCGCGGAAAGATGTTTGAGCCCTCGTGCAGAGGGCGCGTCCGGAAACAAACCCAAGCCCTTCGATTTGAGATAGGTTACGCTCTTTACCTCGATCAGCATCGCGTTGTCTTGCGGGTACATCAACTGAAAATCGACGCGGCTGTCTAAAAATCGATGCTCTCGCACAACGTCACCATGGCCTTCAAAACCTTCCAGTCGACCCTGATTGAGCGCATCAGCGACCAAATCATTAGCACGCCTAGAATGAATACCGATTCGGTGACCCTGGTGGCACACGATTTCCAGCGTAAAACGCGTTCGCCGCTTGGGATCATTAGATTCCGATAAATAGACCTGATCTCCTGGCGCCCAGCAATTCGTCATGGCCCCGGTGTTCGGGCAGTGTGCGGTGATAATCTCACCCCCTTGCAACCGAACATCGGCCAAAAACCGCTGATAACGTCTTAGCAAGGTTCCAACTTGCCAGCGCCCTGCCAATAATTTCAAGGTCTAAACCTCACCATCCGTTCAAGTGCCTGTTGCAATACCGCCCGGGGTTGCGCATAACTTATTCGCACGTAATGCTGCGCATCATGATCGCCAAAATCAGTACCTGGCGTGATCGCCACGCCCTCTTGTTCAAGCAAGTCCCGACAATAATCATCGGCAGAACCGAAGTGCTCAGGCAGCTTTGCATAGAGGTAAAAAGCGCCATCGGGCGACACCGGCACCTGCAAGCCCGTTTCTGTAATACACGACAGCATCAACTTACGACGTTCTGCTAAAATGTCGCGCTGCGCGTCTAACTGCTCGAGGACTGACGGGTCGAAGGCCGAAAGTGCGGCGTATTGCGCTGGCACCGACGGACAAATGGTCAAGTTCTGAGCAAGCCTAATCAACGGTGCTTCCGCGCCGTCCGGTGCAACCACCCAACCTAACCGCCAACCTGTCATCCCGAAATATTTCGAGAAACTATTCACCACAAAAGCGTCATTTGTAACCGACAATGCGGAAATGCGCTTTGTCGGACCATATTCTAACCCTTGATAAATTTCATCTGAGACCAAAAATCCATTTTTTTCTTCAACGACTTTTGCCACTGCTTTGAGCGCTGAGCTCGAAAGACTTGTGCCCGTTGGATTACCCGGTGACGCGAGCAGAAGGCTAACTGTGTTGGTCTGCCAAGCATTGGCAACCGTTTTGGCACTGAACTGAAACCGTTCCTTAGGGCCTACTGCACAAGGTTGTGCGATCCCCGAAAAGGCTTCTACAAATCGTCTATTCGAGGGATAACCTGGGTCCGTCAGCAACCAGCCATCGCCCGGGTCTGTGAGTAAAGCAACGACCAAGGCTAAGGCGCCTGAAGCGCCTGCCGTCAAAATTATGCGGCGCTCTTGTATATCAAGACCATAAACACATCGATAATGTTCGCTAATTTGAGCCCGCAGCGCCGGCAATCCATTGGCATCAGAATACCCGGTTTGACCCGCTCGAATGGCCTCAATACCGGCCGCGCGAATCGCCTCGGCAACCGGAAAATCCGGTTGTCCAACCTCAAGATGAATAATATCTCGCCCGCCCAGTGCCATTTGATTGGCTTTCGCCAAAATAGCCATGGCTTTAAATGCTGGTATTGCCTGACTTCTTTTAGAAAATGGTCGCCGAATCATCGTTTATCGCAGTGAATTACAAGACCAGACATCTTAACATCCTGCGCTTTCTCAAAATCAGGCTTCAGAGTGAAATTTAGTCTTGGCGATCGCCAGGCATTCTGTTAATGTTCGCCGCTAATTTTCGGTGGTTGATCTTTTAAAACACGAGGAGCCAAAATGGTTGCCAAGCGCAAACCTTCTCCAGCGGTTAAGAAGTTAACAAGTAAGAACGCAGCGCCTGCCAAGAAGAAAGCGGCGAAGAAAAGCGTTGTGGTCGCCAGTAAAACGGCGAAAAGGCCCGTGCCGGCTGAGCGCGCGACAGCCAAGAAAGCGGCAAAGCCAAGCCCTAAAGAGCGTAAAAAGTTGGTCAAAGAGAAAACAAAACCACCCGTTCAAAAGTCGAAGGTTGCGTCGAAGAAACCTGCACCTAAAAAAACCGCTGCGGCAAAGATTACCGCAAAATCAAAATCAGCTCCAAAAAAGGTTGTCAGCGTGAAAGCACCGGAAACAAAGAAACCTGTGCCGAGTAAAGCCGCGCCCAAGAAGGCTGCTGCGAAGAAGGCTGCTCCGAAAAAGCCTGCTGCGAAGACGGCTGCTTCGAACAAAACAACACCGAAAGCGACGCCTAAAAAAGCGGTTCAAGCAAAAGCCGTGGCTAAAAAGCCTGCTTCAAAAGCCGCCGCCACAAAGCCACCCGTAACGAAGCAGCCTGCAAAGAAAGCCAGCACTCAGAAACAACCCGTCGCTAAGGCTAAAGCAAGCAAAGCGGCCCCCGCCGTCAAAGCAAAGAAAACCGCGGCGCCCAAGGCTTCGACGAGCGCAAAGGCCAAACCACGATCTGCAAAAAGAACGACCGGCAATGTCGGCTCTGATAGTACTGCGTCGTTCACACCTTATGTGGTGAAGCGCAACGAAGCCTACATGAATGAACCGCAACGGTCGCATTTCAAGAGCATCCTGCTCAACTGGCGGAACCAGTTGATGGAAGAAGTGGATCGGACTGTGAGTCATATGAAAGATGAAGCGGCGAATTATCCAGACCCATCCGATCGCGCCAGTCAAGAAGAAGAATTTAGTTTGGAGCTGAGAACACGTGATCGTGAGCGAAAGCTCATTCGGAAAATCGAAAAGACTATTGATCTGATCGATCAAGATGATTATGGGTACTGCGATACCTGCGGCGTCGAAATCGGTATCCGACGCCTCGAAGCGCGCCCAACCGCTAACCAGTGTATTGACTGCAAGACACTCGATGAACTTAAAGAACGACAGCTTCACGGCTAGTCATCAAGTTCTAGGATGATCTGGCGCGGTGGCTGACCACCCACACTATGTTGGCCGGTTCGCACCCTCGCCCACTGGCCCATTACACTTCGGCTCCTTAGTTGCAGCGCTAGGCAGTTACCTTGATGCAAAATCAGCTGACGGCCAATGGCTTATCCGGGTCGAAGACCTAGACCCGCCAAGATCCTTACCCGGCGCAGATCGTCAGATTTTGAAACAATTAGCCGATCACAGCTTGGTCTCAGATCAGCCAGTGTCCTATCAGAGCCAAAGACTACACCGCTTTGATGAAGCCTTGTCGATGCTACAGACCAAAGGACACTTGTATTCTTGTACCTGTCCAAGGCGCGCTTATCTTGGACTCTACCCAGGAACCTGTCGGACGCGAAGACCGCCTTTCAAGCAACCCGCTGCTTTACGGTTTCGTGTCCGCGAGACAACAATCCAGCAAACAGATATTGCCCAAGGCGCTGTTACCTGGACCTATGGTCAAGACTTTGGTGATTTTATTGTCCACAGAAAAGATGGCCTACATGCGTACCAACTCGCTGTTGTCGTCGATGATATTGCTCAAAAGGTCACACGAATCGTTAGAGGCGCTGATCTCTTGAACGCCACCCCAATGCAAAATTGCTTATTCCGCGCCTTCGGGGCACAACCGCCAGAGACCCTGCACTTACCGATGGTCCTCGGCAGAGATGGCCAAAAGCTCAGTAAACAGACTCATGCGCCTGGGATCAATGCCGAAACCCCAGCCGGCAACCTTAATCAGGCCTTGGCCTTTCTTAACCAACCGATCATCGCCTCGGAAAATCCAAAGACAATTTTGGATGCTGCAATCAAAAACTGGCGGACTGACCGCATCCCGAAACTCATCGGAAAAACGCTGTAATCATCACGGCTCTTTGCCGGCCAGGCCGATTTGATGCGCTGCGCGTCCACGGGTAAACCATTCAAACTGTGGTCCGCGCGCGGCGCGAAACCGACCTTTAGATCGCGGCGCGGCAAACTTGGAAGGGCCGGCTTATTGCTTACTAAACCGAACCCGCAGCCGCCGCCCGCCGTTGGTAGAACCTGACGCGGCATAGAGGCTTAACCTTCTTCAAATTTTGGACCTGCGCACAGCCAAAATGGGGACTTCCCAAATGGTTCGCATCCTGCGATAGTTAAGACACTTGGATGCCAACAATAATAATAAGCACCAAGCAAGAACAATAATAATAAAGAGACCATGCTCGCTAAAGGGAAAGCTTCGGCTTTCCCTTTTCTTTTTAAACTATCCGAATGAGCTGTCTAGCATGCGATCTGTTACACTCTCTCCACGCGATTAAGACACATTCTGTGGGCAAAAAATCAAATAGCGCTGAACACTTACCCCGCTCGGAAATTAGCCTCGAGGCACTTAAAGTTGTGCTTCGGCTAACAGAGCAAGGCTTCACGGCTTACCTCGTCGGAGGCTGCGTACGGGATCTTCTGCTGGGCCTAAAACCCAAAGATTTTGATGTTGCAACGAATGCAACCCCGCAGCAGGTCCATAAAGTTTTCAGAAATTCTCGGATTATCGGCCGACGATTTCAGATTGTTCATGTGCGATTTGGGCGCGAGATCATTGAAGTCTCGACTTTTAGGGCCCAACACAATCAGCAAAAATCAAACGATGCGGGACATGTACTCGACGACAATGTCTTTGGGTCCTTCGAGTCTGATGCCTTCCGACGAGACTTTACCGTTAACGCACTCTACTACTGCGCAACCGACGAGCGGGTCTTAGACCCCACCGATGAAGGTCTCAATGATCTCGCAAGCAAGCAACTTAGGTTGATTGGGGATCCCGCGACACGTTTCAAAGAAGACCCAGTAAGAATGCTCCGAGCCATTCGCTTCAAATCCAAACTTAAATTCGATTTAGCCCCAATCCTTGAACAGAAGATCATTGATCTGGCGCATCTTTTGGGGGAAATACCGCCGGCGAGGCTATTTGAAGAAACCCTTAAGCTCTTCATGGCTGGATTTGCACAATCGACCTATCTTGCCTTATGCCAATATCAAATCAGCGTTATTTTGTTTCCGACGATGGCAGAAGAAGGCCAGGCCGAGGCACTTATTCAGCTCGCACTTAAATCAACAGACGATCGAATAGCCATCGGCTCGCCAGTTACCCCGGCATTCATCTTCGCTGCGCTCTTATGGGCACCTTTTGAGAATCTCAAAAAGGCGCTCATCGAAAAAGATGACTATTCAAGAAACGATGCAGCGGCAGTTGCGGCTGATCAGGTCTTCCACCAACAACAAGCTGTTATCTCGATCCCAAAACGCTTTAGTATACCGGCCCGTGAGATCTGGCTGCTCCAGGATCGACTCGAAGCGCGACGCGGTAAGAAACCTTTGCGGTTAATCGCCAATAAGCGTTTCCGCGCGGCTTACGACTTCCTTCTACTACGACGTGATAGCGGTGAAAATATCAGCGCACTATGCGACTGGTGGACAGAGTTTCAAACTGCTGACGAGGACCGGCAGCAGATCATGACCCGGGGTAGCCGAACGCAGAAGTCCAAAAAATCCCAGCCTAAAGCCGACGCGTCGCTTAAGGACAGCTAAGTTCAAGCTCGAATTGAAGTATCGGCAGGCACGGCAATCTTATGGTTTTCCAGATGTCCGCAATATGGCACCCTTAAGCCTTATCGGAGCTTAGAGAGTTTTAGATGACCAACGACAAACAATACCCGGTTTCAGACGACGCCAAACAACGGGCCCACCTCTCCATCGATCAGTATCAGGATTTGTACCAAAAATCGATTAACGCGCCCGAGACCTTTTGGCCAGAGATGGCCAATGAATTCCTGACTTGGTCCAAACCCTGGGAGCAACTCACCGAGTCAAATCTAATGACGGGCACGGCAGGTTGGTTCATCGGCGGGAAACTGAATGCATGCTATAACTGTGTTGACCGACATCTTCCAGAGCGCGCCCAACAAACTGCAATCTTGTGGGAGGGTGATGACCCGAGCCAGCAGGCCACCATCACCTATCAGGACTTGCATCAACGGGTCTGCCAACTGGCCAACCTTTTAATTCAGCGAGGCGTTAAAAAAGGCGATCGCGTCTGTCTTTATATGCCAATGATTCCAGAGGCCGCCTACGCCATGCTAGCCTGCGCTCGAATCGGTGCTGTTCACAGCGTCGTATTTGGCGGCTTCTCACCACAAGCCCTGCAAGATCGTATTTTAGACTCTGACTGCCAAACAGTGATCACCGCTGATGAAGGCGTGCGAGGCGGTAAAACAGTCCCCCTGAAAGTCAATGCCGATCTGGCGCTTGAGCAGTGCCCGAACGTGCATTCTGTGATTGTTGTGCGGCACACTGGCGGCTTCGTGTCGATGCAACCAGAACGGGATCTCTGGTATAACGATGAAACTATCCTGCAACCCCCAAGCTGCCCCGCCGAACCAATGGACAGTGAAGATCCTTTGTTCATCCTCTACACCTCGGGCTCAACCGGAAAACCGAAAGGCGTACTGCACACTACAGGCGGTTATTTATTGCAAGCGGCCATGACGCATCGCTACGTCTTCGACTACCATGATGGCGATATTTACTGGTGCACCGCGGATGTTGGTTGGGTTACAGGCCATACCTATATCGTGTACGGGCCTCTCGCGAATGGCGCGACAACCTTAATGTTCGAAGGCATCCCGAACTATCCTGATGCGTCTCGATGCTGGCAAATCGTTGACAAGCATCAGGTCAATATTTTTTACACAGCCCCGACTGCACTTCGTGCCCTCATGGGCATGGGAAACGAATTTGTGCAGGCAACCAACCGCTCGAGTCTGCGTATTCTGGGCTCGGTTGGCGAGCCCATTAATCCAGAAGCTTGGGAGTGGTATTACCATATTGTCGGTGACGGCCGGTGTCCCATAGTCGATACTTGGTGGCAAACAGAAACTGGCGGCATCATGATTACACCCTTGCCGGGTGTGACGGATCTAAAACCCGGATCCGCAACCCTGCCGTTTTTTGGTGTAGAGCCCGTCTTACTCGATCCAGAGGGAAACGTGCTGAGTGGTGCAACCTCCGGCAACCTAGCCATTCGCAGCTCCTGGCCAAGCCAAATCAGAACAGTTTTTGGGGACCATCAGCGCTGCATTGATACCTACTATACGACCTATCCGGGCTACTATTTTACGGGTGATGGTGCTCGCCGAGATGAGTCAGGGTATTACTGGATTACCGGACGAGTCGACGATGTGCTCAATGTTTCGGGACACCGGATGGGTACAGCAGAAGTTGAGAGCGCATTGGTGCTGCATGAAGCGGTCGCGGAGGCTGCTGTCGTCGGTTATCCGCATAATATAAAGGGCCAAGGGATCTATGCCTACGTCACCTTAATGCAAGGCGTCGACGGGACGGATACCCTCAAGCGGGAACTTGAAAACCTTGTTCGGCAAGAGATTGGCGCCATTGCTAAACCCGACATTCTGCAATGGGCACCCATGCTCCCGAAAACCAGGTCTGGGAAAATCATGCGTAGAATATTGCGCAAAATTGCTGAGAATGAACTGACGCAATTGGGGGACACCAGTACCTTGGCTGACCCAAGCGTTGTCGACGACCTCATCGCGAACTCACCACAAACAAACGCATAAAAAAACCCGAGGCGCTTTCACGACTCGGGCTTTTCAGCCTCTCAAACCATTAGTCTTGAGTTGGCTTACTTTGCGTGTCTGCAGCATCATCAGCCTGATCAACTTTGGCATCGTCAACAGATTCCACCGGCGCTGACTCGACAGTCGCCGCTTCAACTTCAACCGCATCAACCGCTACAGGCGCTGCTTCTGGCTCACTCGCCGCTTCTGCCTCAACTGCGTCGGATGCGGGTGCTTCTGCCTCATCTGACGGCACTTCCTTCATCGAGAGCTTAATTCGTCCACGCTCAACATCCAGGACAATAACCTTTACGATCTGACCTTCAGAAAGGTAATCCGTCACTTTCTCAACGCGCTCGCTGGCGATCTGAGAAATGTGAACCAAGCCATCCTTTCCAGGCAAAATGTTCACAAAGGCGCCGAAGTCTGCAATTTTTACAACTTTACCGTTATAAATTTGACCGACTTCAGCCTCGGCGACAATACCTTCGATCAATCGAACCGCTGCATCTCTAGACTCAACACCCTCACCAAAAATTGTGATCGTGCCGTCATCATCAATATCAATCGATGCACCCGTTTCTTCGGTAATCGATCGGATGGTTGCACCACCCTTGCCAATGACATCCCGAATCTTGTCAGATTCGACTTTCATCGTGACCATAGCGGGTGCATTATCTGAAACCGTTTCTCGCGATCGGCCAATGACCTTGTTCATCTCATCCAATATATGGAGTCGAGCATCCCGCGCCTGTTCAAGCGCCGTTTCCATGATCTGTTCAGTAATGCCTTGGATCTTGATGTCCATCTGAAGCGCCGTGACGCCCGTTTGCGTGCCGGCAACTTTAAAGTCCATGTCACCCAAGTGATCTTCATCCCCAAGGATATCCGTCAGGACCGCAAAGCCATCATCTTCTTTAACCAGCCCCATCGCCACACCGGCAACGGGTGCTTTTAAGGGCACGCCCGCATCCATTAACGCAAGACTTGCGCCACAGACTGAGGCCATCGAGGAGGAGCCGTTCGACTCAGTGATTTCAGACACAACGCGAGTGGTATAAGGCCAGTCCTCAAAACTGGGCAACACCGCGGCAATGCCCCGTCGAGCTAGCCTGCCATGACCGATCTCACGGCGCTTCGGGCCACCCGAGAATCCAGTTTCACCCACGCTGTAGTGTGGGAAATTGTAATGCAACATGAAATGATCACGGTAGGAGCCTTGCAGCGCATCGATGATCGCTGAATCTCTGGTTGAACCGAGGGTTGTCGTAACAAGTGCTTGGGTTTCGCCCCGCGTGAATAGCGCTGAACCGTGCGTCTTCGCAAGCAACCCAACTTCAACCGCAATGCCTCGAACCGTCTTGGTATCGCGTCCATCAATTCGAGGCTCGCCGGCAATGATCGCGCGCCGAACGGTCTTCTTCTCGATGCTGCCAAAAATACCACCCACCACGTCTGCAGAAGGTCCACCTTCTTGAACAAATTGCGCCATCGCCGCATCTCGCAGGACTTGCAACTGATCTTGCCGGCTCATCTTTTCAGTAACCCGGTAAGCTTCAGCGATTTTATCAGCGGAAAACTCGGTCATTTCAGCAACCAAAGTCGCATCGTTTTCGGCGAGCGTCCAATTCCAAGCGTCAACGCCAACCTCAGCGCAGAGCTCTTGGACCGCCTTGACGACAACTTGCATTTCCTGATGAGCGAAGAGTACCGCACCTAACATCTGATCTTCAGTTAGCTCTTTCGCTTCCGACTCAACCATCAGGACAGCCGATTCCGTACCGGCAACAACCATATCCAAATGCGAGTCTTTCAGTGCTTCATACCCTGGATTTAAAAGATATCCGGTTTCCGTAAAACCCACCCGCGCCGCACCAATCGGTCCGGCAAAGGGAATCCCAGACAGGCTGAGCGCTGCCGAGACACCGATCATCGCCGGAATATCGGCATCCATATCTTTTTCAACCGAAACAACCTGACAGGTCACCTGGACTTCGTTCATAAAGCCTTTTGGAAACAAAGGGCGAATTGGGCGATCAATTAACCGTGACGTTAGGGTTTCTTTTTCAGAAG
>Ga0209199_1002716_pt1 | contig 18459 bp, 19 predicted proteins | sample COGITO_mtgs_1105_7_FD_184805 | JGI IMG/M metagenome (GOLD analysis project Ga0209199, IMG submission 184805) | Pelagic marine microbial communities from North Sea - COGITO_mtgs_110523 (SPAdes) (version 2) | ecosystem: Environmental > Aquatic > Marine > Epipelagic ...
TGTAATTCCATTAACGTATAATTGTAGTTTTGACATATTTATAATAAATACAAATTAAGTTTAATAATAAAAAAATCATTTTTTTTTTTCATTATAATACTTTTATTATAATAAAATTGTAAAAAAAATAGTACCAGGTATGGGATTCGAACCCACGAAGCTTACGCATAGCATCTTAAGTGCCACCCCTTTGACCGCTCGGGAAACCTGGTTTAGATATAACCCACAGAACACATAGTTAATAACATAAAATCCTTATCTGTATTTGCTGTTTGTGTTCTTAACGTTATACCTTTACAATACTATACGTTATTATCTTTTTAAGCCTTTTTATAAAAATTAAAATATTTTTTTATAACAAAAATTAACATTTATTACCTTTTAACCAACTCTTCATCCAATGATGATTAGCATACGCTTCCTTTAATCTCTTCTGCCCCATCTCCAAAACCGCTCTACGATTGCCTATTTTACTATCATTCTTAGCACATTCTGGATAAAATACTGGTGATGGATATATCTTTACACCATTAATACCCTTTTTTGCCATTACATCTGTTATTAATTTAGGTCCAGTTAAATCAACAGGACTTCTACGCATATTTACTAATGACCTCTTATAAATCTCCCTCAAAAAATAAACAAATAATGGATTATTAGCCGTTGAACCGAATATAGCATTACATACCACATTTTCACCTTTCCAATGCTCTTTTGGCTCTAAACCAAAAAAACATTTATCGTCTTTAACCAATTCTTCCATCGGCTTTAAACACTCAAAATCCAAATCCGCATATACTCCACCGTGTATATATATTATACAATATCTCGCTATATCAGCCCTATATATAGGTTTATGAAAACTATCATAAATCCTTAAAAACCTGGGAAAATACCCCTTTATTAAATTTCTATTATCCTCATCAGTCCATAACCTATATTCCCATCCTGGATTTTTCTCCTTCCAAGACTTTACCCATTCCTTACATTTTTCTGGCACGTTTTTAGTTTTCCAAGTTTGATGAACTATCTTCGGTATTATCATTAATCTTAAAACACTTTTTATTATTACTTTTTACACGAAGTATAAAATTTTATATTATAATTATTATATGCTATTTGTTATAACTTTTATCATAATTATAATTATTTACCTTTTCATCTTTTATAATAAAAAAAAAGAAAATTATAATAATAAAAAAAAATTCTACAAAATTATCTTTATTGTCATTGCGTCTGATACAGATTATTACAATAAAAACAAAAAAATTTTAAATAAATTTATGAATTCACACAAAGATGTTAAAACATTTTATATATATTGCAATAAAAAAAAATTAAATAATGAAGATAATTTATATTTCGATTGTAATGAAAGTTTAAGACCTGGTATTCTTCAAAAAACAATACAAGCCTTCCAATATATCAATAAACATTATAATTATGATTATATTATTAGAACAAACTTATCTACATTTTGGAACATTAATCATCTTTTACAACGAATACAAAAATTACCAAAAGAAAAATGTTTGGCAGGTCAAAAATGTAGATCATTTATTTCTGGAACAGGAATTATTTTAAGCCACGATTTAGTGAATATATTAATTAATGACAAAAACAAATTAAATTACAAAAATGCTGATGACGTAGAAATATCACATTATTTACATAATAATTATAATATAAAATATATTAATGAACCACGCTTTGATAAATACATAAAAAGTACTCCAAAAAAAAAAAAGTCAGTTCCAAAACATTTTACCTCTTTTAGAGTAAAAACAATAAAAAATAGAAATTTAGATAGTCGTAAAATGTTTAAACTATGGAATTTTTTATATACTTAATTTTATATATGCGACACTTCAAAATAATATTTATAGTAATCGCATCTCCATCTCCCTTTTATAACAAAAATAAATTAATCCTTGACAAATTTATGAACTCACACCCTAATGTTAAAACACTATTCATTTATGGAAATGTAGATAAATCACAAGTTTTACAAACAAAACACGACCTTTACTTCGATTGTCCAGAAAATCTACGCCCAGGTATTCTCATCAAAACCATTAAAGCATTCGAACATATCAAAAAAAATTACAGATACAATTACGTAGTCAGAACTAACTTATCAACATTCTGGAACATTAGATTTATTTTAAGAAAATTAAAATTCTTCCTAAATAAAAGATTTCTTGCCGGAAAACCTGTAAAAACAAAATATGGAAGGTTTATTAGTGGGACAGGTATTATCCTAAGTAAAGACCTTGTCGATATTTTAATAAAAAATAAAAATAAACTTAATTATCAAATCCCAGATGATGTTATGTTGTCTAAATACTTACATAATAATCATAAAATTAAATATTATCGCGAACCACGTTGCGATAAATTTATCAAAAGAATTCCATTAAACAGAAGATCTATTCCAAGACATTTCACATCTTACAGATTAAAAACACCCATAAATAGAAACCTTGATAGTGCCAAAATTTATACATTATTGAAATTCTTTTATAAATAATATAAAAAATATTTAACATTTTAATATAAAAAATATTTAACATTTTAATATAAAAATATTATGAATTTTATATTAAAAATTGATTTCAGAGAACACGATTTAGTTGCCGCATTAAATCAAATAGATGATTTAGAATTTACAAAAGAAAATCTTGAATTAGGCGATATTACACTCGAAGTTAATAACAAAACTATTATTTTAATTGAACGAAAAAAAATGCCAGATCTATCTAACTCTTTATATGACGGGAGATACAAAGAACAGAAAAAAAGAATTAAAGAAGCATTACATCCAAATGTACGTAAAATATATTTAATCGAAGGAAACTCATTCTTCAAAACTAAACTTAACAAAAAAACATTAGATGGCATCAAAATTAATACTATGTTACGCGACAACCTTCACATCATACACGTCAAAAATTTTCAAGAAACCATCGAATTCATCATAAATATTTATAAAAGAATTGGTAAATATGCAAAAGAGTTATATGCTGAATTAGACACTTCAAGTGTTGGAGATAATGTCAAAGACAATAACTCTTACAGTGAAGTCTGCAATATTAATAAAAAAAAGAATTTAACCCCGGAAGTCTATAAAATAATACAATTCCAACAAATCCCAAAAGTTTCAAATGCCGTCGCCAAACTAATAGTTCAGGAGGTCGGTTCTATTAAAGATATTCTTTTGAAATATAAAAGCGATGAAGAGATTAATATAGTTAAAAAATCTATAACAGAACTTAAATTTGGAGAAAAAATGCGACGCATTGGTCCTAAATTAGCACAAACAATCATTGATTACATTTACTCTTAAACTAAAAAATAAATAACCATCTATATTATATATGGTTAATTTCTTCTTCTTAGACAAAAATCCTAAATTATGCGCTAAATTCTATTGCGATAAACACGTCAATAAAATTATGATTGAAATCTGCCAATTACTATCCAATGTGCTACATAATAACACTAACTTGAAACCTCCTTACAAAAAAACTTCCAATATTCCTATTACACTCGCTCCTTACAGATGGGCTAATTACAGCAAAGGTAATTACATATATCTTCTTAATTTAGCAGAAGCACTTCTCAATGAATATAAATACAGATATAATAAAGAAGACCAAAAAACAGAACATAAAACAGAAAAAGTTATTAAATGGCTACAAAATAATATTCCTAACCATTTTAATCATAAAAAAAGAACAAAACTTTTTTATACAAAAAATATTGACCTTTTCCACAAATATATTAAAGATGATGTCGAATGTTTCAGATACATATACGCCATCTATAAATGTAAAAATGATAAATGGACCAAAAGAGATAAACCAAAATGGTTCGATCAATATCTCAAAAAGTCCAATTTAGAAAAAGATTTTTATAAAAGAAAATTATTAGAGAATGTAAAAATTAAATTACCTAAATTATATAAAAATCAAAAAGACGTAAAAGTTAAACGGTTCCATTCTTTCCTACGAATTATATATGATAATATGTTTGGAGAGAAATGGCAGAATTATATCAAAAAATACAAAAATATGTATAACCAAAAAGAACCACTTATTAACCAATTAAGTTTCATACATCTAAAAGAATGTTATGAATTATCAAAAAAACTTTTTATAAAAAAAAACTTAATTGATATGAATACTCAATCATTGAAATGGCGTGGATTTACTTAAAAAAAAATATATAATTTATATTAAATGAGTGGTTTATTCTGCCAAGAACCAAATAATGTTGAATGTATTGATTATAAACAGATTGAAGATAAAACAAAATATAATTTGAAAGGTTCATCTATTATAAATATTCATCCAATTTGTATTGATATTTTTTCTAAAAATTTTCGTGAATCTTACAGAAATTTATCAAAATTTATGAAAAATGAAGATTTTAATTTTGAAAGAACAAATTCTAAAAACAGAATTTACACTTTTTCAAATACCACTATTACAAATATTGGAATTATTATAACAGAAAATAATTATTATTTCAATGGAGGTTGCTATAAAGAATATAATATAAATAAAGAGGAAGCAAAAATCTATCAGAAAATATTAGAAAATAATCCTTCGAAAAAATATAAAAAAGTTATTTCTATCGCTGAATTATGGGGTGAAGGTGTATGGCATTTTCCTATTGAAGCAATCGTGGGATTGAAAAATATTACAGATTTCTCTGACATATATTTACATATTACAAAAAAAAATAAATTATGTTTGAAATGGATTGAACTATTAAAAATACCTATTCCAGAAGAAAGGATTATTGATGGTGACATATTTGCTGAAACATTGATTATTCCTGAAATGAGTGGATGTGGCTCACCAAAATATGACTTAACAATTTGGTTAAAAAATAAAATTTACAGAAATATAAATTTATCATTAAACAATAACCTATTTATTTTAATAAAAAGAAATAATAAAAGAATTGTTAAAAATCATGACGAACTTGAAAAAATATGTAAAACATTTTGTCAAAAATTAAATTTACAATTATATATTCACGATGACATTAATTTACCTACTTTGAAAAAACAGATGGAAATATTTAATAAAGCAAAAATTGTAATAGGACCTCACGGTGCTGGTGCTGTTAATCTATTAGCATCTAAGCCTGGAACACATTTCTTAGAATTTTTACCTGATGCACAAAATTTAATAAATACTTGTTATATTCAATTAGCAAATCACATAAATGTAAATTATTATGGTATTCCATATAAAGTTAATGAGAATGTTGATTTACAGTTAGTTATTGATAAACTTTTAACAATTGAAAAAAATATGTAAAATATAAATAAATCCTATAATTATATAAAAACATTTTATAATAATATATAAAATGATTAACTATTGTATTGAAAAAATGTTAAGAACTTTACGTTTTATTAAAGAATTAGCAATTGAAATTGGTAAATATAACCTCGAAACAGGTGTTAAATGGGAAGAATACTTTTGATATTTATAATCACATTATAAAATCTGTTATAATCCCAGAATGGTCTGAGACCTGTTCGAAATATCCTATTTTCTCACATTTCAACGGATCTACCCTCGACTTTATATCTTTAAATTTAATTGATGAAAACTTATATAATATTCCATCAAATCTCTGTATTTCGCAAGTATTGAAATACCTAAATGTATATACATCATTCAACATTGTATCTAAAAAAGGATCTTTAAAACCCTCAAATTTCCTACTTATATACTTCCATAATCTTAAATCAGCATTAAAATCACCTGTTACTATCACATTCTCACTGAGCAACTGTTGATTAATATATTCATATATCTCATCTATCTGCTTATAACGAATATTCTCCTGGATTTTACTCACACCAGATTGTAAATGTAAATTAATTATTGTTATTCTCTTATTATCATTCAACACTGTTACAGATAAAAACCCACAATTCGACAATACATTTGGAAAACATACCTTTGTTCTATATTTTATAAAATCAGAATCCACCATAGGATACTTCGACATTATACATAAACCACTTGATGTAAATGATTTACAAAATATTATATCCGTCGGACAATACAAATAATACTTATTCTTATTCGCAAACTTCTTTATCCTATTCATTCTATCTGTCATATTATCATTAAACACCTCCTGTAAGCAGACCACATCATAATCATTCTTCAATATATTACAAAATAACTCCTCTAACCTCTTATCCTTGAAATCTCCATCGAACAATTCCTTTAACTTTAATTTCCCATTCCAATAACTTACAACTGAATTATAATATGAATTAATACAAAATGGTCTTATAAATGCATTTAACGTCAATAACCTCATAACTAATATTATCTATATTTTATTTCAATGGTTTTTCTTGCCCAAAATAATAAATGTGTTTCTCAAATTCACTGAAATTTGGTTCGTCTAAGTTTTTTTCATTTTCTTTTTTTATATTGTTTTTTGATTTATATTCAACAATATACTCCTTAATTTGATTTTTTTTAGACATAATCTCTTCCACTAAATCATAATAATTTTTTGACATATTTTATTTATAAAAAACTTTGCTTAAATTATTTTTTTCATTTTTTTTATAAATTTTAATTTTTAATTTTTATTTTATAATTAATCCTTCCATTACTTAACAAGCAACAGCGGGTTGGGGTGTAGTCTTCTTCTTACGACGACGGAGCAATGTGCTCTTCTTTGGCTTCACTTCTGTCCAACCATCGAAAGTTTCGAGTGTGGGTTTAGCGTCACCAAGAGGCTTGTTCGTCGGCGCAGAAATAGAAATCAACACATTCTTTTTCCCAAGGTCAAGGAGTTCTGGCTCGTCATCAAACGTGTCATCCTCATCATCGTCCTCAGGATAGTATGTGCGTGGCATAAAACGAGTATCTTCCTCCTCTTCATCAGAGTCGGGGTCAACTTCACTACCAGCACATGAAGTTCCACCCCAAATTTCAAGGGTTTGCTTAGCAGCAGCAAGAGTTGCCTGAGACCCACGATTTCCAATATTGTCATTAGCATATGCCATTGCCTTAGACGTCTTAGGTCCAAACGCTGCGCGTGTCTTTTTGGACTTGACATTCAAAGGACAAGTGTCGAAAAGTTGGCTGATTACCATACCTCCCTCTTCTTGCGCCTTCTCTTTCAACTCCTTCTTCCTAAGGATCGCGTCCTTTTGAGCCAATTTCTTAGCCTTCTGTTCGCGATAATCCTCAGGAAGACCGTTGCGCAAGTTCTTCGCCTTGACGGCTTGTTGCTGGCGCTCCATCGGTGTCAATTCCGTGAAAAGCGGTTCGCCTTCGCCGACTTGGGACTTCTGGTTGGTTGTTACACCAAACTGGATGTCACCGATCTCAGCGAGTGGCGGAAAACCGATCTTCAAACGGAACTTCTCGAGGCACTCAGCACCAACAGTATTCGTGAACCCATCCTCCTTCGCAGAATGACGAGCCTCAATGACCGTTCCAAAATGTTCGCGTCCCAGTTTGACAAGAATATCACGAAGGTGTTCCTTCGCAACAGCATCGTCGAAACCGACAGGACGCTCACGCGTCTTGAAACGGATTGTTGAACCCGGTGTCAGCATATTCATCTGAGCTTGAAGAGAGAAAGTTTTCTTAGACGTGCGATTGCGACGACCAGAACCACCTCCTCCCGACTTGCCGAGACCATCACTGATCTCACACCAGGTCAAAACAGGTTTGTCATTCACCTTCCGGAAGACCACCGCGTAGCGAATTTTAGGACCGTAGCAATCAACATCGAGGTTGTAGCCTCGGTCAGGGAACTCAAGTTCCATCTTCTTTGCGCGCCATTGACAAGCACGTTGCATCTCCAACATTTGTTTGAGATGGTACTCTACGGTGGGATCCACGCGAGACACATTAACCTTCTTCACCTTCTTGAAGTGAGTTTCAGGAAAGATGTTGCTCCAGTCCATAAAGGACAGGGACGTCTTCGCGTAAATCACGCGGTTGGGATCACCAGCGAACTTCTCAAAATTCTCAACACGCCCCCCGTAGTAATACGAGAGAATGCGGGCGAAGTAACAAAAAGTCTTCTCCGCGTCACAAGTCGGCGTTTGCTGCTTGAAAAACTTCAAACACTTCCACACCATCTGCAACTTGAAAAAGCCACTCTTGCAGTAATCACACTGAGAATGGTAAGTCTCGTTATACTCGCGATGAACTTTCCTAAGCCACTTCTTGTTCGCGGGAGTGTTCTTGTCAAACGACTTGAACCTCGTGACAAACGCAGATGGCGACAGTTTGAAAAGTTTCGCAAGCACATTCGCGATAATCCAGAATTGACCCCTGTGGCACGCCGCTGTCAAGAAACCCGGAATTTCCAGATACTTGCAACCACAGTCACATAAAGTCTTCTTCAAATGGGACAAAATCCCATCCACATTCTCCACAACAGATTTCAGCCTCTCAGCGGTCAAAGCACCAGGGTGCGCGAAACGACTTTGAGACATCTTCTTGTCTTGTGGGTTGAGTGTTTTTTTTTTAAGTTTTTGAAGCAAAAAAAGCAGAAGTGAGCGTTCGAAAGCAAAATGATTTGGTTTCGAGCCTGTTACTTAAAACCAAGAAAAAGAGTACCTAATATTTTTTCTATCAATTTTTTTTTATAATCACATAAATTCACCATTCCACCTTATCGTCTTCAAGTATTTCATTACATTTAATAAAATGATTATTACCTAAAAACGGATTTGTTCGATTTAATGGTGATGGATGCCAATATAACAACCTTTGTATCTTTTATATCAAAGAAATTGAAACAATTAAATATAAGTTTTTTAGGATGGAAAATTTTGATATGGTCTTGTTATATTTCATACTCCTTATTCAAAAACTCGTTTATTTTCTCATAATCAAATTTCTCCAATACGTTGGACTAATCTGTTTTTACTTCTTTAAGAGCGTCTTGTAAATACATATTTATAACAATTATGTAAATAATCTTAAATTAAAAAATCATTTTTTTTTTCTACAAATTATAAATTATTGAAACTTTTTACATAGTTGCAATACTTGGTTGTTAATTATTGAAAAAATTCCATTCCAAATCCATATGTGCTTCAACAAATTCCAAAGTTAAAGCGTGATGCGTTGACAAAAATTCACTATCCCATTTCCAGTCCAGATGTGCTTTCACAAATTCCATCGTTAAATTGGGATTTTCGGACAAGCTATCAATATCCCATTTCCAATTAGGATGTGTTTCCACAAATTCCATCGTCAAACTGAGATTTTCGGACAACCCCTCCATATCCCATTCCCAGTCAGGATGTTCTTCCACAAATTTCATTGTCACATTGGAGTTTATAGACATCCCAACCATATCCCATCTCCAGTCTGGACGTGCTTCCACAAATTTCATCGTTAAATTGGGATTTACGGACAAGCCATCAATATCCCATTCCCAATCAGGATGTTCTTCCACAAATTTCATGGTCACGATTGAATTTTGGGACAACCCGATCATATTCCATCCCCAGTCCGGATGTGCTTCCACAAATTCCATCGTTAAATTGGGATTTTCGGACAAGCCATCAATATCCCATTTCCAATCAGGATGTGTTTCCACAAATTCCATTGTCACGTTGGGATTCCGAGACAACCATACCATATCCCATTCCCAACCAAAATGTGCTTCCACAAATTCCATGGTCATGTTTGAATTCCTGGACAACCAGTATATATCCCATTCCCAATCAAGATGTGCTTTCACAAATTCAACCGTCACGTTGGGATTTTGGGACAACCAGAATATTTTCCATTCCAAGTCCAGATGTTCTTCCACAAATTCCATTGTCAAGTTAGGATTTTGGGACAACCAAAACATATCCCATTCCCAGTCAGGATACTTGTCAAATGCCTCGTCCAACCAATTCTTGTATAACACGAAACCACACAAGACTTCTTCTGGAAGGTCGTCTTGGTCTTCTAACACTTTTCCAGTAGTTGGATCAAACAGTTTCACGCCCTTCACATTGGCGTCTCCTCTTTTAGGAAACTTATCCAAAATTCGTTGTTTTGCTTCTTCAACAGTTCCATGTGGAACTTTCATAAGAGTAAAACCTGCAAAGGTCGTCACCTTAGAAAGTGGCATGATGGACTGTTGTTTTTCGATACTCGTTTAGAGCAGTGTCTGTGCTTGAACTCCATTATATTTTACATTAGGATTTTTTTTTGTCATTTTTTTTTTCTACAATTTATAAATTATTGAAACTTTTTACATAGTTGCAATACTTGGTTGTTAATTATTGAAATAATTATTCAAAAAATCCCATTCCAAGTCCATATGTGCTTCCACAAATTCCTTTGTCAAGTTGGGATGTTTAGACAACCATACCATCTCCCATTCCCAATCAAGATGTGCTTCCACAAATTCCATGGTCACGTTAGAATTTTTGGACAACCCGATCATATCCCATTCCCAGTCCAGGTGTGCTTCCACAAATTTCATGGTCACGATTGAATTTTGGGACAACCCTCTCATAGTCCATCCCAAGTCCAGGTGTGCTTCAACAAATTCAATCGTTAAATTGGGATTCTTGGACAACCAGAATATATTCCATTCCCAGTCCAGACGTGCTTCCACAAATTCCATTGTCAAGTTGGGATTCCCAGACAAATGGAACATATCCCATTTCCAGTCAGGATGTTCTTCCACAAATTTCATTGTCACATTGGAGTTTATAGACAACCCCTCCATATCCCATTCCCAATCAGGATGTGCTTCCACAAATTCCATGGTCACGTTGGGATTCCGAGACAACCAGAACATATCCCATTTCCAATCAAAATGTGCTTCCACAAATTCCATGGTCACGTTGGGATGGCAGGACAACCCGAGCATTTTCCATTTCCAGTCCAGATGTGCTTCCACAAATTCCATTGTCACGTTAGGATTCCGGGACAACCCATCCATATCCCATTCCCAATCAAGATGTGCTTCCACAAATTCCATGGTCAGGTTTGAATTCCGGGACAACCAGAACATATCCCATTCCCAATAAATATGTTCTTCTACAAATTCTATTGTCAAGTTGGGATTTTGGGACAACCCTAGCATTTTCCATTCCAAATCCAGATGTTCTTCCACGAATTTCATGGTCACGTTGGGATGGCGGGACAACCCGAACATATCCCATTCCCATCCAGGACATTTGTGAAATGCCTCGTCCAACCAATTCTCATATAAAATGAAACCACACAAGACTTCTTCTGGAAGGTCGTCTTGGTCTTCTAACACTTTTCCAGCAGTTGGATCAAACAGTTTCACGCCCCTCACATTGGCGTCTCCTCTTTTAGGAAACTTATCCAAAATAAGGAGTTCTGCATCTCTAACATTTCCATGAGGAACTTTCATAAGAGGAAAACCTGCAAAGGTCATCACCTTAGAAAGTGGCATCACCTTAGAAAGTGGCATGATGGACTGTTGTTTTTGGATACTCGTTTAGAACAGTGTCTGTGCTTGAACTCCAGTAGAAGTTCGAGAAGTTCTTCTGGATGAATAATTCTCTTTTTTTATTAATAATTATATTTTACATTAGGATTTTTTTTTTCATTTTTTTTTTCTACAATCCTAATTTATATATATATATTACTTATATATGATAAGAAAAACAGTTAAAAGAAATTTAACAAAAAGAGGTAAAATCAATTATTCCCCATTCATACTTTCATTTCAATCAAAACTTAATCAAAATAATGTTGAAGATAATTTAGATAAAATTATTATGCTTGATTTGAAATTAGATCCTAAAATATTTTCTCCACTCTCCGGGTCGGAATTACCATATGAACCAGATAAATGGAATGTCCCAAAACACAAAAATAACAATAATTGCTACTCATATGCTACAAGCACATTAGTCTCTAAAAGAGAAGGAAAACCACAACCAGGATACTTCTCCCATCACGCACCTATCTCCGAACATGAATACAAAGACTGTAAAAACTTTTATAGAAGAATTAAAAAAGATATTCCTTTTGCTTACGCCGAGAAATTCACAAAACCTTGTAAAACAGGATTTTATAAGGCTTTTATGGCAGTTGATAATAAAGATGATGATAAAGATTATCACTTTTGGAGACAAGATAAAAGCGGTTACTGGTCTCATAAACCAGGTACAACAGAAGTAGTTAATGTAGATTCAGATGGAAAAGTTATTATAAATCCACTATTAGCTAACAGAAAATACAAATACTACAATTACAAAAAACCGTGCTTCTTCTTCTGCACGCCCAAAAATGGAGCAAAAGTCACATCAAAATCCATCTATTATGGTGGAAAGAAAAAAGAAACAAGAAAACAAAAAGAAAACAAAAAAGAAAACAAAAAGAAATAATATAAAATAAATTAGATAACAAAAATGAAATTAACAAAAACATTCTTATATCAAATTTATTTTTTCAAAGAAACCTAAAATAAAATATTAACTATTTTATATTAGTATGTACTCTTTGCACTACTCAGACCTTGGCGGTGGAATGGGAAATGATGTTGCAAGACCTTTCTCATCTCTTGATAATGGCATGGAACAACAAAATGAACCAATAATGAAACCACAACAAAACTATTTACAAAGACACGAAGAATTATTACACAATGACGGAAACAATCAAATAAATGAAGGTTCTGGTTCTTTATCAAGAAATGATGATTTAGCAGTTATTAGAAGACCACCTGATGTAAATATTAGACCTCAAATGACAATGGATAAACTCCCACAAATTAACGCAAAACAAGGCGATCCAAATAGGGAAATTAAAATAGAAAGGATTGATGATAGAGAAAAAGTTTTAGAAAATAAGAAAAATAAAGTCGCTAAAACTGTTTCTGAAAAGAAAGAAGTTTTTTTCAATGAATTATTCGATGTAAAAGGGTTAATGAATATCGCTAAATCATTACATCTTGAAAAAATTATTATTATACTTTTTGTTATACTTATCTTCGCTCATGTATCATACGGTTACACATTAACCCTTAAAAGAACTATCCTTGCCGGTTCATTCACATGCGCTTTCCTTGTAATCTATATACTTTACTTAATGTTTAAAAATACAGATTTCTTCATTAACTTCATCGAAGAAGAAAAATATCAAGCATATAGACCATTACTCACAATTTTTGTAATCGCATTATTCACTGGTTTGAATGTATTAATCTATAAATATTTACCTATGGAAAAATTCAAAAAATTCGATTTTAAATTTCCAACCGATGAATTCAAAGTTAGATCTATGAGTGGTGGGGCAACAAGTTCATTATATTATTAATCCCGATAAAATGCTTTTCTTAAATCATTCATCTTTTTATCTGTTATTTTTTTACTGGATATATTATACATACTATCCCCAGTTAATCTCTTCAATATAAAATACATTGAATACATTCCACACTCAGATGCACCATATTGATGTCTTCTATCATTATATACAAGTGTTGGTTCAATATTATTTTTATTAAATTTCTCAGCCATATTTTTCATAAACTTATTTATAAGAGGAATTGGTTTAGAACCATATGAATCGAAATAATCCAATTCACCGTTTTTTACATCGATAAAAACAGCGGTCCAATGTGTCCCTGGTCCTGTTGATACATCCAAATTAAACACTATACCAACCTTATTTATATTCTCCTTTCTTAATTTATTTGGATCTAAATTTGATAACTCACAATTTATACTTGTAGGACAGTCAGATGGAACTGGACCAAAAAAATTAAAATCATCATAAACCTTCTCTGCTTGGACCATCACATTATATATATTATACGTATCCAACCATTCATTCCTATTATTTTTCCATTCATTCGGCATTTTTGGTTTGAAAGTAAACATCTGTATTTCTGGATCACGTAACTTCTTAATTTCTGGCACTTTATCAACCCAACAAGTCTCATCATTATTACACTTTTTTGACAACTTATCTCTTATTGTGTTCCATAAAGTCTCCGTTCTCTTCTTACTTTTTAAACTCTTTATTAAACCTAATGACTTAGCAATCTTTAATAAAGATTGTCTCGAAAAACAAGTCTTAGATTTCCCATTCTTATGTGGGGCACATACCTTCTTCCGATTCGTAAATCTTTCCATATTTATATTATATCAAAAGATTTTTTATATAAAACAAGTTTTTTTATCTTCTACCTATCACTTCTTCTAACTCACTTATCTGTCTCTTCAATTCATACTCCCTCCTATTTAACTCTTCCAATATTCTATCTTTATTCTCTAATCTATCACTCCCTCTAACTCTCATAATCTCCATATTTATATCATTCTCACATTTTCTATATTCATCTAATTTCATTTTATATCTCTCTAATTCTGGATTTTCAACTGTTACATCTGATCCTACATCATTATCTACAACAAATCTATGCATCACTGAACCTTGTTTTATATCAGGACCTCCTTGTAATAATCTATTATCACATATTCTCATAGTTCTATTTCCTACATTAGTAATCGATGTATAATTACCTGTTTTCAAAATATCATCTTTACAATCTTTATATAAATCATTCTTCAATTTTAATATACCATACTCCTCTATATCTGAGTCATTATCATTAAATTCATTATTAATTATAACTTCATCATCTTCTATTAACTCTTGCTTGAACCAAGTTCTTATTTGAAATGAACTCATAAACTTCTTACATTCATTCTCAAACTTCTCATTACCATTCCTTTTAATCCATTTCTCTAATCTATCTTTATAATCTGTTTTATATGTAGGTCCTTCATTCATTTTACGATATGAAAAATAACATTTCGTTGAATGTTTCCTTACATACTCAGTTATATGAAAAATTGCAATATTAACATCTCTATGATTATCATAAACTTCCCTTATTTTACAAAACTTATCCCTATTCATCCTCTCCTCATTACTAAAACTCAATCTCAATTCCTTATCATCAAAAAATTCCAATTTATATGTCATCCTCTCGTTCAATATAACCTGCTTATCATAACGCACACCTAATCCAAATCCCATTAATTTAGTTTTTACATCAAACATTATATCAACATTATCCTCTATATCTGTTGTATATTCAATAGATGCTGTCTTAAAATTAAATCTTTTATAAACAAATAATCTTAAATTATCATTATTTTTATAAAAGTTATATGAAAAAATACTCGAATTCAATTTACTAAACCTCTCATTTATATGATTTTCTACCTGTTCCAATGTATCCGACAAAATATATATTGGTGCTCCCCTATTATTATACATCTCTTTGCCCATTTCACCCTTATATTTCTTAACAGATTTCTTATATGTAGCACTCAAATCAATATTCTCAAAATCAACTTTCGCCTTTATACCACTTAAAGTAGTCTCTATTATCTCTGTTTCATAATATATTGATTTAACTCCTAATTTAATCGCTAAAAGAAACAATATTTCCCTCTCCCTATCTGCTTTCTTACTTGTGTATAAATCATCTGAGTAATAATCTCCATTAAACAAATGTATATATAATGTATTCAACTTTGGATATTTATTATCATCAAAATTATATTTACATTCATCTATTATATCGGTTATATCTCTTCTAAACTTAACAGTTATACCCTTATCTTCAAAATATCTTATTAAAGGACACCTCTTTATCTTCTTGAAACAGATACAACCTACATCTATTTGCTCTATATTTAAACGATTTGGTAAAAATATTATAAATTTATCAAACATATAATATTCATTGAGATAATAAAAATAAACGAATTATTAAAGATTTTTATTTTTTTTATTGTTGTTGTTTTGCCTTTTCCATTCTTAATTTCCTTTGTTGCATTCTTCTCATTCTTCTTTGTTTCATTTGTCTTAATTTAATTCTTCTTTGTTTAATTAGTTGTCTAACTAATCTTCTTTGTCTTTGTAAAATTCTTACATTTTGTGGCACATGAGTTCCTCCGCAATTACACATTATACATATACTTAGATTATTATTTTATAATAAAATTAAAATTTATTCATTAAAATTTATTCATTAAAATTTTTTTATATAATTCTTATATTTTTTATTTGATAAAATTCCAAAATTACATTTTTCATATTTTAAAACTTCATTAGCAACCCTCTTCACATCATTTAATGTAACCGACCTATAAATCCTCTTCTCGTCTTCTGTTTTCAATATTTTATTTAATTTCAATATATTAGTACCATTCCACATAGCATTTGTATTATTACTATCTTTACTTAAATCAATCATTCCGCATATATAACTAACTGTTCTTTCTAATTCATCTTTTGTTATTCCATTCTTTTTTATATCAATTAATTCATCTATTATCGCATCAGTAGCCTTTTTACCTTTACTTAAAAATGTTCCAAATGAAATTGTAAAATCACCAGCATCTAAATGTGTATCAACATCCGCACTAACAGTATATACCAATCCCATCTTCTCACGCAATTTAACAAATAATCTTGAACTCATATTTCCTCCAAGAACAGTTGATAATACATCCAATACATAACTATCTCTTGAATTATATTTGTAACTTGGAAATCCAATCATAATCTGCGTTTGGCTCATATTTTCATCAACCATTGTTACAAATTTTTCACTTTTCTGCATACTCATAAAATCTTTTATTAATTTTTTTTCTATTTTTCTATTCTTTAATTTTGTTTTATTAAAATACTTTGATACAAGTTTATTTACATTCTTTGGAACTTTTCCTGAAATTGATAATACAATATTTTTTGGAAAATAATATTTTTTATAAAAATCTATTGTCATTTTTTTTGTAAATTTTTTTATTAAACTATTATTTCCACCTATATCACGAGCATATTCAGTCCCTTTATATATCATTTTATTCATTTTCAAACCAAACTTCATTTGTGGAGAACTCGACGCTTTTTTGTTTTCACTTATCACAACATCTCTCTCTTTTATTAAATCTGTAAATGTTGAATTATATAACATATCAGACAATATATCCAAAACATTCTCCAAATAATCATAACTCGCATTTATATAATAACCCGTCATCGCAAATGATGTAAAAGCATTAGTTTCAGCACCTATCTTATAAATATTATTCGTTAAATTTTTACTCTTTAATCTACTCTTCGTTCCCTTGAATAACATATGTTCTAAAAAATGGGCTAATCCATAACCACCTTCCTTCTCATCTATTGAACCAACATTAACAAAAAAATAAACACTTACAGATGACGAACCTTTATTATTATTTACATAATACCTCAATCCATTCTTTAATCTTTTTATACTCATTAATTTTACATATATTTTTTTATAAATTTTGTTTATTTAATCATTTTAGATCATCTAAAATTTATCATAAACATTAATAAAATGATTCAAATGCTTACATTTATACCCTGGATTATCCTGAGATGAATAATGGTATGAAGGACAATCACATTTGAAACAACGGCATACACAATCGTGCCAAATATTATATTCGACGGATTTATTAGTATATGATTTTACTGAAAATTTCAAATCTTCCGCATCAATAACATTGTAACCATACCTATTCATATAATTAATAAATACAGAATAATCATTAAGCGTTTCATTTGGCTTTTCCCTAGGCTTTTCCTTAGGCTTCACTTTATCCATATAATGAAGAATTGAACCTTTATCCTTTGATGTGTCCGTTCCCTTTTTAATATAAGAGAACTTGATATTACCATCTGACGCATTATTATGAACCACGTTATCAACTGGGTTAAGTTTAGTGCTCTTAATATTCCCAATAAAATTATTAAGGGTCATATCAATAGAATACAACTTATGTTTCATCTCACACTTCTCTTTTGACAACATCAAATAACTTTCAAAAACAGAATCATATTCATTTTTTTCATCTTCAATTGCTTCACAAAATTGTGAATAAGTCGTAATTCCTTCCTTCTCGAAAATCTTTGCCATAAAATTACTTAAAACGTCAATAAATTTCTCATCTTCCACATAATATTCAACAGTCAAAATACTGGAAATACTCAATGGAATAGTGCTCGTTTGCACACGCTTGAAAATGTAAAATAGTTCATTAAAATTAGACATATTTAAACATAGTATCCCTATCTTTAAATTTTTTTAAATTCACTTTTTTTCAATTTTATTCCTTTTTCTATATTTATTACATATTTATTACATATTTATTACATATTTATTACATATTTATTACATATTTATTTAACCTAATGCCGGAAAATCATCAGCGTTATACATATATTCCTTTGGCTCTTCTTTCTTACGTCCCCTATTTCCTGGTGGCACATACGTTCCATTTCCACCAGACCAATTACCCTTCTGTTTAAGTTGCTCATTCTTCTTCTTCAACTCCTCAATATTAATATGAATAGTTCGATCCTCTAAACCAAATCTATCAAAACGACTATCATTATA
>Ga0209199_1002717_pt1 | contig 18457 bp, 19 predicted proteins | sample COGITO_mtgs_1105_7_FD_184805 | JGI IMG/M metagenome (GOLD analysis project Ga0209199, IMG submission 184805) | Pelagic marine microbial communities from North Sea - COGITO_mtgs_110523 (SPAdes) (version 2) | ecosystem: Environmental > Aquatic > Marine > Epipelagic ...
TCCTTTAGTTCAGAGGAGTTGGAACAACTCTCGTTGGGAAAACTACTAAAAGTCGAAAAGAACACAAATGTCTGTCAATTTTACTAAATTTAGATTGTTCTTTGAGATACTTATTGCCAATTAATAGTAGATGCTTTTAGGAGTCTTTAACAGCTGGTTAGAAGAAAAAACCCCTCACATATGTGAAGGGTTTAGTGGTCCCACCTGGACTCGAACCAGGGACCACTTGATTATGAGTCAAGTGCTCTAACCAACTGAGCTATAGGACCTGTAATAGGGTGCAATATTAATACATTTTTTTAATACTAGAAAAAGAATACTATTGTTTATTCTCTGTGTTTTGGCACAATTCAATTAGCACCCCATTGGTTGTTTTTGGATGTAAAAACACAATTATTTTATTGTCTGCCCCTTTTTTGGGGGTTTCTGAAACAAACTCAAAGCCTTCTTTTTTTAATCTTTTTACTTCTTCAGCTATGCTGTCAACATGTAAGGCGAGGTGATGAGCGCCTTCATTTCTTTTCTCAATAAACTTTGCAATAGGCCCTCTTTCGTCTGTCGATTGAAGTAGCTCTATTTTTTGTTCTCCAATTTTAAAAAAAGATGTGATCACTGATTCAGACTTTACTGATTCTGTTTTATAGTGTTGTTTTCCTAATAGTTTTGCAAAAAGCGTATTCGACAAATCAATATCTTTAACGGCAATTCCTAGGTGCTCTACTTTATTAATCATACTACTAAAATAAATTAAAAAAATTTGTTTTAATTATTTCATGTTGTAAATGTTTATTTTTACCGAATGGAAAGTAATAGACAAAAAAAGATTTCTAAAATTCTTCAACAAGACCTTGCAGATATTCTTCAGGGCGCTGCTAGAAAAGGTGGCTTAAAAGGGGTTATCATTTCGGTTTCCAAAGTTTCTGTTACTACTGACCTGTCTATTGCAAAAGTACATTTAAGTGTTTTTCCCTCTGCAAAGGGTGAAGAAATTCTCGCTGGCATCAAAACAAATACTCCTTTAATTAAACACGAAATTTCTCAAAGAACAAAGCATCAGCTAAGAAGGACTCCAAATTTTATGTTTTTTATAGACGACTCTTTAGATTACATAGAAAAAATTGACCAATCACTAAAGGGGGTTGACAACCCTATTAATCCTTCAAAATAAGCAACCTTTGAATTTTTCTTTTTATATAGCTAAACGATACCTCTTCTCAAAGAGCTCTAACAATGCTGTAAATTTTATGTCTAAGCTAGCAGGGCTTGGGGTTGTTGTTGGGGCTGCTGCTCTTTTCATTGTTTTGTGCGGTTTTAACGGCCTTAAAGATTACAGTCTGGCGTTTACCTCTTTTGTATATCCTGATTTAAAGCTAGTTCCTGCAAAAACAAAAACATTTGTAATAAGCGACTCTTTATTAAAAGACATTTTGCAGCTGGACAACTTTTTAAGCTATTCCAAAACCGTTGAAGAAGATGTTTTTTTGTCCACCAAAGTAAACGGAGATATTGTTTCTGCAAAGGGTGTTTCAAACTTTTTTTCTTCAAAAACCATTGACTCGATTTTATTCGATGGTGAGTGGATCTCTGGCTCAAATCAAATTGTTTCTGGCTGGGGGATTGCAAATAAGCTTTCTTATGGTATTTATGATTACTCTAAAAGCATAATGCTATATGCTCCAAAGCCTGGAAAAAAACAAATCCTTTCAGTTGACAAGTCTTTCTCAAAACTAGACGTTGTAAATGTTGGATTGTTTGAAATTAATGAAGCTTTAGACTTTTCGCTTATATATATGAGTCTTGTGGATTTACAACAGCTATTAGGTTACAAAGAAAATCAAATTAGTTCGGTAGAGTTTACGTTAAAAGATCCATTAAAAGCTGAAAGTTCTGCAAGGTTGTTAGGCTCTAGGCTTGGCTCTAGCTTTAAGGTAAAAACGAAAAAACAGCTAAACGATACTTTATACAAAATGCTTAATACGGAAGAGGTTGCTGTTTATCTGGTTTTTACGCTTGTTCTTATAATAGCTCTTTTTAATTTGATTAGTTCAATAATAATTATGGTTTTAGAAAAAAGAAGCAATCTTAAAACTTTATATAACTCTGGAGCAACTCACCGAGAGATTAAAAAAATATTTTACTACCAGGGGTTGATTATTACTTTTCTAGGAGGGGCTGTTGGGTTGTTTCTTGGGTTTATTTTAATGCTAGCGCAACAAAAATTTTCTCTTTTTATGATAACTCCGTCTTTAGCTTATCCGGTAAGTATAGAGCTTTATACTTTCTTCATTGTTAGTCTTACAATATTGGTTCTTGGGGCTATCGCCTCTAAGATTTCTTCAAGCGTAGTAACCAAAGAGCTTGTTGGCAAGGTCTAAGCAAACACATAAGCGTTAAACTTTTCATAGATTTCTTCTAAAGTTGCAAACACGTCAACCGAATCATCACTTGTAACAAGTTTTTGTCTGAAGGGCTTAAAATCTTGTATGCCTTTAAAATAATTGGTATAATGTCTTCTCGTTTCAAAGACTCCTAGCCTTTCGCCTTTCCAGGCTATAGACATTTCAAGATGTTTTTTTGCTGCCGCAACTCTTTCTTTAATAGAAACTGCCGGCAAATGTTCTCCTGTTTTAAAAAAATGCTTCACTTGATTAAAGAACCAAGGGTTGCCAATACTTGCCCTGCCAATCATCGCTCCGTCCAAACCATAATGATCTCTTATAAGCATTGCTCTTTCTGGTGTGTTTATATCTCCGTTGGCAAATACTGGAATGTGCATTCTTTGGTTATTTTTGACTTTTTCTATCTCTGTCCAATCCGCTTCTCCTTTATACATTTGAGCTCTCGTTCTTCCGTGAATTGAAATTGCTTTACACCCAACATCCTGTAGTCTTTCGGCTGCTTCAACAATTTTTATGCTGTTTTCATCCCATCCAAGTCTTGTTTTTACTGTTATGGGAAGGTGGGTTCTTTTAACCATCTCTCGGGTAAGGCTTTCCATTAAATCAAGGTCTTTTAATATTCCTGCGCCAGCACCTTTTGAAACTACCTTTTTAACTGGGCAGCCAAAGTTAATGTCGATAATGTCTGGGTTTGATTTCTCTACAATTTCTACCGACCTAAGCATAGATTCTAGGTTTGCGCCAAATATTTGAATCCCTACAGGCCTTTCTTTTTCGTAAATATCTAACTTCATTGTGCTCTTTACAGCGTCACGAATAAGCCCTTCGCTAGAGATAAACTCGGTGTATACCACGTCTGCGCCATTTTCTTTGCACAACGCTCGAAAAGGCGGGTCGCTGACATCTTCCATTGGCGCTAGAAGCAAAGGGAAGTCAGGCAATTCTATATCTCCAATTTTGACCATTTAAACAATCTTGATGTTAATTTGATTACAAATATACTGAACAATCTATAATATAATTTTTGTCGTTATTCTACCTTCTATAATGGTTAATTTTTATGTACTTTTGTGGCTTGCATCAAATTGCATAAGCTTTAATGGAAAACATTAGAAATTTTTGTATTATCGCCCATATTGATCATGGAAAAAGCACTCTTGCTGACAGGCTGTTAGAGTTCACTGGATCTGTTTCAGATAGAGAAAAACAAGACCAACTGCTAGATAGCATGGATCTTGAAAGAGAAAGGGGAATCACTATAAAGTCTCATGCTGTACAAATGAATTACCAAAAAGATGGGGTTGATTATGTTTTAAACCTTATTGACACTCCTGGTCATGTAGATTTTTCTTACGAAGTTTCAAGATCAATAGCAGCTTGTGAGGGTGCACTTTTAATAGTTGATGCGGCACAAAGTATTCAGGCGCAAACTATATCGAATTTATATTTAGCGCTTGAAAATGATTTAGAGATAATTCCTGTTTTAAACAAAGTCGACTTGCCTAGCGCAAATCCAGAAGAAGTAACAGACGATATTGTTGACTTGCTCGGCTGTAAGGCTGAGGAGGTTATTCCGGCTAGTGCAAAAACCGGCCTTGGAATAGAAGATATTATTAACGCTATTATTTGTTTTATTCCCGCTCCTAAAGGAAGTTGTGACGAGCCTTTACAAGCTTTAATTTTTGACTCGGTTTACAACCCGTTTAGGGGGGTGGAAACATATTTTAGAGTGATTAACGGAAGTATTAAAAAGAACCAGCAGATTAAGTTTATAGCTACTGGGAAAACATATGGAGCTGATGAGGTCGGAACTTTAAACTTAAAGCAAAGCCCAAAGCCTGAAATTTTTGCAGGAGATGTTGGTTATCTTATAACTGGAATCAAAGAGGCAAAAGAGGTGAAAGTTGGTGACACAATTACTGATTCTAAAAACCCTACTTTAAATGCTGTTGAGGGGTTTGAAGATGTTAAGCCAATGGTTTTTGCCGGTATTTATCCGGTAGACACTGAGGATTATGAAGAGCTTAGAAACTCCATGGAGAAACTTCAGTTAAATGACGCTTCTTTAGTTTTTATACCTGAAAGTTCAGCCGCCCTAGGCTTTGGTTTTAGATGTGGTTTTTTAGGGATGCTGCATATGGAAATTATTCAAGAGCGATTAGAAAGAGAGTTTGGAATGACTGTAATAACTACAGTTCCAAATGTTTCGTATTTGGCTTACACTAGAAAAAACATAGATTTGCCTGTAACAGTAAATAACCCTTCAGACCTTCCTGACCCGTCTACTCTTGACAGAGTTGAAGAGCCTTTTATTAAGGCAACAATTATCACAAAAGCGGATTATGTTGGAAACGTGATGTCTCTTTGTATAGACAAAAGAGGTTTAATAAAAAACCAAACCTATTTAACAACACAAAGGGTTGAGTTAACTTTTGACATGCCTTTGGCAGAAATTGTTTTTGATTTTTACGACAGACTCAAAACTGTTTCTAGGGGCTATGCTTCTTTTGATTATTCTCCAATAGGAATGCAAACATCAAAGCTTGTTAGAGTAGATATTTTATTGAACTCTCAGCCTGTTGATGCGCTTTCTGCGTTAATACACGCAAGTAGTGCTCACACAATTGGTAAAAAAATGTGTGAAAAACTAAAGGAACTTATTCCTCGCCAGCAATTTGATGTGCCTATTCAAGCTGCAATTGGCGCAAAAATAATTTCAAGAGAAACGATAAAAGCTCTTCGAAAAGATGTGACTGCAAAATGTTATGGTGGTGATATCTCTAGGAAAAGAAAACTTTTAGAAAAACAAAAGAAAGGAAAAAAACGTATGCGTCAGGTTGGAAACGTTGAAATTCCTCAAGAAGCTTTTATGGCTGTTTTAAAGTTAAACGACTAGTCTTTCATTGTAAGTCTTAAAACCGAACATGCTGATTTTTCAGTAAACTTATCTTTTCCTGTTCCAAACAAAACGCTTATCCAGTTGTCTTTTTGAGGTGTTCCTAAAATAAGAAGGTCGTATCCAGCAGACTGGCTAGAGATTGTATCAATAGAGTCGTTATTTTTTAATATTTGCACCTCGCTCTTCGTTTTAATTTTTGAAATAAGTTGGAGAGATTTTTTTCTTATAGTGCTGATTTCTTCCTCAGAAGTTTGGTCTAACACAACATGTAAAAGCGTAAGCTCTGCACCATAGAAAGCGCAAATTCTTTCTGCTACTGCTAAAAAGTTTTTATCCTTTCTTCCTGGCCTTAAGGCCAAAAGAACCTTGCTTATATATCTTACGCCATTGTCTTTAAATAGCGCAAAATCAGACTTAATATTTGTAAGTAACCAGCCTATTGGATTGCTAACAAGTATTCCGCTGTGAGCTCTACCGTTCCAGCCCATAACAAGCCAGTCGCAATTGGTTTGGCTTCCTAGTTGATCGATTGTGTCTGAAAGCTCGTGAGTTACCACAGCCTCAAAATCAACATTTATGTTCTTGCTTTTAGAAAGGCCTGAAATTCTTCTCTCTAGGGAAAGAATTTTTGGGTCGTCTTTCATGAAGGCGTCTAAAAAGGTTTGATTTGGAACTTCAGTGATGTTGACCGCTTGAATCGTGTCTTTTTTATTTATTGCCGCTGCGATTTCTACCAACATTTCTACAGATTGTTCATTACCTAAAAGAGGAACAACCACGCCTGCGTCTGGGTTAAGGGAGCCGTCTAGGTTTTTGTCTACCTCTTCAATTCTTTTTGTCTCTATTTCTTCTTGCTTTTTCTTGGTGTAAAAAAGATAAAGAGCTGGTCTGTGTCCATATTTTTTCAAAACACCTGTTCTTGTAACTTCTTTATTTGAAAAAGCATAAATTGTGGCTCCCAACAAGAATATTGCGCCAATTGCAAGAAGAGGAACAAGCCCTAAATAAAAAAGAAGGAAAAACCCTGTTATTATTCCAAAAATCTGAATCCACGGATAAAGCGGGGATTTGTATTTTGGTTTATACCACTGTGCTGAAGTTTCTCTTAGAATGATAACAGACATGTTTACAGAAATGAACATCATAACCTTGAAAGCGCTCGCAAGTTTTGCGATTTTAACAACGTCTAGAAAAACAATAACAAGCATCATTCCAATACAGGTAATTGCGATGGTTATAACCGGTGTTTTAAATTTTTCGCTGACTCTGCTCATAAATTCAGGTAAAAGGCTATCTCTTGACATTGCAAAAGGAAAGCGAGAAGCTGCCAATACTCCTGCATTAGCTGTAGAGATAAGGGTGATAACTCCAACTACGGCTGCAATTATTCCAATGGTGTATCCTCCAAGCTTGTCGGCGAGTGTAAATATTGGTTTAATGTCTGTCGCAAGCTCTGAAACAGGAATGTTAGACACTAGAACAAATGATACAACTACATATATAGCGGTAATCAGGGCTAATGAAACTAGCATGGATAATGGCAGGTTTTTAGATGGGTTTTTTATTTCTTCAGCAATAGCTGCAACTTTAGTTACGCCAGAATAAGAAATATAAACAAATGCTATTGTATATAACAAGCCTTTGTCTCCCTCGTTTAAAAACGGTGTTAAAAAATCTGGGTTAATATTTTGGAAACCAAAAAAAGAAAGGCCAATTAAAAAAAGGACGCTAACGGTAACAATATAAAGCTGAACTTTTCCTACTTTTTTAGCGCCTGTGATGTTTAAGACAAAAATAAATGCCAAAAAAACAAGAGCTATATACTTAATGTAGCTTTCGTCAAGATCTATCAAAACCAACATGTAAGCTCCAAAACCGACAAGAGCAAAAGAACTTTTTAATAGCATTGAAAGCCATAGTCCAAGACCAGAAATGGTTCCAAAAAGCGGGCCAAAAGCTCTTTCAATATATACATAAGTGCCTCCAGATGAGGGCATCGCTGTTGCTAGTTCTGACTTTGAAAGCGCGGCAGGCAATACACAAAAGGCCGCAATTAGATAAGCAAGCCAAACAGAAGGGCCTGTCTGTGCGGCCGCTAAGCCCGGCAAAACAAATATGCCGCTTCCCAGCATTCCGCCTAAGCTAATTGCTATGACAGAGGGCAATGATAAACTTCTTTCTAACTTCTTCAAAATATTGTTTTATATTTATAAAAATAGTAAATAATCTCGTTAAATGAATCTATATCCTATTAATGCTGGGAATTTTAAATTAGACGGAGGGGCGATGTTTGGGTCTGTTCCTAAGGCAATTTGGAACAAAACAAACCCTGCTGACCAGAACAACTTGATTGATATTTCCGCCAGGTGCCTTTTGATTGAAGATGGTAAAAGGCTAATTCTTATAGACACAGGAATGGGCAACAAACAAAGCGAAAAGTTTTTTAGCTATTACTCTTTGTGGGGAGAAGATAATTTAGAGAGCTCGATTAATAATGCTGGGTTTTCTTTGGATGATGTCACTGATGTTTTTTTTACTCATTTGCACTTTGATCATTGTGGTGGGGCAATTAAAAAAAGTTTTTCTGGAGCTGAATTCGAGCCTGTATTTAAAAATGCTATTTATTGGACTAATAAAAAACACTGGGATTGGGCGGTTAACCCAAACAAAAGAGAGGTTGCTTCTTTTCTAAAAGAAAACCTGTTGCCAATTGAACAGACCGGGCGATTAAACTTTCTTTCAGATGCTGGCGGCCAATTTTCATTTGCTTCTGAGCTTGGGTTTGATCTGTTTTGTGCGGACGGTCACACAGAAAAACAAATGCTTCCTATAATTTCATATAAAGGTCAGAAGATTGCTTTTGCTGCTGACCTTGTTCCTACAGCAGGACATCTTCCTCTTCCGTATGTAATGGGTTATGATGTAAGGCCTTTAACAACGCTTAAAGAAAAAGCTGTGTTTTTAAATTATGCAGTTGAAAATAATGTGCTTTTGTTTCTTGAGCACGACAGCGTTAACGAAATTATTTCTTTAAAAAACACCGAAAAAGGTGTTCGTATTAATAAAATTTTAAAATGTGATGAAGTTTTTTAAACCCCTTTTTATAGCCTTGCTTATTTTTTCCTGCTCCAACAAAGACAAGGGTCGTTGGCAACAACACGTCTCTTACAAGATGGTCATTGATGTTGATGCTGAGAGCAGAAGTTATGTGGGCACACAAGAGCTTGTATACACTAACAACTCGCCCGACACAATTTCTAGAGTTTTTTATCATTTATATTTTAACGCTTTTAAGCCTGGTAGTGAAATGCAAGTAAGGGCTTCTGAAATAAACGATGACGACAGAAGTATTTCAAAAAAAATACTTTCCTTAGATCGTAAAGATTATGGAGATGTTCGGGTTTTGGAGCTTTTACAAGACGGGGCTGTGCTTGATGTCAAAAACCAAGAGACTATTTTAGAGGCGGGTCTTAAAGAACCTCTTTTACCTGGAGAAAAAACAACTCTGAGTATGCGGTTTAAAGTTAATATTCCTCAGCAAATTAGAAGGTCTGGAAAAGACAGCGAGGACGGTGTTGCTTTTTCTATGGCTCAATGGTACCCAAAACTATGTGAATATGACAGCCAAGGCTGGCACGCTAATGCATATATCGGCCGTGAATTCTTTGGGGTTTGGGGTGATTTTGATGTTACAATTAATATTGACAAAGAATATACAGTTGCTGGATCAGGTTATTTACAAAACCCTGAAGAAGTTGGTCATGGTTATGCCGAGCTTAAAAAACCTTATGAATCGGACAAAATTTCTTGGCGTTTTTTAGCTCCTAAAGTGCATGATTTCAGCTGGGCTGCAGACACGGAGTATGTTCACGACATTGTAGATGTGCCTGGGGGGCCTAAAATGCATTTCTTTTATAAAGAAGACGATAAATATTCTGAAAACTGGAGGATTGTTCAGCCTTACTCAGTCTTGTTTATGCGGTATTTTATAGAAAAAATTGGCCCTTATCCTTATAAACAATACTCCGTTATTCTTGCTGGAGATGGCGGAATGGAGTATGCGATGTGTACTTTTATCGGTGGAGTTCGTAATTTTGAGAGTCTTGCCGGGGTTATCTCTCATGAAATTGCACATACTTGGTTTCAGTTTTTGCTTGCCACAAACGAGTCTAAGCACGCTTGGATGGACGAAGGTTTTACTAGTTATATAAGCGATCACGCAGAAAATGAAATTTTGGAAAAAGGTCTAGATTTTGCAAATCGACGCGCTTATGTTGATTATTTTAAAGTTGTTAGCTCTGGAAGCGAGGAGCCTTTAACCACTCATGCAGATCGTTTTTCAAGTGGTCGAAATTATGGCATGGCCTCTTATGATAAGGGGTCTATCTTTTTATCACAGCTTGGTTATATTGTCGGCGAAAAGACGCTGTCGAAAGTTTTGAAAAAATATTATTCTAAATACGTTTTTACCCATCCTGACCCTGAAGACTTTATAAGGGTCGCAGAAAAGGTAAGCGGGCAAGAGCTTGATTGGTATTTAATGGATTGGGGGCAAACCACCAAAACAATCGACTATGCTATAAAAAGTGTTGAGAAGGCTAGCTCTGAGGGTTGTGATTCTGTTACTATTTTAATGAATAGAAAAGGAGAAATGGCTATTCCTAATGATGTGGAGGTTGAGTTTATGAGCGGTATAGTTAAAGAGTATCATATTCCTCTGATGATGAGTCGCGGGCACAAGCCGTTGGATCAGGGAGTGGTTCTTTTGGAGCCTTGGAGTTGGGCTAAAAAGAGCTATAGTTTTAATGTTTGTGTTGATGGTGACGCGGTGGTGGGGGTTACTATTGACCCTTTAAACAAGAGCGCAGACGTAGATCAGGCCAACAACTCTATTTAGTTTTTTTATTAATATCTTTAGCAGCCCTATAAAGCTTTGGTCTATGCAACAATTTGAACGGTTAAAATCAAAAAAAGAGATAAGCTTTGTTTTTGACAAAGGGGTTGGTGTTTCTTTTTTTCCGATAAAACTTTTTTTTATTAAAAACTCGGAAAAACAAAGGTCAAACGTTACTTTTACTGTAGGGAAAAAAAACCTTGGCAGTGCTGTTGATAGAAACAAAACGAAAAGGTTAATGAGAGAGGTTTTTAGGCTTAACTTTCAAGAAAAAAGTGAGTTTTTAGGCCGCTCCTTAGTGTTTGTTTATTTGGGAAAAGATGTTACTTCTTTTGAATCCATAGAAAAGGGTTTTTTTGGGGTCTTTAAAAAATTTATATCTAAAAAAAATTAGTGTTTTGAGGCTAACATGTGTGTGTTTGATTTTATCTTTTATGTGTTTTTCTCAAGAAAACACTCACACTGTTTATTTTGATACCGACCTTTCTAAAGTTACAAGTATTGAAGAAAATAGGCTTCTTTCTTTTGTTGCGTCACTTAGCGAAAAGAATGTTTTAAATATTGAGATTTTTGGATTTTGTGACGATGTTGGAGCTAGCTCTTACAATCTTTCTTTGTCTCAAAGAAGAGCTGAAGAAATTAAAAAAATTCTGTTGTCAAACTTGATTGATGAAAAAAAAATAACAAATGTTGACGGAAAAGGCGAGCTTCTTTTCAAAACTATTAACACTTCAAATCCAGAAAGAATTAGGGCCTTAAACAGAAAAGTTGAGCTTTCTGTTTCTTTTGCTGAAGTTGCTTTCGAAGAAAAAGAGGTAGAGCTTGTTAAGGGGAATTCTTTAGTTATAGAAAACTTATTGTTTTTAACCGGGTACTCTTATTTAACGCCAAGCTCAAAAGATGGATTAGATGTTGTTTTTGAAAAAATAAAAAACCTTCCTTTTTCTTTTGTAATACAAGGGCACGTGTGTTGTACTTCTGGCCAAAAAGATGCTATAGACCGCGCAACAAAAAAAAGAAACCTCTCTGTTGTAAGGGCTAAGTTTGTTTATGATTATTTTTTAGAAAAAGGGGTTGATTCAAAAAGGATGTCTTTTGAAGGGCTAGGACATCGTTTTCCTTTAGGGGGAAGGCCTGAAAACGACAGAAGAGTCGAGATTTTAATAGAATCAGATTTTTAATATCATCTTTACGTGTGGGATGTTGTCTTCAAGATATTCTTCTCCTACTTTTTCAAAACCAAGCTCTGAATAAAATTTTAACAAATACTTTTGGGCTGAAATTTCTATTATTTCTTCTTTCGGGTCTTTTTTTAACTTTTCTATAGAACTTGTCATTATTTTTCTTCCATAATCTTTGTTTCTATATTTTTTTTTCACCAAAACCCTTCCTATACTAGAGTTTTTAAAAAAAGCTCCTTTCTTAAAAATTCTTGTATATGCTATTATTTTGTTGTTTTTTTCCCCAACAAGGTGTAGGGCTTTTTCGTCTTTATTATCAAGATCTTGATAGGCACATTTTTGTTCGACAACAAAAACTTCTGACCTTAGTTTTAGAATTTCGTATAGCCTGTCTGGCCCTAAGTCTTGATATTTAAATACTGTTATTTTCAAATCTATTTGTTTATTTTTTCGACCCTTCTTTGATGTCTTCCTCCTTCAAAAGGCGTTTTTACGAAGGTTTCTACCATTTCAAAAGCTTCTTTTATTGTAATATATCTTGCGGGCAGGCTTAGTATGTTTGCGTCATTGTGTTCTCTTGCTAATTTACATATTTCATTATTCCAACACAGCGCTGATCTTATTCCTTTATGTTTATTAGCGCTCATTGAAGCTCCGTTGCCGCTTCCACAAATGATTATTCCGAAATCTGACCTGCCATTAGCAATATCTTCTGCTACGGGGTGTATAAAATCAGGGTAGTCCACACTCTCTTCTTTGTTTGTTCCGTGATTTTTGATTTTGAATTTTTTTTTCTCTAGGTATTCTGTTATTTTTAATTTGTAGTCTGTTCCAGCGTGGTCGTTACCTATTGATACTTTCATTTTGTTTGTTTTGTGTTAATATCTAAATATAATTATTAATAACTAAGATTGTTTTTAAAATTGTTTTTTTCTCTTAACAAAAGCTTTATAAAAAACAAATTAAGTTGTTTTTATTTCTTTACATTATATTAACCTTGTGTTGTGGTTTGTTAACTATATTATGGTTGTTTTTTATTAATAAATATTCTTTTTTTTTAATTTAAAGGCTTGTTAATAATTATGATAAAAGACTCTGTTTAAATATATTATGTATTTATATGTTGTTTACATAATATTAATATCTTATTAATAAATCTATTACAAACTTTTTTAAAAAAAGTTTTGATGGATATTAACAAGCTATAATAAACATCATTTATTATTTAAATTTAAAAAAGAAAATAGTATTATATATATAATTGTTTATAAGTCATAATTTAAATTAGTAAGAAGTATATTAGTTCTGTAATAAAACAATTTTGAGAAGAAGCAAAAATAAAATAGAAAGAAAAGAAAATAATAAAAATAAATTCGTTGGAACTTTAGATGTTTCTGTTCGTGGTGTTGCTGCTGTTATTTGTGAAAGTTTAGAAGAAAAAATTCATTTAGAAAATATAGGTCAATATTTACATAATGATTTTGTTGAAGTATATGTTTTTTCAAGAAGAAAGAAAAATAAATATTATGGAGAAATAACAAACTTATTAAAAAGAGAGAAAAAAGAATATGTTGGAAAAATTGAAATCAGCGATAAATTTTCATTTGTTATTGTAGACAATAAACGGATCCACGTAGATATATTTGTACCTATTTCAATGATTAATAAAGCAAAAGATAGAGAAAAAGTTCTTGTAGAAATAACTGAATGGAAAAAAAACAGTCTATCACCAAATGGTATTATAAAGAAAGTATTAGGTAATGAAGGAGAACATAATACTGAAATTCACTCTATTCTTGCAGAGTATGGACTTCCTTATGATTTTGAAAAAGAAATTAGAGAGTTTGCGAACAATATAGATACTACTATCAATAACAAAGAAGCATCTAATCGCAGAGATTTTAGAAACGAATTAACTTTTACTATTGATCCTGTAGATGCTAAAGATTTTGATGATGCTATTTCTTTTAAAAAACTATCCAACAATTCTTATGAAATTGGAGTTCATATTGCTGATGTTTCTCATTATTTACAACCAAACACTATTTTAGACAATGAAGCTTTTAATAGAGCTACATCAGTCTATTTGGTGGATAGGGTAGTACCTATGTTACCAGAAATTCTTTCCAACAAAGCGTGCTCTTTAAGACCTAATGAAGAAAAATACACTTTCTCAGCAGTATTTATTATTGATAATAATAAAGTTATAAACGAATGGTTTGGAAAAACAATAATCAATAGTAATTACAGATTTAGTTATGAAGAAGCTCAAGAGATTATAGAAACAAAAAAGAATATAATAAGAAAAGAAGTTTCTCTAAACGGTATAGAATACTCTATTTCAAACAAGGTGAAAGAGGCGGTGTTAAAACTCAATGATATTGCTGTCTACATGAGAAAAGAAAGAATGAACAGCGGAGCTATTTCTTTTGACAAAAAAGAAGTAAGATTTAGTATTAATAAACAAAACGAGCCTACTGGAGTTTATGTAAAAGAATCCAAAGAGTCTAATAAACTTGTAGAAGAGTTTATGTTACTAGCTAACCGAAAAGTATCTGAATATGTGGGAAAAAAAATAAAAAAAAATCTTTTTATATATAGAGTCCATGATCTTCCTGACGAGAGTAAAATTAAAGCACTAAAAGAGGTTGCTAAATCTCTTGGTTACAATTTAGATATAAGCTCTAGAAAAAAAATGTCAGAATCTTTAAACAAAATATTAAAACAAGTAAAAGGTAAAAAAGAACAAAGCCTTATAGAGTCCTTAGCAATTAGATCTATGAGTAAAGCAGAATATACTACAAAAAATATTGGTCATTATGGACTTTCTTTTGAATTTTACAGTCATTTTACTTCTCCAATAAGAAGATACCCAGACGTTATAGTTCATCGTCTTTTAGAAAAGTATTTAAACAAAGAAAACCCCACAGGACACGAAATATATAATTCTGCTTGTGACCACTGTACTCAAAGAGAAATATTAGCTACAAAAGCAGAGAGAGATTCTATAAAGTTTATGCAAATAAAATTTATGCAAGATAAAACAAATAAAAAATTTAATGGAGTAATCTCTGGAATAACAGATTGGGGAATTTTTGTAGAAATTGTTGAAAACAAATGTGAAGGAATGATCCCTGTCAGAGACATAAAAGGAGATTATTATATATATAATAAAGACGACCACAGCTTAATAGGAAAAAAAAACAAAATAAAATATCAGCTTGGAGATGCAATTCAAGTGCAAGTAAAGCACGCAGATTTGATTAAAAAGCAATTAGACTTTATATTAGTAGAATAAATAAAAAAACTTTGTTATGAAAAAATCAGTACTATTTTTATTATTAATTTCTGTAAGCTTTACTTTTTCTCAAAACAACGACGAAAGAAAAATTGGAGAATTTTATAAATTACAAACATACGATCTTTTAAAAATTAACCTTATTAAATCAGATGTAAATAAAGTTATAGTCAACGGAGAACACCCAAACTATGTGGTTGTAAAAAACAAAAACGGAAATCTAAAAATTCGCATGAGCCTTGAAAAAAGACTGGGAGGCTCAGAGACCAAAGTTGATCTTTATTATAAAAGTATTTACAGAATAGAAGCAAAAGAGGGTTCTATGGTTTTTTCTAAAGACACTATAAAGGAGCCTTCTTTGTACATTAAGTCTGAAAGCGGAGCAACTGTTAGCGCTAAAATTAAAACTACCGACTTAAATGCAAACGCGCTTACTGGGGGCAAAATATCTTTATCAGGAGCAGCTAATCACAACGAGATTAAAGCTGTCACCGGCGGCCAGGTTTTAGCTAAGAACCTTATCACAGAAACAACACAAGTTTTAATAAAAGCAGGAGGCCTTGTCAATGTTTATGCCACTTCTTTTTTAGATCTTGACCTTAAAGCAGGAGGAGAGGTAAACGTTTTCCACAAGACCAACAAAATTGTAGAAAAAATCACCCTTGGAGGTATTGTTAATTATCTATATAATTAATCAATGATTACAGATTTACTTACCGCAATCTCTATAGGTTTTTTTTTAAGCTTTGTGTTAGGCCCTGTTTTTTTTGTGCTTATTGAAACGAGTATTACAAAGGGCTTTCGCGCTGCAATTTCTTTAGACCTCGGGGTTATTCTTGCAGATGTTTTTTTCATAGTCTTTTGTTATTACACAAGCAAACAATTAGTTGATAATATTAACAACCAACCAGGCCTTTTTGTTCTTGGAGGGTCTATTTTATTTCTTTATGGAATATATATATTTATTCAAAGAAAAAAAGAAGACCAAAAGATTGAGCTAGAAGAGTCCTCAACAAACTATATCGGCCTTTTTGTTAAAGGCTTTGCTTTAAACATTATTAACATTGCCGTTTTGCTTTTTTGGGCAGGGGTTATTTTAGTCGTAGTCCCAAATCTTAATAGAACTAATTCTCTTGGCGTCTTTACCTTTTTTACAACAATTTTAGCGAGTTACTTTCTCACCGATGTGTTAAAGATATTTATAGCAAAAAAATTAACATCTAAAATTAACACAGAGAATACTGCTATTATTAAAACAATACTAAGTCTAATACTTGTTGTTTCTGGAACAGTACTAATTTTTAAAGGCGCTTTTTAGCCAGCTCTATTAATTTGTTTTTTATATCTCTCTATAAGCCTCTCTGCTTTTACTAAATCTGAATTGTCTATAAAAAGCTCGTCCATATCTAAGGTTAATTCATATCCAGGAATTGTTCCAGATTTAACAACAGGAGTAACACCGTTTTGTCTTAACAACAAACTAAGCCCGCTTATTATTATTTTACTATCACTTAATACAAGCGTATGGTTTTCCATATTTAACTAAACAAGCTTTTAATTGAAATAAATAACTGTGGAGTATTGTTAAGATATTCTTTGTATTCTGGTAGGTTTCCCCATTTTTTTTGTCCACTTTCTTCTAACATTCTCACGCCGGAGATGTAAACCAATAAAACATATACAAACAACGGTGATATCAGAGTTATGTATTGCAAGCCTTCTAATGACTGTATTGACATTATCGCTATTCCAATCCAGAGAATTAACTCTCCTAAATAATTTGGGTGTCTAGACTTGGCCCAGAGCCCAGAGCTTATGAAGTTTCTTTTATTTTTAGGGTCTTTTCTAAATCGAGTTTTTTGCATGTCGGCCGCTACCTCCAAAGCAAACCCTAACACAAAAAAAATCAACCCCACATAAAACCCAGCGCCCACTTCTAGACCACCCACAGAAGACAAGGCTGTTGTAACACAAAGCAAACACATTGTAACCCACATTCCTTGTAGCGTCCACGTCATAAAAAAGCGTGTAAAGTTTGGCTTGATCGACCTAAATCTTTTGTCTTCTCCATCCTTTTTAATTCTAAAAAACAAGAAACTTCCAAGTCTAACTGCCCACACACTAACGCAAGCGCAAACAATTACGCTTCCATAACCCAGCGAATTTGTGCTAAATACCGAGAATAAAACTAGTGTCAAATACGTTATACTCCCTGTTAAATCGTAAAACTTTTCTGTTTGCAATAAGTATGCTGGAACAAAACAAACCCACTGTATTATAAAAGCCAAGATAACCGCTTTAAGGACTGTCTCAGAGCCGGTCAAATAAGCTATTTGAACAGGAATGTAGAAGGCTATTAATGAGCCTAAAAGGTTAAATATGTTGTTTTTCATAGGCTTATCTTAAACAATGTTTGTTCTTCTTCTGCGTTCTTTTTCAGACAAGTTGTACACCCACAAGATTATCAGACCAAACACGACGCTAGAAACAACCAATGAAATGTTTGCAAGCCCGGTGACGCCAAAAGAAAGCCTTATCAATACCGTCGAAATGATAAACCCGGTGTTCCTTACAATTTGACTATACCTTTCTGTGTACTGAAACGAAAGCAATAGAATTAATACATCAGCCAATATTAACACAGAGAAAAACTCATTATAAAATACTGAATTTATATCTCCTGAGGAGTCATTTAAAAGGAGGTCTTTACCCCAATTATATGCGCTTGTAAACGACAAAACTATTAACACAAAAAGCAAAACCAAGCTTACCCCCTTTTTGGATGTTACAAACCTGCTTATAGCGTCTGTCAAAGGTTTCTTCTCTAGTTTGTGCCTAGCTTTATTGAACAAAAAGATTAAATAATATAAAATTAAAACACCTAAAATGTTATAAATCAGTTCAAGATTTTCTTTTGTTGAAAACCAATCAGCGCTTAAATCTACTTTGGGGATATCCGCAAAAATTCTACGTATCAGTATTAGCGATATTATTTCAAATTGCTTAGAGACTGACGTCGTAAAGGAACGAGGTAGGTTCAAAACAAGCAAGTAGATTTCGTAGATTAATATTATTGTAAAAGGAGTGTAAATTGCAGAAATTGGGTTGTCCAGCAAAGGGGTCTCAAAAGAAAAAACAACCAGCTCCAGCTTTTTCGCATAAATCAATACAAGGTGCAAAAGAAACCCAACTATTGAAAGATATAAGGTAACCTTTTCAAACTTTTTTTTATTTAGTTCTGAAAAAACCCTCGCATATAATTTGTCTATAATAGGCTGCCATGCCCTTTTAGTTGTTGTCATTGTAGTGGTTTTAGTGTTACAAGGTATAAAAAAGATGACTAAAAACAATCACACACAAGCTTCTTGTTTTGGTTTTGGGCCCTACAAAAAACTTTTCTTGAAGCTCTTAAATATTTACCAACTCAATCCAGTCTTTGCATCTCTTTAGCAACCAAGTCTGCCTCATAAGCTTTTTTGTCACTCTCTTCTCTATTCGTTTTAGAAAGGTCGTAGGACTGCTTAAGCAACTTTTCGTATTCTTTTTGTAGCCTCTCTTTTTTTGATTTTTTTTTAAATAGTCCAAACATTTTTAATTATTTTAATTGTTAAACATTTTCAGTGTAACCACAAAACCCTCGACTTGTTTTCGAGGGCTTGCTTGAGGCGCCTGGCGGATTCGAACCGCCGTAGAAGGTTTTGCAGACCTCTGCCTAGCCGCTCGGCCAAGGCGCCATTAATTTGTGAACGCAAATTTAGTGTAAATTTTTATTATTTGCCTCTTCTT
>Ga0209199_1002718_pt1 | contig 18449 bp, 22 predicted proteins | sample COGITO_mtgs_1105_7_FD_184805 | JGI IMG/M metagenome (GOLD analysis project Ga0209199, IMG submission 184805) | Pelagic marine microbial communities from North Sea - COGITO_mtgs_110523 (SPAdes) (version 2) | ecosystem: Environmental > Aquatic > Marine > Epipelagic ...
CTATTTCACGAGCATTGTCTAGCATCTCAAGGAATCTCTTGTCCATTAAGTTTCCACTTCCTATCTCATCAGGAGAGTCAAACTCACTTGTTTTAAAGTTCTTCATATCTGTCTTCTAAATTTTCATCTTCTAGTTCCCAAATTTCAAGCTTAAGCATTTCATTCTCTAGCCTAGTTTTCTTTCTGTTAACATTACCATCTAATATCTTATTGACTATAAGTACAATCGTATAAACTCCTCCTAATACTGAGAGGACAACCTGTATCAACTGCATATTCCCACCATTAAGGAAGGCAAAAGCAGTGTCTTTAACACTCATTACCCAAAGGGAACAAGTGCCATAATTGGCTATTAGTTTAAACATTTTTGGGGTATTTATTAGAATAATCTGTGTCTTGGGTGTTGCATATTTTAAACTGTCGTTGCGCTTAAAACACCTGAATTATCTACAGATATTCTAAAGCGAGTACCATCAGGGGACTTGACTACTACTCCGTCTCCTACATCCTTGACTTCGATGTCTCCTCCGCTAATATTTATGCCGTTATTATTAAATTCGATTAGGTCTCCTGTTCCGTTGTTTTGAACACTTGAATTGTTACCAATTAACAAAGCACTAGAGTTAGAGTCTATATCTATTCCATTAGCAGATGCATCTATTTGATTGAATCTTATCTCTAAACCTGTACAGTTCTCAGAGAAAACACCCGTTGCTGACTCTGTTATATTATTGTCAAAAACAGACACATACTCTTCGCAATCTTTTAAGTGTACATCAATAGAGCCACCTGACTCAGAAATGACGTTATTGCTTATGTTTAGGTTTTGACCCTTCTCTATATATATAGTGGCTAGTCCTTCGTCAAGCTTATTACACTCTTCTATGATGTTGTTTGATAGTATATTTCTAGATATGCCCTTAGCTCCTGTTATCTCTGTAGCAGTTAAGTATATAGCTTCTCCACGAACTTCGGTAAAGTGATTGTTTAATATTAAGATGTCCTCTATATCCTTTACGTCTGACACCCCCTTTATCCCCGTTAATACACCCTCAAAGAAGTTGTTTTTTATGCTACCATTGTTAACGTCAGTAAAGTGTATACCTGTCATTTTGTTTCCCTTAAACAAACACCCCTCAATGAATATGTAGTGTAATAGGTCACCCATAACGCCAACAGCGTTAACTTGGCTTTGAGATATAAAAAATATGTCCTTTATGTTGGTTTTATCCCAAACATCTGAGCTAAAGCTAGTGTGTTCTACTGATATAATTGGTCTTAAAGTGCTAGTAGGTATCGCTTCGTTATTCATCCAAAACATAGTAGAGTTACCCATACCTTGAAGAGTTATTTGCATAACTTCAGTTATTGATATAGGGTCTTCAAAATAAAAGTTTCCTTCACTAAAAAGTATAACCCCTCCTCTTCTACCTGAGCTATAAATATCGGGTAGTTGTGATATAGCGTCATTTACGACTAACTCGTCATTTGTGCCGTCACAAACAAAGTCTGCTAAGTCTTTAACCTCTTGAGAAGCGTTGCTTGAAGCTATAAAGAATGTGAAATTACTTTTCGACGCGGGTATTAGGTTTGATTTATTTATTTGCACATCTCTGTCTCCTACAGCTCTTGATAAGTCTACTGCGTATAGTTTAGCGCTATCAGGTAAGCTAGTTACCTCTGTTAATTGTGATATTTTTTTATCTGCCATTTTATTGTTTATTAGTCATTTAATAATAAGTTGAAACTACTGTCATTTAGCAATAGCCTGAATCCTGTGTTGAGCAATACGTCTCCTGTAGGTACAGGGGATTCTGATTGTATTAACATCATTACTCTGCGCCTACTCATTATATAGTAGAGTCAAAGTATCCATCTAAAGCTGTCTTTAAAGCGGCAAAACTAGCATAAGCTACACCTGCTTCATCTTGTAAGTCTGAGAATAAGGTCTTATTCAAAATATCCACACCTTGTATGGTCTTGATGATTAAGAAATCTCCTTGCTTTTGTCTCTGAATTTCGCAATATGCAGGGTATCTGTATTCGATTCCGTTAAGTATTACCAATTCTTTCGTTACTGAGTCTTCGTAAATTTTCATTTTATCTAATTATTAAGTTATTTATTATTTATTTATTATCCTAAACCTAGACATCCGTCAGGAGTGCCTTGAATTATTGTGAATTTACTGTTTAAATTAGCTATAAAGTAAGCTTGATTGTCTTCTTTTCCATCAATCTCAACGGTATATCCGTTTAAATCTGACTTATTTGCTCCTGATTTATCACTTACAATAGCTTCAACACCATTCCTAATGCCTAGAAATCTACCATTCCCTTGCTCATCTACTACAATACAGTGATGTGGTCTCTTAGTTAGCTTCCAAAACTCTTCTGAATTCCTTGTTCCTTGCACAACAAAGGATAGTTTCTGAGAATAAACCTCTCCTCCATCCTCTCTGCTCTGTGTTTCTTCAAAAGAAGCACCGTGAACATCGTATTCATATAGTGTAGCTGTAGGGATTGACGTGATTAACTGACCTGTAAGCACTACTTGCGACCTTGAATAGTCAACGTACTCAGTAAGGTATATCTTCTTAAGACCTCCTTGTCTGTCGTTATCTCTCTTAGCTGTTCCTTTTGTTAAATCGTATTGAGCCATATCTTATCTATTATGATAATGAGGTAAACAATCATCATCAAATCCATTCATTCGTCTTCTGTCATCAACTTGGTTAGATGTCTCATTAAAAAACCATCCACTTCTACTCTTCATATTCTTTGAAGCATTAACCTCATCTTGATACGTCTTATATTCGGCTATAGAGTGCTTATTAAGCCACTTATAGAATCTTCTGATGTATGTATCTGCTATACCTGCATAAGTGTCAGCTAATCGCATTATATCCTCTTCAGTCATAAGCTCTGCATTCTCTGCTACGTGCTTATAAGCTCCTCCGTTAGTTACCATATAAGATGATATCTTAATATACTCAGATAGAGCTTGATTCTTAGTGATTGGCTTAATGTACTTTGTGTACATTTCAAGATAGTCTCCTGTCAATGTGCTGTTCTCTGCTCCTTCTAAGATTACATCATACAACTCAGTACCTAGTAAGGCTTGAATAGTTATGATTTGAGTATTAGCTATTGAGAATAGGAACTTATCCTTATCAACATTACCACCTAATATAGTGGTGCTCTTTAATTCTTGTGGTGTTATAAATAAATATTCCATATTATTTTAAGCTTCCTCTGTTAGGTTTGTCTATTTCTGCCTTGGCTACATCGCTGTCATTCTTTACAGGCTTGTATCCTTGTCTCTTTGCTTCGTTAACATTTACAAAGTCTGTCTGTTGCATTGCACCACCTTTCTTAGGTGTTCCATCTGCATTCAGTTTCTTTTTGTATACTCTTCTCTCAAATCTATGGTAACAGTTAACCCCTCCACCATACTTGAAAATATCGTACTTGCCACCTTCGTGAGCAAACTGACCATTCACACCTTGTGAACTCATTAAGTCAATGTCTTCTTTTCTAAAAACTTTACCACTATCAGAAAGAGATACCATCTTGTTACAGAATGCTCTAGACTGACCTTTAGGTGTCTTGCTTGTTCCTTTAGTAAATGCGTAGCGAGTCTTCCAAAGCTTTGTATCTTGCTCACTTGTTTGGTTAGCTGACATCTGAAGCTCATATTCCTCTTCAGAGCCTAACTCATACCCTTCAGGTGCGTCTTGAGCATACATTTCAAGGATTGACTCCATATCATCGCTTAACTCAGTTTTACATCCACACTGAGAACTCATTTCAACGTTGTCAGAGTCGCTCTCCTCAACTATCTCCTTAATCTCTTCCTCTTGTGTCAAAGGCTTGAACATAAGGTCTAAATTGATACCGTAATGAACTAACACTTCCTCTAGTGATTCAATGATAAAGTCTTGCTTAGGAGCTATTACTCTTTTAAGTAGTTGCTTCTCAGATACGTCAATCATCTCAGCTTGTGAACTGAATCCTGTTGCTGAGTCTAATCCCACCAATGATGGAGAGATTACTCTGTGAGAAGTCATAATCTGATTCTTTGCCTCAGAAGTTAGGAATTCCCATTGCTTGTGTACTGATGTGTTCACAGGGAAAGGAGTCACTGATATCTCTACGTCCTGACCATTAAAGCTGATAATGAAGTTCGATGCATTGCTGCTAGATGTTAGCTTACGCTTTACTTGATTTTCAAAGTCTCTCTTCTCATCATCTGTGTAGTTGTCTCCATTAGGAATGTTTATGATATATCCTGCTGATAAACCATTCTTGATAGATGAGATATTCATATTTGAGATTTCCTCCTCCATCTCGGCATATTGCAATCCTGCTGCATAGCAAGGTGTACCGAAGTACTCATCCCCAATTGAGTAAGGCTTTGCACAGTATATAGAAGTACCTGATTTACCATCTCCAAAAGCTTTGAATTCTTTTGGCTCATTCTCTTCCTTCTTGATATCTGTCCAATCTCTAGAATACCAATATGTTTTGATGCTTCCATCCATATCAGCAATAGAAGGTACAACCATCTGTTTTGGTAAATGCGTTAAGCTATTCAAAGAGCCGTCTCTGTTCTCAATTACTTGGAATGAAAACTCTCCGAATACTTGATAGTCTGCTACCATCTTGCGTAGCTCTCTAGGTCTGAGGATAGAGTGCAAGGTTGCCCAATCATTAACAACTTTGTCGCTGATTACATTGGAGAATCCCAAGCCCTTTCCATAGGTTAGGGTGCTGTAGCTTCTGTTTATACTAGCATTTGTCGGAGAGCCATTGTTCCTGTCTATTATATATTGATAGAAAGAATTATTTGCTCCATTTAAAACCCAATTCCTAGACTTATGCTCTACTAAAGCAGGTCTTACATAATTAGATAATGTGATTAATTTAATATCCATTAGAAATAATATTTATCATTAGTTAGTTGATACTCTTGAGTATCTTGAGATGTTGCAATCGATATACCTCTATAAACAACCTCATCTCCTTCTTTTATAGTTATTTGGTATCTTGTCTCATCTGTAGCTTCAAAATCAAAATCAAACTCAATACCACCTGTAGTAGTAAAGGCATAAGAGCTTAGAGATATATCCTCATCTAGGTTAGTTGTAGTGTCTTTGATGTTTAGAACTAAACTATCAGAAGGATTGAATCTAGGTATTATCCTTAGTGTGTGTGTCGTATTTATCGGATTGATTATCATATATTAATATAACGATTTTTAAGTCTTTTTGTCCCGTAAAAGAAAACCCCCACATCTCTGTAGGGGTTAACTAACCAAAAAAAAAACTAAACTAAATTATACTTCTAAAGCTTTGAAAGCTGTTTGAGTAGCTGAATCCAATAAAGGAGCTAACTCTTTAGTAGTTGCAACACCTGTTAAAGTGTAACCATTCATATCTGTTTTAGCTCCACCTGTAGATGCTACAACTGTAAAGTCGATTCCGTCATCTAAGCCTAAAGCTATAAAGTTCCCATTTCTATCAACTACTACCGCTTGTGGGTAACCTGCTACTAACAAGTTAAACTGAGCATTTGTAGCTGCGTCCATTTTTTTCAACACTGTAGTTAGTGTTTGAGTATTGACCTTACTCCCTGTGTTTCTGTCTCCTACCATAGATTGCTCTAGAGTGTTTCCGTCTCCTTCTAAAGGGAAAGCATAAACCTCATCAAGCAATACATTGATTGCTGTGGCTTCGCCACTAGCAACTGTAAATGCATCTTCTAATCCATTGTATAGATACAGAGTTGATTGACCTCCTAAGCCGTCTTTACACGGTTGAGCACGTCCGATATTGATATCACAAGCCATAATTCTGTATATGTATTAAGTTAAAAATAAGGGGAGAGAATTAACCCTCCCCAATTAATTGTTTGGATTATGCTACAGTTGTAAGTAAGTGTACAATCTCAGCTCCGTAAGAATATCCTACAGCTCCACCGAATACAGACTTGTATAAAACGTTTCCGCTCATATCAACCTCATCCATATCTTTGATACGAATAGAATCTGCATCGTTAGCCAAACCTGTTCCTAGAGTAATGTTCTTCTTTTCGAAGATTACGATAGTATTGTCAGGTAATCCGTTAACAGTTTGGATAGAATAACGACCATACACAAGACCTGTGTTAGCGTCTCCACCTAATCCGTTAGCTGCTCCGTTAGCAATAAGTAGCTTTGTGTAAGCATCTGCTACGTCAGGAGATACGATAAAGTTTACTGATTTACGTCTTAGTGCGTAAGGCATAGCTGCTGTAGCTGCGTCAAATACTGCTAATACGTTAGAAGAGTCAACTGCTGCTCCGATAGCTGTAATACCATTGTTTGCTTTGATTACGTCTCCATCAGCGTTGAACTGAGTGATAAGTCCTTCCATTGTTCCTGCAGTTCCTGCTCCGTTCCAAATTTGGTCTTCGAACCATTGTGCTAGTTTAGAAGCTGTGCTTTCTACGATAGCCTTAGAAATATCAGCAGGTGCTTGGTCATTAAAAGCAGATGCTCCCATTGACTCTCCTGACCACGTTGGTCTGAAGTCTTCCTTACAGATTTCAAACTCATTCTTGAACTTTGCAAGAGTAAGTACTTTCTCAGAGTAATCTACTGCGTCTGTTGCAGGAGTAGTACCACAAGAATAGTCAGCTACTCCTAAAGTAACGTCTAAGTTTCTTAAATTTAATTTGTAACCTACGTTAGGTACAACTGTAATCAACCCTAATCTTAGAGTATCTTCTTCTTTTTGTGCTTCTAGCATTATGTCTACTGCTTCAAAGCCTGCGTAATTTGATGAAATTGCCATTCTTTTATTGTTTATTTATTATTAATTAATTAAAATACTTGTTTATTTTGAGTGTCTTTCAATTGCTCCTTTAAGACCACTCATCTTTACTTGTGAAGGAGTTGATACGATTGCATCAGCTACAGGAGTTTTAGATAGCTCTACCACCTGAGATGATAATTCTACATTCTTTCCGTTAACCTCTTCAATCTGAGATTTCAAAGCTGATAGTTGAACACCCATAGACTCAGCATACTCGCTGAATGCATCATCTAAGATTTGCTTTACAGCAATCATAAACTCAGCTTCTTCGTCTTGAGCAGGCTCTTCTTCAAGCTCTTCTTCTTTTACTTCTTCGTCTTCAACTGCAAGCTCTTCGTCTCCTGCAGGCTCTTCAGTAGGCTCTTCCTCAGAAGCTCCCATTGAAGCAACAGTTCCGTCCTTTACTTCGATTTCTTTATCTCCTTCTAGAGAGTAAGTTCCATCAGGAAGTTGTACTTTCTCTTCGTCTTTCATAACGAATACAGCCGTACCTTCCTCAAGGTTATCCCCTTCGAATTCAATAGTTAAATCTCCCGACTTAACACTACCCATCTCAACTGCAACAACTTCCTCAGCTACTACTTCTGTAGCTTCAGCACCTGCAACAATCTCCTTGAGCATAGTTAAAATACTCTTTTGTTTCTTGTTCATTTTTATCTCTGTTTTTAAATTAATCTCCTGTAAGTCTACAAATGCATCAACTGAAAAGCCTTGCACTTTACCTGTCTTCACATAATCATTCCAAATCTCATCGTTGTCTATTTTCATAGTAGCAACCCAAGAGCCTTTAGGATAATTCATTCCAAAGTTAGCAGACTTATCAACCTTTGAATTCTCAACAATCCAAGACTCAACAAAAGTGATATCTTCTATAGACTCACTATGCTCAAGCTTTGAATTACTTTGGCTGTTTGATTTAAAGAAGTTCTGAGATAAGTCCTTGATAGTCTCTTCAGAGAATACAATATTGTACTCTTCGTCAGTCTCTTCGTTGTATCTTGGAATTAATTGATTCGGTTGTAATACTAAACCCATTACTATTCTCTGCTCTTCATCAACCTTAGCCATCTTTATAAGCTTTGACTCTGTAGACATAGCTACAAAATGCTCAGTAGTGGCAGGGTCTTTCACTAAACTAATAGCAAATACTCCCTTTCCACCTTTCTTAAACTTAGCTTCAAATGTTTTCATATTGTTATAACGATTTTATTTGTTTTTTGTCCCACTAGAATCCACTATTAAGCTCTGCTTGTCTATCTGCTTGCTGTGCTGTGGTAATATCTCCACTAGTTACATAGGCTTTAACGGGTTTGCTTCCTGCACCGTTCACACTATTCTCAAGAGAGTTCAATCCTGTTCCTTCAATCAGGTTGAAGCTAGGTGCAGATGCTCCTCCTTGTGGCACATTCTGAGAGCCTGATTCATTTGGAAGCTTAGTGCTTAGTATTGTTGCTACGTTAGCAAGACCACTCGCAATGATAGCCCCTCCTGTCACAAACCCTGCTGTTCCTCCTTGAGCAAATGCTTTGTTTGCTCCAATGTATGTATCAATAATAGCGGTACTTACTCCTGTTGCTTTCTGCATCGCTGCGCTTTCTCCTGCCAATTTACCCAAAGCCGTTATACCTCCGCTAACAGCTTGAAGAGTTGCTGTCTTTGCATCTGCCTCAGCCTTGTCTAGAGTCACAACCGCTTGAGTAAGTACTTGCTTCTTGTTAAGGTATTCTTGTTCTGCATCTACTCTCTGCTGAGTTCCTTTCTTGTATAACTTTCTTTTAGATTCTAAGTCTGCAAGGATAGCCTCATTCTCTAATCTTAAAGCTTCTCTCTGTTTAGCTACTTTTGCCATAGGGTCAAGTTCTTGCTCTGCTTCAAAATCTCTCTGAGCCTTAGCTCTGTCTCTCTCTGCGTTAGTTACGGAGGTAGTTAAACCCTTCTGCTCTAGTAACAAGGTGTTAGTGTTGGCAATCTGCTCACTTCTCTTTCCTTCAATGTCTGCAAGCACTTGAGACTTCGCTGCCTCTGCTGCTATTAGTGCAGCCCTATTCTCTATGCTATCATTTTTAGCGACTTCAGCCCTTGCTCCTGCCAAGACTGCGTCTGCTTGTTTAAGAAGTTGCTTCTCTTGTTCTTCTAGAATCTCTCCTAGTTTTACGTTGGCAGCTTGTCTCTCTTCAATGCTTGTGTTTGCGTTATCTCTTATCTGTCTTTGTTGCTCTGCTTGCCTGTCATAGAACGCTATAAGCTTACCCGCTTCTGCTTGAGCTATTATAGAAGCATCTGTTGCTTGTTGATATGCTGTTGCTGTTGCCACGGCTGCCTTAACGCTTACCTTAGAAAGGTTAGTTGTTGCTATACTAGTGATATTAACAACCTCATCAATTGCCTCGCTTATATTAGCTCCCACAGACTTTGCTGCTTCCATTGAAGCATCTGCTATCCTTGTGATGTCTGCTGAGGTTTCTTGTATACCTTTCCTTAACTCAGCCATCTTGTTCTCATCTCCATCTCCAAAGAAAGAATCCTCCCAAGCTAATTGAGCAGCTAACAAGGCTTTTTTGATTCCATAAAATGCTAATTGAAATGGAGAGATAGCAACAGTCAATATACCACTCATTACCTTTCCGAGTGCATCAAAGTTATCACTAGATTTCGCTACCGCTTCATAGGTAGAAATCAAAGCATTCGCTATCTGAGTAAACACCTCTTGAACAGTACCAATAGCAATAGATACCTTATCCATTACTTTTTTGTTCCTAGAGAATGCCTCTGTCAATCCTGCTATTACCGCAACAATCAACCCAATCCCTGCAGCCTTTAGAGCTGTTCCTACAGCCTTAACTCCTTTGCCCATAGCTCCAAATCCTTTCTTGGATTTCTTTGCGGCTTTGCCAACACCTTCAACTTGCCCTTCAGCTTTACCTGCTTCTTCTCCTACCTTCTCAACTTCTTTTGCTAAACCTTTAACAGCTTTCTCAGCTTCTGAGGTATCTGCTGACATTCTAATTTTTACGTCTTTCATTATGATTTTATTATGCGTTTAACTTTTGTTTTAAGCTGTCTCCAAGTGAGAGCAATTTGATTCTTTCCTTTAGCAATCTCTACGCTTGCTCCTGCTCCGTAATACTCAGACTTCTTGAGTGCGTCAATGATTTCAATTATACTATTATCCATTTGGTAGTTGTGTTACGGTTATGTTCGTTATAACTCCTGTTACTGTGTTTTCATATTTCACTTGGCAACTTCTTTCAAATCCTGTTGTGTTAATTGTATCGCATTTAATTAACATCATATTATCATTAGCAGGGCTTTGAACTCCCACAGTCAGGAATGTAGTTCCATCTCCTGTGTCAATCTTAGCGATATTATAATCACTATTAGCTCTAGGCACATTGAAATACAAAGTACTTCTGTACTTGCTCATATTAATCCTAGAAGGAATAAAGAATCCTGTACTATAACTCTTAGCCGTCTTACTGTATAGTGAAGTATCAAATCCATTAATCAAATCAAGCTTAGTAGTTCCTTCAAGAAGGTTGTGCTTAAACTTGTTGATTCTATAGTCAATACCCTCAACGGTAAGGATGTCATTCAATCCTAGTCTAGTTACTAACTGAGTAGGCAATAAAGCTTCATACTCAAAGCTTCGTCTCTTTAACTTAAACACCGCTTCAATGTAATCCTCGTGGTGTAGTGTGTATAGGTTGTTATCTAGTACAGTTCCATCCCAACAGCTAAACTCAGATTCAAACAATAAAGAGTATGCAGGGTCTAGAGTTCCAAACTGATTCATTGGCATCAACATTGTGGTATTTAATATAGTCTCAGTGTTGTCCTCATCAATAAACTTGATAGTACTACTTGAGATATCCTGCTCAGTTATGTAGTGAAGGATAGGTTTGGGAGTGACAGGCTTCATATCCTTGTCAGCTATTGTTCCTATAGATATATTAAGTTGCTCATTGCTTGCTGCAGAGTCTATATCTGTTAATCTCTCGTATACAACCTGCTCAAACGGTAGCTTTATCTCTACTTTCTCTCCATCAATTAGCTTAATAGGTCTCACACTCTCGTATACATTCACTAAACTAGAGCCATAAGACTGTTTATCTCTTGCTCTGTTCTGAAATTCCTCATTAAGTATTGTGCTAGGGTCTTCAAATTGGTATGCAATAGACTGATAAAGCTCTCCTCTTTTAACTTTGAATGTGCTATAGTCTACTTTGTCACTGATATCATACCTATTCCCTTGGTCATAGTAGCTATCTAATGAATTAACTAGCATACTCCCATCCTGTTGAGGCACTATTATAAGCTTAAACATATCAAAGATTCCTTTCAAGAAATCAGTTATCTTCATATCAGGCATTGCTTCGCTAATAGATACAATAGAAGTCTCTAATAACCCTGCTGATGTAGTTATCAAAACAGTTCCATCAACGTTATTTACTACAGGAGTTCTTGTCAATGTAGATGCTACCTTGAAAGTAGTGTTTGTTCTTATGAAGTATTGTACTTCCCAAGATGAAGAGAATCCAAATGGAGACCTGAAGGTTGCTGTAAAGCCAACCTCATTAACATTCCCGTCAGCTCCAACTTGAGCAACCTCTTCTCTAAGGAACTCTTGAACATTACCACCATTATCTGTTCTAGTAGATTTCATAACTACCGTGAAGGGCGTGTTTCCAAAACCTACCACATCGCTAGTACTGAATCTCATTATCATCCTGTCATTTGTACTAGGGTTGCTCCAATCCGTGTCAAAGCTTATAGTGTTAGTAACAGAGTCTATGTCTGTGAAGATTCCTCCTGTCCATCTAACAACATTCTCTGTTAGTCCTATATCTTCATCATCATCTCTCTTTAACCATAGATACATCTGCTCAAACTCTGAAGTCTGAAAGAAGTCATCTGAAAATACAATAGGGTTTTCATAAGGGAATGCTCCAACCTCATCAACGTATACGTCAAACTCCATACCTGTATTTGTAAGCTCGTAAATAGGGTTAAACTCCTGCTCCATCTCTACAGATGTAATGGTTACAATATCACTAGCAGATGAGGTGGTAACTTGTCCACTGAATTCAATCCCAATCTGTGTTGATATATAGGCTGCTGCTAATGATGCTGATGCAAGAGCAGATATGCTGAAGCTCTTCTCAACACCATTGAGTGTGATAGCTACACTTCCTGCTACTAAAGGTCTAGACAAAACTTTAATCTTTACAACTTGCTTTGTTCCTGCTCCATACTTATGTTGTATGTTATCAATAATAGTCTTAGCTTTTATACTAGGTCTAAGGTCATTCCAAACTATCCCTGTTCCTGTTCCTGCTCCTGCTATGTTTATGTTCTCATCATTAAAGTCAGGAGATGCAAACGAATTACTATTATAGAAGTATCTCTTGTTTGACATTGGAGTGTATACTACTTCTCTCTGCGTGTGTGTAGTTGAGTTGAGGTCTCCTGTCAATCCTTCCATTATGTTTGCTCCGTTCCATTCGTGGTCGTGCTTAACAAAGTTAATATCACTCAGCAAGTCATCTCCTAAGGTGTCCTTAATGTTAGGTAAGTTACCAAAGAAGTTAATTATATATCCATCAATCAAACCATCCTTAAAGATAGCCTCTGACAATCTCCACTTACCTGTCTTGAATGGCACTCCATCAATATCAATGTGACCATCTACCTTAGTTCTAGCATCAAAGCCGTCATCAATAGAAGCGTTATACCAATGCTGAAAGTGTTTATTGTTAGTTGGGCTAGCAGGTATCGTGAAAGTCTTGGAGAAGTCTCCTGTGTTCTTTGTAAGGTCGCTCACATCTAACACAGATGATGTGATTTCAATAACCTCATCATCATATTGGTCTAGTAATTGTCCTTGTATATATATGTTAACCATATTATATGTTGTTTATTTGGTTGTATCCGTACTCAAACTTCATTGTGTAATTGATTAATCTATCTGTAAGCTGAGTCTTAAATTGCTTTGAAGTATCCTTTACAATCACGGCTCTGTATATCTGCTTTGCAGGGTCATATATCCACGTTCTTCTTGAGTACATTAGCTGTTGTACAATCTCATTCTCTCTCTCGTGTATGAATCCTGTTGATGCACTTACTGAGTTTCTAGCTTGTACGTTGTATCTTAGGAATTGGTGGTATCCTTGAGAGCCCTGTCCTCTGTTACTCTCATAGATTGAATCCGTGATAGTAGTCTCTTCCTTTCTATCCTTAAAGAATGTGAATGTCTGCATCCCTCCATCTTTGTTTTGGAACATTATATCCATTGGAGTATATCTTGCTTCCTCATATATATCCAAGTCTATTGTAGTTCCTTTGAAGGTTACACTGATATACTGATTAGCAGTCAGGAAGTCGTTGTTCATATCAATCCACAAGTATTGCACCATCTCTGAGCTGTCGGTAGTTGCTAGAACTGTTGAGGTAAATGCTGTTGCTCCTCCATCCATCGATATAGTGATATCCTCTGCGTCATCTTCATCTGCTAGAAACGGAATGATAAAGACTCCGTTTCTGTTTATCTTGTAATCCATAACAGGTAACAAGAAGTTAGCTGTCACTGTAGTGTAGTTCTCTCCTTCATCTCCGTATGTGTATCCTAAAGACATTAAGTCAGTAGCCTCATCATACTTAGTAGTGCCTCCATCATATTCAATATAGGTATATACCCAAGCTTGATTGTTACCCATCTTTACTGTAGTACCTGCTACAACTGAGAATGACGTAGGAACATTAAACTCAACATAGTCCTGAATCATTGAGCTGATGTTTATCTTATGGCTTCCTGTTGAGCCTAGAGTATTCTCATACGTTATCTTATACTCATTAGTAGAATCAGGAGAAGCCTTTGCTCCATCCCAAATCTGTACTGTCAATGTAAACCTCTCACAGGTTACTCCTCCATAGACCAAGTCTGTGTCTATATAGTATGGGCTTAATGCTCTTATCATTATTGTATTGTTATATTATCACTATTAAAATCTATCTTGTCAATCATATCTAAAACCATCTCTTCTGCCATCTTAGGAGCTAATAGAAGTATATTAGTGTCTACAGGCTCAGTAAAGAAATCTGTGGTTGCTATACCTGTGTGATACACACTCTTAGAGATTGCAAACAACAAGCTCTTCCTAGATGTGAACTGACCGCTCTTGCTTCTTGGAGCTATTCTCTTCTTTATAGTCCAACCATTGAATGCCATTAAAGGAGGCATCTTATCTCTGTACTTGAACTTGCTATTGGTTACCTTCTTAGTCTTCCACCTAGAGCCATCTGCTTTGCTTCCTCCAACACCCTTAACCCCTGCATCTACATACTCCCAATAATCAGGAAGAGTAAAGACAATAGAGTTCTTCTCAGTCTTGTACTTAAGATTCTTATAGAGACTACTGTTGCCTTTCTTAACTCTCTTTAAGTTAAGCCTAGCATCCCTTAAGACCTTACGACCAAACTCATCAAATACATCCTTTAGCATAAGCTTACGTTCATTGGCATCTCAACCTGAAATGTAATGCTCCAACCATCCATTAGATTCATTCCTTCGAATTCAATCTGAGTAAGGTTAGGATTCTCTGAGGCTGTTATATTCTCTCTTGAGTAGTCTCTGTTTAACTTAGTCCATAAGTGTGAGATATGTGACAGAGTAGCATTGTGATTATCTACTTCGTTGTCATTACTCCAAAACTTATCATTGACATCTTCCTTATTGATATCTCTCTTATCTACACACGTTATAGTAACATCGAATTGTATTGTTGAGGTTGATGTGAACGTACCTGCTAATGCACTAATGTTCAATATAGGAAAGATGTTCCCCTTCTCCCAATCAAAGTCTTCAGGTAGTCTGTGCAGTATGGTTGTTATGTAGTCATCTTCCTCTGCCATCTCCTTAATATGTCTTAGTAGTTGTGTGTATGCGTTCATTATAATTGTGTTACGTTATTACCTTGCCTTATTGTTGCTTCCATCTTCTGCTTATCTAGCTTATGTGCTAGGAAGTTGTGGAATGGAAAGACCTTTATCAGAAGCGTCTCATCCATCTTGAGTATATCTCCACCTGTTATCATATCAATAGTTGCATACCAACCCCACTTCTCAAAGTAGTCTAAGCTTTGCTTTTCTGTTCCTCCATTGCTAGAGTAGATTTCAGGATATGACTTCTTAACTCCTTCGATAAACTGCAAAAAAAAACCAACATACCACTTACGATGTTCATTGGAGCTTGCTTCATTACCTCAGCTCTATCCTTTGTGCCATCATAGGCAGCAATCTCATAGCTTCCAAATACATCAGTCTTTATCACAGGTCTAAACAACACTGCCATTACCTTGTTCATTGTCTCTAAGCTGTTACCATAGTTGCTGAGGTCTATATACTCTCCTATAGTTATCTCATCTAAGTTAGGCACAAAGCCATACTCAACACCATCTAGTTCAAACCTATCTTGGAATGGACTCTCAGTCTCTAATGCTTTAGTCACTTGAGCAAACATCATATTGAAATCATCCACATTGACGTTGGAGATATCTCTGTACTTCATCCCTGTGAATATTACTAGGAATCTCTTAATAAAAGACATATCATCTAGAGTGTCTCTCTTTGCATTGAGCTTGTCTAGTTGTATACTCTGCTGTAGAGTAATGTCTGCTATAGATTCAGGTAGTGATATTGTCATACTATTATAACGATTAAATTAGAATAATGTCCCTAATGTTTTGTTTCTTTGATATGCTCCATCAATAACCTTATCTCTTTGTTGATATCCATATAATAAGATTGTGAATGGCTAGGCATAGAAGGCTTCATTAACTCTACATCAAAGGTATGCTCTGTGTTAAATATGTCGTGTGCTAGTTCGTGAAATATTAAATGCCTTCTTTCCTTTACAGTTAGCTTGCCCCAAAGATTAGGGTTAATTATCACATATACTAAGCTATCATTATCCATACCTTTAGCCTGACCTACTAAATTAGTTCGCATTATATCTGCATCAAATACTACAATGAATGATTGCTTCTTGAATTCAATGTCGTGGAACTTCAAGGTCGTTAATACCTCTCTCACATAAGGTTGTAACTCCTTACTTATAGAGTATGTGTATACAGGCTCAACAGGAGTTGTGCAGTTAACCAATAGTAATCCAATCAATAGTGTTGTTAGTGTTCTCATAGTTTATCTTATTTCAATTTTACCTGTACTTCCTAATGCATACAATGCAACGTATCTCAGTGCATCTAAACTGTGGTCAAACATCGTACAGAATAAGTTTGCTCCTTTATCAGTATATACATAATTGTTCAATTCATTAGCTAGGTTACTACTCTCAGGCTCAATGATAAGCTTGTAGTCTTGTAGTAAAGCAACACCTGCTTCTATACTCCCTGCTCCCTTCTTTGCTCCTACTACATTACATCCCATCCTTCTTATCTCATTGATGATACCTGCTGATGCTGAATCTCCTATGATGAGGTTTCTGCCACATACTGACAGGTTAATCTTAGCTATCTCTGAGTTAGTTAATCCACTCTTGAACAGCTCCTCCTTAACGTAGATTACTTTCCTTCTCTTATCTATCGCCACACCCACCAAAGTAGTAGGGTCTCTGAATCCGTAATCCTGCCCATAGATAATCTGTAATCCATCAGGGTTGAATTCTCCAAACTCCCAATTGGTATATACACATCCTTCTGCCTTATCAAGCCAACCACCCATAATAACGTGATTGTACTTCTGAGGATTATCCTCCTTCATATCATCAAAGTATTGTAGCGTTCCCTTAGGCACGAACTCAAGGCAATCGAAGTAAGATGTATGTATATAGCACACGTTGTTCTTAACCCCGTTGAAGCCTTCTTGAATACCTCTAGCTTGAAAGTACTTCTTGTATATGAAGTGTTCCTTAGTAGTAGGGTTTAGTATAAGCACCTTCACGTTAGGCTCTTCTGAGTGTACTCCGTTCCCTCTAATAGATAGAGATATCTTATCATAGATAGCCTCATCAATCATCTCCTCTGCCTCATCTAGTATAAGCATAGAGAAGTCACTCAATCCCTTTAGAGCTGCTGTCTGTTGTCCACTACCACTCTTCAATCCCTTGAATACTATCTTCCCGTTATTAACCTTAGAATCAATCCTGTTCTGTTGTACATCGAAGGAAGACTCCAAGCCCATCATCTCAATCCTATCCTCAACCTCAGCAAAGATAGAATCCTTAAGAGATGCGTTAGTGAATCTAGAGTACATAATCCTATGCCCTTTCTGTAGGACAGCGGTCAATGCACTCAATGAAGTAGCGAATGTCTTCTGACTGAATCTTCCTCCTGTAATGATGTATGTATCTACACCCTCAGGTCTATTGAACAAAGGAGTGTACTTATCTGAAATGTTTATACTCATATCTCCTCGTGGTCTATGTCTGTTGCTGAGGTAAAGTTGATTGTAGGAATAGTCACGCTATTACCTTCTGAAGTGATATCAACCGCTATTGTAGGCTTGCCTATCGTATACTCTAAGTAGAGTTTAGTTGCTTGAGCATCTCCTTTAAGAGCGTTTGCTTGAAGCTTCTTGAATACTCCTATGAAGTCTTCCTCTGTAGTTGCTTGAGAGATGAGCTCTCTGTATGGACTCTTTCTCTTGTCTATACCTAATGCCTTTGTGGAGTTTCCTCCGTTGTTTTTTCTCTTATCCATAATATTCAATATAAATCAACTATTGATTCTATAGTATAATAACGATATATATTAAATATTGTCCCTAAAGTAAAAAGACTACCTTGTTAGGGTAGCCTCTTCATTAATTAATCCTAATACTAAGGAACAAGTGTAGTACTCTTCAATCCACTCAAAGTACTTTAGAGCACGTTTAAGAGACGTTTGTATGTTTTCCTTATCCAAGTATATATAGTACTCTGTTTCTTCGTCAGAGAGCATTACAATCGGTGTGCATCTTTCAACCTCATCTCCTAATGCAACCTCAACCAACCTCCTAAAGAATATATCATACTCTTCTATCATCTCTTCAGCGAATAACCCCTCCAATAAACAGGAAGGGTCTTCTAGGTATATCTCAGGTATGTTCATTACCTTGGCTCATTAAAGTCTATATCATCGTAAGGAGTCTCATCCTCTTTCTCCTCATCAGGAGCTAATGCCTTAACTATCATCTCTTGATTATGAGCGATATTGGTGACTAAGATATGTAGGTTGATTAATCGATTCTCTAATTCCGCCACCCTCTTCTTTAAGACTTGCTTGTTCAAAGGCTTGCTGTTCTCTGATTTGTTGGTTTCTGTATTCATATTCTTTAAGCTTTTTTAGTGTAGCTCTTTCCATTTTTATGAAAGATGCTAATTGGTTGTTAATGAAAAAATCTATTCGTTCTTGAGGTATTCCTTCCAGTAGATCCTCTATTACTTTTGGCTTGTCTAGAGATGCCTTAGTGAGCTCCTGTTGAAGGTTTATGTTTCTTTGGACTAAAGCCTCATTCTTTAATCTAAGAGCCTCTGAGATGTTCTCTGAAGCAGTATCTTCTTTATTGATGTGTATATCGATTAACAACTCTTGAAGCTGTCTG
>Ga0209199_1002721_pt1 | contig 18444 bp, 27 predicted proteins | sample COGITO_mtgs_1105_7_FD_184805 | JGI IMG/M metagenome (GOLD analysis project Ga0209199, IMG submission 184805) | Pelagic marine microbial communities from North Sea - COGITO_mtgs_110523 (SPAdes) (version 2) | ecosystem: Environmental > Aquatic > Marine > Epipelagic ...
GGTATGCGTGGGTTTAATGCTGGCAACTCTATTGATCTGGCTACAGAGCTAGACCACCTGTACCGTGGGGACAGTGCGGAGTTAAACAAACGTAGAGAAATAGCTGGTCGTGCTTATGACGTATGGGACTCTCTTAGTGGAGCCTTTAGTAAGGACAACACTTTTGGTCAGAAGGCTGACGCAGCAAAAGACTACGCTAAGTCTATGATCCTTGACCCTGTTAATATTGTCTCCCTTGGTGTCGGTAAGTTTGCTGCCCAAGGAGCGACTAAGGGTGCAGCTCAAAGCCTTAAGGTTCTTGCTCAGAAAGCTGCTGCCGCTGCTGCTAAAGAAGCAGTCAAGAAAGGTGTTAAGGGTAAAGCTCTTGAGGCTGTGAAAACCCGTGCCTTCCAGAGAGCTATGTCTGAAGGTCTTAAGACTATGAGTCCTAAGGTTGCTAAGCGTGGTATCATCGCTGATGTCACTGCTGCCGGTATTACCGACGTGGGTATCAACGTGGGACTAGACTTTGGTTTGCAGAAGGCTGACCAACTTACAGGTCGTTCTGAAGAGTACGATGTTACCCAAGGTATTATTGCTGGTGTAGGTGGCGCTCTGGGTGCTGGTATCTCTGGCTCTGTGGCTTTGCTGCGGGGTACAGGTGGCTTGCCGAGTGCCACAGAGAACTTGGTACGTAGTGAAGACCTCCTTGAGAAAGCTGCTAATTTAGCCCGTACTAAGCCTGCGGTAGTTGCTGGGTCTATCAATGTCCCTAAAGCACGTAGAACTCTTGACGCTACAGCAGATAACTTCAGGAAGTATGTAGAGCAAGGTAGGTTCTTGAGTGAAGGTGGTGACGTAGCTGCAGAACTGTACACACGAGAATCACAACAGGTCTTTATGGCTGTGCTCCAGAAAACCCTTGAGGACGGTGGCATCCCTATGTCTCGTCTTAGGGGTAAGTCTAAGGACTTCCGTATCAACGCTTGGTACAAGAACGTAGTGGACAGCCCAAGGTTCCCACCTGAGCTACGTGAGAGACTACAACAGTCACTTGAGGATATCGTTGGGTCTATCCCTGGGGAACCTAAGCCTGAGCTTTCCAACTGGCTTAATGTTAACGCTGAAAGGGTTAGTGAAGCTGCTGGTATTATGAGGGCCACTAGGGCCACAGCAGACATGCTTAAGGCCCTTGGTATTAACCCCGGTAAGGCTACCGCTGAAGAAGCTATCGACGCTGTTACAGGCGGCGCTCCTAAGGGTGTGCGTAAGACTATATCAGAGGGTTTTCTAAAAGCACAAAACATCTTTATCCGTATGCTTGTAACTAACCCAGCAACAACAGCTCTTAACGTTGTCGGTTGGGCTCAAGCCAGTAGCTTGTCTTCTTTTGGGAATGTTCTTAGAGGTACACTCTACGGAAGTACTGCTGTCCTTAACGGGTTGGTGGGGCGTAAGACATCTTATTCTAAGTTTGCCGACCAGGCTAAGCTTTCTTTTGGCCTAGAGTACCAAAAGTTTAGAAACCTAGTCGATCCCCAGGGTACCCGTGATCAAGTCTTGGATTACCTAGCGTATAGACCTGAGGCACAAGACGCTATGTTCCGTTACCTAGCTGGTGGTGTTGACTCAGAGGATGTCTTGAAAGAACTTAACCTCGTCCCAGGGGAGACCTTGACTAAGAATGGGGTGCAGAAAGCTTTCGATGCACTCCAAGTAGCCTATGGTGTTACTACCCAAGACATGCTGACTAAGACTCAAGAGTTTGCCTACATGTTGGACAAACAGATACGCCTCAAGTATGGTCAGTCCTGGGCTGACTTTATGAAGCGTGATGACATAGCAGATATCCTTATGAACCCTAAGGTTACAGACTATACAGACTACATGAAAATAGAAGCTACTGCTGTTGAGGATGCCCTTCGTAATGTCTTCGCTCTAAAGATGGGTGACCGTAAGTCTAACAACCCTGTTGAACGTGTAGCAGCTATGATCGAAGAAGCCCGTAGTATCCCTGTCATTGGGGCTATGGTACCCTTTGGCCAGTTCTTTAACAACACTGTTTCTTTTATGGCTGACCACGTTGGTATTGGCTTGGTGTACAACTTTGCCTCTAAAGGTACAAGAGACCCGTTTGAGCTTGTACTTAAAGCTGCAGTTGGTATGTCTGTTATTGGTTGGGCCGCAAGCCAAGAACTAGAGAACATGGAGGAAGGCCTCTCTTGGGATCAAGAACGTCAGGATGATGGACAGGTAGTCACACGTATCTATGACTTCCCCCTGTCTTTCTGGAAGATGGCTGGTCGTATTGCAGCACACATTCAACGTGACGGTGAGATTCCTCTGGGTATCTATGAGGACTTCACACAGAAGTTTGCAGGGGAAGACCTCTTCGGTAACCTAGGAGACGCTGCAGAGGGCACTATGAATGCGATCCAGGCTTTTGCTAGTGGTAGTACCGGGGAGGGTAAACAGCTCTTCCAGGAGGCTGTCTCGGCCTCTATGGGTATGTACCTCTCAGGTATGACACGCTTCCTTGACCCTATTAACACAGCCCTAGCTTTTGCTGAGGGAGAAGACTACGTTGCACCTACGCGTAGCATTGGTAACAAAGGGTTGAACAACGCTATTCGTTACACCGACCGTATCTTTGATAACCTTATCGGTCTTGAGAACATGCCCTTCGATGCATCGGGATATGACGTAGAGAGAATGGACCCGTTAACTGGTGAAGCTGTTCGAGGTGGTAGTTCTCTGGCTCGTATTGTGGGTGTACGTACAGAGGACCCGGCGTCTAACATCCAGAAGATATTCAACGAGGTTGGAAGACCACAGTGGAAGACAGAGTTAAGGATAGATAACGACGAAGCTCAACAAACCTTTAACGAGTTCATCTACCCATACCTTGAGTACCGTGCTACCCAACTTATGGAAGGGAGCAAGTGGGGCAAAGCCTCTATGGCCATGAAGCAAGAGTACCTAACTCAGCTTATCAAGGAGGCTCGTTCAGAAGTCAAAGAGATTATGAAGGGAGCTACCTCTGATAGTAAAAACAAGAAGGTGTCTTTGATCTGGGATATCAACGGCCAGAAGAGTTCTAGCTCCAGGGTATTCAAAGAGGTCCTTGATGACTTCGGTACCTCTGAGAAAGACCTTGCAGACCTAGATGAACCACAACTAGAACTTCTGCTGTGGTTCCTTAAGGAACGTCAAGCTGGTCGTAGAGAAGACCTTAAGAAAACTATCAAGTAAAGAAAAAGGGGGAAGCTACTTAAAGCCTCCCCCTTAGTCCTTTGAGTCTAACATAAAGTCTGCCCATATGTTAGCTTCTTCTTTGATCTGCTGCATGTGTTCCGGTGTTAGCGCTACACCTACAGCTCTACCTATGAGTCCCCCTACAACTGTTCCGATATAGAAATCTCTCACAGAGAGTTGAGTTCTAGGCCTACCCTTGGTATTCCCTTGGGTAGGCTTTTCTGTTTTGGGTACATCCCTAGGTGTTAGTTGTCTCTTGGTTCTAGGCATTAGTTCACCAAGCTAAGGACTGTGTTCTCACCGTTACCCTGAGGGTCTAGTTCGGTGCCTTTGATAATATAGTCTGTTGATTGGTTGAGGACCTCCATGAAATCGCTTGGAGATTTAAACTCCATGCTAGACATGCAAAGGTTGGTGTAGATTTGAAGCTTCAAGCTAAGCAGCATACTGGTATCCATGTGGTATTCCTTTTAGTTACCTATAGTGTAATAGTAAAGTAATCTGGGGTTGTTGTCAAGAAGGCTCACCCCAATTAATACAACGGTAGTCTGCTACGAAAGCGTTGTTCTCTGTAGCAAAGTCTTCAGTAGGAGCCCGGAAGTATTGGCACTCTCGCTCAGAGCTAAAGAATTGTGGGGGTGTAATTGCAATACACTCGGGTGTTACGTTAGAACAAATAAGCACGATTACGCTAATCATTTATGAATCTCCTTTAGTGTTTCATTGGCCCAGACTAGGTATTGCTCTGCCTTAGCTAGGTCTTCTGTTGGATTGCCTTTGTACATGGCGCGATGGTTATACTTCATCACGTTTCCTCGGCAGTATGCCACGAAGCCTTCCTTGCCGAGTACCTGCCGGATGTAGTCAATACACTCAATACCCTCCCCGTGGTTATAGTGCGCTGGTTTACTTACTGAGTCAAACATATATTTAAACCCCTTCCTCTACGAATACTTTGATCCATTGCTTACAGATGTCACTCCGAATAATATCTTCTACCCCGAACTCGATAATAGGGATAGGCAACATATGTTTCTTAGCGTAGTGTGTGATCTTAGACAACCCATCGGCTTCCTTTAGGTCACTCTGTTGGATGTCTCCATTGAGAACAAGCTTAGAGCCTTGGCCGATACGAGTCACCAACATCTTAACCTCAGGTAGGGTTATGTTCTGTGTCTCATCTACGATAACAAATGTATCCTCAAAGGAACGGCCACGCATAAGAGCTAGGGGTGCTACCTCGATGTTACCATTCTTTAGTGCAGTCTCTACGACACCCTTAGTAAGATGCCTCTCAAGGATGTCTAGAACAGGTAAGGCCCAAGGTGCAGACTTTTCTTCTAGTGTACCCGGGAGGTACCCTATGTCCCTACCCACAGCGACATGAGGTCTAGTGATAACAATCTTGTTAACGTTCTTTAGGTGGTACTGATTAGCCGCGAAGGTAGCGACACAGTATGTCTTACCCGTTCCTGCCGGTCCAAAGACAATAACTTGATCAGAAGACTTCAGTGCATCGAGGTACTCTTGTTGCTTTTCATTCTTAGGTACCAAGTGAATAGGCTGCTTCTTCTCATCATGCTTTGTTCTAACACGTCTATCTCTGGGTTTCGGCGCTTGTTGTGCCATACGTTATAGACTCCTTTAATGTTAATTAGCAGTTTATCCACTTGCTTAGGTGTAATAGTAGAGTGCTTAGAGTGTTATGTCAAGTCAACGATCCTCTTACAAAGGAACTTAAAGTATTCCTCTGAGTAATGTCTCTTCATCATGTTTACATCCTTATGTAACCACTGTACATTGTCCTTTGTGTACCCTGCGGAACTGTCGATACGATCTAATGATGCAGTCTTATCGTAGACACTAATAGCCAGCCCTGATAGAGAGCAAACACCTCCTTGGACAACATCTAAAAGGTTTGCGACAAAATCTATGTCAACCTCAAATGCGATAGGTTTTCTACCTTTACCCCCTTCTGCACCCCTCTTTAATGAGCTAAAGTAAGTACTAGAAACAGTTCCGCACCCTTTCCAGTTCCTCCTTTCTTTCTTGGCGCACCCACAGGACTTCGTTTTACCCGCTAAAAGATGTGTACCTAAGACAGTCTTATTCACCCCACAGGAACACTCTACGTGGTACCTGTAATGACCGTTACGAGAAACCTCAGATACCCCTACGACTGTAAGGGTACCGAAGACCTTTCCCTCTAACTGCTTCTTACGACCCAAGGTCTACAACCTCACAGGAACCTACGCAGGCAAAAGTTTGCATACCCGAAGTATTATCCTCCATCTCATACTCACTGAGCTTAGACCAGTCAATATTTTTAGGCATTGTGCCTAGCAACTCTTGGTATTGCTTGGCATCAATCTCTTGGTAGGGTGCTTGTTGGTAGCTACCACCATCGTGAGGCAAGAAGGATACACCACTCATCTCATCGAAGTGTTTGTACACAAAAGCACCTACCTCGAACCACTCATCGTCCTTCACAGAGACAGTCACAGAAGGTTTATGCTCACACCAGTTGCGTTGGTACATCAGCCACGTCTCAAGTTGTTCTACGGCTGTCATATCATCACGAGTGACACACCCTTCAGGTGACTTAATAGGAAAACTAAAGACTGTTGTTTGCTCAGGTTTCATAACACAAGGCTCGTTAGGCACACCTTGGTCAATCATAAGCTGCGTCAAAGGGTCTTTATTATCACCACGAACAGTCCTAATGTAATAAGAGCTATGCCGAGTGTGTATTCCAGAAGCAGAGTCAACCAGTTGGGATACTGTTCCCGAAGGCTTGACACAAGTAATGGCAGTAGAAGCAGGAACCCCAAGACGATCAGCCCATTCGCAGTTAGTACCTACAGCAATAAGACGAAGGTGCTCAAGTGTTTTCTCCAATCCGTTGTTCTTTGTGGTCATCAATGGGTTATCCATGATACCTGTGAGCGATACCCCTAGCAACCGTTCTTCCTCAGTATTCTTCTGCCAAATCTTCCTCAGGTATGGGAAGTGTGTGTAGGTCGATTGGATAGTACCAAGGATAGTTGCAAGCCGTACTTTTCGTTCAAGGTCTTCAAGAGTGTCTGTAGCACGAATGACTACCTCCGTCAAATTACAGAATTGATACGGTCGGAGGATAATCTCGCTACAGGGGTTGGTGCCGAAGTCAAAGTTAGGGTCTCGTCGTCCATACTTCTCCGCCTGTTTCTTAGAGGCTACACGGTTGAATACACCGCGCTCACCTGACTTACTCTCCACCAAGGCAGTCCACTCACGAAGGAATGTCTCTACGTCTGGCTTCTCTGTGTAGCACACACTGTTGTTAGCAAGACCTCGTTGACCTTGTGTCTCCCACCATTGACCTGACTTAGCGTGACGCATACGATCATCACTCAGGTTAGACAGGCTGATCATAGCACTACGGCGTACACCACCTACAACTACAACCTCCCCAATCTTACACATAATGTCATGACATTCGATGGAAGACAACTTACGACCTTGAGCAGTCTTGAACTTACCAATAGTGAAGTTAAACAGATCAACCAAAGGTGCAGGGCCAGAGGCACGACCGCCGAAAGTCTTAAGTTTAGCACCAGCAGGACGTACCTTAGAAATGTCCCACTTAGGAATCTCCCCAGCCCACAAGAGAGATAGCACTTGGCGGTAAGCCTTAGCCCAACCCTCTTTACTGTCCTTGACTACAACAGTTGTCTCACTGTCGAACAGTGTGTCTGGCACATCAGGTAGCTTAGAGATGTACTGACGCTCAACACTGAAGCCTACACCTGTACCGCACAGAAGGATGAACATAGCTTCATCGAAAGACTTAGGGTCATCTACTGGCAGGTATGAGCAGTTGTACATACAAGTGTTGTCCCGGTTAGCTGCTTCACCTGCTGTCATTAAGGATCGCATAGAGGGCATTATGGACAAGTCTAGGATAGCAAAACGTATATCATCGGCCTCGTCAGGGGTCATCTTGCTGTCAACCAGGTTATTAATGTAGCGGTCTACAGTCTCACCCCAAGTCTCTCGACGGTTCTCCTCTGGCAGCCATCGGGCATAGCGACTCAACGCAATGAAGGACTGATAGTCTGTAGGCAGATAGTTATTACTCATGTTGTTCTTTCTCTTTGTTATCGTACAGTCGTTGTTTCATAGACTCAGGAACACCTAAGTCGTCTAGTTTCTTCTCGGCTACATCTAACCGCATCCTACCTTCGTGGTACTGATTGATGACACTATCGCCAACAAGCACCCAAGCCTGTGTTACACTATCCCCACTCATGTGTCATCACCTTTCCTAACAAAGAAGAGGAGTAGGCCCAGGAAGAATACCCCGGCCCATACCCCTAGTACATTAGTGATGTTGAAAGGAAACTCAACAAGCATACCGACTGTAAACACAAGGGCAAGAGCTGTAAGCAGGGTGGTAAGAACAGCTACAGAGCCGAAGACTATGGCCCTTAACCATATTAATTGTTCCTCTTGTTTCATACCAAGTCTCCGAGATTTACCTTAGGGTAGTTCTTGTTCTTGAGAATCTTGCCGTTGTCTGCTCGTAGGATAGTACCGTCGTCTTGGTACATACGCCCCATGTTATTCTCATGTACACGTTTGAAACCTTCCTCTAGGTCCCACCCTTTGGCATTGACGTAGCCTATTGCCGTGTAGATTACGTCAAGCATCTCCTTGAACTCTGCCTCTGGGTTTTCTTTAGAGAAGAACTCTTCCCGCCACTCAAGAATTTCTGAGAGGAAGTAATCTGCGCTTGCTTCTGGGTTCTTCTCTTGACCTGCTGTGACACGATACTCTTCGATCATTTTCTGTAGGTTGTTCATGTCTTCTCCAGTTCAATATAGGTTAGACGGATGTCGTCAATATCGTAGATTGCACCTTTGATTAAGTCCATGAGTACTTCCAGAGTACTCTCTTCAGAGCACTCCAAGAAGTTAGCATCAGGGTCTACCTCTAGGTTTAAGTTCACTTCAATTTTCATTAGGGGAAACCTCTAGTTATACTTTGTGGGGTGTGTCTGTCAACCGTATTCTTTTTCCAAGGTGGACATACTTACGAACTGCGGCTCATACATCCCGTCTTCTAGTTGGTGCTTGATCACCACACCTTTCCACCAGCCAAGATTACTTTGCCCCGCCCAGCTTTCTTCTTTTCCTTTGTAGCAACCAACGACAAGACCCGCAAGGCCAGGAGAACGCGAATCATCCGCCATGTACAGAGACCTAAGATGGGTATGACCACAAGTTGAAGATACGTGACGTTTAGCGAGGAGGGCATGAGCATGGTGAATACCAGCCATAGCACGGCCAGAGTTACCAGGAGCAAAGTAGTGAGCGTAGTCCACACCATCGTAATTAGCGACAGCGGGGGCAGAGTTTTCGTACTCATGGTACTCGTCGAACCAACGGTCTGTTTGAAGATGCTTAAAGGATATCCCGTGTGTCGATCCCTCAAGTCGTGGGTCAGCGGTGACAGCCGTTTTGATTCTAGTCTCATGGTTTCCTTCGAAGCCAATCCAAGCAGGCTTACCTTTTCGGTGGTGTCTAAACTGGTGGCGTAGTCTTTCTTGGGAATCATTGTAGACATCAATATCTTCTTCATAGTTAGCTCCCATAATAGCCGCTGGTTTACCCTTGTCATACAGGTTAAGGCTACGCATATCAGCACCATCACCTAGGTCGATACACATGTCAGGTTTGATGTCATAGATAAGTTTACCTAGCCAATCAAACCTTTTGTTATCCGCCGAGGGATCAGCGTGGGCGCAACTCCAAACGATGACTGTCTTGCTCACGGCACTAACTCCTCGATACTTACCGGTGTGTACCCAGTCTGCTCCACACAGACACACTTATAGGGTCCTTCTGGAGATTTGTTTTGGTGGATATGTCCGTGAACATTAACTAAAGGTTCACCTCTAAATCTTTTCTCTGAGATGGTTAATGGGTGAACCGGTACGTGTGTTAGAAGAACACCGTGCTCCATAAAGAACCTCCACATAGAAACCTTTTGAAAGAAACCCCCGGAAGACAGGAACTTAACATCGTCATGGTTACCGACAACCAAACGTTTAGACCCGTTTAGTCTGGGCCACAGAGTTTTGAACTCGTCCTTACTGCCGAAGAAAACGTCACCAAGATGGTATACTTTATCGCCAGGTTTTACCACAGAGTTCCAGTTGTAGATAAGTGTTTCGTTCATCTCTTCAACAGAACTAAAAGGACGTGTAGGTTGACCGTCTTTGTCTTTAAACCCTAGGATATTCTCGTGATTGAAGTGTGTGTCAGAGGTAACCCATATGTTTCTACTCATCCTCAGTATACTCCCTAGACATAAACATAAAGAGCATAGCCCAAAGCATTTCATACATAGCCTTAGTATACTCCTCATTATATTCTGCGATAACAGCTAACACAAGAGAGACTACGAGTCCAACTGCACATACAATTTTCATAAGGTCTTTATTCAAAGCAGCAATCCTCTGATAGCTATTTGTTTGATAGTCTCTGTACTATAGTATGCCTGTTGATCTGGGGTTAGCTCTGCTATTTTCAAAAGAGCTTCCCGTGCCTTACTCAACTGTTCTTTAAGTTTATCTTCATCCATCTACTTTCTCCTTAATTCTTGCAGCCTCAAGGGACAAGTAATACTCAAGGTCAATAACCGCAAGGGGTTTCTTGTGGTCGCCCTTGATTATGAGTACAGGCTCATTGATACCTGAGGCTGACTCTGCTTGCTCGTAAGGTTTATACACTGCGAAACCCTTGTGGCTTTTACACTCAATGCTAATAGGCATGAATTGACGGGCGAGAGGGGACAGTTGAACATCCTCCCCTCCCTGACCCATAGCCGTACTCTTAACGTCATCAGCTTGGATACCGTAGGGAGACAACAGGTCGATCAACTTATCACGTACCAACTGCTGCAACCTTCGGCCTTTCGCTTTAGCACTCTTTACTGTTATACGGGACAAAACTCACCGTCCTTCACTTTGAAAGCAGTAACCTTAGGAATAGTTCTACCTCCTACCCGGGTATAGTCCCGGCCACCGTCGATAAAGTAATCACCAATGTACTTAAAGTCGTGGGCATATGAAGAGTACTCCCACCCTGTGTCTCCTTCAATACAGTCGAAGGTTAGTTCCTCCACCTTATCCCCGTTAGTAATGTACTTACCGTCAAGACCAAAGTAACGGTTACCGAACTCTGGGTGCGGGGTCTCTCGGTAAAAAACATCAAAGGAACGACCACGAGAAGAAAGACTTGTAGTACATACGTACTTAATAGGTACTCCGTCTTTCTCAGAGTACACCTTACATACTTTATCTACGTCTGTAATTGGTTTATGGTTTACCATAGTTTTACTCCTACTTCTGGTACATTCGGTACTTTGTTTACATCAACCAGATAAGTGGGCCCGTTAGAATAGATAAAGGTACGAGCCTCAGGCCAACAGGTGTCTCTGAAAGAACAATACGAACAGAGTGTATCTAACTTGGTGTTCGTTGATGTCTTAGATTGAGGGACAGGTGCACGACGCTCTGGGATATTCCCTTTAACCATAGCCTTACGGCCTTCAATCTCTACCTCCTTAGTAACAAGGTCCTCGGTAAAGTCATGGACATCAAGACAAAGTTTAAAGCGATCCTTCTTGATAACCAGGAAGGCACCCCGTGTTTTATCAGTAACCAAGGGATCATCCTGACCACCATACACATAGGAACTAAGCTGAGAGATATACCCGAAGGGATCATTCTCTCGTAGCTTACCATCGGAGAACTTTTGAAAGCTGAAGCTTGAAGCTGACTTAACGTCAACTGTAACCCCGTCAATCACACAGTCACGATGGCCCTTGATACCGAAGACATCCAGTTTGTCTTGCTCACCCTGTACATCATGGCCTGCTGCTCGAGCTAGAGCAATCACAAGAGCTTCGAGAAGATCACCGTAAAAGAATGTGCCCTTAGTCTCTGCCCCTAGTTCAGCCTGTTCGCTTGTCTTATTAACACGATACCAGAGTTCACGCTCACAAGGTTTACCGATACCAGAAAGACTAAGGGTGTCCCTTGGTTTCTCCTCTCCGGTAAACCTCTGCTCTGCTACTTCAGAGATAGTTGTAGCAAGATACTCAGTGATAGTCTCATCCCACCCTCCCTTACCGTCTACCACGTCGTAAATATCTGACACGAGTGTATCAATTGTTTTCAAAGGTATCTCCTGTGTATACTTCACCGCGATCAAATGAACTTTTTGCAGCTACGATATCTAGCCATCGCTGAGGAATGTCTCGTGTAGACATATGCTCTAGGGTAGAGGGGGAAGCCAGGTAACTGAAGGCTTCTGACAGACAGTCATACTTAGGGATATCCCCAACCTCACCTGTTCCTTCGATACCTTCCATCTCAAGTAAAAGACGGAAGAGCAGCAAGTTATCTACCTGTTGCACAAGTGCTTCTGCTGTGTTTGTTACTGGCATTAGTATGGTTCCCTAATTGTATAACTGTTAAGGTTACGGACTACAACGTATTGCTTACCGCCTACGTCCACATTAACCCCAAATTCTTTACCCACTTGTTGTTCTGGGTTTTGAACTTGGACTTGGAAAACAGCGTTAAGCCCTAGACCCATATCCTGTTGCGGCATGTCGAGGATAATCTTATCCATCTGTTACTCCTTATACTGGTAAATTTTTGATTGTTCGCTCGTTATCGTCACCGTAGAAAACAGACTTCACAGCAAACATACTGGCTGTTTCCAGATTTGTCAGTGCGATGCTGCGGCGGCGGCTGGGTGGCAATTGGTTGATCACATCGGCAAGCTCGTTTGCCTTGCCCTTGATAGCGTCAACCATCTCGTTGTTGGACGGGTTGAAGTCCTTGGCGGTTACATCGGTAGTCATATCGTTCTCCTTGGGTTTTGACCGAGACGGTCCTTATACTGGCAAAGGTGGGGGAATCGAACCCCCGCGCATGGTTTTGGAGACCACTGCTCTACCACTGAGCTACACCCTCACATCCCTTTAGAAAGGCAACCGCTTAGCACCGCCTTCAGCACTGTCCAAAGGTGGCAGCTCTACCAGATTGATTACCTTTACACCTTCGAGGCGTGTACCCTTACCCATCTTAGTGTCATACACTGTGATAGCTACCTCTACGTCAGAGCCGTTGCCAATAAGCGTACCATCCCAATCGTTACCATCTGAGTCTACAACCTGTGGCGCACCGCCGAAGTCAGAGATATGGTGTGAGTGCTTACGCTTAAGCTTGATAGCGATCCCTTCGTCAGTAACCTTAGGGGATGAACGTGAACCTGTAGCTTTAAACTTCTCAAGCTCTTCTTTCTCTACAATCAGGTCAAGGGTATACCCGCCACCTGGACCGTGGAAGTCTTCATTCTTGTCGCGGTTGTGTGGCAAGACCTTTGCCCAGTTAGCTTTTCCTGTGAGGTATAGTGTTTGACTAGCCATGTGATTCTCCTTTGGCGTAACTCATATTGAAATAGTAATGTAGTTCGAGGGGTGTGTCAAGAGTCAGTCTTCTTATCCATTATCTTTCTCCTTAAGATACTTTAAGTTCATCACGTCTGGCTCGCTATACATAGGTAAGAACTTACCTGGATAACGCTCTTCAAAACTCTTAAGCACACCGGCTCCTGTTACATTTAGACCGTACATCTCTTTAGCGCAGTGATACTTACTTCCTGAGGAACCTGCAAAGACATAAGAAGTATCCGTCTCGTATACCTCTGTAATACCGCTGTTCATACGCCAGCTATCCCCATGAAGGTAACCACCGGACCAACAACCAAACGCTTTGTAATGTGGGTTGTCACCCTTAATCTCTACAAGAATCCACTTGTCTGGATGGTAACTATTACTCACTGTCTTTCTCCTTTGATTTAGGTATAGGGTGTCTAGACCAGTCATCGCATGGGTCGTTATCTCCGGCCATACATCAGGTCTCCTCTAGTGTGCAGGTTGTCATGCTGGGACTCTTCCAGCCCTGCCATCGCCTTCGCCAGCTTGGCCTCGAGTTCTTCAATGCGGGTGGACAGGGCTTCGTTTTCTTCCGTAAGGATTGCGTTGGCGTCCCTCTCGCTGTCCAACGTCTTTGTAGCGACGTATGCTTTTCGCTCGTTGTCTTTGATGTGCTGCACTTCTGAGAGCGTAGATTGACGCAGCGTTTTTGATGCTGCGGCCTGCCGTCTTATTGCAGCCTCCAGTTCCTCGATGCGGTCGGACATGGCACGCATCATCGTTTGCGTTGACATGGGTATAAGTCCGGCTTCGTGGTTGTGGCGTGTGTCAAGATGCTGGCTCACTGCCTCCGGTGTCGTGTCGATCTTGTCAGTTATGGTTTGTCCTTTCAGGGTTCCAAGGTTTTTAAGTGTACGTTTATACTTCTGTGTTACTGAAGCTGCAGCAGTACGTGTTTCGTCATAGTCCTCAGTGTGTGTCATGTCTTCTCCAAATATGCCAGGGCTTTCCTTAAGCCTTCTGCTGTGTCACCTAGTAGCCCAATACCACGATTACAGTTGTTGCACAAGAGACCACGTATCTCCTGGCTGTCATGACAATGATCCACTGCGAAGTTCCAGTTTTCACGACTACTTCCAGTAGTATTATTCTCTGTGGCACCACAACAAGCGCAAGCTTTACCTTGAGATTCAAACAACTTCTCATATTGTTCAAGGGTTATATTGTACTTACACTTTAAGTTTCTACCACGAGTACTCCTTCTTGATCTTTCAGGATTCTCTTCGGCCCACTTAGCCCTAGCAACACCATCACAACTCTTACACCTATAAGACTTACCGTCCTTAGTTGCCTTGTAGTTATAGAAGTCATCAAGTGGTTTAGTTTCTTTACACACTGTGCACTCTTTAGTGAGTGCCCAGCCAGTTGTTTGTTCCATCTTCGGGACTCCCTATCTTTGCTTCAATGCCCATAGGACAGATAAGCCCTAGGTCAGTAGTCACCCAATCCATAGCCTTAGTCTGGATGTCTATAAGCTCGTCACATACACCACGATCATTACTCATTACTTCTACCTGCACCTCATCATGTACAAAGTTCACTAGCTTAAACGGTAGATGTACCTTACGTGCCTCAGATACCCAACGGATAACCCACTGTTTCATGGTTACTGCCTCACCATTCTGCAAGTAACCTGCAAGCATCAAGTACTCTGAGTTGTTGATAACCTTACGACCGTCAAGACCCTCGAAGTAACCACGAGCAGCATCACGTTTAATCAAACCGTTACGAAGTTTACCAAGACCTTTGGTGTTCTCAATGAAAGATTCAACAGCACCTTTAGCTACCGTGTTGCTGCAACGTAGGATACGAGCAACCTTAGCAGTACCGGCACCTAGCAAGAAGGCGTAGATAAAGGTCTTCGCGTCATCACGGGTAAGGTGATTAAGACTTAGTGACCTTTTGTTTACATTGTGGATATCAGTCTCGTCTTCCTTTTTCCCGTTAATGATAGCCTCAATATACTCTTCGTTCCTAAGGTAGTGGGCAAGGACACGGAGCTGGATACTCTCGGCGTCAGTACCTACCAAGTAATGTCCCTCGTCAACTGTGAACATACGCCTGAAGTCTGCATCGTACTTATCTTTAACAACATCGACTGCAGTCTTAACCTCACCGTGGAATGGTGAAGAGATGTTAGCTAGGTTAGGGGACGAGTGAGACATACGGTGTGTCCAAGCACCGATATGCCAGAAGGTAGTACGGATACGACCATCAGTCTCACACTCTCTGACACGCTCTTCTAAAGCCTTGAGTCTTCCATTAAGGCACAACCACTCGGCAAGGTCTCTTGCACTCTGAGGGGCTGTTACTGGGAGTGTAGCAAGGTTCTCGTCAGATACAGTCCAACCGTAGAAAGAGAAGTATTCTTTCTTGTTGTCGTACAACTCTTGAGTAAGCACAGTCTTACCCCAAGACTCACCGACTGCCGCCCTCATAGAGAACTTATAATGACCATTGCTTTTCTCAGTAGGCTCCCAACCTGCTTCCCATAGTTTTTCCACCCTATCCTTAGTAGACCCAGGGTTAAAAGAGCGCCAGTCATAACAGACAAGCTCTGGGTTTTCCTCGTCACTGGTGTCGATGATTGTCTTAGGGTAGTTGCTCATAGAGTTAATGACATTGTTGTGTAACTCACCGTTCAACTTAGTACGATACTTGATGCGGTTAACCTCGACCAACTCATCAGGCCAAGCAGCCTTCATGTTAAACTCTAGCTCATTGATACGCTCCTTAATTTGAGGAAGGAGTTTATAGGCTAACTCCAAGTTAAACTTGAAGCCATTGTCATACATCTCCTTACAAAGCTGTGCTGTCTTGTGCTCAATCTCCATCGACTTAGCCCAAGCAGGGTCATTGATATACTTCTCGTATTTCTTATACACCTTCTCACCTAGGTCTACGTCGTCCTTACAGTAAGACAACATCTCCGGGGTATACTGAGAGAAGTCATTGAAGACTGTCTTAGGTTGCCCAAGAGAGATACCGATCTCATCAAGACCGTGACCGTTATAGTTAGGGTAGTTAACCAGACGAGACACAACAAAGGTATCACATACCTTATCGAACGGTATACAGTTAGACACCAGACGGTTGATGACAGGTACATCAAAGCTGATACCGTTGTGAAATACCCATCGGTCAACTGTGGCAGCATACTCAGGGAAGGTAGAGTACCCTGAGTTAATGTCCCACACCTTGTAACCATGGCCTCCTAGTTCTTTTACCACGTTACACCAAAGAGTATCCGGGGTGAGACTCTCTGTTTCAATGTCTGCGATAGCTACCTTTAGCAAGGGATACTCTCCTCTACAGTCCTACTCATGATCGCTTCGAATAGAGTTACACGGTCTTTCTTTTCCAGAAGGTTGAGTTTCTTAGCTACACTTGTAGCAAAAAGAAACTCAGTATAAAACTCTTTGTTGGTAGTTAGGATTACATTGGTATTTCCCTTTCGGTATGATTTAAACTTACTGTCGAGGTGGCCGTAACTTTCGAGAGCAAAGCCGCTTATCCTTAGAGCTGAGGTCTGAAGAAAAAACTTATCGTAAACCAAGAAGTCTTCATCGGTGTCTGTCGGGGCAGGGTTACAGGTGACCCTACTTCCTACTCGTTCCCATTTTACCCCGGGCACAATCCATTCAGGTGTCATTGTCAGTTCCTTTCTAACCTATACACGTGGTACTCTTCATCGTGAAGCCTCATATTAAAACTCCTTTTCTGCGAGGGTGAAACTACCCGGGTCAAACTCTAGCATACCACCGAAACCAGTACCACCTACAGGGCGGTTCTTCTCCACGAGGATACGGGTGGTATTCTTTTCGTCTTCATCTGTAGCATGTTTATCACGAGACAACTTAAGTACAACACTGGCTCGTTTACCAATCATACGGCAGTCCCTGATCTGCCCATCGTCATTCTCGTGGGCAATACTAATGATACCCACGTTGAGTTCAGTGGCAAGTAGAGCAAGCTTAGTGGATAACTCACTAAGGAATGCCTCGATAGTTGAGTCACTCTGCCGTGAGTAAGCAAGGTCTTGGATAGGTTCAAAGAAAACATAACGGCAACCGCACACCTCTGCGAAGTACCTGACCTGCTCAAGGATAGACATAGGGTCATCGTCTACACTTAGAGTAAACTGGTAGAAGGTTTCTCTGTCAGTGAAGGATCGGATAGCTTGGATGACTTCTTCTTCCGGGGTACCCTTGTATGACGGTAGGTATACAATCTCCTCGTCACCGCTGGTATTAGTAATAACCTCTGTGTCTTGGAGAGTAACATCCCTACCAAGTATATACGAAGCATGACCTAACAGACTACGCTTCTTGCTTTCCTCTAGGTGCATAGACGCAAAAGGAATTGTCGGGTGGTTCTTGATAAGATTAGCCTCGAAGTAACGCATAAGCTCGGTGTTGTGTGTCACAGTGTAGGTGTGACCACAAAGGTATAGATGGTCAGGGTTATCTACGGTGATACACCGAGATGGTACAGAATCTACCGGCACGATACTACGGATAGTCTTACGTGTAGCCCTGAATGTTTTACAGTCAATAACCTTATCTTGCTTTCGCTTGTACTTAAAGACAGTTTTACCAGAGTGGTTAAGGAAGTAAACTGTATACGTTGTCTTCTTAGGTACACCGTAGAGCTTAGACTGTTTATCCCGAACTCTACATTTGTACCCAAGACCGCGAGCCAGATCAAGAAAGTTTTCCTGAAGATAAATTGAGGACGTGTAGAACTCACAACCAACCCCAGTAACAGACCCATCACTGTCCATCAACCCTTGTAGCAAGGCTGTTCGCTGAGCAACAGACGCACGAAGGTACTCTGGTGGGATATGTTTATTCTTGAGTAGATTGTTCTTCCGTAGTTGAGCATGGGTTAGTGTAGCAACACGGTAGGATAGACATGTCTTGTACTCTTTCTTGAATGTGGTATCAAACAAGGACTCAAACTGCTCAGCGTCGTCATAACCCACAGATATATTAGCACTGTAGGAGTGACCATCACCCAACCACATACCCAAGGTGTACGGGTCAATAGGTAGATCAGCATCAGGTAGCTCTAATGGCTGGCAAATAGGTACTGAGTACAAAGCTACACCCTCACCCCGGGTCACACCTTCGGAAAGAATCTCCTCTGTTGTCTTAACTTTATAGGTGTTGTCAGTGGTGTAGACGCCCCACCTGTGTGGACCACCAGCTACTTGCATAGTTCCATCAGAGAAAGTAAGCTTGTAGCACGGCACACCTGTCTGTGTCTCTGTCACATAGGTCACAGTGGTAGGTTTACCGTCAGCACCAAAGATGGTGTCACCTACTTCAAGCTCACCCATGTTCTTAAAACCATCAGGTGTTGGGATAGGTGTTGTGTTAGGTAGTTGTTTACCGATTCCCTCTGGGGCTGTAAGCACGGTGAAGTGTCCTTGCATCAAGCCTAAGAGTTTATCATCAAGGTCTTTGATACCCGTTGGGATATACATAGAACCCTTGTCATCCTTGATGATAGCCTCGAACTGCTCTGAGGTATTGAACACATTGTCTGGCACATACTTCTGTCGATTGATCCAAGCATAAAGGAAGTCTGAGGAAGACTTATTCTGAAGGTACTCTGAGGCATCCTTATAAGTGGTCATGTTTACCCGGTAGC
>Ga0209199_1002723_pt1 | contig 18428 bp, 14 predicted proteins | sample COGITO_mtgs_1105_7_FD_184805 | JGI IMG/M metagenome (GOLD analysis project Ga0209199, IMG submission 184805) | Pelagic marine microbial communities from North Sea - COGITO_mtgs_110523 (SPAdes) (version 2) | ecosystem: Environmental > Aquatic > Marine > Epipelagic ...
TCAGATGAAGAAGAGAAAAATACTCTTTTTACAGAACTGTTTTTAGATAGCTGTAGAACATTTTTAATTCCTTCAATGTCGTTTAAAACCATAATTGGATTTTCTTGAGTGCGTTTAACTCCAACTACAGCTGCATAATGAAAAACATAATCAAAATGATTGGTTAACATTATTTCTGAAATACTTGTATAATTATTAACATCGCAGTTAACAAAGCTCCAATTGGAAAGTTCTTTAGAAGGTAATTTGGTAGTAGAACCAGTAGATAGATCATCTACAATAACAACAAAATAATTTGGGTTTTCCACTAGTTTTCTTGCCAATGCCCCACCAACATTTCCTGCTCCTCCAGTAATAAGTATTTTAGTCATAAAATTTATTTAAAGTATCTAACCAACTATCTAATGAAAATTTATTAGATAAATTTACACTTTCTTGTCCCATTTCAAATAATTCTTTGTTAGATAAATTTATCATACTATAAATTTTATTTTCTAAATCATTTTCTTTTGAATGCGAAAAAGACATTCCATTAATTTTTTCTTTTAAAAAATAGATTTTAGAGCCAATATTTTCTGAAATTAATATAGGCATGCCAGAGCTAACCATTTCATGAAGGCTTACCCCCCAAGGTTCGTATTTACTAGGTAAAACATAAATCCCAGTATCTTGTATTATATCTTTAAGGTTTTCAGGTTGAACAAAACCAAAATGTTTAATTAACGGATGTTTTACTCGAGAATCCCATAACTTTCCTGTTCCTACACACCAAAGCTCCCAATTGAAATTATTCTTTTCAACTACATTAATGAATGAATTCCAAAGTTGTGTTATCCCTTTAACATCATCGTACCTACCAACATATAAGAATCTTTTTGGGAAATTAGATTTTTTTTGAGGGTGAGTACTTAAATAAAATGAATTAAATAAATTAGTATTACACGTATAAAAACCATTTTGAATTTCTAAATCTTTAAATCCTAATTTATTTGCATAAGTTTTGTGTTCTTCTCCAGGAACCCAGACTCCTTGAAAAGCACTTTTAAATCTGTAATTAAATAAACGTGACCATAAATTTTGTTTTAAGGACCCTAACCATGTATTATCTAGTAAAAGAATTTTTTTAAAACTATTATTTTTTTCTGTAGAAAATTTAAAATATAATTTATCCATCCAACCACTAACAAATATTAATCCTGGATCAAGTTCTAAAACAAAATTATATAACTTATCAACAGTGTTGAAATGGTTTTTATTATGGAAAAATAATGAGTTTTTTTCTTTATTTTCAAGTTCGAACGGAGCATCAGAATTAATTGGATAATTTACAACATGAACATTGTAACCATTTTCAGAGGCGTAATTAAAACAAGCTAAAACATAACCTGAGAGTTCGGTAAATAAGAACAATACAGTTTTATTATTCATTTAAGGAATTAATTTTTTCGTTGTAACTTATTTTATTAAAATGATATATAAGAAACATAAAAGGCAAGCCATTTAACATATAATTTCCTTGTCTTATTAAAACGAGTAATATAAAAACAAATAAAGCTTGACTAATTATTTTATGTGTAATAAGGTCTTTACTATTATTATGTAACTTAAAAATAAAACCATTAAAAATCAATATAAATATAAAAAACAAACCTAAAAACCCTGTTTCTGTACACAATCTAACAAACAGAGAATTTCCGTCTTTAACATTAAATTCAAAATCATACTGGATTAAAGATTTAGTTAGAGTAAATTTTTTAAAAGCTGTTTCATGAGAACCTAATCCAGTTCCAAAAAGAGGATATTTCATTAAATTTTCCTTAGCAATATGTAAATTATTGTACAATACAAAACTTGAGTTATTTGTATTATCTATGTTAAAATCCTCTTCAACCCATAACCCTCTGGCAGAATTTACTCTACTACTAAAATCAGAAACATTATTGTAGGCAATAAAGTACCCTACTAATGAAATTATAAATGCAATAAGAATATATCTTAATCTTAAGACTTCTAAGCTTAAAATTACAGAAATTATAATTCCTAAATAACCAATGGTAGAAGTCGTTAAAATAGAGATTATTAAAATGATAATAGATTGGAATTTTGAAAAAATAAAAGTTTTTTTCTTAATTAAATTTCTAATAGAAACATATACAGCAGGAGATAAAGAAGTTGCTAAATAAGTAGGTTCAGGCAAAATTGAATTTACTCTAAATCCTATTATACCACCTCGAACTACTCCCCATTTGTTCAAAAACCAAGAAAAATTATATCCCGGTTCAAAAGCAAATAAAAAAGATACTATTTGAAAAATAGCAATTACGCATAAAACCCAGGAGGCATTACAATAAAGTTCAAAAATTTTAGTAGAATTAAAATTGAATTTTTCTAGAACGTAATAAAAAAAAAGTATTGAAATCGAAAGACCAGCAAATATTTTATAAAAAGTAAATGAAATATTGTTTCCAAGAACTATATGGATTAACCCAATAAAAAGAGGTATAGAAAACACCTTTATGTAAAACTTTGGAATTCCAAATTTTACAAGAAAAATAGCTGTTAGGGGAAATAGAAAGATATAATGAAAATAAAACTCAAAAGGATTTTTAAAAAAAACATATCCACTACCAAAAAGTATAATAAATAAAATCCAGAAAAAATAATCTTTTTTCAACTCTATCATAGCTTATTATTTCTTTAATGTTGATGAAATTATTTTGCTAGTATGATTAATAACTTTTTCCCATGTGAATGAACTCTTTACGATTTTAACAGAAAACTTTTTCATTTTTAATAATGTTTCAGTATCAGTCTTAAGTAAGGTTTTCATTGCAAATAAAATATTTTTATGGTTAGGATTTTTAATTAAAATACCATTTTTTGAGGAAACAAGGACATTTACAGCTCCAACGTCAGTTGCTATAATTATTAGTCCTCTTGACATAGCTTCTAAAATCACATTAGGCATACCTTCAGAATATGATGGAAGAACGAGAACATCACATCGATCCATAATATTAAAAAAATCTTTCCTATTCTTAATTAAGCCATGGTATTTAATATTACTTTGGACAAGCTTTTTAGGTATTGGACCGATAAATTGAAAATCCAGAAATGAGGGTTTAATACTTTTAAGAGCTTTAAAAATTTCATCAATTCCTTTTAATGGATCGTCTCTTCCAACAAAGAGAAATTTTAATTTTTTATTAACCAAAATACTATCTTCATTTATAATGAATCGACTTTCAATTCCAGTTGGAATTTCAATAATTTTTTCTCTTGGGACTCCAGCTGAAATGATTGTAGATGTTACTTTTCCTCCATAAGAAAACACATAATCAGATTTTTTCATATTAAACCTAATAAATGGTCTGAATAATAAATTTGATAAAATTAATTTTAAACCATTGGTTGGTAAAAACATATTCATTCCATGAAAATTTATTCCTATCGGAGAATTATTCATTGCTTTAGACCGCATTCTTAATAATTGCCAACCAGAGAAGCCTTTAATATAAATAAAATCAAAACTATCTAGTTCTTCTTTAACCGATTCATATATTAATTTAGAATATCTCCACGAATTATATATGTAATGTCCTGGGAACTTAAAAGAAACTGGAAATTTGAGAGTTATAATTTTAAATAATTTATTATGCCCATCAAAAAAAGAATTATTAATCTCTGAGTTTTTGGGAATTTCACCATCATAAATGCAATGCACAAGGGTTACTTGACAATTATTCAATGTAAGGTACTTAGCTATGTAATGTGAATGCTGTTGCATTCCACCAGTCACAAAAGGCATAATACCATCAGTTATAAGTAAAATTCTCATTTATTTATAAAATTATCCATTTGGCAAGTAAAAAGGTAATACTTGAGCTTTAAAAGTATATTTTAAATACTTTATTCATACCAATAAAAAAGATATTGTTTTTCCTCAATTTAATATAAAGAAATTTGGATATTTTTGAAAAAATATTTCTGTTAATAATTATTTTCGAATTAGATATATGTATTAGAAGCTCATTATATTCATTTCTATCAATTAAACCTTTATTAAAGTAGTTGAAAATTAAATTATAAGATTCAAAAATAGTTCCACTCAGCAACTTTAATTTATATGGATTTTCTTCTACTAAAATATTTGAAAATTTATTTACAAACATAATCTTTGCATCAATATCATTTCTACAAAAAATAAAAAAATCTGAAATCCTTTGATTACTTATTCTATAAAAACAATCAGGTTTTAGACTATCAAAAGTTTTATAAATTGGATTACTTTTAATAAGAACTCTGGAATGAAATTCTACATCTTGCATTCTATGAAAATTCTCGCTAAATCCCCCTAAATTATCTAAAAATTCTTTTTTCCAAATAACAGAACAAATTAACCAAGGTAAATCATGGTATAAAAATCTATCTAAGTGAACACCACTAAAATTATTCCATATAAAGTCATTATCTCCTAAAAAATTATAAAATGTTCCAACTGGAAAAACTGCAAAGTCTAAATTAGGTTCATTTAAAAGTATATCAACTCTAAATTTTAGACAATTTTCATCTAATACATCGTCTGCATCTAAAAAAATAATGAAATCTCCTTTAGACTTATTTAACCCAAGATTTCTAGAAAAATTAGCTCCTTTATTACTTAAATTCTTAATTAAGTGAAATCTCTTTTCATTATTTATTAATCGTGAAATTATAGAAACTGAATTATCAGATGAAAAATCGTCTATAATTATACATTCCCAATCAATATAATCTTGATTAAGAACACTGGAAATTGTTTCCTCTATATATTTTGATTTGTTATAATTTGGAATAATTATTGAAACCATCAAATTAGAATTTTAAGGTAATCTTTAGTGACAAATTTTAAATCGAAAGATTTGGAGTTATAATTTAAATAAAATTTTGATGATTTACTTTTCAAATTCATAAGAGCTTGAAGAAAAATTTTGGAAGAGTTTTCAAAACTAAATGAGTGACCAATATTATTTTCATCTATATACTTGGATGTTAGACCGTTGTTAGAAAAGACAATAATTGGTTTTTTTAGTGCTATATAGTCGCAGAATTTTGAACTGAATGAATAATTAATATCGTCAGTTAAAAACAAAAGACAACCATCAGATTTTAAAATCTCTTTATAAAGAATATCCTTAGATTTTAGTCCATGAAAATTAACTTTTTTATGATTATTGAAAATAGAATTTTGAATATTAATAGTTCCAAAAAAGTCGATAAATAAAGATTCATATATTTCTATTTTGTAGGCTTTAATTTCTTCTAACCATTCAGATAAAAGAGTTAAATATTTCTCAGCAGAATTATAAAATGTCCCTGAAAAAACTAGTCTTATTTTGGCTGAAGAGGGTTTTATTTTTCCTAATTCAGGATTTAAATAGTCATCTCTGTCAAATCCATTTGGAATTGTTGTAAATATAGCTTTTGAATTTGGATATTTATTTTTTAAAACTGTAGTTATTGAATCTGAAACTGAAACGACATTGTTAAACCTTTCTACAACCTGTTTTTCAGATTTTTTTTCAATAGATTTTCTTTTTTCATTTAATGAATAATAACCATAAGATGTTCTATTGCCAACCCATGGATCTCTGAAGTCAACGATAAAATTAACTTTAGGATATTTTTCAATGATTTCTGAAATATAAGTTGCTAAATGGAAAGGAGCAATTGAAACTAAAACATTATTATATCCCAAATTTATATAATATTCTACTTTTTTTAATAAGTTTTTTTTCCCATGAACTGCCTTGTCGTAATAATTTTTATTAGTTACTAATTTAGAGTAGTTAAGAGAAAGTTTATATGAAAATTTCTCATATATATTAGAAGGATTAATCCCTAAATATTTAGGATAATTAAAATCTATTTGGTCTTTTAAGTTTTCAAAATCTGTGGTAATTTCATCACCACTATTATCATTAGATGTTAAAATTCTTATATCCACATTACTTTTAATTAAGTATTTAGAAAATTTAGACCACCTTCTACCACCAACTTTATTGGATGGTGGAAATGTATATGATATGACCAATAGTCTTTTTTGCATTATTATTTAACTAATTGTCTAAGACAAAACTTTCTAAAATCAAAATTAATATTATTCGATTCTGGAAGAAGTTTTTTGATTATTTCTGAGTCTGGAACAGTATATCCCTTTTTGTCTTTTCTCCACTTTATTTTCTCTAAAGAATCATCCAAAACTTTTCTTAAAATATACTTAGACCAACCATTTTTAAGTAGAAAATTATTAGGAAGAGAATATCCCAATTCTACAATTCTGTAATCCAAAAAAGGATGTCTTGTTTCTATACTGTGAGACATTGAGTTTCTATCATCTGAATGTAAATAGAAAGGAAGTTGATAGGTGGAAAAATCACTTTTGAGAAAACTTGTTAAATCATTAATCTTATGCCAATAATTTAGTAGTTTATTATCTAATTTTTTTAATTCAGTTTTATATTTTAAAAAAGTTGTAACATCGCTTAATACTATTTTGTGTAAGTTAATTTTTGATACTTCTCGAATTTCTGAATAGGCACTTATTTCTGAAAAATAAGACATTATCTTTCCTTTAAGGATTAAGGTTCTAAAATACATAAAATAGTGTGAATGATAGCCTCCAAACACTTCGTCTGCCCCTTGGCCAACAAGGTTTACTTTTACGCCCTTCTGACTCATTAATCTAGAAACTAACCATTGGGCATAAAACGAAGTTGTTGTTGGTGGAAATTCCAATTGATTTAAAAACTTTATAAAATCGGACTTATTAAAAGATTCGTAAGGATTAATAAAATGAGAATCTAAATCATAATTATTTAATACTTCATGGATAAATTCAGATTCATCACCTTTCATATTTGGAGAAACTGCAGAAAAAGATTTTAACTTTTTGTTAAATTTTAATTGATGGATATCAAAACCATATTGAACCAAGATACTTGAATCTATTCCTCCTGATATTGATATCCCTAATTCAACATCTGATCGATATCTTAGGGTAATAGCATTAGACAATGTATTTTTCAAAGTAGTTATAGCATCTTTAAAAACCCATTTATTATTTATCTTAATATTATAAATAGAATAATAACTTTTTGGATTTTCTTGAAAATTATTGGAAAAATTAAAGACTAAAGATGAGCCAGATTGAAATCTGCTAATTTCATTAAAATAAGTTGATTGGTCTAAAGGCTGGTATCCGTGGTCCAAGTAAAGGTTACAATTTTCAATATTTTTTGTTTTTAAAATTGAATTGAAAAAATGAAATTGTTTAATTTCAGATGTAAAAATAGCTTTTTCAGAACTTTTATAAATATAAAGTGGCTTTACACCAAATCTGTCATTTGAAATGAATAAAGATTTTAACTTATTATCCCAGATTACAAACGACCACATCCCATTGAACTTTTGCAAACATTTTTCTCCCCAACAGTGGTATGCTTTTAATACAATTTCAGTATCTGAAGAGGACTTGAATTTATAGCCCTCAATTTGTAATTCTTTTTTTATTTCTAAATAATTATAGATTTCACCATTATAGGAAATCCAATTATTTTCAAACTCCATAGGTTGATGTCCAGAACTTGTAAGGTCAATTATTTTTAATCTTCTATGACCAATTAATAAATTATAGTCTGATTTTAAAGTATCTTTTATTTCAATATCACTGGGAGTGTCTTTGGTTTTAAAGATTTTGTGATTTCCAGTATTGGTATTTATTAAAACTAATCCTTCTCCATCCGGTCCTCTATGCTTTATAGAGTTTAATGATTGTATTGAATCAGATATTTCTTTATAGTTTAAATAGGACTTTGAATAATATGCTAATATTCCACACAAATTAAAAATTTTTTAAAGGTCTGTTTGAATAGGAAACTAAATTATTGTCTTTAAAGAAATCAGATGTACTAGAACACATGGCTTTTTTAATTAAATTTTCAAAGTCATTTTCATTGTTAGCACAAATATTTGAAAGATGAGAATTTTTAATTGGGAAATAAGGATTGTTTGGATAAAATAATGTTTTAAAACCGCAATACAAGCGTTCATGTAAAATTGTAGAATTAAATGCAACTCCTAAATCTACAGTATGAAAAAGTTGTGAAGAAGATTTAGTACTATTAACTAATTCGTAAGAAATAGTATTATCTAAAATATCTTTATAGTAATTAAGCGACAACTTAAAATACTTTTGTGTTTTCTCTTTTGGATGAAGAAATATAAAAAGTTTTACGTCACTATTCATTGATAAAAATTTCTTAATGCATTCCAATACTTTTCTTTCATATTTTAAAAAATCTATTCCCTGATCTATGTGCCCTTCACTTTCTCTTACCCATGATGCAGTAGAATAAAAGCCAATAGTATTATTTACTGTTTTTGTATTTATATTATATAAATGATTGTAATTTAAAGAAAGCTCTGGACCAAAAAATTTAATGTTTTCAATATGAATTGAGCTTTTAAAAAAGTTTATCTCCTCAAACTGGTATTTATTACAGATGAGTAAATCATTAGATAAAATATTTTTATTCCAAAAAACTATAGGAGTATCTGATGCTATTTTGATAACCTTGACTTTTTTTTCTTGAAAGAAATATGCAAAAATATTTGATTCTCTTTCAACAATTGAAAAATAATAGATGGAAGAAATATTACTATTCTTATTTAGAATAGAGAATAGATTATTTAGGACTATTGGATATTCAATTAACAACGCAAAAGAAGATCTATTTTGATAAAACTGGCTTATAATTGTCAACAATAAGACAAAAGGTAAACTATAAAAAAAATAGGATATTTTATTGAAATTAGATTTAAAAAATAATAATTCATTATAAGAAATAAAATCAAAATCTTTGATCTTGGTATAGTGTCTTAAATAATCAATTCTAAGATTTTTAGATGACTTTTGAGCATCAAAAATTAGGTTTTCAAAGTCATTAAAATTTATTGATTCATCAATATTATAAGTTAGAGTCTTAAAAAAATATCTAATTACGATTAATCTATTATTAGTGATATTTTCGGGAAATTTGAAGGATTTTCCAAAAGTGTGGTCAACTATTATTTTAAAAATATTACTCGGATAATAATTAGTGGTTTTATAAAATAAAAGGGTAATTAATTTAGTATAATAAGATGTAATCATCTAAACTAATTAATCGTATTTACATAAACTTTTTGAGTATATGAAGATTCAGAATTTAAAAGTTTAACAATATATATTCCTTTACTTAATTTTAGAGGAAGTCTATTATTATAATTTGCAGTTAATAATTCTCTACCAGAAAGGTCGTATATTTTAATTTGTTCAAATATCTTTGAGGAAGAAATATTTAGAAAATTATTATTGTAGGAAATTGAATACTGGTTATTAGACTGCTCGAAGACATTAGTAAAAGGATTGTTAGCAACTACTACTGTTTTAGTAAAACGATCTGAACAAGTAGCACTAGAATCATTGTATGCTGTTAATTCAACTGCATATAATCCTGGGTAAATAAAAGTATGCATAGGATTTATTTGATTAGAAAAAGTTCCATCTGCAAAATCCCATAAATAAGCGGATGAACCCAGAGATTTATTATTGAAATAAATATTGATATTCCCAGAATCTAGAAAAAAAGTATCAGCAGCAGTAATGAAATTAGAAATTACATTTTCTGGTTCGAGAATAACAATTTCTTGATTATCAACGGAACATCTTCCAGAATGATTGGTAGAAAAATTAAAGACTCCTGAGTTTAAATTATCAAATAATAATGAATCACCATTTGCTATAACCGAATCTACTACTAACCCTGTGGAATCTAGTAAATTAAAATAACTTCCTTGAATACCAGTACCAAATAATTTTACAAATGCGGAACTGTCTTGAAAACAAGTTGAATTTGTTACGTATATATCGTAATCAACTTCAATAGACATTTTAAATCTTGGAAAAATAGCTGTTGTGTCTGAAATAAATGTAAAATTTGAATCTAATCTTAAGTCTGTAGAAATACCAGTATGTAAATCTTCAATTGAAATGCAAGATCCAATCATAAAGTTAGAAATATTTTCAAAATTCAATGTATAATTACCATGTGCCAAAGCACCAACTTTTACATCAAAAAACAAGTCTATATCTTGGTTATTATTGATACAAATTCTATCTAAATCATTGCTGTCAGAATCTAAAAAAAAGATATTTGGAGCATAATCTGGGTATGGAGAATATAATTTAGAAATTTCATATGACGAATCGTAAGCAGACGAAAAATTGTCATTCGCTTCAATATGAGCATAATCAAAATAGGAATTTTGATCAGATGTAATTTTCAAACTAAGAGGTAAATCTACTCCATTTACAGATTTCACGAAACTTTCTTGGGAATTAATAGTTTGGTTTACATTAAAACTAATATTTCCGTTTGAATTTGCATTTATAAAAAAACCTTGGCTATGAGGAATATTATTTGTACTCGACAAAAAATTACCAGCATCTCCACTAAATATCCAATGGGCGTTTTGAATTGAGTTGGCACCTTGAAATACACTCCAGTCAAGTGTAGCTGGATAGGGGTTAGAGATTAAATTATAACCCGGACCATTTCTTGTAATTGGGTAAGAAATAGCATCAAAATTCGGAGATCTAGCTCCTCCCATATTTAGAGTTTTAGCTCCAGAACTAGTATATATAAGAGTTCCATTTCCAGAAGAAATAGATTGATTAACATTAGTAACTTCAGAATAATCATCCGTAGCTTCATTGTAAGTTAATACATTGTAAAAACTTCCACAGCCAGCATAAGAGAAATTATTTCCAGCAGAAGTTCCATTAACACCACAAAAAATAAACTCATCGTCAACATCAGCTAAAGTTGAATTTTTCACTGGTGAAGATATCATTCGCCAACCATTAGAGCTAGCATTGTAAAATCTTTCTACATTAAATGTTCCTGATGAATATGAAAAATCTGAAGCATTATTAACTTTAATCATACCAGCATTATCTGCAATTGTACTTTTCAGAATAATATTTGCGCCATTTTGAGTAAAAGTTCCCGATGTGGATTCCATGACTTCTTCAATATTTATTGTACCAGAAGATAGTTGAAGACCATTTGAATTATCTAAAGTTAATTTTTTAAAGTTATTGGTACCAGAGCCCGAAATGACTTGAGAAGATAAACCATTAAACGTAATATTATTACCAGCATTAGAAGAGCTAAAGGTTACATTATTAGTCCAATCTCCAGAAACATTAAAATCAGAGGCACATGAAGTTGCAGCATCAATAGTAACGTTTTTGTAAGTACCATCAGCTGGGATTTTAAAAGTAGAGGTATTATTCCAAGTAATATTTCCATTTGAACTAAAAAAACAATTATTAGAAGGCTCATTAGTAGTTAGGAAATTAGTTGTTGCAATAACAATACTACCATTATTTGTGATGGTTGAACCAGAAGACGCCTTAATAGATGAATTTATTGTTAGTGATTTTCCATTGTTAATTAGTATATCTCCAGATGAGGTTAAAGAGATGGCATTATTTATAATTAAATCATTATCAATTGTTAAAACTCCAAAGGAAACGTTCAGCTTGGCGTTTGGGAATGTACCACTTCCTAAAATTGACCCTGATCTAACTTGCCAATATATTCCAGTACCAGAAATTAATCCGTTAATTTCAGATGAAGTACCATTTCCGTATACATAAAGGGGATAAGTTGAATTAATAGTTAATTCTCCATTATTAATAATTTTACAAATTCTTGTTGACTGAGACGATAATGTATTAATATTATGCCCAGATTGAATTTCAACAGTATCATTTTGATCAGGAATATTATCCACATCTGTGCCAGTGACGGTCCAATCAACTAGTCCACCATTCCAATTTCCGTTTGAATTTATAGATGTAAACTTTGCTTGACTAAAAAGACAACTAACAAGAAAAAAATTTGTCAACAATAATAAAAATATTCTTTTCATATCATAAAGATAACATAAAGATAAATTCATAATTTTAAAAATATCATAATTTTTTAATTTCTTTTAAAACTGATTCTTTGTGAAAATCTAGAGAAAACCTGTAAGAGCAGGAATCTACATTCATTTTAAAATTTAAAATGTCTTTACGTGCCAAAGACTTTATTTTATTAGCAAGATCATTTATATTAAATTCATCTGAAATAATCCCAAGATTATAATCTTGAACAATATTTTTCATTTCCTTTACGGGGCTAATCGCGATACATAATCTAGCCTGAATAAATTCAAAAAATTTATTGGGCAAACTATTCTTTTCATTAAAATTTGAGGGCGTTAAATAATATAATCCTATGTCAAACTTATTTAAAACTCTAGTTATTTCATCAAAACTCACAGGTTCAATAAATACAATTCTAGAACTTTGAAAAGTTTTCAGTGAATTATAATATTCTGGATTCCTTTCCAAAAGCATGAGATATAAAACATAATTTTCAGGCAGAAAATCCATCAACTTAATCATTGCTTCTATATTTCTAGATGGAATTGCAGCTCCGTGATGAATGAGGGAGATTTCTTTTTTATCATTATTAATTATTTTTAATTTTTCAAAAGGTTTAACATTTGGGAAAGTCAAAAATGTTTTATGAACTAAATTGAAGTTTTCAATAAATGAATCACTTATACTTTTGTTAACAGACAAAAATAAATCTACATCATCGAAAAAATATTCACATAGATTATCCCAATACTCACCCATTTTCGACCAATTTTTTTGATCATCAAACTCTTTAGGGTAATACTCATGTAGATTAACTACTAATTTAAAATTCATTATTGATTTCAGATAGCTTAGAACTGGTAATAAATCAATATGATGAACTATAACAATGTCAAATTGTTTGTCCTTTATTTTTTTTAAAATAATAAAAGATAATTGCTTTAATAAATATTTGTAGTGATTTATTTTAATTGTAAAAATTGAGGAAAAATATAGTAAATAAAAAAAATTAAAGACTCTAGGAAAAAAATTTGGTTTTGCTTGAGATATATCAATAAAATTATTTTCAGAAAGATATATTGGTATTTTATCGCCTGCTACAAACAGTTCAAAATCATCTTTAAATACATGATAAGAGTTATATAATCTAGGTGCCCTATTTGAGTTCCGAGAGCATATAATTAACATTTTTTTTTTCAAAATGATCTTGGCTTAGTAGTTGTAAATGTTTTTGTTTTTTGTTCTTGAATATTTGATATGGTAGTATTCATCCCTACAATTGAATCAGAAGCTAAAACAGAACCTTTTAAAATTGCAGAGTTTTTTCCAAGCCAGATATTATTACCCAAAACTACAGCAGCTGTTTTAGGCTTTTTTGAATCTGATAATCCAGATGGGAACTGATCTATTATTTCTTTATTTCTAGTCAACGAATTTACAGAGTGAACATTAGTATCATAAATTGAAACGTTATAAGAGCATAATAAGAAGTCACCAATTGTAATACTTTCATCGCATCGAATTTCAGATTGATCACCAATACCTGCAAACTTCCCTATTGAAAGTCGACCACCAAACCTTACTTGCAAATGTTTTAAATATAATTTTGATTTTGAACCAATTAATGCAGAACCATTATAAATATTAATAAACATAGATTCTTTATCGACAGATCCAATTAAATTATTATCCCCGAAAACTAGTTGAGAATTATCATCTAGTTTGATAGAAACGTTACTAATTTTAGTGTTTTCTTTAATAACTAATTTACTAGTTCCTTTGCAAATAATTGAAACGTTTTCTAAAACAACATTATCTTCAATTTCAATTGTTGAATTGTCTTTTAAAACAATAGAAGAATATTTTTTTTTAGTGTATTTAGATATTTTAGTATGTGTTGAATTATCTTTTAAAAAAAAATTGAAAGGATCCTTAAATAATAAAGTCTTTAATAGAATTTTAAAAATTGGTTGTTGAGAAAAACTATTGCAAATCATTTCCATTCATGCTTTAAATATACTCCATTGTAATTTAATGGATAAGAATATGCTTTAGTTAAATAACTTCCTCCTTGGATTTCAAAATAAGTAATGTCTTTTATCCAGTCTTCAGTTATTTGGTTGACCTTTAAAATAATATTAATTATATATTTTCCACTTGAAAAAGGAACCTGATAAATATTACATTTTAATTTATTAATACCTGGTTTTAATATGATTTTTTTGTCAAGATATTCATTCCCAACCATCGAATTAACTCTATCGTCCGAACTTCTTATCCCAATGGCAACTTGAGCAGACTGTTCAAATGAATTTAAATTTTTAAGTTCAATCATAAAATTAATATCGTCACCAACACAAAAATCATTTGTTTTAATATTATCAGAATTAAAAATCTGGAAATCTGTAAATATCAAATTACCAAGACCACTTCTTTTAATGTTGTTGAAATCAATCTTACTATCTACACTACTTTTTTGGTAATTTTCAATGACTTTTCCAATATTATTAGACTCAAAAGAAGACTTACCTTTGTCTAATACCAAACCCCTATTACATAAATTTCTAATGCTTCCCATATTGTGACTGACAAATAATACAGTTCTTCCCTTATTATTACTTACTTCTTTAATTTTACCTATTGCATTTTTTTGAAATTCATAATCACCAACTGCTAAAACCTCATCAACAATTAGAATATCAGGTTCTAAAAATGCAGCAACTGCAAAACCTAATCTTACTCTCATGCCAGATGAAAATCTTTTAACTGGTGTATCTACATACATCTTGCATCCAGAGAAATCTATAATATCATCAAATTTATTTTTAATTTCATTTTTAGTCATCCCTAAAATAGAACCGTTAAGAAAGATATTTTCTCTTGCGGTCATTTCAGGATGCATTCCAGTACCAACTTCTAATAATGAAGCGATTTTACCATTAAATTTTATTGATCCTTGGGATGGGGAAGTTATTTGGGAGATTAATTTTAATAACGTTGATTTACCAGCTCCATTTTTTCCAATAATTCCAAGAATATCTCCTTTCAATAGCTCAAGGTTAATGTTCTGGAGAACCCAAATAAAATTATTAATACTCTTTGGGTTATTAATTTTTTTATTTGAAACAAGTTTATTAGGATCCTCTTTGCCTCTCACTCTTGCAAAGAATCTATTTAGGTCGTGCGAGAGAGTACCTGTCCCAAACTGACCAAGTCTGTACATTTTTCCTAAATTTTCTATTTTAAGAACCAAATCGCTCATTAAATTTTATCTATAAAGTTTTTTTCAACATTATTAAAAGTTATTAGTCCTAAAATTACAATTACAATTGAAAAAATAAAACTGTAAATCAAACCATTTAAGTATACTTCTCCTCTTCCTAAAAATATGTATCTAAATGTTTCAAGAATGTGGGTAAATGGATTTAAGTACATAAATATTCTAATCTTAGAGTCGGATAAACTATCACCTACTGAACTTAAAGGGTATATTATTGGAGTAGCAAACATTAATAATTGAATACCAAATTGAATGAAAAATTTTAAATCACGATATTTAACTGTTATTGATGTAAAAAAAAGCCCTAGACCTAAACCAATTGTACCAACTAAAAAAATTAAAAAAGGAAATGTTAGAATGAAAATACTTGGTTGGATTAAAACGCCATTCTTTAAATAGTATAAATAAAATATTAAAAACAATATAAATTGAATGAAAAACTTGAGTAAACCTGCTATAACTTTTGATAAAGGAATTATTAACCTTGGAAAAAAAACCTTGCCAAATATATTTTGATTTTCGTTGAACGTGTCTGAGGTTTTTAAAAAACATTCAGTGAAATAATTCCAAACAATTATTCCAGAAAGATAAAATAGTGGTTGTGGAATACCATCTGTTGAAATTTTTGCAATATTACCAAAAACTGTAACGTAAGTAAGCATTACCATAATAGGCTGAATAAAAAACCATATTGGACCTAAAATTGTTTGCTTATAAAAAGTTACAAAATCTCTGTATACAAAGCTATATAGTAAGTCTTTATAATTAACTAGTTCTTTAAGATTAAAACTGAAGACACTTTTTTTTGCATAAATTTCATTTGACCACTTAACTTCCTTTGATTTGTTATTTTTCATTTAATGTGAAAAAAAAATTTAAATAGATTTAATGACTTCAAATTCCTTAGAAATATTTTTAATTAAAGTAAGATCATCCATTGTCATAGCACCAAGGTGGGCTTGTTCTGTTATAAATTGATGTGAATTCTGCAGAGTGAAATGTTTCTCTAAATAAGTTGCCCCATGAGCAGAGGCATATAATGCACCGGAATTCCCAAGTGTATGGTCTGAAATTCCTTCAAAGCAAGATTTATTAAAATCCGGCATTGAAAATTCATCAACTCTGGTTGGATATTTAACTACACAATAAAGATAGGTTGCATGATCGTGTTTTTGAACATTATCAGGGTTAAGATTAGAGGGAATTGAAACAAAAGTTGGAATATTTTGCTTCATGATTTCTTTCACTAAATCTGGGTTTTCCAAATGCATTCTGGCAGCAACCTTTAGAAATTGAAGGTTTAACTTTAAACACCAATCCAATCTCTCCAAAGTAAAAGGAGTCGCAAAAAGAGGAATATTTAAATTGTCTGCGAAAACCTTCAGTCTCTCCAAATCAGAATAACTCATAGATAAATAAGCTCTTTCTGAACCAAACTGAGTTTCAGTATATAATTGAACTTTAATTGCATCAGCTCCTGCTAGCTTAGATTGCAAAATCATTTGTTCTGCAACTTCTACTTTACCACTAAACTGTGGGGATATTTCTGAAATTATAAACATTTTATTTTTTTTTTAAAACTAAAGTAATTGTGTCATAAAGATAAGGTCTATTTCTTGCAAACCATTTTTTATTTTTAAAATCTAAAAAATTTAATTCAAAAATATGAGTTATAAATTTAAGAAAATTTGAGAAAATAATTTTAAGATTTTTATAAAATGATATAGAATGTGTAAATTCTAATTCATAATTAATTTTTTTTGCCATTAAAGCAATGGTTTTAGTGGTAAAGTAAAAGGTATGTTGACCATGTATGTAGTACCAATATTTTTTAAATATTTTATATCCTAGTGAGTCAAAATTTGGAGTAGTTATTATAATCCTATCACCACTACTTTGAAATTTAGATATTATTAATAAATCTTTTTTAGGATTAATTAAATGCTCAATTACATCATTTAAAACGACAATATTAAAGTTATTAATCAAATATTTTTGAGCTAATAAACTTATATTCTCAATGGTTCCTGTATCAATTTTCTTAACTCCAGAGCTAATTGCTGTTTTTACACATTTTTTATTGTATTCTAAGCTAAATGCATTAAATCCATTTTTATTTAATAATGTAGAAAGAATTCCATATCTAGCACCAACATCTAAGACTGAAATATTTTTACCATTTTTTGAATAAATTTTAAATATTATTTCATTTAATAAATAATTAAATTTATGATTATTCAACTCCTTATTTAAGTTAATTTTTTCAGGTATTATTTCCTCTGGATAAAAGAATTTTAAAGCTTTTTCATTTATACACGGATTTTGAAATACTAATTCACATTTTTTGCATTTGACAATAGATAAATCTAAATCTAAATCACCGTCCCAAGAATGTTTTATGAATTTTTTTGAATCATAGTAGTGTTTTTCATAATAGTGAAGAATTGTAAAATCATCTGATTCACATATATTGCATTTTTTTAAATCTCTTATCATTTTCAACAATTGATAGCTTGAATAAAAATTTTTGAATTAATAAAATTAAAAAGAAACTTTTTAAAACTATTAGAATATTCTTTAGCCTTTAATAATGACTCTATTTTATCCTTTTTAACAAATTCAAAAATTTTTGAATCATCTAATATATATTCTATATGCTCCTTATTATTAAAGTTAATTATTGAATTAATTGATGCATTGAAACCTTTCTTCTCTCTATCAAGTCTAACCTTACTATTTAAAATTCCATTCATAGAGGTTCTTAGTAAATTTTTAGCATATCCATTTTTAATTAAGTATTTAGAAGGTATAGTATTTACGAATTCAAATAAATCCTTATCTAAAAAAGGACTTCTATTTTCTAATGAATAAAACATGGAGTTTAAATCATCTTCATGTAAAATAACTCTTACTACTTCATGAAACATCTCATTCATCATTCTATTTCGAAGTAAGGATGAGGTATATTTTTTCTCTGTAAATTCTTCTTTAAAAGGTGTTTTTAGAAAATCAGAAAAATAATTATTATTCAAATAAATATGACTTCTTAATTTTGGGTTTTTAAAATACAAATCATACTTTTTGAGGTCAGGATGACGAACATATTTATGAGTAAAGGTTTTCCAATCT
>Ga0209199_1002733_pt1 | contig 18365 bp, 19 predicted proteins | sample COGITO_mtgs_1105_7_FD_184805 | JGI IMG/M metagenome (GOLD analysis project Ga0209199, IMG submission 184805) | Pelagic marine microbial communities from North Sea - COGITO_mtgs_110523 (SPAdes) (version 2) | ecosystem: Environmental > Aquatic > Marine > Epipelagic ...
CGACCGAAATGAAAGAGCTTCAGGACATCTGGGTTTTCCAACATGGCACAAAGATTGGGTGCCTCGGTCTGTCCAACAGCCACCTGAACAAGATGGCAGTTTCCGTCCCCACCTGACATCTGGATCAGGCACAATCGGTCACGATGCGGGTTAAGGCCCATCGTTTCGCAATCAATGGCGACAACGGGCCCAAGATCGAGGCCATCAGGCAAATCGTTTTGATAGAGGTGATTGGCCATGTGTCGCCCTTTTCTGGTCAGCCTTACAACTTCCAGATACGGTCTACGCCCCTAATCCTCAAGTGGTTCAGGCGAAACTGGCAATAAGTTACCCGGCTTGCAGCTCTAAATGCGCGTTGACGGCAAGCCATGATGTGAATTCGTCAGGCGGCATGGGCCTGCCAAAGCCGTACCCTTGCCCAATGCCACATCCTCGTTCGTTCAGATGTGCAGCCTGCTCACTTTCTTCGACACCTTCGGCGACCACATGGAGGCCAAGTTCGACCGCAAGGGCGAGAATGGCCCTGACGATGCTGTCGGCTGCCTGATCCGGCAATGGCGCAATCAAGGATCGATCAAGTTTAATGCCGGTGAGAGGTAACTGTGCGAGTTTAGAAAGTGAGGCATATCCTGTTCCGAAATCATCGAGCTCAAGCGCAATTCCGCAGTCGGCAAGGCTATCGATATTGATGGCGGCGAGGTCGTCTTTGCCGTTAATGAGCGTGGTTTCCAAAACCTCAAGAATGACCTGATCAGCATCAAGACCCGATTGTTGCAACGCCAGCAAAAAGCGTTCTAGCAGGTGCGGATCGGCGATTGTGTCGGGTGCTACATTGAGTGAAATCGATGGCCTCCAGATATTTTCGGTTTGCCATTGGCGTGCGTGCTTCATCGCGGCCTTCCAAATTGCGTGATCAAGATCAATCATCAGGCCAGCACGTTCAGCGGCAGGCAAAAATGCGTCCGGCGTCAAGAGACCCCGTGTCGGATGCCGCCAGCGTGCTAGCACTTCGGCGCCATGCAAGCGGCCATCTGATAGCCGCACCTGTGGCTGAAACCACGGTTCTATTTCGCCATTGCGAATGGCATCTGTCAAATCAAGTTGCAGCCTTTGCATCATGCCAAGGTTATTGCGCAGATCATTCGTAAACGCCTGCGCGCGATTGCCCCCGCTATTTTTGGCGAATTGTAGGGCAATCTCGGCGTCAGCCAAGATGTCGAGGGGTCGTCTGACGCCCTTACCAATTTGTAGATGACCTATGCTTGCATTGATTGGGATCCGTCGCCCCCCGACCAAGAATGGCTCTTTCAGCGCAGCCATGATCCGATCGATCAAGAATCTTGTCGGTTCGCTGGATGTTAGGACAAATTCATCACCACTGACATGAGCAACGATGTTGTCATAATCGACACAACTTTGGAGTGCTTTACTTACAGCGATGAGGATTTGGTCGCCGATGTCATATCCCATCGTGTCATTTATTGATTTGAAGCCGTCAAGGCCAACCAGAAGAACATTCAAATCCTCCGCCCGGATGTCTGAAATTGCATTGTCGAGCAGTTTGGTCAACGATGTCCGATTGGGCAGTCCAGTCGGTTGGTGATGTAGCACCATATGTTCAAGCTGCTTGTTCATGTCTTTCAGCCGCCTTTGCGAACTTCGCAACTCGCGCGACCGCCGTTCCATTTTCCGGATATTTCTGATCACGGAGCGTTGGGCAGGCAGAAAGATCAGGATTGCTTCCGCAAATAGAACAAGGGCCGAGGCTATGAACAGCCTTATTTGTAACGATGCAAAATAGGCTATCTCATCCTCAAGTCCGTTGACGGTAAGCAGTGTATTATCCAGTAAACCGGCACGCAGGCCATCAAGGTAGAACATTTCATGCAGTCGCCGATGTATGCCAAAGCGCTGCTCTTGTGGCCGTGACGCAAAAAGCTTTGCCAGCTCGATGAAACGACTGATGTCTTGATGTACGGGATCGGGTCGTTCAAAGGAATTCTCGGCTGATCTACTCAAGGCGTGCTGAACGCCAATCAGCTCAGCGTTCATGATTTCCAAGCGCTGCACGGACTTCGTAAAATTGGTCATACTTTCGGATGACCCGCTTGCCAATTCTGCTGATGTCAGGACGATATTATGCGCAATCTCGATCTGCGCGTTGCTATTTTTGATCGCATCAGACGCCGCAAGACTTCGATTGGCGATCGTGTGGTTCATCAGGTGGGTGGCCGCAATCAGGCAAACAACGACAACCAAGGCAAGGCAATAGTGTACCCAGAGCCGTTCAGGCCTATGCAGGAAAATACGCCCAATCGTACGCTGAGCCTGAGTTTTGAAGGTGGGCATCCAAATGTCCTGCAGTGTTCTGCTGGAGTATGTCACTTGATTGATTAAAGTTGCGTTGCCGGGCGGCGATAATCTGTGTCTAAGTCTACGCTGACCGAAGTATCATAGCTGCCCCGCCAGTTCGTGATACAGCGCCGTAAAGTCATCACGTACCTGTACCGGCGCGCGCAGCTTGATGTGCAGGCTTTCTGCCAGAGCATGGTCTTGCTTGCCGAAGAATCGGTCTGCTTCATTTTTGGTAAATCCGGCAATCTGTATCGCTTCCAGCCAGGCTGAAAGCTTGTCAGCTTTTTTGATCTGTTTCTTTACGGCGACTGGGATTTGCGCAGGCAGTCCAAAACGCAAGTGGATCGCTGCAGTAAGGCGGTCATCCAGTTCACCGTATCCGGGTCCAACAGCTGCCTTCACTGGGCTGATCATATCGCCGATTACGTATTCTGGCGCATCGTGCAGTAATGCAGCAAGTTGCCACTTGATTGGTGCATTGGGCTGTTGGCGTTTGAAGATTTCGGCCACGAGGAGCGAGTGTTCAGCGACAGAATAGGCAAAATCTCCCTTGGTTTGGCCGTTCCAACGCGCGACAAAGGCGAGCCCATGCGCAATATCCTCGATTTCAATATCCATGGGCGTTGGATCAAGAAGATCCAAACGGCGCCCCGACAGCATACGCTGCCACGCACGAGGTTGGGCTTTGGGCATGTCGGCTCCACATCGATTTGCTCTTTCACCTGACATAGTTTGGTCACTGCAGATCGTAAACCTTGGAGGACGCGCTGAAAGACAACTTGCGCTGCACAAATCCTTGGATTGTTAAGGCTTCCGCAGTACGCGACTGCTATTTGGCGCGACATCGCGGCCATTGTCGCAGCGGCGAACCCCTGCTATCAGCCCGTTCAACAGATCAATCGCCCGCCGAGGAGGCAGTAATGAAAGATTACATCGTCAAGGACATCGCCCTTGCAGAGTTTGGCCGCAAAGAGCTGGATATAGCCGAAACTGAAATGCCGGGCCTGATGTCCTTGCGTGAAGAATACGGTGAAAAGAAGCCACTGAAAGGTGCGCGGATTGTTGGTTCGCTTCACATGACGATCCAGACGGCAGTCTTGATTGAAACGCTGGTTGAACTTGGTGCCGACGTGCGCTGGGCGTCTTGCAACATCTTCTCGACCCAAGACCATGCGGCCGCTGCGATTGCTGCGGGTGGCACGCCAGTGTTCGCAATCAAAGGCCAGTCTTTGGAGGAGCATTGGGATTATCTAGACAAGTCCTTCATGTTCCCAGATGGCGCGAACATGATTTTGGACGATGGCGGCGACGCGACGCTGTACATTCTATTGGGTGCGCGCGCCGAAGCTGGAGAAGAAATCATTCCAGTGCCTGGATCCGAAGAAGAAGTTGCGATCAAAGCGCAGATTTTGAAGCGTATGGCCGCCAGCCCAGGTTGGTTTACGAAGACACGCGAAGCGATCAAGGGCGTGTCTGAAGAGACCACAACCGGTGTTCACCGTCTCTATGATTTGCACAAAAAGGGCCAACTGCCGTTCCCAGCAATCAACGTGAACGACTCTGTGACGAAATCGAAGTTCGACAACAAATACGGCTGCAAAGAATCGCTTGTTGACGGCATCCGCCGCGCGACAGACACGATGATGGCTGGCAAAGTTGCGGTTGTCTGTGGCTACGGCGATGTAGGCAAAGGGTCTGCTGCGTCATTGGCTGGTGCCGGGGCACGTGTGAAAGTCACCGAAGTTGATCCGATCTGCGCATTGCAGGCCGCCATGGATGGTTTCGAAGTCGTTTTGCTTGAGGATGTTCTTTCCACTGCTGACGTGTTCATCACCACCACCGGCAACAAAGATGTCATCCGGATCGAGCACATGCGCGAGATGAAGGATATGGCGATCGTCGGCAACATTGGCCACTTCGACAATGAAATTCAGGTTGCTGCGCTGAAAAACCACAAATGGACCAACATCAAGGAACAGGTCGACATGATCGAGATGCCTTCGGGCAACCGTTTGATCCTGCTGTCCGAAGGGCGTTTGTTGAACCTTGGCAACGCCACGGGCCACCCGTCTTTCGTGATGTCCGCATCCTTCACAAACCAAGTGTTGGCCCAGATGGAGCTTTGGAACAACGGCGCTGCCTACGAGATTGGCGTGCATATCCTGCCCAAGCATCTGGATGAAAAGGTCGCACGCCTGCACCTCGCACGGATCGGTGTAAAGCTGACCGAGCTGAAGAAAGAGCAGGCGGACTACATCGGTGTCACCGTCGAAGGCCCGTTCAAGCCAGAGCACTATCGGTACTAAACGCTGATGCGGCATGGCAAACGTCAACAAATGGCGCAGCATGCCGCGGATAAGCAGCGCAAGAAGAAAGAACGCAGCGGGGCCGCTTACAGCGGTGTCGCTGCGTTGTTTTTTACAGGGGTGATGATGTTTGCCGGTTATCAAGCCTTGGTGCATCCGGATACGCCACTCCCACAAGAATGGAACCCGACAAAACCTTTGAGCATCGCTGACCCCGTCACGATGCTGACAGCATGGAAGCTGAACAGAGCCTCTGAAACTGCCGACCAATGCATAGCAACACTCGAGGGGAATGCCGCGCTCGAAGTCTTGGCACCGCTAGAGGAGAGTGCGCAGTGTTTTATCCGCGACAGGATCGATTTGCGCAGTGTCGGAAATGCCCGAGTTCCCCCAGTTGAGACACGTTGCGCGATCGCTTTGCGCATGGCGATGTGGGAACACCACAGCATCCAGCCAGCGGCCGCCGAGTTCCTAGGGACAAATGTGCAATCAATTGAGCACATCGGCAGCTACAATTGCCGTGTCATGCGCACCTCATCTGGGCCCTCAACACGCATGAGCACCCATGCCACAGCGGACGCAATTGATATCGCAGGCTTTGACCTGGCGGATGGTACACGCATTCGATTGCTAGCGGATTGGGAACCGGCGGGGCCAAAGGCGGACTTCCTGCGCAAGGTGCGGGACGGGGCCTGCAAATGGTTCAATTTGACACTCTCGCCAGATTACAATCGTCTGCATGCAGACCACTTTCACCTCCAATCAAGAGGTTGGGGCCTCTGCCGCTAGCGTTAGGACCAGCTTTCCACAAAAGCGAAAGATCGCCACCCAATGCCTTTTTTCTTTACGTTCCATAGCGTGTCACATTAACGTGTGCCCACCGTGGCGCATTGCGCCGCATATTGAACAAGAAAACAAACATCGGGGACATTCTCATGGGTAAAAGAGACGATTTGATTGCTAAGTACGCGGACGACCTGAAAAATAAATGTGGCATGACGCCAGATATGGACCTTTTGACAAAGGTGACAATCGGGTGCGGACCTGCAATCTATAATGCGGATGCCTCAACAGTTGCGGGTAGTCAGCCGGCCGAGCTTGAGACTGTGAAGAACAACTTCCTGATGAAGAAACTTGGCCTGAAAGACAGCCCCGATCTGGATGCGGCGATTGCCTCTGTGCTTGACACTTATGGTCAATCAGAGCGCAACAAATACCGTGCGGTTGTCTATTACATGCTCACAAAGCACTTCGGCAAGGAGTCCGTTTACGGATAAGCACGCTTGTATTTTCGATAGAACGCCCGCCTATACGGTGGGCGTTTTGCGTTGCATGGCCATTGATAGCGTCAAATTGAATTACATTCGAACGGCTTTGTTGTTGCCGGAACTAGGTGGCCTCCGCTAGGCAATACAAAGGGTCAGAACGGCCCGAACCAGAGATTCAGTTGCGTGTGGTGGCGATGGAGCACGCGGGGTGAAAGAGGGTTCGGGTCAATGTCGGACCCTCTTTCTTTTTCAAAGCAATGTAAGAATGCCACCAATGATCGTTGCTGCAGCGGTGGCATAGCCACCATCAATCACGGCAAGCTTCCACGGCCTGTTGGAATATCCGGTGTTGATAAAGATCCATGGCGTAATAAAGAAAAGACCAACACCCAAGCCTGATTGCAGGCCCTTTCCAAAGCTTTCAACACCCGACAGCGCGAATGTGTGCCGCATCATTCCTGCGACCAGGATGATGCAAATGAATGATACGATATACGGCGTTGGATTGCTGCTGTTTACAGGGTTGCCGTCGTCTCCAACTTCGACGCCCGCTGCGGCCATCCATGGTTTTGACAGGACCATGTAATAGACGGCACCAAATGCAAATGCGGCGATTGCCGCGACGATGACTGAAACAAGACCCATTCTACCCTCCCATGAGATTTGACTCTAATGCGGGTACTTTAGCTGACAGAATGTCGCAGGCTAGGGTGTTGTTTCACCCAATTCGCAAATGATCTGCCATTCTTCTTCGGTCACGGGTTGCACTGAAAGGCGCGAATTGTTCACCAGAACCATGTCGGACAACCTTGGATCGGCCTTGATAGTCTCTAGCGTGACAGGTTTGGAGAATGGCCGCACCGCTTTCAAATCCACGCAGTCCCACCGGTCATCATCTGTCGTGCTGTCGGGGTGCGCCTCGGCACATACTTCAACGATACCTACGATTTCCAGGCCGGTGCGCGAGTGGTAAAAGAACCCTTTCTCACCCAGCTTCATGGCGCGCATATTGTTGCGCGCCTGATAATTGCGGACCCCGTCCCATTGTTCGCCTACATCCCCCTTAGCGACCTGAGCATCCCAGCCCCAGACATCAGGTTCCGATTTGAACAACCAATAGGCCATCAGCCGATCACCTTTTTCCAAGCTTGCAGGATGACACTGCTGAACAACCCAGCCTTAGCGTAAGGGTCATTGTCAGCCCAAGCCTGCGCTGCGGCGAGATTTGCAACCTCTAGAACGATCAGTGATCCGCACATCTGCCCGTCGTCATCAAGCACAGGGCCCGCCATCTCAACCACACCGGTTTCAGCGATATAGGCAAGATGGGCGTCGCGGTTGTCCATACGGGTTTGCAGGGCGCCGGGTTTGTCTTTTGTCATCAGGGCAAAGCGCATCTTATTCTTCCTTCAGTGGGCGTGACAGCAACGTATTCAGTGCTGTTGCCACGTCGGTTTTGCCTTCTGTCAGGTCAGCAACGACCGTGCAGATTGGCATATCTATATCCAATTCTTGTGCCAGTTTGCGCACGGCGCGGGCCGTGGCGGCACCCTCGACAGTGGTATTCTGATCAAACTCTGACCCGGTGCCAAGGGCGAGGCCATAGCGGTAATTGCGCGACTGATCGGATGTGCAGGTAAGGACAAGATCGCCAAAACCCGAAAGGCCAGAAAGCGTGTCAGGCTGCGCGCCCAATGCCAGTGCCAAACGCTGCATTTCGGGAAAACCGCGCGTTATCAGCGCTGCGCGCGCGCTTTCACCCAGCTTTGCACCAATCGCGACCCCCGATGCGATCGCCATAACGTTCTTAAGCGCACCACCCAATTCCGCGCCAATCATGTCTGTTGTACGGTAAATGCGCAGGCTGGTTGTCGAAAGTGCAGTTTGCAGCATTGCTCCAAGTTCATCATCCGCGCAGGCAAGTGTTAGCGCCGTCGGCAGCCCACGCGCGATATCAGCAGCAAAGCTTGGACCCGTCAACATGGCAGGCATGGCCTCGGGTACCAGATCGCGGATCGTGCTGGCGGGGCCTGTCATCCGCGTCAGATCGATCCCTTTACAGCAAGCGACGAGGATCTTGCCTGCCAGCTGGCTTCCATGCGTATTTAGGAACTCTGGCAAAGTCTGTGCGGGAATCGCCAGAAGGACTGTGTCGCAAGAAAAAAGCGGCTCCAAGTCTGCGGAAAGTGCGATACTTTGAGGGAGATCAACACCGGGCAGTTTCGGGTTCTTGCGCGTCTTCTGCATCTCGACGACCGCCTCTGCGCTCCGCGCCCAAAGCTGGATGTCATTGCCATCCAAGGCCAAAGCGACGCCAAGCGCCGTTCCGAATGCACCGCCGCCTGCAATGCCAATTTTCATGCCTTCGCTCCTTTCTTGCCAGAGCCTAACATGGGGGCCGCGCGCTGGTCCAAGGGCCATCGTGGGCGGGCCGATAGGGTCAGGTCATCGCTCTCTCCAGCTTGTATTCGCTCAAGCCCAGCATATGCGATCATGGCGGCGTTATCGGTGCAGAGTTCTAAGGGTGGGGCAACGAAATCAGTGTCTAATGCAGCGCAAAGCTTGCTAAGGCCGTCCCTGATTGCTCCGTTTGCCGCCACGCCACCTGCTATCGCAAAGGCGGGCTTGGCGGGTTGCATTTGCAGATAAGCGTCCAGCGCACGTCGGGTTTTTTCGATCAAGACATCGGCAATCGCCGCCTGAAAACTGGCACTCAGATCCGCTTGATCCTGTGGGGTCAGGCCGCTCTTCTCAACGACGACGCCATCGCGGGCCCGCAGAATGGCGGTCTTGAGGCCCGAGAACGACATATCGCACCCGGGCTGGTTCAGCAGCGGCCGCGGCAGGGTAAAGCGTTTCGCGTCACCCGTTCTGGCGGCGCGTTCAACCGAAGGTCCACCGGGTTGCGGCAGTCCTAGCAAACGTGCGGTTTTGTCGAATGCTTCGCCCGGCGCATCGTCTATGGTGCCGCCAATGCGCTGAAACCTGTCGTGCGCTTTTACGATCAAGAATTGACAATGTCCGCCAGAAACAAGGAGCATCAAATAGGGGTAGGCCAATTGGTCGGTCAGCCTTGGCGTCAATGCATGTCCAGCCAGATGGTTCACACCGATCAGGGGCAAACCGGTGGCAGCCGAAATCCCTTTGGCGCACATGACGCCGGACAGGACGCCCCCGATAAGGCCAGGCCCGGCGGTCACGGCAATGCCATCAAGGTCTGCGAATGTAAGCTCAGCCTCCGCAAGTGCTTCCTCTACGCAATGATCCAGTTTTTCGGCATGTGCGCGCGCCGCAATCTCGGGCACGACACCACCGAACTGTGCATGAAGCGAGGTTTGCCCGTAGACGATCGATGACAGTACATCCGTGTCGCGCACGACAGCGGCGGCTGTATCGTCGCAGCTGCTTTCGATCCCAAGGATAGTTAAAGAGCGGTGCATGGCGCTTCCGGTTGCGTGTTGGTCAATGCGAGGTAACATTGCAGCCTGTTGCAAACAATGGTGCCTGAATGACGCCCATCCTGATCCTGACACGCCCGACGGCGCAAAGTGAAAGCTTTGCGGCAGAAGTGGTGGCGCAATGGGACGGCGAATTGCGGATCATCCAATCACCTTTGATCGAGATTGTTCCATTGCCTGCTAGATGCGATGCGCCGGATGCGGTGATCTTTACCTCCGCCAATGGGGTTGCAGCGGCTGGGCGGTTTAATTTGCCAAATGGGCTGAAAGCGTGGTGCGTTGGGGAAAAGACCGCCCAACTGGCAACGGCGAATGGGTTTTTGCCTATCACTGGTCCCGGTGACGCAGATAGACTGGTCGCTGCCATCATTTCTGCAAAGCCAATAGGTACACTTGCACATATTCGGGGGGTGCATGCGCGCGGCGAAATAACTGACAGGTTGAATGCGTCTGGGCTGACTTGCGAAGACGTGATCGCATATGACCAAAAGGAACTGCCGTTGACGGAAGAGGCGAAAAACGTCCTCGCTGCGTTGAACCCCGTCCTTTTCCCCCTTTTTTCGCCGCGTACAGCAACCATATTAAACAAGCGAGGGCCATTTGCCGCGCCGGTCCACGTGATTGCCATGAGTGACGCTGTGAAAAACGCCGTTACAGAAGGGCTCGCGATACGGACGATAACGGCCAAGAAACCGGACCATGCTGCGATGGTTGACGCCACGCTGGAGATGCTCAGCACGCAATTTGGTCGCAGCTAGTACGTGGCGCTCTGCTTGAGGGTGCGTAGGATGCACGATAATCTATGTGCTCATCTGCCAGTACGGCTGGTAGGGGCGCTGAAAGGGTGAAAACGTGGCAAAACAGCCAGCTAAAGGTCGCAAGACACCAGCAAAAACAGGAAAAGCAGCTCAAACCGATGCGGTGAAATCCGAATCGGTTGAATCCTCTGGACCGATGATCGACGCGATTCCTGCTGAAGTGCACACAAAAGCGGCACCGCGGGAACCGAAAGTTGAAGAAACGACTGCAGTCCAAGTAGATGAGATGCAGGCTCCCGCACCAAAGCCTGCACCGCCCAGTGCTGTTCAGCCCACGTCCAACGCAGGTTTTTTTCCTCTCCTTCTTGGCGGACTTGTCGCTGGCGTGATCGGCTTTGCTATTGCGTCACTTACCACGCCTGCCGCTGATACGACTTTGGCTGATCAACTCGCCGCGCAGTCGTCGCAGATCGGCGCATTGGAACAACGATTGGCCGCTTTGCCAGAGGTTGATCTAAGCGGCGTCGAGGCGGCTCAAACAGATCTGGCCGCCCAGCTTTCCGATATCACTACCCGTATTGTCGCCTTGGAAGAGCGTCCTGTTGGGGCCGTCATTTCGCCTGAGGCAGGCGCAGGTGTTGCCGATGAAATGGATCTGTTGCGCGCGCAGATCGCCGAGATGGCAAATGCGGCGCAGACCGAACTTGCCGAAGCACGGGCGCAGGCCGCATCAATTGAAGAAAGCGCAGCCTCTGCCGCGCGCAACGCAGCCGCCCGCGCTGCCCTTGCGCGGGTCCAGACAGCACTTGAAAGCGGCGCACCGATTGGTGCTGCACTTGGCGATCTGGAAGAGGCGGCTGGTGAAGGTGCCCCGGATGCATTGATCGCCGTCCAAGACGGCGCCCCGACACTTGCAAGTTTGCAGGATCAATTTCCTGATGTTGCTCGCGCTGCTTTGGCAACGGCCCGTAGCGAAGGCGTGTCGGGTGAAGAAACCACCGGATTTGGCGCATTCATGCGCAATCAATTCGATGTGCGTTCGACCACACCGCAAGAAGGTGACAGTGCAGATGCTGTCCTTTCGCGTGCTGAGGCGTCTGTGCGTGCTGGCAGGTTGTCTGATGCATTGGCCGAAATTAGTGCATTGCCCGAAGTAGCACGCGCTGAAATGTCCGATTGGCTTGCACAGGCCGAAGCTCGGGCTGATGCAATTGCTGCCGTTGATATGCTTTCTACCTCCCTTTCAGATAATTAAAGGCGAACCTGATGCTTTGGTCTCTTATTAAAATCGTGGCGTTTGTTTTGGCCGTTACTGCGTTGACCTACGGCGGTACGCAGTTGATGGAAGTAGATGGCGGGGCCACAGTTGATGTCGCCGGCCAGGAGTTCACGCTAAGCCCGCTGGAAATGGTATTCGCTTTTGCCGCACTGGTTGTCGCGGTTTGGCTTGGGTTGAACCTGCTCAAGCTTTGTGTCGCGACCTTCAAGTTCCTCAATGGCGATGAAACCGCGATTTCGCGCTATTTCGACCGTAACCGAGAGCGGAAAGGCTATGAGGCGCTGAGCGAAGGCATGATGGCTTTGGCCTCCGGCGAAGGCCACCTTGCAATGACTAAGGCGGCGCGTGCGGACAAATACCTGCAACAGCCGCAGCTGACGAACCTGTTGACTGCGCAGGCGGCTGAAATGACGGGCGATCGCAAGAAGGCCGAGGAGACCTATAAGAAACTGCTGACTGATGACAAAACACGGTTTGTAGGCGTGCGTGGGATCATGAAGCAAAAACTGTCTGATGGCGACACCGATACTGCACTGGCATTGGCGCAAAAGGCCTTTGCGTTGAAGCCTAAGCATGAAGAAACCCAAGACGTATTGTTGCGCCTTCAAGCAGAGAAATCTGACTGGGTTGGCGCGCGTAAAACTCTCGGTGCAAAACTGAAATCCGGCAGCTTGCCACGTGATGTGCACAAGCGTCGTGATGCTGTTTTGGCATTGTCTGAAGCGCGCGATATTTTGGGTGAGGGGAAAACCATCGAAGCCCGCGAAGCGGCGATTGAGGCCAACCGGTTGTCACCTGATCTGATCCCTGCTGCCATCATGGCCGCTCGTGGATACATCGGTGAAGGCAACGCCCGCTACGCCACGCGTGTACTGACAAAGGCTTGGAACGCTAAGCCTCATCCCGATATCGCAGCGGCGTTTGCAGAAATTGCCCCGGACGAGGCCGCGGATGCTCGGCTAAAGCGGTTTACAGCGCTCACTAAGACGACGACCGACCATCCTGAAACCAAGATGCTGATGTCAGAGCTTTATATCTCGGCAGAAGATTTCCCTGCAGCTAGGCGCGCGCTGGGCGACCTTGTTGAGACAGACCCGACAGCGCGTAGCCTGACGCTGATGGCCGCGATTGAGCGGGGCGCGGGTGCTGACGATTCCGTTGTGCGCGGTTGGTTGACCAAGGCGCTGACTGCCCCCCGTGGCCCGCAGTGGATTTGTGACAATTGCCAGCATATCCATGCGACATGGGCCGCGACCTGCGATAACTGCGGATCATTCGATACGATGGCATGGAAAACACCGCCTGCCAGCGACGTTGCAATGCCGGCTGGAACCGAAATGCTGCCGTTGATTGTCGGGCATTCCGCTGAAGCAGCACTGCCTTCCACAGAGGTGGTTGAAGAGGCGGAAGTCGTTGAAGGCGAAGTCGCGAAATAGTTTCTTTTCCACATTTTGCGGCAGTGCTATCCACGCGGCGATAGCCTCAATAGCTCAGCTGGTAGAGCAGGTCCTTCGTAAGGACAAGGTCGGGGGTTCGAGTCCCTCTTGAGGCACCATTTCTGTAAATAAAACAATTGCATGATGCTGTGTCTGGCGGAATGAAATGCTGTGCGATGCCATAAGAGCAATTGGAATGGCGTGCTGCGTCGAACATTGGTGGAATTGGCACCATAGAAAGGCGCAAATCCTCAGCCATCACTGCGACTTCTCAAGCCTGACACATTGGAGCCACGCTGGTATAGTCGTGGCGCTCCCATGACAAACTCTTCCCACAATGCTTCCTTCCATTCCTGAGAAAACATCGCACCATCAAACCATGAGATCAAAAACCTAGAGAGTGCAGGGCTCCGGCTGTTCCAATTGGACCGGCAGGAAGTGAAACCATTTGCGTAGCCATCTATTATGCAATGTCGTACTGATCTCGTTTTCGAAATTGGCACTGGTTACGTTGCTGTACACCTGATCATTCATCACAAAACTGACAGTGACGCCGGGATTGTCGTTGAGGTGGCCAAGAAGATCATAGAAAACGATTCCAAAATTGCGGATCTGGTAACTCCGAAAAAAGCTGTCATTGCCACTGTCAGTAATCACAGCAACTTCTTCAAGATAATGAAATGGTCCGGGCGGCTTCGAAAACACCAAGTGGTTGCTCACACCTGCTTCTAGACGCAGGTTAGCAAACATATTAATCGCCTGTGCGGACTTTAGTCCAAAATAGGGGGAAATTCCATTCGTGAAATATAGCGCTGTCACGAATAGTCCGATCACATAGGCTGGGCGTTGGAGAGGTTTGCTTTTAGCCGCAGAACCGCCACGTCCGTACTTAACGATTAAGAAGCACAACGGCAGAACAAATGGTAACAGATACAAGTTCGATAACGAGAAAGACCGCTGATACATGGCCAACGCCCCGCCCGTTAGCAGTAAAAAGAACACGACGCGGTAGATATTTCTACGCATTCTTGCCCGAATTTCGTTCATCTCAGGCGACTTCAGGACTCGGTGTGTCTGACCCTCATTCAGGAACAGAACATGCAGTGAGATCGAAAGCGTCGTAAAAGCGACGTAAGCTGCATAATCGCTAAGCCCCAGAAGCAGATGAAAAATGATGCCCAGCACCATACCTAAATAGCGAGTGGGGGCATAGATCAGCATCAGCATGATTGCTCCCTCAGCGACGTAGGTCCCATATATCGTCATAAGATCAACTTCGTGTCCCTGCAGGCTGCTCAATGGAAAGGGCATGTCTTGCCACAACCGAACAGCGCAACTGGTTTCGGGGTTCAGAAAGTCAGTGTTGATCTTATGGAAGATCCCAAAGGCGTACATCACCAGCAGGCTGCCGCGCCCTGCTAGCACAAAGTTGGCAAAAATATCCGACACCGGCCTGCTGCGAACAAAAGCATATAGAAACGATAGCCAGTACCCGATTATGACCATGGTTCGCAGCATGGTGTGGTTGGATTGGGCCGGTGCCTGAACGATGGTGCTGATCAGGCTTGCCAACATAAGAACAAACAATGCCCGCGCAGAGCTAGGCCTGGCGATCAACACGAGCGCGGCAATAAAAATCGCGATCAAGTCCGCCTGGGGTGGAAAGCGATCATATGCGAAAGCATAATTAAACACATGAAAGAGTGAGAAAAAGCTGAAAAAGAAACTGAACAGAATCTGCCGCCATGAAACGTTGTGATCTGTCTCTTTGATGCTTTTGCGTCCCATCAGCATAAGCGTGAACCAGCGGCCGGATCGCAAGACAGGGTAGAGTACTGCAGAAAGTACAGGCTGTGCGAAGATCATCCGGTTCAGTCGATTGAAAAGGTCGTACGGCGTAGACATCAATGCGAGTGCATTGGTTGCATCGGCGCCGCCAAGCCGCCGCCCTTCGAATTCGACTACCATGCCCTGATCAAGATCAAAGCCGTCATTGGTTAACTCTTCACGGAGCTGCGCATCACTCCGCAAATCAACCAAAGCGATGTCACCAATTGCAGCGCGCAAACGAAGCATTTTCACGTAACGGGTACAGAATGGACACTCCCCGTCGTAAAAAACCTTTGCTGTCATGGTGACATCCTTCCTTACACCCGTTTAGTTCAAGGGGTGTTGGATTTCTTTTGTGTTTCGAAGGCTGTGCCTTTGATCATCTCTTCCCAGACCTCAATAAAGGGGCCCAGCATTGCGGCTCTGAACGTCGGGTGAGGTTGCGGTATGCGCGCACCATCGCGTCCGGCAATTCCGAATATAAGGTCTTCGGGCCCGTCGGGAACGTAAAGCGTGCCAAACATCCAGTCCCAAAATGCGAATACCTCGCCGTAGTTTTTGTCATGATGCTTGGGGTCGCTAGAATGGTGAACCTGATGTTGTGCTGGGGAAATTAGGAAATGTTCCAAGAAGGGGCCATAGCTCAACCAGATATGACTATGGCGCAAATGCCCAGCGAAAAAGATGTAGCCATTGAAAGCCAGAGTAGTTGCATAAAGCACCCATGCTTCAATGCGACCCACTAGGGCAAACAGGATAATAGCCTGCACGACGCCTATCAAGACTGACATCAACAGGGTTTGCAGCGCGTAGTAGGCCGGATGTGCGCGAAGAAAAGTCACAGGTGTCAGCACTTCGGCAGAATGATGGACGGCGTGGAATGGCCAAAGAAACCTTGTTCCATGGTGCAAATAGTGGTTGCAGAAACGACAGAAGTCCTGCGTCAAAAATAGTAAGAGCGCTGCAACTGCACCCTGCCAAACGCCAGTTTCAGGAATGGCAAGTGGCCCGTCCGACAGCAGAGCAAACTTTGCTTGCAGCCAAATCGTTATAGTAGGTGCGACCCAAAGCAGAGAAAAAGCACCTGACGCCAGAAAGAAAGTATTAAAAACGGCAACTTTGATATCCACCATCGTAGATGGGTGCAAATAAAGCTCCTTGGGAAACATAAATCGTAGGAAAGACGTGGGCTTCTGCCGAGCAAACCAAATCATCCACACAATCAAGACTGTTGAGCCGATATAAAGAGGCGACAAAAGGAACTTCAGCGCAAATGTTGCACGGAGATCATTTGCAAATTCAGATAAGAAGTCCATCTTCCAGCTCCATTTGATGGTCGCATTCTGGGCCATAACCGAGGCAATGTAGTGTCTCTTCAATGGTTATTTATCGGCAAAGTAGCAGAACTGACACTCCCTTAATAGAACGCCGGCTGGCTGATGTTGCCGCCGTCTTGTGCAGCGATCAAGCTTATTAGTCGCGCTGAGCCATCTATACCGTCAAGAGCCATTGGGCCAGTTGTGAGCCGATTCATGGCGGTCATGTTTGACCACCGCAGAGCTGGTGAAAGGATGTGCAAGATGGCGCACTGAGAGTTGCGTTTCATGCTAGCGTATTGTGGGGCTTGGGTATGTACAGCACGACCTTGTACAACACGTGTCTAAGAAACCGCCAAACAATTCGTATGGACAAGTTCATCAGAACAGCAAACAAATATCGATCAATGATCGGTATTCTTCCATTTGGTAGGGGTCACGTAGATCATGCTATCGTCAATGCTGAGCATTACCTCGCCGTCCTGAATATTGACCTGAAGCTTCATCGCGCGACTAGCAAGTTTTTCCAATGCGCCAGTGTCCTCTGCAGAGAGGTTCATGACCCGAAGATTGTCAAAGCGGGTGGTGCTGTTCTTGATCTTGTCCCACCACATTTCTGCAGTCCTGCCGCCATAGGAATAGATGATCACCTCCTTGGCCTTGCCACAGGACTGTCGCACAATTTTCTCACTCGGAAGCCCCAAAGAAACCCACAACTCAAGCTCGCCACTTAGGCTCTTTTGCCAGATGTCTGGTTCATCGTCCGTTGAAAGGCCCCGTGTCATTTCCAAATGCTCATGGGCATTCAGCGCAAAAGCGAGAATACGCACCATCAATCGTTCATCCGTTTCTGAGGGGTGTTTGGCAACGGTCAGTTTATGGGTCTCATAATAGTGGCGATCCATATCAGAAACGGAGAGTTCGACTTTATAGATTGTGGATTTTTGCGCCATGATGTGCCCCAGTTTATCGAAGATGGTGATGCCTAAGGTGTCTAGGGGCTTTGTGAAAGCAGATTGTCGATAGTCAGGGATCTTGGAATTCCGTTTCATTAAAGGCCACCTCAGGATGCGAACTCTGATCGCCTCTCTTATCATCGTCATGTCTCTGTTCGTGTTGGAAACAGCGCGGCTGTCAATCGCCGTCACAAGTTTTCAGGAGGGAAACACACCGGTCACGAAATACGCGCAAGCTAGTGCTGATGGGCCAACCGTTTTGGTTGCGCATAGGTTCGCGGGGTCGCAGCAGATGATGCAGGGCTATGCGCTGCCGCTCGCCCGTGCGGGATATCATGTTTACGCATTCGAATTCCTCGGACACGGCCGCCATCCTGATCCGATGTCGGGGGATGTAAACGCACTGGACGGCACGACACTTGTGTTGATGAACCAGACAGCCGCAGTGCTGGATGCACTTGAACCAAAAGACGCGCCCATTGCGCTCTTGGGACCTGACAGCAATTCTTGCTGCGGATATGGGGCGTGCCTATCGGAGGTCTTTCAATTGCGGTTATCACTGTATTGCTAGCGTGGTGCGGGTTTTTTGGATTCTTGCTTGATCGCTACGCGGCGAACTTCTGGCCAACACCGGGGCGGTTATGGATCATCGCCGCGCGGACACTTGGGTCGGTGCCATATATGCTGGCGGATATGATGCTTACGGGCAACGCTGGCTTGGGCAAACGCATTTTGGTCAGAATGGCCTTCCTTGTCTCTCTTGGGATCGCAGTTGCGCTTGATTTCAGCGGTTTGTTCTTTTTGATCATGATCGCACCAGTTTTGGTGCTTTTCTATCTGGTCTGCGGCATGATGGGCCGGGATGTCGCCGCCAGAGTAGGCCTGCTGGCCCCGGGATTGGCACTGGGTGTGGTTCTGGCGCGGGCGCTGGGGGTGAGTTTTCCCTTATTTAATGGAATATGATCAATACTGTGTACAATTGTACACCAAAACTATTCCCTTTCGAATGCGCTTCCACTAGTGATGTGAATCAAAGGTATTCCCTTCTTTTGCGACTATTCTGCATGGGAAACTTATGGCGAAACACGACGAAACCGCGAGGACATGCGCATGTCAGATCAGAATCTTCCCGACATCATCTACACTAAGACCGACGAGGCACCGCAGTTGGCATCTGCTTCTTTGCTGCCAATCCTGCGCAAGTTTCTGTCAGCTGCTGACATCTCTATTGGCACAAAGGACATCTCTTTGGCGGGTCGCATTCTCGCGGCCTTCCCCGAGAAATTGACGGATGCGCAAAAGGTCACAGACGATCTTGCAGAGCTTGGGAGTGTCGTCAAAGAAGCCAGCGCGAATGTGATCAAACTGCCCAACGTGTCTGCATCCGTTCCACAGTTGGTTGA
>Ga0209199_1002734_pt1 | contig 18363 bp, 13 predicted proteins | sample COGITO_mtgs_1105_7_FD_184805 | JGI IMG/M metagenome (GOLD analysis project Ga0209199, IMG submission 184805) | Pelagic marine microbial communities from North Sea - COGITO_mtgs_110523 (SPAdes) (version 2) | ecosystem: Environmental > Aquatic > Marine > Epipelagic ...
GATGGAACTGACGGTGCTCAAGGTAGTCAGGGTATTCAAGGGGAAACTGGTGCTACCGGTCCAACGGGTAACACAGGCGCTGACGGAACAAATGGTGCAAATGGTGCTCAAGGTATTCAAGGGGAAACTGGTGCTACTGGTTTAACTGGTAACGCTGGTGCCGCTGGTGCAAACGGTACAAATGGGACTGACGGAACTGACGGTGCTCAAGGTATTCAAGGGGAGGTAGGACTAACTGGTGAAGCTGGACCACAAGGAATACAAGGGGAAGCTGGTACACCAGGAACGGGAGATTATAATGACCTTCTAAATATTCCAATTAGTTTTAACGATAATAATTTAAACGGTTTACAATCGCCTACAAATATTGCAACTGGGGATTATTCAACCGCCTTAGGGACAAACAACATTGCAAGTGGAGGTTATTCAACCGCCTTAGGGGCAACAAATACTGCTAGTGGATATGCTTCAACTTCAATGGGAGACTCTAATTGGGCTAGCGGAAGAGCTTCCACTGCGATAGGAGCTGGCACAATCGCTCAAGACTATGGCATGTTTTCTATGGGGATTTGGAGTGAGCCTTTAAATGATTCAAATCCAGAGGCAGAAGATTTTGCATTAACAAATACTGCTTTTTTAATTGGAAATGGTTTAGATGCAGATAATAGGTCTAACGCCGTTCAAATTCTATTTGATGGAACTACTACAATAGCAGGTGACCTAAATATTAACTCAGATGCACGTCTAAAAGCGAATATCATTTCACTAGGAGCTACATTATATAAATTGCTACAAATAGATGGCAAGACTTATACGATGAAGAAAGACAGTGATGATAAAAAGAAGATTGGACTTTTAGCCCAAGACATAGAAAAGGTATTCCCAGAGTTAGTTACAGAAACAAACAACATAAAATCAGTAAACTATCAAGGCTTAATTCCTGTACTTATAAATGCAATGAAAGAGCAGCAATCAGAAATTGATAAGCTTAAAGAAAAAGAAAATAACTATTTAGAACAAGAAAAAAGGCTAGAAAAATTGGAACAAATTATTTCTAATATGGAGAAGTAAAAACAATATAAAAGATTGGTTTATCTAAGAACCCTGCATTTCTGCAGGGTTTTTTTATCGATCTAATTAGGTTAAACACTCTATAATATTTGAGTGGTCTTGAAATATCTAAATTGATAAATGAAGAAAAAACAATCAAACTTATGAAACTCAAACTTTGTTGAGAATTTCCATAAACTTTTAATACTATAAATTAAATCCTAAAGAAGATGTCATCGCTTTGGCTATTTGAGTTCCTGTATTTGTGCCATCGTAATTTTAACCATTGGCTTTGAGGTGTTCCTCTAAAGTCGTCCACCTGGCGACACTTAGAACGTGCCAGCCCACTAGCGCAAATTATTTTCTAAGTGCTGGGCCTAACCCTGAAGCAGCATCGTAGGTGACGTACTTTCTTTTAACACAGCTATTTATAAGTCACCAACAGAAGAACCTAAACAAGAACAGTAAAAGTTTTAAATAGAGATTATAGATAGTTAAGTAAAAATCAATTAATATTTATCCAAATTCCTCCACCACCTCCTGGATCAGGTGGTCCAGACTGAGCTTGTGCTTTCTTTGGATTAAGTATCATAAACGTACCCATTGCAGTTAATGCAGCATATTTCCCCATTTTTTTCAAAGCTTCTTTTCTAGAAACAAGGTCTTTATTTTCTGTAGGTTCTTTTTTCATAATTACTTGACTATAATTTTTTTAGTGACTACTGAACGTCCAGATTGTAGTTCAACTACATAAATTCCCGAAGAAAATCCTTTGGTTGAAACGGTTTGTTTTGTTTGGTTAGCAGTTAATGACTTATTAGCCATTAACTGTCCTAGCAAGTTGTATATGTTTACATTGTTTTTTGAGCTATTTGAAAGCCCTTCAATAGTGATGTAATCATCATTGATTCCTTTATAAATTGAGATTAAGTCATTCACAAGTGTATCTCCGCCTAGAGTCACGTTTCCTAGGTGCAAATAAAAGCGCCCTATGCCACTTAAATCTTCCTCAGCAGTTAGAGTGAAGTCTTCATCGTTTAAAAGCGTTAGTGTCTCTAAAAGACGGTCTTCAAGTTGTACTTCAACATCTGATGCTATAGTTGAGTCTTCTAAGCTGATTCTAAAAGGAATATTTGATAGCTGATTTACTTCTAATGGGATACTAACTCCATTTAAAGCTTCTGAACCCATTGCATTAATTCCTAAACCAATTCCTTCATCTTGTTCAACAAGTCGAGACGTTAAACTAGAGTCCTGGTCATAAGCTCCTGCATCATAGCCTGGGTCCATTCCTAGATTTAATCCATTATCAAAATAGAAACGAGTATAGTCAATAAGTGTTTCCCCTTCATATAGTTTTAATAAAAACTCACTACTGGTAGGATTCATCATACGACCTGCAATAAAATCATCAGTTCCAGTGGTGGTTCGCATTTCTTTAGTGAAACTAATATTTGCTGAACTGCTGCTAGCTGCAGCTATAAAAAATCCTTGACCGGGTGCTATGTAGGTTGCGGCCGTCGAAAGGTTATAAATTGTATAACTCCCAGAGTTATTGTCATTAATATCTGACTCCCAGCCATAAATTGCTAGGAAGTTCGAATCAATTACAGATGTATTAACGGTTAAGAAATTATTAGTAGAATGTGCGTTGCTATTGGCATTTATGTAAGAAGGATACGGGTTAGATACTAAATTCCATCGTCTTCCACTTGAGGCAGCATAATTCTGAACTACTTGAGTTTGATCAGCAGCAGCAGCTGTTCCTGTAAATTTAAGAAGCCCTGTACCGCCACTAACTGTCCCTGCTTGGTACCCTTTGCCAATATCAAAGTTACCTGCGCTACTAACACTAGAAGTGGTGTAGTTTGTCCAGGTATCATCACTGCTATCATAGGTACCTAATGCATAATAACTACTGTTAGTAGCTAGAGTTGCTGTCCCTGCAGTATTTGTAGAAGCAAAAGAACTAATTGATTGCACATCTAATGGGGCTCCAATTAAATCCCATTCGCCAGCACCAACTTCATTTACAAACCTATTGTAAACAATAGGCGTTGAATTAGACCCTGATCCATTATTATCTGAATCAACAATAAGTGATGCAAATTCATTGGAATCAGAGTTTAAAGTAAACGTCCCATTATTTGTTAGATCGCCATAAATCTGAACCGACCCCGCTTTTTCAACAGTAAAACTTTTACCAGAACTAACTGTAATATTTTGTGCCTGTATTGAAAAAGAAACAACAGCTATTAATAATATTAATTTTCTCATTGTTTTTTATTTATCTGACATTAACTTTTCAACTAAAACTTCTAATCTTGATATTTTATCATCTTGTTCTTTCATCTTTCCATCTTGCTCTTTAAGTGCATTAATAAGCACAGGAACAAGTCCTTGATAGTTAACTGCTAACATTTCATTTGCATCTTCACTTACAAGTTCTGGAAATACTTTTTGTATGTCTTGAGCCAACACGCCTATCTTTTGTTTGCCGTCTTTTTTCATTGTGTAGGTCTTACCATCAATAAGCAACAACCTGGCAAGAGTAGAACCAAGCGATACGATGTTTGCTTTAAGTCTTGCGTCTGAAGAAACTACGACATCTCCACTAACTGTTAAATCGTTACTGACTGTTGTATCTCCATTAAACATTACTTTAAAAGCATCGGACACAGTTCCCGAAGTCCCATTTCCAATTACAAAAGCAGGCGCAGAGACATCATAACTTCCTGCACTTGTAGCGCTTGATCCAGAAGAGTTATACTGACCTATTACAAAGGATGCGAAATCTGAAGCAGTTGCATTATAACCAATTACCGTAGAATAATATCCAGATGCTGTTGATGCGCGCCCCATTGCAGTTGCATTATAGCCACTAGCTGTATTGCTTCTTCCAGTCGCTAATGAGGCATAGCCACTTGCTGTGGATGATTCTCCTAGAGCTGTAGATTGACTTCCACTTGCGGTTGTACTATTACCCAGAGAAGTTGAGTAATTTCCTGTAGCAGACGTTGATTTACCTAATGCCGTTGAGTTAGCCCCACTTGCAATGCTGCTTTCTCCCATTGCCGTAGAATAATTACCACTTGCTGCAGTAGAATAACCTGATGTAAAGGCCACATGTCCTGTTGCTGCTGTAGCATATCCTACGGCAAATTGTCCGCCTAGGTTTGTTGTTGAGGGGGGGATAGCAGTTATACTACTTGATGTTGGTCCAGCTACATTCATAAACCCTGAAACAAAAGCACCAACTCCTGAAGCTCTGTTGTAAGCCCCCATAGCTGTAGAACCCCAACCTGAAGCTCCCATTCCAACGTGAGATGTTCCCTCCCATGATTGTCCACCTGATAATGTTTGAGCGGAAGTATATTGTGAAATCATTGCGTCTGTTGACCAGTCGCCTTGAGGTGAAAAAATCCCACTTCCATCACTAGTTCTATCAGCACCACCAGTTCTGTTTATTTTTCCACTTGCAGAAATAGTCCATTGAGCTACGATGTCGGATGACACAGAAGCAAAAATTATAAAAAAGATAACTGTTAATTTTTTCATGATATTTAATTTTGGTTAATTCAGATTCTTAGTTTAAGAGATGCAACCATTGTGTTTTTGAAGTTGAAACTCAATTATTCAACAGAATAATAAGTAAATTGGAATTAAATTTATAAAAATAAAATGTATTTTATTACATTTTTAAATATTTATATAGCCAAATAGTGTATAATTAATAAATTTAACCATAAATTAATGACATATTAATCGAATATTAACTATTTAGTAACGACTATCGTAATTTAAATATATAGCCCAAAATATGGACAGATATTAAATTTTATATAGAGAAAAACAGTTAAAATTGAAAATCCAAGATTAAATAGTTCGAGCCTTGAATTAGCTATTGATAAAGCGCTTACATTATCCGGATCTCTCGAAAATATTTAGTTATGAGGGAAGTTAAAACAACGATAAAAAATTCAAAATTTAGTATTTCCATCTGGGATGAGTTATAACAAGCTAAATGAGCGAGTTCGTACCCCAAAAATGAACGCTATTTTTGGCTCAATACCGATTTTACGGAGGGAAATTTCAAATATAAAAAATGGAGAACCGATTCCAGTGAATCAATTCTCGGATTTAGTGACCCAATCTTACAGAAGTTCAAACTTTATTAGTCGTTATATTTTACCAGTAGAGTCTAAACATAAGGTTTGGCGTAATTCCGACAGAAAACTTCTCTATTAATTCTATTGGATCATCTAAACTGTTATTTCCTCTGTATTCTCTACTAATTAAGTTCCTTCTATCATAAATATTTCTAATTGATAATCCAACTTTCCCTCTTAATTTATTGTGCTTAGACATTTTAAAATTATAGGTGGAAGAAAAATCAAGACGATGATATATAGGCAATTCACCTGTATTAATACCATCAAATTCTAATCCGCCGCTACTTTCTTTTGCAATAGTATAAGGTTTGCCTGTTTGCCATTTCCAACCTAATGCAAATTGAAAACCATCTAATTTATAACTCAAAGACGTTGAAACTGAATGTGTAACATTAGATTTTGAAGTAAAATCTTTATTGTTATTTAAATTTCCGAATCTACTTTCTGATTTATTAAGTGAATAACTTAACCAATAATTAAAACCATTAAAATTTCTTTTCACAAAAGCATCTAATCCAATAATCTTCCGCTGACCAATATTAAAATTACTATTCTCAGGATTTAAAAATCCAAGTGATAAAGCTGTGATGTTTTTTAATTTTTTATAATACGTATCTATATCGATGCTTAATCCTTTTTTACTATAAATAAATCCTGCAGAAATTTGCTGACTATTAGTAATGGGAAACGCATTACCGTCTGCCAATCTCCACACTCTATTTTCTAGTGAAAGATCGCTTAATATGGTTTCATCAATCTCACTGATAATTTGGTTCTTAATTTCCGCAGTGGCCTGAAAATTTAAGTTTTTTAGAAGTGGTTTATAAACCACCATCCTTGGCTCTACCCTTACAGCATCTAGTTCGCTAAAATAAGTACTTCGTAAGCCAAAAGAAAGATTAAAAAGTTTTGGGTTTTCATAGTCATATTGACCATATACACTATGCGTTTGTATCGTGTTATTTTCTGTGTCTAAAACAAATGAAAGGTTCGTTGTGTTTAAAAATGCATAAGCAACATCTTTGAGTGCGTATTGGTAACCGATTGCAACTTGACTCGCTTTTGATCCATCAATGGTAACTTCTGATGATATGCCTGAATCAAAAATGGTGTTCCGCTTTTCAAAATCTGAAACTTGCATATCACCTTCAATTGTAATAAAATTATAGTTGAGTTTATAATCAGAAAAAAAAGCCGTTGTATTTTGAGTTGTTTTTTCGTTCCACTTTACCTTCCAACCTAAACCATACCCCATATTACTTGTTACTAATTTGTCAATAAATTTTCGATTGTTATCAGTATGATTTAAAACATAATCTAATTGATTATCAATGGAGATAACACTTGCGTAAAGACTGTTATTTTTATTCGGCTTATAATTCAGTTTTAGATTATAATCAAAAAAAGAAAACTCATTATTCTCATTTTCAGAATTATTGATTTTAGTACTCTCAAAAACTTTGTCCTCTAACTGATTAAACGTAAATGTTTCTAATGCTTCTCCATAGCTACGTCTAAAAGACCCTTGAACATTCAATTTATCCTTTATAATAGGAACCTCTAATAATGCATCTCCGTTAATACCGTTAAAGCCTAACTGAGCTTTTACAGTTTCAGAAATAGTAGAGTTAGAAGACATATCTATAACACTCGATAAGCGATCACCATACTTCGCATGAGAACCTTTATTTATAAATTTAATTTTTGAAGTAACATTTGGGTTAAATGGAGAAATCATACCAAAAAGATGACCTTTATGATAAATATTTATACCATCCCAGATTAAACGATTTTGATCTGAAGCTCCGCCTCTGACAAAAAACCCAGAAGCGACCTCATTTGGACTTAAGACTCCTGGTAACAGCTGAATACTTTCTAAAACATCTGGCTCAGTAAGACCGGGTAGAATACCAAGTTTAGAAGGAGACAGCTTAAAAGAGCCATTATTTATTTTTTTTACACCCTCTGTTAAGTAACTACGAATAATCACTTTGTCGAGCTCATGTATATTTACATTTTCCTTTAGAAAATGGTTGATAATGATATAGCGATTATTCACTATTTTATAACTGAGCTTGGTTAGCAACTCTAAAGATTCTAAGACTTCTCTTATAGTACGTTTTTCTCTTTTTAATGACATACGCTTATTACTTATATCATCATCTTGATAAGAAAATATTACTCCGTAAGTATCTTCTATTTTAGTAAAAACCTCTACAATAGTTTCATTTTTAAGTTCAAAGTAAAAAGCCTCTTCTTGCGAAGAGGCTAATAATGGAAGTGAAATTAAAGCATAGACATAGATTAACTTCATCTTTAATATCTAAGTTTAATGTTATGTTTTTCTTTTTCGTTATAGTTAATATGTAGTGCGTCAAAAACAGTAATTAAAGCAATATTGAGGTTGTTGTGGGGGAAACCACCAGAGAAAATCGTTGAGTCATCGATAGATTCTGAATCAATTTTAATATTGTATTGTTGTTCTAGAGCAGTGATCACATATTTAATAGGCACACTTTTAAATGTACTTTCGCCATCAATCCATGTTGGTTCTAAAAGCTGAGTAGTTGAAGATTCTGATTGATCATCATTTATTTTCCTAATGCGCTGCGATGGCAGTAAAATATGTGATGAAGAATTTGTCCAAACTCTTACTTTACCTTCATAACAAACCACATCAAAAAAATCATCTGAAGAAGTTACATTAAACTGAGTTCCTAGAACTCTAACTGAACCATTGTTTGTATTCACAGTAAAGGTACTTCCCTTTTTGACCTTAAAATAAGCTTCGCCATTTAAGGTTAATTGTCTCTTCTCTTTCCAATTACTTTCATTATAAGTGATGGTAGATTTGGAGTTTAAAATTACTTGAGAACCATCTATAAGTGAAATGGTTTTAGTTTCACCAAAATTAGTTTCATGTGTAACAATATTAGTACTAAAAATTGAAAACAAGCCAAATAGTAAAACAATCGAAGCTGCAACACCAATAGACCAACCCACAGGACGCAACTTACGAACTATAGTCTTTTTATTAGCTGTCTTTTCTTGTATTCTGTTAAACGAATCTTCAGTTGATGCATTTAATTGATCTGAAACTTCTAAGCCTTTTCGTAGCTTTAAATAAGTAATATAATCTGCCTGACTAATACGGATTTTTAATTCTGTATCAGAGAGTTTCCCTTCTAGCCATTGTGCTAAAAAAGTTTCTTCTTTGCTATTTGAGTTCTGATTTTCCATTCTATTTCTATGTTTATGACAACTAACTACATAAATACCCTACTTCATAGTTTCAATTAAACGTTACCAATTTCTTTTCTCATTATAACCAAGGCTTGATGCATTCGTTTTTCAACAGCCTTTACACTGATATTTAAAAGTAAAGCAATCTCTCTATATTTCTTCTTTTCAATTCTATTCATTAAAAAAACCTTGCGCTGTTTTTCTGGTAAGTTTGCAATTGTCAATTCCAACTTTTCCATAAACTCTTTTTCTAGCATAATAAATTCAGGTGACTCATTAGTGCTTTCTCTTTTGTTATATTTATTATAGTTATGTGCAACTTTTTGATGCTTTACCTCATTTAAAAACATGTTATTAGCAATACTATAAATATAACTCTTCACTTTATCATAATCTACTTTGCTGCAATTATCCCAAAGCTTAATAAATACATCTTGCAAAATATCTTCTGCTTTATCTAAATCTTGTGTTTTATAAAAAAGAAACCGTCTAATATCTTTTGCGTAAGCATTGTATATAGCTTCAAAATTTTTTGACTCACATATATTACGATTATCTTTAGGCATTAAATTTTTTTGAATTAGACATTAAAGCTATAAAAATAAAAATTAAAGAAAAAAGTAGGGTTTTTATTTTACAAATTGTCTTAGAAGTGATTAATCTCAATAAATATTTAATTAAAAAAATGAAAAAAATGAAAAATTTTAAAAGTGTAATTTTTAGTATTGTGGTAATACTTCTAGTTTTTACGTCTTGTACTAATGAAGAGGCTATTATTGATCCACAGCAAAACATAGATCAAAGCGGGTCTATTATAATAACTTTAAACAGACTAAATCAACAATATGACGAAAATGGCAATGTAGACGAAACGGAAAACCCTGCAGGTAATATTGTTTTTGATTTTTGTTTCGATTTTGTATATCCAATCGATCTTTCATTTAATACAGGTGCCACAGTTACAGTAAATAGTTTAGAAGATCTTATAGGAATTTATAATGGATCAACAGAAAATTTGTTTCTAAATGGAATTGCATTCCCTTTTCAAGTTGAGACATATAATGAAAATAGTAATGCCCTAGAAATAGAAACTATTAATGACGAGGGTGAATTTTTAAGTTTACTGGAAGGCTGTAGTTTTGATGAAATTAATGATTGTTCTTGCCCAGAAATATACAGTCCTGTTTGTGTTAATATTACCGATTTAGACGGCGGAATATTTACAATTTCATATCCTAATGCCTGCCATGCTATGTGCGATGGCTTTAGTGTAGATGATTTTAGTGAAGATTGCGAAGAAGACTATGAATCTGGTATGGGTGAATGTTTTGAATTTATGTATCCTATTTCAGTAATATTAGACGGGGGTGCACCACTAACTATAAATTCTCGTGAAGAATTATTTAATGCCACATATGGAGTTTATCAAATTGACTTAGTATTTCCAGTAGATATTGTCACTCAAGGCGATATGGCAATAACAATTAATAGTTATGATGAGCTAGAAGATGTAATAGAAGATTGCTTTAACTAAGGTTATGGTGTAATCGAATGTTCAATTGAAGACATCACAAATAATTTAGCCGATTATTGTTGGATAAATGAATTTATTTATAACTTAAAAAGTGATGGCACATACCAATTTCAGGATGTTTGAGGCAATTCTGATGATAGTCTTCTTACTTCTGGAGCTTTGAGTGTAGTCGCTGGAAATGATACTTTTTATATTACTTTAAATCCAGAATTAACTGATTATAATAATGAATGGTGGTAGTTACCTAATGTAACATGGACCTTGGATGCGCTTACCCAGAGATACAAGGTCTAATATATCCCCAAGCTGATATTTATTCTGTTAATTGTGACTAAAAAAATCATAGTATGAGTATGAAATAAAAGTTTAGATTATTAAAGGCCTTCAGTGATTGAACTAGAGGCCTTTTTATGTGCCCTGCCAAATTATCATAGTTGATTATAATTGTGTTGAAGGTATAAGTATAGGTGCAAGTCAACATATATAAAAAGGGGCTACTTTTCAGTAATCCCATTTGTGCCCCAATCTTACAGAAGTTCAAACTTTGCTAGAGATTTAGGGGAGAATACCAAGAAACATCTCATGTTTATATTTTATTTAATACTAGCTTTTTTTATGTTTATAAACATTAAATTTTGTTAAATATTAATGTAAAATTTAACATATGTGTTTTTTTAACATTTTATTAGAAGTGTAATAATTAGTAAAATGTTTTATTTGAATGAATAATTATAATAATAATAATAATAAAAAATTAAGCATGAAAAATCTACTTAAGTTAACAAGATTAAGCCTTCTACTATTTATCGGATTTTCGATACAATCTTGTTCAGACGATGACGACAACACAACAATTTCTAACATTGTTGAAATAGCAATGGGAGAACCTGACTTAAGCAATCTTGTTGCTGCCTTATCAGCTGCTGATGGGAATTTGGTAAATGTATTAAGCGGTGGTGAGTTTACTGTATTAGCCCCAACAAACCAAGCATTTGAAACATTTTTAACAGCAAATGGTTTTATGTCTCTTTCAGATGTACCAACTGATGTTCTTAGTAATATTCTTTTAAACCATGTTATTACCGGTACTGTAAACTCCACTGACCTAGTCAATGCTGGTTCTGGGTACAGAACTACAAATGCATCGAATATGAATGGTGATAATTTAAGTTTGTATTTTGACACCACCTCAGGAGTTACCTTTAATGGTGTTTCTAGCGTTGCAACCGCCAATATAGTAGCTTCAAACGGAATTATACATATTGTAGATGAAGTTATTGGATTACCTACCATTGCTACTTTAGCAACAGCAAATGATGAATTATCTACGCTAGTCGATGCACTTAATTATGCAGATACAGGAGGTTCCTCTCCTACAATTCAATGGATTTCAACTATATCTGACGCTACAGCTGGACCTTTCACAGTCTTTGCGCCAGTAAATAACGCATTTCTTGACCCTGCAACTGGAGTACTTGCTGAATTAAGCTTTTCTGGATTTGGTGAAGGTGCTGGCGAATTAAGCGCAGCAACTACAGATGCAGTATTATTAATGCATGTCGTAAATGGTAATATTCAATCTTCTGGACTCCCTAATGGAACTGTTACTACACTAGGTGGTGATATTACTGCAGATAATACAGCTTTTACTTTAACAGATCCAAATAATCGTGTAAGTAATATTTTAACGTCTCTAGTGAATATACAAGCCGTTAATGGTGTTATACATGTTATTGACAAAGTATTATTATTTCAATTATAGTGAAAAATAAAAATTGAGGAGTGGTTACCTCTTTTTTATTGATTGATTTGGTTAGTAGAAAGCCTTTCGGATTGTCCGAAAGGCTTTTTCCGTTTGTAGTGATTAACTAGCAATATTTATAAAAATTCGAAGTTTTTGATTGGTAAACATCATGTTTTAGGTGTTTAAAAACGAAGTCGAAAACTTAAATTTGGGGTTAATCCTAGCGCCTCTGAATTTCGCTCTATAACTTGATCGGATATGTCAAAACTATAAAAACGGTTCAATACATTGGTTCTATTTAAGAGGTTCCAAATTGACAAGCTTAAACTTGCATCTATGTCAGACTGTATCTTAAAGTCATAACGAAAAGATAAATCAACACGCAAATAATTAGGAAGATTAACGGCATTTGGTGTTGCATACTCAATAGTAGAATCTACGACACCAACTTGAGTTGGAAGTGTGTAGGGCCTACCACTGTGCCCGTTAACACTCAAAGCATATTTAAAAGCATTGAAACTATGGTTAATACTCCAAGAAAAAGCATGCTCTACACTGTAATTGTTTGGGAAACTCGTTTGAGGATTCAATGTATTAAACTCATACACGTTTTGACTTAGGCTATAGGTTAACCAGGACGTGAATACGGACCATTTTTTTTGAACTAAAAAATCAATTCCTTTAACTTCATAGAGCCCTACAGTATCTAAAAATTGATATTGGTTTTGAAACCCTTGACTACGAGTGGTAATTCCATTTACTTTTTTATAATAGCTATCAAAGTTAAACAACCAATTACTTCTAGTGTAATGAAACCCTAAGGAGACTTGACTACTTTGAACTAAAGGAATAGAGCTATTGTTGGATAGTTTCCAGCGGCGCTTCTCGATCCCCAGAAAGTCGTTTTGAAAATTAACCGCTTGAGATACATACTGGGATTTTTTTTCAGCTAATACTTCAAGGCCCCATTCTTTGGAAAGTTGATGACTCACACTAATACGGGGCTCGATAATAAACTTAGAAAATTTATCGATATAATTAGCCCGAAGTCCAGCGTTAAACAAACTTCTTTTATCTTTTGAAATAAAAGAAATCTCGTTGATTAATGAATTACTAATAATAACTTCCTTGACATAACGCCGAAATAAAGGGGTATTAATATCCTCGAGGTTACCAACACCCGTTTCATTTAGTTGGTAACCCAACTTAAAGCGGTAACTTGGATTGATCTTGTAATCTAATTTAAATTTTAAACCGTTCTCTTCAACACTTGTGTTTTGAATGAGCTGTTGCTCATTTAAAAGGTCGTTGTTGACTCCCCCCATTGTGTAACTAGAATAATATAGTAGCCCTGAGAGATTTAAATCAGGAGTAAATTGTTTAAAATAGGATGCACTAGCACCGACCGTTTTTTGTTTTAGAGAACTACTTAACTGACGTGTTTCCGGGAATGACAGAAAGTCTTCTTCAAATGACAAGGCGTTTTGAATATAAATTGTATTGAACTGAAAACGTTCTTGCTTCGATATTTCATACAGATAATTTAAAGACATATCATAAAAATAAAAACGTTCATTTTTAAATAACTCTTCATTATCTAACGTAGTCAAATCGGTGTTTTGAGAAAGCCTGTTGAAATAATTTTTAAAGGGAAGAGTTTGCACTACATCTGTAATCGAACGACGGTAAGAGAGTTGAAGACTCTGTCGGCTGGACAATGGAACAATGGAGTGAACGTCCGCACTGATTAGGTTGGAACCAAGATCGAAAGTTGGCTTCTTTATCAAACCAAAATCACTAGACATGTCTATAGTTCCTGAGACTCCATCTCCATAAAAAGCAGAGCTTCCATTTTTTAAAACTGTTACTTTCTGAGTCGCATTTGAATTAATAGCTGACAATAAACCAAATAAGTGTCCTGTTTGGTACATTTTAATACCATTCCATAAAATTAGATTTTGATCTTGGGTCCCTCCCCTAATATTTAAATCTGATAACTTCTCATTGACTGAAGAAATCCCAGGCAAATTTTGAACAATTTGCATGACATCAATATCGGTTAAACCAGCTAAAATTCCGAAATCTGATGGTGTTATATTTGTAGAGCCATCCTTATTTACAAAAACCCCTTGAGTTAATATATTTGAAATAAAAATGGGATCTAAAAACTGTGTGTCACTTGTAGAGATTTTTTTGGGAATTATAAGAATTGTGTAAGCATCTAATGCTTTAAAAACAAACTCTGTTTGAGAGGTTAAATAGGCAGCATATCCTTTGGAGTCAAAGGACTCTGAACTTGCTGTGATTAAGCGATCAAGACTGATGTCGTCAGCGTAATTAAAAATCAATCCGCTTGATGACTCAATATTTTTAATATAAGTCGCTAAATTTATTTTATGCTCAGTAATTTGAGAATTTAAGGACTCTACAGTGAAGAAAACAAGTACTATTATTAAGATATGGCGCATATTATTCAACTGATAAAACAATTGTATTAGCTGTGATTGAATAGATATATCCCATAGGAAGTGTAATGCTCTTCAATGCCATCTCTAAATTCTCATGTGTAAAACGACCTGTAAATAACGAACTCGTGTCTATACCATTAGTTCGGATTTTAACGGCATACTGTCGCTCAAGTTCGTTAAGTACCCGCTTGATGGGTGCTGCAATAAATACTGATGACTTCTGTAGCCAATATGGAGCTTTCTCGTTTATGTTTGAACGTTCAACTTTCTTATTATCAGCTCGTAAAAAGCGATCTCCATTTTTAAGCAAATAAGTTTCTTTTGTAGTACTAACTGAAACAGCACCTTCATAGCACACGACTTCAAAGTAATCTGAACGATGTTTGATTTTAAATTTTGTCCCAACCACTGTAACAGTTCCTAATGGTGTTTTAACACTAAAATCAGACCCTTTGACAACTTCAAAATAGGCTTCGCCTTCTAGTTTTAAGCGGCGATCAAACCTCCACAACAGCGAATTATACGTGAGTGTTGATGCAGCATTAACACTGACCATTGAATTGTCTGGTAAGCGCTGATATTTAATCTCTGCAATCTTGCTAGTTAGTGATGTATTAAAAAAACTAATTGTAAAAAAAAGCCCTAACCCAATTAAAAGAGCTGCTGCATAACTCCAGACAGCTCTAAAATTTGGTCTAACAACTAAATTTACGGGAGATTTGAGGGTGTTTTTTAATTTTTCATATTCTAAAACTGAATCATATTTAGGTGCTTTAAACGACTGAACCTCAATAGATATTTTTTTTAAGAACGCTGCATCTTCTAAGGTATTAAATACCTCAAGCTCAGATGCATCTAGCTCATTGTCCATCCATTTTCTTAAAAGATCTTCGTTTGTTGTCATCTTTTCAACAGTTTAACCAGCCTAAATACTATAGGCTTATAATTCTTTAATTTCATTTCTTAATTTTTTAAGCGCACCATAAATACGTTTTTCTACTGTTTTGGTCGATATACCCAAAAGTTCTGCAATTTCTCTGTGCTTTTTTCCCTCTATTCTATTTAGTAAAAATGCCACCCGTTGGGATTCTGTTAAATTGGCAATAGATTTTTCTAGTCTTTGTGAAAACTCCTGAGTTTCCATCTCAAACTGCGGGTCTTCATTAGTCGTATACTTAGATCGTGAAGGCGCATATTTATGAACCACTTTTAAGTGAGCCAACTCATTGAGCGAGTTATTATTAGCAACCTTGTACAAAAACCCTTTAGCATTTTTTGGTGGTACTTTTCCACAATTCTGCCATAGCTTCACAAAAGCTTCTTGGACCCGATCATCAGGGTTTAAGTTAGCTCCATATTTATAATACAAATAATTGAACAAGCCTTTAGAATGACTTTCAAAAAGGCTTGAAAAAACCGCTTCATCACATGATGTTTTAGGGGGTGTCGAATTCAATTATTTGTACTTAAAAGTTATTTTGTTAGCTATTTATTGGCTGCTCTGTATAATCACTAAAGGGTTTCAACAATCTAGTTTTTATTTCTGATTTATGGTATAATCTTTTATTAGTCACAGTCAACAGAATAAATATCAGCTTGGGGGTATTCGATACTTCCAATTGTTAGACCCATTTCTTCATCACAATCATAAATAACCCAAGAATCATTATACTCAGCTACTTCTGCATTTAAATTAATTATATAAGCATTGTTTGTTAAAAGTAATTCCCATGTTCCAGTCGTAAGAATGTTGTTTTCAGATTGCACTTCGTATGAGCCATCAATATTGAAGGTGTAGATAAATTCATTAAAATCAATGAAATCAATTATCCATGGACATAATGTCAAAATATTAGAAGTACCCTCTACGGTTGAACAATCATAATCTTCATCATCACCATCGTAATCACAATTAACATAATAAATATCAGCTTGGGGATATATTAGACTTTGCATTTCTAGGTAAGCATACCCAAGGTCCGTATTACATTGGGTAACCACCCATTCATCATTATACTCAGTTAATTCTGCATTTAAAGTAATATAAAAAGTGTCATTTCCAGCGACAACACTCCATAATCCAGAAGTAAGAAGACTACCATCTGAATTACCTCCAACATCCTGCAATTGGTATGTACCATCACTGTATAAGTTATAAATAAATTCATTAAAATCAATGAAATCAATTATCCAACAAAAATCAGCTAAAGTATTTGTGATTTCACCAATTTCACAATTGATAACACTAGATTGACCATCAACGATAATTACATTAATTTCAAATACGTTAGAACTGACTAAAACATCCTCGTGTTCTGTAGTAGCTACCACATATATAGTCTGGGGATTTGTGTTGTTTGTGTAAGGAAATACAATTGGATTCGTTTGACTTTCGGCATCTTGGGTAGTTTCAAAATACTGCAAGTCAAATTCAATATCATTACAGAAAAATTCAAGATCTAAAGAAAAAGTTGTAATGCCGTCTGTTGGGCTCTCATCATCCTGGATTTCAATATCAATAACTGTTAAGGCATCAATAGCACAGCCAAATAAGACCTCTAAATCATAACAACCACCGTCATACGTCTCAAAGGCCTCTAGAAGCTCTTGATTGTTATTAACTGTTAATATAACCTCATTTTGATATATTAATGTAACCGGATAATTAATGCTAACGTAAGTAGATTCATCGATCATGTCCAAAACATTCCATATGTCTTGATCCGACTCTGCAACAATGGTTTGCATGATCTCCCAATCAGCGTCATACACTAAAAAGGTAATCGGAAATTCAAAATCAACACAATCATCTTCTATATTGTTATTGGTTTCAGAATCTGTGCTGCTACGTAAATAGATTAATAAATCTGACCCTTCAGAAACATTTTCTTGTGGATCATTAGGAATTTCCTGAATTGTTTCATTTTGACAAGATGAAAAGATTAATGCTAGAAATAATATAGCAAATAAGCCAGTTCGTGAAATAGTTTTCATAATATTAGTTTTTATTATTTGAATATATAACAGTTAAGTTCTTAAAACTCCTATGCCTTTAAAAACAAATTATCCCCACGACGTGTAAAGAGTTGTGGATAAATATCAGACAAAGATTAGACAAAGGAAGAAAAAAAACCTAAAATTATTAAAATTTAATATTTTAGTATTTGATGTCTGACCAGGAAGGGGTTATTGCATGGTCCCTAAAAGCTCCTAGTAAAAAAATAGCACAAAAAAAACGCGCAAGCAAGCTTGGCGTTTTTTCTTGATTTTACTATTTATTCGTGACCCAAGCTTACGAAAGTTCAAACTTTGTTGAGGATTTCAGACACTTTTAATGCTATAAATTTAAATCCTAAAACATACCCGAAAATAATAGTTAAAGCTGATTCAAATAGGGATTCAATATGTGATTCCTAGATTAAAACAAGTTGAAGATGCATCTGACGAAATGCCAAGAAAGTTTGAAATAGAAATAATTGATTCCTTGAGCAGATATTCAGATAAAGAGTTAGACAAAGCAGTATAAAGTGTACAATAAATAAAAAAGGGACTACATTTCTGTAATCCCCTTCGTGACCCAAACTTTCGAAAATTCGAACTTTTTGAGAATTTTATACGTGTTGGATTTTAAGGAAGAAGACATGCCTATGGTTACAAGCAATCTAACTCGATAAATTCTTCTATAGTCAATTCTGTATAGCCATCATCTGAATCATCATTCAAATAGGCTATACTAATCGTGTCATCAGAATTCTTTGTTACAGTCCAATACTGACCAAAAACTCCATTAAATTTAAATTCTGTGGGACTATTATTATCCGGGTCTATCCACAGCCAATGATTAGCAAATGAATTAGACAACTGAAAGTTGAAAAAGCAGCCTTGTTCGTCAGGGCTGTCATTGAGTATTTCATAAAATGACCAACCCTCATATTGTTCAATAGTACCAAAATCACCTGTAATTTGACTTCCAAGATAAGATAAGTCAAAATGGACATACCTTACTCCGTTAGCAATATCTTTACGATAAACCTTCCCTTTTAGAAATTCTAGTAAATTTAAATTTTCATTAATCTGACTATGAAGGTTATTAACTGCTGCTGCAATTAAAGCATCGACTACTACTTTTGAATAGGTGTAGTTTTTTGTCAC
>Ga0209199_1002736_pt1 | contig 18355 bp, 14 predicted proteins | sample COGITO_mtgs_1105_7_FD_184805 | JGI IMG/M metagenome (GOLD analysis project Ga0209199, IMG submission 184805) | Pelagic marine microbial communities from North Sea - COGITO_mtgs_110523 (SPAdes) (version 2) | ecosystem: Environmental > Aquatic > Marine > Epipelagic ...
ATTCCGCTAACACTTTCGTGATCGCAGCAGTTAGAGTAGTTTTACCGTGGTCAACGTGACCGATTGTACCAACATTACAATGCGGCTTATTACGTTCAAATTTTTCTTTTGCCATCTTCTTTTACCTTTTCTCACTTATATTCAAGCGCCCTACATTTTCCTCGTAGGAAGAGCTAGTTGTTATACATTTACTTAAATTTTTTAAGCAAACTTTTCCTTCACCTCTTCGGCTACTGCCTGAGGTACTTCCGCGTAGTGATCAAACTGCATTGAATATGTAGCACGACCTTTTGTAAATGAACGTAACTGATTAACATAGCCAAACATATTAGCTAAAGGCACAGTCGCGTTAATAACTGTATTTGGTCCGCGTGTTTCAGAACCAGATACCTGACCTCGACGTGATGAAATATCACCAATAACATCGCCCATATGATCATCTGGCGTCACAACCTCAATACTCATAACGGGCTCGAGTAGTTTAATACCTGCCTTAGAAGCCGCCTCACGCATAGCACCGCGACCAGCAATTTCAAACGCGAGAACACTACTATCAACATCATGGTAAGCACCATCAAAAACCGTCACGGAAAAGTCGATAATTGGGAAACCAATAAGAGCACCACTTTCTGCTATATCCCGAATACCTTTTTCAACACCAGGAATATATTCCTTAGGAATATTACCACCTTTAATTTCATCATTGAAGATAACACCATCGCCGCGCTGACCGGGAGTAACAGTCATTTTAACACGAGCAAATTGACCAGAACCACCAGATTGCTTCTTGTGCGTATAATCGATATCAACCTCACGGGCAATACTCTCACGATAGGCAACCTGTGGCGCACCAACATTTGCCTCTACGCTAAATTCACGCTTCATGCGATCCACAAGGATATCAAGATGAAGCTCACCCATTCCGGAAATAATAGTTTGACCGCTTTCTTCATCTGATTTAACGCGAAATGAAGGATCTTCCTGTGCAAGACGATTTAGCGCAATACCCATTTTTTCCTGATCTGCTTTGGTTTTTGGTTCAACAGCAACAGAAATAACAGGATCAGGAAATTCCATGCGCTCGAGAATAATAGGCTTCTGAGCATCACAAATTGTATCACCTGTTGTGGTTTGCTTAAGTCCCGCAAGAGCAATAATATCTCCGGTGCGGGCCTCTTTAACGTCCTCACGGTCGTTTGAATGCATTTGCAACATACGTCCAATTTTTTCTTTTCTGTCCTTAACCGAATTAACAACGACTGTGCCAGACCCAACAACACCAGAATAAACACGAGCAAAGGTAAGAGTACCAACAAACGGGTCATTCATAACCTTAAAAGCAAGTGCGGAAAAAGGTTCGTCATCTGATGCTGATCGCGTCATTGGTGCGTCGCTGTCAACCTCAACGCCCTGCACATCATCAATATCCAACGGTGAAGGCATAAAATCAACAACAGCATCGAGAAGAGTTTGAACCCCTTTATTTTTAAAGGCCGTACCAGTAAGAACGGGAACAAAATGACCAGCAATCGTACCCTTGCGGATAAGCCTCTTTAAGGTTTTCTCATCCGGCTCGTTACCTTCAAGGTAAGCTTCCATGATATCATCATCTAATTCAGTAACCATATCGAACATTGCCTCCCGATACTTTACAAGATCATCTGCCATTTCAGAAGGAACTGGAACTTCAGTATAATTAGCGCCCATTGCTTCATCTTCCCAGACAATGCCAACGCCCTTGATAACGTCCACATGACCTTTATATTCAGCCTCAGCACCAATAGGCAACTGCAAAACAAGAGCATTTGATCCCAAACGGTCCTTGATCATTTCCACGCATCTATAAAAGTCAGCACCCATGCGGTCCATCTTATTAACAAAACACATACGAGGAACGTCATACTTATCTGCCTGACGCCATACCGTTTCAGATTGAGGCTCAACACCCGCAACACTATCAAACACTGCTACAGCACCATCAAGAACACGCAACGAACGCTCCACCTCAATGGTGAAGTCCACATGACCAGGCGTATCAATAATGTTAATACGCTTTTCCTTCCAGAAACAAGTAGTAGCAGCAGAAGTAATCGTAATACCACGCTCTTGCTCTTGCTCCATCCAATCCATAGTTGCAGCACCATCATGCACTTCACCTATTTTATGGCTCATACCAGTATAGAAAAGGATACGCTCGGTAGTAGTTGTTTTACCAGCATCAATGTGAGCCATAATACCAATATTACGATAATCATGGAGAGGGGTGATACGTGCCATCTTGTTAAACCTTTACCAACGATAATGGGAGAAAGCTTTATTTGCTTCCGCCATTTTATGAGAGTCTTCGCGCTTCTTAACTGCAGCACCACGGTTATTAACAGCGTCGAGGAATTCACCTGCAAGACGTTCCGTCATAGTGTTTTCATTGCGTTTGCGTGACATACCTATCAACCAACGAATAGCCAAGGCCTGGGCCCGCACCGAACGAACCTCAACTGGAACCTGATACGTAGCGCCACCCACACGGCGAGAACGCACTTCAACAGCAGGGCGTATATTTTCAAGAGCTGTGTGGAATTGCTCAATCGGGTCCTGACCAGTCTTAACCTTAACAATATCAAGAGCACCATACACGATGCGCTCGGCAGTAGATTTCTTACCGTCCACCATCAGATTATTTATAAATTTAGCAAGCACAAGATCACCATACTTTGGCTCTGGCAGTACTTTTCTTTTTTCAGCAGCGTGACGACGCGACATATCTTAATTCCTTTTCACAAGGTCCTTACTTAGGACGCTTAGCACCATATTTTGATCGGCCCTGACGACGGTCTGGAAGCCCCTGCGTATCCAATACGCCCCGAAGCACATGATAACGCACACCAGGTAAATCCTTAACACGACCACCACGAATAAGAACAACACTATGTTCTTGGAGGTTATGACCTTCTCCCGGAATATAGCTTGTTACTTCGAAGCCATTTGTAAGTCGCACGCGAGCTACTTTACGAAGAGCTGAGTTAGGTTTCTTTGGTGTCGTTGTATATACACGAGTACAAACACCACGCTTTTGCGGACACGATTCTAGTGCAGGCACTTTTGTTCGTGTCACTTGTCTTTTGCGCGGGTTACGTACCAACTGGTTGATCGTCGGCATTCAAATTCCTTAAATCGTTTTTTCATTTCCATAGCAAAAAAGACAGCCTTTATTCTTAAAAAGAAAATAGAACAGCTTTTATACCGCCCTGGCCACCTTAAACACTCAAGTTTTAATATCTTTATTCTATATAGCACAGCGTTTAAATCGAACCTGATCTACCACCAGCACCTCTAAGAAGTGAGCGTATACTATGTTCGGTTAATTTAACAGTCAAGGAAAAATTAACGAACTGTTCCATTTTATTAAAAAGGCCGCAGAATCTATCGTTTTAGATCCCACAGCCTTGTTTAATTTTAACATTGCTTAAATTTAATATTCAAACCTAGGCTCTAAGGGTTAAATATAAAAAGTATTCAATTAACTTTCAGCGGGCTCATCCGTTGATTCGTCTTCTACACCCAGTTTCTCTGCAAGAGGGTCAGTATTTGCGAGAGCTTCTGCAGATTTACGCTCAAGTTCAGTTTTACTATCGCGCTCCATGGCGATTTTATGATATGCATTCACCATTGAACCCGTACCAGCTGGGATCAAGCGGCCCACTATAACATTCTCTTTAAGACCTATTAGTTTGTCAGACTTACCTGAAACAGCGGCTTCGGTTAGAACTCTGGTTGTCTCTTGGAATGAAGCTGCTGAAATAAACGATCGAGTTTGCAATGATGCTTTAGTTATACCCAGAAGGATAGCTTCACCCTTAGCAACCTCACGACCATCCGCAATTGCTTTTTTATTTATTTCATCAAATTCTTCGCGCTCAACTTGCTCACCAATCAATAAAGTAGTCTCACCTGATTTGGTAATCTCCACCTTTTTAAGCATTTGACGAACAATTACCTCAATATGTTTATCATTGATGCCAACACCCTGCAATCGATACACGTCTTGGACTTCATTAACTAGATAAGCTGCTAAAGCCTCAATGCCGAGAGATTTAAGAATATCATGGGGAGCTGGATTGCCATCGATTAAGTATTCACCTCGACGTATAAAGTCACCCTCCTGAACGGAAATATGCTTACCTTTAGGTATAAGGTATTCAACAACCTCCTCATCATCATTACGTGGGTTGATGCTGATGCGACGTTTATTTTTATAGTCACGACCAAACTCAACATAACCATCAACTTCAGCAATCACAGCGTGATCCTTCGGGCGACGCGCTTCAAATAACTCAGCTACACGCGGAAGGCCACCGGTAATATCTTTAGTTTTGGAAGCTTCCCGTGGAATACGCGCTATAGCATCACCAGCATGAACTTTATCGCCGTCATCTAAGGATAGAATAGCTCCAACAGACATAAAGTACCTAGCCTCAGTTCCATTAGCAAGTTCAACTACTTCATCTTTATCATCACGAACGGTGATACGGGGAAGAAGGTCGGCACCTTTCGGGTGAGAACGCCAATCCATAACGACACGACTTGAAAGGCCAGTTGCCTCGTCAACATTTTCATTAACAGAAACTCCATCCGTTAGATCAACGAATTTAATAACTCCACCTTGCTCAGTAATAATAGGAAGTGTATAGGGATCCCATTCACAAAGCTTGTCACCATGTAATACCTTGGATCCTACTTTTACAAGAAGATGTGAGCCAAATTGAACTTTATAAGGCACTCCTTCACGACCTTCTTTATCTACAAGAACTATCTCCATATTCCGCGAAAGAACAACCATACGACCTTTACTGTCTTTAACAATTTTTTCATTATTAATTTTGACAATACCGTCATGTGATGCTTCTATAGAAGATTGTTGAGCAACAGATGACGCAGTTCCACCGATATGGAATGTTCGCATCGTAAGCTGTGTCCCTGGCTCACCGATGGACTGGGCTGCAATTACACCAACAGCCTCACCCATATTGACAATAGTTCCACGCGCAAGGTCACGACCGTAACATTTTACACAACAACCAGTTTTAGTCTCGCAAGTAAGACCTGAACGAACCTTAATTATAGAAAGACCTGCCTTTTCAAGCTCTTCAGCCTTAACTTCATCAAGGTATGTTCCCGCGTCGTAAATCAAATCACCAGAAACTGGATCATTAACATCGATAGAAAGGCAACGCCCAACAATCCGATCGCTTAGACTAACAATAACGTTACCGCCTTCAGAAACCTCTGCCATATTAATACCAAGACTGGTACCACAATCTTCTTCTATAACTACACAGTCTTGAGAAACATCCACAAGACGACGCGTTAGATATCCGGAGTTTGCAGTTTTAAGGGCAGTATCAGCAAGACCTTTACGTGCACCATGGGTAGAATTAAAGTATTCGAGAACACTAAGACCTTCTTTAAAATTTGAAATAATTGGTGTTTCAATAATTTCACCAGAAGGTTTTGCCATCAAACCACGCATCCCAGCGAGCTGTTTCATCTGCGCTGCAGAACCACGGGCCCCACTATCCGCCATCATAAAGATAGAATTTGTAGGCAAAGAACGGCCATTTTCATCTACCTCTTCTTTGGAGATTTCTGCCATCATAGCATCTGCAACGAGGTCAGTACATTGTGACCAAGCATCAACCACTTTGTTATACTTTTCACCTTGGGTAATTAACCCTTGTTGATATTGATCTTCAAATTCTTTTACAGAATTAGTTGTTTTCTCAATAATAGGAGCCTTACTATCTGGTATAATCATATCATCTTTACCAAAGGAAATTCCTGCCTTACAAGCTTCCCTAAAGCCCAGTCTCATAACACCATCAGCAAAAATAACAGTACGCTTTTGACCAGCAAAACGATAAACAATATCAATCACTTCAGAAATTTCACGCTTACCAATACGGCGATTAATAAGGTCTTCAAAAGAAATTTTCTGATGTTTTGGAAGGTTTTTTGCTAGCAGCGCCCTACCAGGAGTCGTATCAACAACCCTCTTAACCTCATTCCCCTCTTCATCAACTGTATCAATGCGGCATTTGATTGAACTATGCAGGGTAATTGCTTTTGCGTTAAGAGCCAATTCAACCTCATCAAGGTCTCCAAAAGTCATTCCCTCGCCTGGCTCACCTTGTTTAGCCGTAGTCATGTAGTACAAACCAAGAATAATATCCTGTGAAGGAACAATAATAGGTTTACCATTTGACGGACTTAGAATGTTGTTTGTTGACATCATTAGCACACGCGCTTCAAGCTGTGCCTCAAGACTTAAGGGCACATGAACGGCCATTTGATCGCCGTCAAAGTCAGCATTAAAAGCAGAACAAACTAATGGGTGAAGCTGAATTGCCTTACCTTCGATGAGTACTGGCTCAAACGCTTGAATACCAAGCCTATGAAGTGTTGGTGCGCGGTTAAGGAAGATAGGGTGTTCACGGATTACCACGTCTAGGACGTCCCAAACTTCGCGACGTTCTTTTTCCACAAGTTTTTTAGCTTGTTTAATAGTTGTAGCAATACCAAGCTTATCAAGTCGCGCATAAATAAACGGCTTAAAAAGCTCAAGAGCCATTTTTTTAGGGAGCCCACATTGGTGTAAGAGTAAATCAGGGCCCACCACAATCACAGAACGACCAGAGTAATCAACACGCTTTCCAAGAAGGTTTTGACGGAAACGACCCTGCTTCCCTTTAAGCATATCAGAAAGTGATTTAAGAGGACGTTTGTTTGCGCCAGTAATCACACGACCACGCCGACCGTTATCAAACAGTGCATCAACAGATTCCTGAAGCATGCGCTTTTCGTTACGAACAATAATATCCGGTGCGCGAAGTTCCATAAGCCGCTTAAGGCGGTTATTACGGTTGATCACACGACGGTAAAGATCATTTAGGTCAGATGTTGCAAAACGACCACCATCAAGCGGAACAAGAGGACGAAGCTCTGGAGGAATAACAGGAAGAACCTCAAGGATCATCCATTCAGGACGGTTATCACTTTCAATAAAACCATCAATTATCTTAAGCCGTTTAACAATTTTCTTTGGCTTAAGTTCCGACTTTGTCTCAGCAAGCTCACGATGCAGGTCTTCTTTTTCTTGCTCAAGATTAATATTTTCAAGCAGAACTCTAATAGCTTCAGCACCAATACCAGCCGAAAAACTGTCATCCCCATATTCTTCCTGAGCATTAGTAAATTCTTCCTCAGTAAGAAGTTGCATCATCTTCAAATTAGTAAGACCAGGCTCCGTAACAATATGTTGTTCGAAATAAAGCACCCGTTCAAGGTCCTTCAGCGTAATATCGAGTACAAGACCAATCCTGCTTGGTAACGACTTAAGAAACCAGATATGAGCTACTGGAGCTGCGAGTTCAATATGACCCATGCGATCACGACGAACTTTACTTAAAGTAACCTCAACACCACATTTTTCACATGTGATGCCACGATATTTCATACGTTTATATTTTCCACAAAGACATTCATAATCTTTAATTGGACCAAATATACGGGCACAAAAAAGGCCATCTTTTTCTGGCTTAAAAGTACGATAGTTGATTGTTTCCGGTTTTTTAATCTCTCCAAAAGACCATGAACGGATCTGCTCTGTACTTGCAATCAGAATTTTGATGTTATCAAAAGTTTCTGGTTTTGCATTTGCATTGAAGAAATTTACGATTTCTTGGCCCATAGCCAATTCTCCTTATCCAGTAACGGTCTATTTATTATTATTAGTAAGCTCAACATTCAAGCAAAGAGATTTCATCTCTTTAACTAGAACATTAAACGATTCCGGAATACCCGCATCGAAGCCGTCATCACCACGGATAATACTCTCATATACTTTCGTACGGCCGTTAACATCGTCCGATTTTACGGTAAGCATTTCCTGTAAGGTGTAAGCAGCTCCGTAAGCTTGCAGTGCCCAAACCTCCATCTCACCAAAACGCTGTCCACCGAACTGAGCTTTACCGCCAAGTGGTTGCTGCGTAACCAGTGAGTATGGCCCAATGGAACGGGCATGAATTTTATCATCAACTAAATGATGAAGCTTAAGCATGTAAATATAACCAACGGTTACCTTACGATCAAACTTATCACCCGTCAGCCCATCATAAAGATCAACCTGACCAGATCCATCAAGCCCCGCCTCATGGAGCATATCTACAATATCCGGCTCATGTGCGCCATCAAAGACAGGTGTTGCCATCGGAATACCATTACGAAGGTTTTCCGACATCCCAATTAAGTCTTCATCATTAAGCGGTGTAATCTCAGCTTTGTATTGGTCTTTGCTGTAAACATTCTTAAATTTATTGCGAAGATTTTCAGATTTTTCTTTTTCAGCCACATCGTGAGCATCGAGCATATCAGATATCTGAACACCAAGGCCACGAGAAGCCCAACCAAGATGAGTTTCAAGAATTTGTCCAACGTTCATTCGTGACGGCACACCTAGTGGGTTAAGACAGATATCAACTGGAGTTCCGTCTTCAAGATACGGCATATCTTCCTGAGGAAGAATGCGGGAAATAACACCCTTATTACCATGACGGCCGGCCATTTTATCCCCAGGTTGGAGTTTGCGCTTAACTGCCACAAAAACTTTAACCATCTTGAGAACACCAGGAAGCAGCTCATCACCACGCTGAAGTTTTTCAATTTTTTCTTCGAAGCGCGCGTGAAGTAGATTACGGGCACCTTCAAACTGTTGATGAAGGCTATCAATTTTCTTCGTAACTTTTTCATCATCAACAGCAATTTGCCACCAAAGACCGCGAGAAACTTCGTCAAGAAGCTCTTCTGTAACTTTGGTACCTTTTTTTACCTCTTTTGGACCAGAAACGATCTTCTTACCTAGAAGTAGTGGCTTTAGACGGACATAATTGCTGCGGTCAAGAATTGATCTTTCATCTTCACGGTCTTTTGAGAGGCGTTCAATTTCCTCACGTTCGATAGCAATCGCACGTTCGTCTTTATCAATACCATGTCGGTTAAAAACCCGAACCTCAACTACGGTTCCAGCAACGCCTGGAGGAAGCCGCATTGACGTATCTCTTACATCTGCGGCTTTTTCACCAAAAATCGCACGAAGAAGTTTTTCCTCCGGTGTCATTGGACTCTCACCTTTTGGTGTAATTTTACCAACAAGAATATCCCCAGGGTGAACTTCAGCACCAAGATAGACAATACCAGCTTCATCAAGCATGCGAAGCCCATCTTCGCCAACATTAGGAATATCACGTGTAATATCCTCTGGACCGAGCTTGGTATCTCGAGCCATAACTTCGAATTCTTCGATATGTATAGAGGTAAAGACATCGTCTTTTACGATCCGCTCTGAGATCAAAATACTATCTTCAAAATTATACCCATGCCAAGGCATAAATGCCACAAGCACGTTACGACCAAGTGCAAGCTCACCAAGGTCAGTTGAAGGACCATCAGCGAGGACATCTCCAGCCTTAACAACATCGCCCACTTTAACAATAGGACGTTGATTTATACAAGTATTCTGGTTAGAGCGCTGAAATTTTTGCAATGCATACATATCAACGCTGGAACTATCGTCATCAATTTTATCAGTGACTCGAATAACAATACGGATAGCATCAACCTGATCAATGACGCCACCACGTGTTGCGACGACCGCAGCACCAGAATCACGTGCTACAACACGTTCCATTCCAGTTCCAACAAACGGAGATTCAGCCCTAAGTAGGGGTACCGCCTGACGCTGCATATTTGATCCCATAAGCGCTCTGTTAGCATCATCATTTTCAAGAAATGGTATGAGTGCCGCAGCCACAGAAACAACCTGTTTTGGGGAAACATCCATTAGAGTGATGTCTTCGTGTTTTTTAAGTACGTGATTACCTGCCTGACGGCAGTCAACTAGATCTTTAACAAAATCACCTTTTTCATCAAGTGGTGTATTAGCCTGAGCGATAGTGTACTTTTCCTCTTCCATGGCAGAGAGGTATACAACTTCATCAGTGATTTTCCCCTTCTCCACAATACGGTAAGGAGTCTCAATAAAACCATATTTATTAACTTTTGCATAGGTTGCTAATGAGTTAATAAGTCCAATATTAGGTCCCTCCGGCGTCTCAATAGGACAAATACGTCCATAATGGGTAGTGTGAACATCCCGAACCTCAAATCCTGCACGCTCACGGGTCAAACCCCCAGGACCTAGGGCAGAAAGACGACGTTTGTGAGTAATTTCTGACAGTGGGTTTGTTTGGTCCATAAACTGACTGAGTTGTGATGAACCAAAGAATTCACGAACGGCAGCAACGGCCGGCTTGGCATTAACAAGATCGTGTGGCATTACAGTATCAATATCTATACTACTCATGCGCTCACGAATAGCACGCTCCATACGAAGAAGACCAATACGGTATTGATTTTCCATCAACTCCCCAACAGAACGAACACGACGATTACCAAGGTGGTCAATATCATCAACTACACCTTTGCCATTCTTCAGGTCAATCATAGTTTTAAGGACTTCAAGAATATCTTCTTTTCTAAGAACGCGATGATCATCAGGACAATCTAAATCAAGACGCATATTCATTTTTACCCGGCCAACGGATGACAAATCATAGCGCTCTGCATCAAAAAATAAGCCTTCAAACAACGCTTCCGCTGTTTCACGAGTAGGGGGCTCACCAGGACGCATCACTCTATAAATTTCAGATAGTGCCATATCGCGGTTTTGACATTTATCAGCCATAAGCGTGTTACGTAAAAACGGCCCTATGCGAACATGGTCAATATCTAATGTTTCGATAGATTTGTATCCAGCTTCAGCGAGCATCTCAAGATGCTCAGGGGTGATTTCCTCACCAGCTTCGATATAAATTCTACCCGTTTTATCGTTAACAATATCTTGGGCAGCAAAGCGATTAATAAGGTCTTCATCAGGGAGAAGTAAATCTTTGAGACCATCTTTTTCAAATTTTTTAATAGAACGCGGGGTGATTTTTTTGCCAGCCTCAACAATAACTTCACCATTCTTAGCATTTACTAGATCAAAAGTTGGCTTAAAGCCGCGCCAGCGATCTGCATCAAACGGAACGCTCCAACCACCCTTTACCTTTTTGTATGCAAGACGGTCATAATAGTAATCTAAAATTTCATCAGAACCTAGGCCTAGAGCATAAAGAAGTGTCGTAACAGGCATTTTACGTCGGCGATCAAAGCGAACGTGAATTATATCTTTAGCATCAAATTCAAAATCAAGCCATGATCCACGGTATGGGATCACGCGAGCTGAAAAAATAAATTTACCAGAGGCCTGAGATTTACCACCATCGTGATCAAAAAATACACCCGGCGAACGATGCATTTGAGAAACAATTACGCGCTCAGTTCCATTAACAACGAAGGTCCCGCTATCAGTCATAAGCGGCAGATCACCCATGTAGACATCTTGCTCTTTAATATCAAGCACGCTGCGGGCTTCTGTTTCCTCATCAACCTCAAATACAATTAAACGAAGCGTAACACGAAGTGGCGCTGCGTAGGTAATATCGCGCTGTTGGCATTCATCAGTGTCATACTTGGGCTTTTCAAGCTCATAAGATACAAACTCAAGAGATGATGTATCAGCAAAATCCGCGATTGGAAATACACCCTTAAATACTCCTTGTAAACCATTGTTTGTTCGGTCTTCAAGTTTTACGCCTGTTTGTAGAAACTGATCGTAAGAGCTTTTTTGAACTGTGATAAGATTTGGCATCTCTGCCACTTCACGAATGTGTCCAAAATTCTTACGAACCTTTTTCCGACTGGAATAAGAAGTCGCCATGCTCAACCCTCGCCAATATATTCTCGATCATACTGAATTACATTTAAAAAGATTTAAAAGTAAAACAGCCATATAAATTAAACAAAAAAACGAATACGCCAAAACCGCCTCAGAAAAAATTCCAAAACGGTTAAGTAAAATTAGTTAATATAATTACAAGTTGAATGGTAATTAATAGTTTTTAACAAATTTTTATATCCAATCTAATATTCAACAACCTTCCCTAATAAAAGGGTAAAAGTGGTGTAAGAACAACAATTCCTTTACACCACCTTTATAACTTTAGAACTACTTAAGTTCTACAGATGCGCCAGCCGCTTCTAGCTTAGCCTTAAGCTCTTCTGCTTCAGCCTTATTTACACCCTCTTTAACAACCTTAGGAGCGCCTTCTACCATGTCCTTAGACTCCTTAAGTCCAAGACCAGTAATTCCGCGCACTTCCTTGATTACATTAATTTTCTTTTCGCCAGCAGCCGTAAGAACAACGTCAAATTCGTCCTTTTCGACAGCAGCTTCTCCAGCAGGAGCAGCAGCAGCGGCAGCAGCAACTGGAGCAGCAGCAGATACACCCCATTTTTCTTCTAGAATTTTTGAAAGCTCAGCAGCTTCCATAACCGTTAATGCAGATAGTTCATCAGCAATCTTATTAAGATCAGCCATTTTATTTTCCTTAGTTTAAAAATTATAATTAAATTAAAATCTATTTTGCTTAACCTTGCATTCCATAAGCACTAAAAACGTGAGCAAGCTGACCAGCCGGAGCTTGCGTAATACTTGCAAGCTTTCCTGCTGGAGCTTGTAATAGCCCAACAATTTTACCACGAAGTTCATCAAGCCCTGGAAGAGCAGCTAATGTCTTAACACCACTTTCATCCAGAATTGTGCTTTCCATAGTCCCGCCAACGATTTCTATTTTTTCGTTATCCTTAGCGTAATTAACCAGCACTTTGGCCGCAGCAACAACATCTTCGGAATACCCGAGCACAGTTGCGCCATTAAGATGATCGCCGAGGCCCTCAATTTTAGTACCTTCAAGAGCAAGACGAGCAAGCCGATTCTTAGCAACCTTCAAAGTAGCGCCCTGCTCACGCATTTTACCGCGCAAATCAGACATCTCAGCAACGTTAAGCCCGCGGTTGCGAACTACAACTACAGAAGCTGACGTGCCAAACACACCTTTCAGAAAAGTTACCATTTCCTCTTTTTGAGTACGATCCATTCTCGTCTCCGACTTCAATCTGTAAGAACCAATAAATCAATTCCTACCATTCATATTAGATATATAATGCAATTGCCTTATATACCGCTCATGCCTGTCGCCTCCACCAACTAAGGTTTTAGCACGGAAACTATGATAATTATCACAACCCCATCTATGCAGGCCCTATGGCTTAAATCGGCCCCTATAAATAGGTTTCGACACCTGCAGTTTCGGACAAGCCAGGATTACATCATATTAGCTGTAACCCTTAGTTCCCGTCAGACACTTCTAACGGAATTACTTTTCATCAGCAGGCTTATTCGCCAAGTGCCAATGCTGTATCAATAGTTAGACCAGGACCCATCGTTGATGTTAAAGACATATTTTTAAAGTATGTACCTTTAACGCCAGATGGTCTGGCTTTAGCAACCGCGCTAACGAGAGTTTTTACATTCTCAACGATTGCTTTTTCATCAAAACTAATTTTGCCAACGCCTACGTGGATGACACCGGCCTTTTCTACACGGTATTCAACCTGCCCACCCTTTGCTGCCTTAATAGCAGCTTCAACGTCTTGAGTTACGGTCCCAAGTTTTGGGTTTGGCATGAGACCACGGGGGCCGAGCACCTTACCAAGACGACCAACAACAGCCATCATGTCTGGAGTTGCAATACAACGATCAAAACCCATCTCACCCTTTTGAATTATTTCCATCAAATCTTCTGCACCAACAAATTCTGCACCGGCCGCTTTTGCTTTTTCAGCATTATCACCACGTGCAAATACTGCAACACGAACATTCTTTCCCGTCCCGTTAGGAAGCCCTATCACACCACGAACCATTTGATCTGCATGACGAGGATCAACTCCAAGGCATATCGCCACTTCTACGGTCTCATCAAACTTTACCTTTGAGCGCTCTTTAAGTACCTTGACAGCTTCTTCGATAGAATAAGAAGCATTTAGATCAAGGCCTTCGAGCATAGCCTTTGCACGTTTACCTAATTTAGCCATCACCTTATCCTTTAACTTCTAGGCCCATTGAACGGGCAGTACCAGCGATGATTTCAAATGCCGACTCAGGAGTGTTTGCATTGAGATCAACCATTTTTGTATCAGCAATTTCACGAACCTGAGAAGCAGAAATAGAACCAGCCACCTCGCGACCAGGTAGACTTGAAGCTTTTTTTAGCTTTGCGGCTTTCATTAACAGAAAAGATGCTGGAGGTGTTTTTGTTACAAACGTAAAGCTTCGATCAGCATAAACTGTAATTGTAGTAGGAATTGGCATACCTTTTTCCAATTCCTGAGTTTTTGCATTAAACGCTTTACAAAATTCCATGATATTAACGCCACGCTGGCCAAGTGCTGGCCCAATTGGTGGGGATGGGTTAGCTATGCCTGCAGGTACCTGCAGCTTAATATAGCCATCAATTTTTTTTGCCATTATATACCTTCTAATTTTTCATTTAACAGGTTTAACCCTGAAAGTTAAAGGGATGTGGTACGGCTATGGCAGGCCTTCCACACGCTATGGGTAACTACCCAAATTTGACCCGCCAAAAGAATAAACCTTTAAGGGCGAATCGTAAGAGCGGCTTATAGCAGCCTCTCTTTGATAATACTAGTTTTTTTCAACCTGACTAAATTCAAGCTCTACCGGTGTCGCACGACCAAAAATAGATACGGACACCTTAAGGCGTAATTTATCAACATCCGAACTTTCAACAATACCAATAAATGAGTTAAATGGACCATCAATAACCCGAACCTCCTCACCAATATCATAGGTCACAGACGGAGCTGTTCTTTCTACACCCTCTTCAACCTGATGAAGAATTTGCGCAGCTTCTTTTTCACTAATCGGTGATGGCTTTCCACTAGTTCCCAGAAAACCGCTTACCTTTGGTGTATTTTTAACTAGATGATAAGAGGCATCAGTCATTGACATTTTAGCGAGCACATACCCAGGAAAGAATTTGTGTTCCTTGGTTACTTTTTTACCTTTCTTAATTTCCACAACTTCTTCGATAGGAACAATTACTTCTTCAATAAGAGCCTCTAACCCATGAAGTTTAGCAGCAGAATTAATTGCTTCAGCAACTTTTTTTTCGTACCCGGAATAGGCTTGAACGATATACCATTTTGCACCAGTAGCCATCTTTATACCCCCAAACCAAGAAGAAGTTGAATGAGATAAGCCCATATTTTGTCAACTCCTAAAAAGAAAATTGACATTACTGCAGCCATGATAAACACCATGATTGTTGTAATGGTTGCTTCTTTGCGTGTAGGCCAAACGACCTTTGACACTTCTTGTCGGACCTGACGAACAAATTCTGCTGGGCTTGTCTTAGCCATTGTTAAACCTTCATATTTTTGTGAAAGATGATGAATACTCTATAAATCATCACAAATCCACTTTTAATTAATTGGCAGGAGTGGAGAGACTCGAACTCACGACACCCGGTTTTGGAGACCGGTGCTCTACCAACTGAGCTACACTCCTAAAGATAATTAAAGCACTCCGTCTTCATGAGCACTTTAATTATAATTTCTATTCAATAATACTAGCTACAACACCGGCGCCCACTGTGCGGCCGCCTTCACGGATCGCAAAGCGAAGACCATCGTCCATAGCAATCGGATTGATAAGCTCAACGTTTACAGCGATATTATCGCCAGGCATAACCATTTCAACACCATCGTCAAGGGTCACAACACCAGTCACGTCAGTTGTTCTGAAGTAGAACTGCGGACGGTAATTTGTGAAAAACGGCGTATGACGGCCACCCTCTTCTTTTGTAAGAATGTAAGCTTCACCTTTAAATTTAGTATGCGGTGTAATACTACCAACGTGAGCAAGAACCTGGCCACGCTCAACTTCTTCACGGTTAACACCACGAATAAGGGCGCCAATATTATCGCCTGCTTCACCTGTATCAAGAAGCTTACGGAACATTTCAACTCCAGTAACTGTTGTTTTTTGTGTATCTTTAACACCAACAATTTCTACTTCCTCACCAACCTTAACTATACCACGCTCAACACGACCGGTAACAACTGTACCACGGCCAGAAATTGAGAATACATCTTCAATCGGCATCAAGAAAGCGCCATCAATAGCACGCTCTGGCTGCGGGATAGACTCATCAACAGCGGCCATCAGTTTAAGAATGCTCTCCTTACCAATATCATCATCGCGACCCTCAAGAGCAGCAAGAGCTGAACCAGCCACGATAGGAATAGCATCGCCATCAAATTTATATTCAGTCAGAAGTTCACGGATCTCCATCTCAACAAGCTCAAGAAGTTCTTCATCATCTACTTGGTCAACTTTATTAAGATAAACAACAAGTGCCGGAACACCAACCTGACGTGCAAGAAGAATATGTTCACGTGTTTGTGGCATCGGACCATCAGCTGCGTTAACAACGAGAATAGCGCCATCCATTTGAGCTGCACCAGTGATCATGTTCTTCACGTAATCAGCATGACCTGGGCAATCAACATGCGCATAATGACGCGCTTCAGTTTCATACTCAACATGGGCCGTTGAAATTGTAATACCGCGCTCACGCTCTTCCGGAGCCTTATCAATATTTGCGAAGTCAACAGCTTCACCACCACTAGATTCCGCTAACACTTTCGTGATCGCAGCAGTTAGAGTAGTTTTACCGTGGTCAACGTGACCGATTGTACCAACATTACAATGCGGCTTATTACGTTCAAATTTTTCTTTTGCCATCTTCTTTTACCTAAGTTTATAAAAAGGTTTTTTCCAATCACCTTTTATATTAAACACATCGATGTATGGCAAAATCGCACATCCACCGCATTAAATTGGAGCGGGCGAAGGGAATCGAACCCTCGTATTCAGCTTGGAAGGCTGCTGCATTACCATTATGCTACGCCCGCGAAAAGCTACGCTCCACCCAGCCTTCATATTCATTAATTACTTTGTAGCTAAATCAAAGCAACAATAAATGGTGGAGGGGACAGGATTCGAACCTGTGTACGCTATGCGGTCAGATTTACAGTCTGATGCCTTTAACCACTCGGCCACCCCTCCAAAACAGGGCGCAAGTTACCTACATAAGTCGGCAACTTGAAGCCGCAATATGGAGATTTATTTCACGATGTCAATGTTATTTTATGAGAAAACTACATCCTTTTAATGAAAGTAAGTAAAAAACATCAAAAGCATAACGAACTAAAGCGGTTGCGCCAAACTGAGGAGTAGCTTATAGCACTGCTTATGAGCAAAAATAAAAACAGAAAACAGGCGCAAAATAAGCGTACTAAAAATTCATCTGCCAACCCGACTTCAGGAAGTGCTACTAGGGAGCAAAGTAAGCCCTCACAGCAAGGACTTTGGCTTCACGGCAAACACGCAGTTATGGCAGCGCTTGAAAATCCAATGCGAAAGATAAAACGCCTAATGGTAACAAAGCGAAGTCACGATCAGTATCAGGAAGGATTAACAAAAATTCACCTGCAACATCGTGCATTACATCCTGAAATTGCGACTATTGAGGTCTTTGATAAAAATCTACCAAACGATGCAGTTCATCAGGGTATTGCACTTATGACTGAACCTCTTCCAGACGCACATATGGATGAATGTTGCACAATCATTAAAGGGGAAAAGAATTTAGTACTTATTCTTGACCAAGTCACTGATCCTCATAACGTGGGAGCTATTATCCGAAGCGCTGCCGCCTTCGGCGCTAAAGCCATAATCACCACAGACCGACACTCGCCACCTGAATCAGGCGTTTTAGCAAAATCAGCGTCAGGTGCATTAGAAGCCCTTCCTTGGGTGCGAGTTACAAATTTAAGCCGAGCATTAGACCAATTAGCTACAATGGGGTATTGGCGTGTCGGGTTAGATGGTCAGGCCAAACAGATTATAGAAGAAGCAGACTTTGGTGATAATATTGCTCTTGTGCTTGGGGCCGAAGGAAAAGGTATTCGTAAAGGAACTGCCGATCATTGTGATGGACTGGTAAAATTGCCTATTAGCAGGGCAATAGAAAGTCTGAATGTTTCAAACGCAGCTGCTATAGCTCTATATGTTTTTTCCGCTTAATTGTAAAATTACCAATAAGCTAAAATAAAACTTGATTTTGAAAAAAAACAACACTAACTTGCGCCTACTTTCATCATTTATTGGCGTAAGTATTTAGTGGATGCCCCTATAGCTCAGTTGGTAGAGCAACTGATTTGTAATCAGTAGGTCCGCAGTTCGAGTCCGCGTGGGGGCACCATTAAAATCAAT
>Ga0209199_1002743_pt1 | contig 18308 bp, 19 predicted proteins | sample COGITO_mtgs_1105_7_FD_184805 | JGI IMG/M metagenome (GOLD analysis project Ga0209199, IMG submission 184805) | Pelagic marine microbial communities from North Sea - COGITO_mtgs_110523 (SPAdes) (version 2) | ecosystem: Environmental > Aquatic > Marine > Epipelagic ...
TAATTCTCCTACCTGACTCTCCCAAAGCATGGTTTGCTCTTCGACCTCATCCTCATCAGCAAAGTCCGTGATGATCAAGGCCACATCACCAGTTAATTGATCTGTTTTGATGGCGAATTCAAAGAAGTAATCAGTGCCCTCATATTCATCTAGTTGAAAGCGTATAAATAAGTCGGTCTTCTTAGCCAGCACTTTTCCTTCTTCTTCTTGACCATCCCAAACGAATTTCGCATAGTCTTTTTTGATAGTTACATCATCTGCAAACCATTCTGAAAGACCACTTGAAGTGCTTAAACACTGATATAAAATTTTGATTGAGCTATTCATCGTAAATTCTAGCTCTAGTTTTTTCTTTTCCATTTTGATTGAGTTGTAATCTTTCTCAAGAAGGTGCGCAATATAAACTTTTGCATAAAAAGTAATAAGCTAAAAAGGGGGGAATAGAATTATTTGTTCACAATTTCTGCCCTTAAGACACAAAAAATGAAACTCATTAGTATTGAATAAGAAGAACCATATATTTGCAGCCCGAAATTGGCGAGGTAGCTCAGACGGTTAGAGCGCAGGATTCATAACCCTGAGGTCGGGGGTTCGATTCCCCCCTTCGCTACTTGTAAAAGGTCAGTTGAATACTGACCTTGTTTTGTTTGTCCATAGTATCTTTAACAACCCAAAAAAAACACGCTATAGGGTTTGCTTTTATTCAAAATTGTCATTTTAAGTAATTTATAATTTGAAAACTTTCGTTACGGGTGCAGACGGTATGCTTGGAACAAATGTGGTTTTAGAACTACTGAGCAGAAATCATGATATTGTGTGTTTGGTGCATCCATCTAGTAAATCAAAAACTTTGAAAGGGCTTCCTGTTCAAATTATTACTGGAGATGTTTTAAATGTGTCCTCTTTTGAGTTCTATTTATCGAACTGCGAATGTGTTGTTCATATTGCTGCATCTACATCTGTATGGCCAGGCAGGAATGAATTGGTCAATCGGATAAATATTGAAGGAACAAGAAACGTAATGACGGCATCTCAAAGGGCGGGTGTAAAACGTTTCATTCATGTGGGATCGGCAAATTCATTCGATCCAGGAACCTTGGAGAACCCAGGTACTGAAGCCAATGATTACACTGGATGGAAATACAACAATGATTACCTAGACTCAAAATATAAGACCCAACTTATGTTGCTGGGGGAATTCAGGAAGAATAAATTTCCAGTTATTATCATTTCACCGACTTTCATGCTCGGCCCTTATGATAGCGGTCCAACGTCTGGTCGACTTTTGCTTTCAATGGTGGAAGGAAAAGTGCCCGGCTATAGCAAAGGAGTGAAGAATTTTGTTCATACGAAAGATGTGGCAAAAGCCATTGCAAATGCGCTGACAATGGGTAGATTAGGGGAGGTATATATTGCAGGCTGCGAGAATATGGATTACGCCACCTTTTTTAATAAGGTAAAGACGATCTCTGGTGTAGAGAAAAAGTTATTTCATTTCCCGTTTTTTCTCGTACTTATTGGAGGCTTCTTTTCTTCAGTTTTCGCCAGAATCATAGGTAAGCAGCCCGATTTGAGTTATGGAATGGTGAGATTAATGGGTATTGAACAATATTATTCATCTGCCAAAGCGGTTAAAGAACTTCAAATGCCTCAAACGCCTACTGATAAAGCAATTGAGGATTGCCTAAATTGGTTTAAAGCCAATAACATCAAGCTATGACCAGGTTTAAGAATAAGGTATTTATCATAACGGGCTCTAGTCAAGGACTTGGTAGAGCTATTGCTAGGAAAGTACTCTTAGAAGGAGGAAAGGTTCTCTTGAACGGCAGGAGTGAAGGAAAGGCAGTTGAAGTATTATCCAATTTTTCTGAATTCGCTGACCAAGTAGTTTATGTGGGAGCTGACGTTTCAAAGGCAGAAGGCGCAAAGAAAATAGTAGATGAGGCCATAAAGAGTTTTGGTAGAATAGATGTAGTTGTAAATAATGCGGGAATGTCAGCCTTTGGGACATTGGAAAAAACAAAACCATCCGTAATTCAAGAAATTATAGATTCAAATCTAACGGGCTCGCTATTTGTGAGTCATTTTGCTATTCCTTATTTAAAGCAGAGCAAGGGGTCAATAGAGTTTATCTCATCCTTGGCTGCAATTCACGGTTTAGGAAATTACTCTTTGTACTCTGCAGTGAAAATGGCTTACATAGGAGCTGTGCAAAGTCTTAGAAAAGAGCTTCAAGAAGATGGAGTGCACGTAGGTGCTATTTACCTGGGGTTCACAAAAAATGACGCTGTAAAAAAGACGCTTAATTCTAATGGTGATCTAGAGCTTGTGCCGGTTAGAAAAGGACTGCCTGTTGCAACTCAAGAAGAGTCCGCTGAGGTTGTCTTAAATCAGATTTACAAAAGAAAAACATTCGTGGTTCAATCAATTCTTGGGAAAGCCAATTTCCTTGTAAATCGAATATTTCCTAAAATTATTCATTTGGTTTTATCTAACCAATATAGAAAGATGACCAAATCTTCCTAAGAAGCCAATCGGATACTTTCTTCAGATTTCGAGAGCTTCATGTAAGCATACCAAACAGCTGAGATCAAACTATAGGCAACCATTAAAGGTAAAATCCAGCTTATCTCGGAATAGAAAATAACGCTCAAAACAGAAAGACACAAAAGCCTTAGAACTTCAAAAGGAAGTGCGATTCTTGAATTATCCATTACCCGACCTTGAGCAAATACTGAAATCAAAAGTGAAACTGTTAGGGCTATCACTTCAGAGTTCTGAATCAGAGAGGCAAGCGTAGGACCTTCCATTTGTTTTATTATAAAAGTCAATCTGAAAAAAATGGCTGCCGAAGTAATGATAGCGAAGATGATATACGAAGACATTTCTTTCGTGATTCGGACATCGCGTTTAATACGATCTCCTTTCTTGTCAGTGCGATAAGCTGATGGCAGAAACCCCACGTCCTTAGGAGTCCATGCTGGACCTTTAAGAAATACTCTGATCTTATCTCCAAATGACTTTGTTCTATATGCTCTCGTGAACAAGTCGTTCCAATAAGAAAATTGAGCGCTTAATGGACTGTTACTCTCGAAGCCAGAGGTGATTCCGTAAAGTGGTTCTTCTTCTTCTTTCACGAAAGTTCCGAAAAGTCTATCCCAAACAATAAAGATGTGGCCATAATTATGGTCCATGTATTTTTCATTCCTACCATGATGCACACGGTGATGAGAGGGTGTGGTCATGAATTCTTCCAAAACTCCCAGACTACCAATCATTCTGCTGTGGGTTAAAAATTGATATCCAGCTAAGAATACACCAAGCGTGAAAATTGTAAATGGATCAAAACCTATGAGAGGCATCCAAATAAAGAAAAAGGACCTGAAGATTACCGCGAAAAAGGAAACCCTAAAGACTGTGGTGAAATTTAATTCTTCACTTTGGTGATGTACAATGTGTGCAGCCCACAAAAAGTTAATTTCATGACTAAGGCGATGAAACCAATAAGCAATAAAGTCAAACAAAATCAAGCCGAGCAGCCAAGTACCCAAATTCGCAGGTAGCTTAAACGGAGCTACGTTCTCATACAAGTATTGAGAAGCCATTAAAAATATTACAGCATAGAATAAATCAAAAGAGCGCTCTAAAATCCCGCAATAAACATTAGCCAAAGAGTCAGCAAGAGTGTAAACCCTGATATTTTTCCTATAGGATAGGACAGCATCATAAGAGACGATCGCAATAAAGGCGGTAGCTATAATGCCAACCAAAATGAGAAACCCTGTCATTTCTTTAATTTAATTCATCAGACAAATTACCTGATTTAAACGCTAATCTGCGAATCGCAAAAATCATTATAATCATATAAACAACAACCAATAAATGACTAATGTCATGATAGTTAAACCACCGGCTTACGCTTATTTGATTGTTATATACATAACCCGGCAGAAGACCAAACACTATGGCTGTAACTATTAACAGACTCCCTGTGCTTTTGTTTTGCAGGTAATTCATTATTTGTAAAGGGATTACAAAACCGGCTAAAACCAACACAGATGCTGTTTGAGGAACTTGAAACCCTCTGGTCTCTGGGTTGATAATCAGTATCCCGAAAACAACAAACTGGACGATTAAGAGACCAATTATTACTTTCTGGATTGGAATAGATATAGATCTCTTCAAATCACCTAAAGAAGCCATAACCAGAAAAGCTTGTCCTGTCATACTGCAGAACCAACCGAGCATCTTCCATTCAGGACCAAAATATGCCTGAAGGCCATGCCCAATCCATGCAGCAGCTGTCATACCTATAGCATACATAAAGAAGAACCCGCGATAGTAATTAAAGGTATCACTTCTTTCTTGCCGATTAGTTGAGAGCATCCACACGGCAATGCCGCAAGTTATAGCTATCATAAAATCAGTGATAGCAGTAACGGGTTCTCTCAGCTCTAATGATCCGATGAATACGGTCGGATTTATAATTGAATCTGAATTTTCTAGCATGATTTCTAGTAAATTCTTGAGGTAAGTGAAAGGAACGAAAAAAAACCTCGCTCTGAGTGGAGCGAGGTTTTTATCGTTTTAATATTTATTACAAGTGAATTACTTCATCATAAGCTGCAGCAGCAGCCTCCATGATTGCTTCGCTCATGGTCGGATGAGGGTGAACAGTTTTGATGATTTCATGACCTGTAGTCTCAAGTTTTCTAACTGCTACCAGTTCAGCTACCATCTCAGTAACGTTATAACCAATCATGTGTCCTCCAAGTAATTCGCCATATTTAGCGTCAAAAATTAGTTTAACAAAACCATCAGAATGCCCAGCCGCCTTTGCCTTGCCAGATGCACTGAATGGGAATTTACCAACTTTAATTTCATAACCAGCCTCCTTAGCGGCTTTTTCCGTCATACCAACGCTTGCCACTTCTGGTGAGCAATATGTACATCCTGGAATGTTGCCATAATCAAGAGCAGCAGGGGATTGTCCTGCGATTTTCTCCACACAAATAATCCCTTCAGCTGATGCTACGTGAGCCAGAGCTTGACCCGGAACGCAATCTCCAATCGCGAAAATTCCTGGTATGTTGGTTTCATAGTACTCATTTACCATGATTTTCCCTTTATCTGTGGCAACTCCAACATCTTCAAGTCCGATGTTCTCTATATTGGCAATAACACCCACAGCAGAAAGAACTACATCACATTCAATGCTTCCTTCTTTGCCTTTTTTATCCTTGTAATTTACTGTGCAACCTTTAGCCGTTGTTTTCACTTCTGTAACCTCTGTGCCAGTCATTACATCCATGCCAGTTTTCTTGAAGCTTCGGCCTAACTGCTTACTGATATCTTCATCTTCAATTGGCACTATGTTATCCATATATTCAATCAAGGTAACTTTCGTTCCAATAGTTTGATAGAAATAGGCAAACTCAGAACCGATGGCTCCGGAACCAATAACAACCATTGATTTAGGCTGTTTTGGCAAGGTCATGGCTCCTCTGTAACCTATAATTTTCTTACCATCTTGTTTGATATGAGGAAGCTCTCTGGATCTTGTGCCAGTTGCTACAATAATGCTTTTGGCTGTAACGTCTTTTTTAGCGCCTTTTGCATCCGTTACTTCAAGGGTATTTGCGCTTTTCAACTTACCACTTCCCATGATCACTTCGATCTTGTTCTTTTTCATCAAGAACTCGACACCTTTGCTCATTCCGCCAGCAACTTCACGGCTGCGGCTTATAATACTGTCAAAGTTGATATTACCTTCTTTAACCGTGATACCGAAGTCTGAAGCATGATTCAAATAATCAAAAACTTGAGCGCTTTTGAGCAATGCCTTGGTAGGAATACATCCCCAGTTAAGACAAATACCACCCAAAGACTCACGTTCAACGATCGCAATTTTCAAACCTAATTGAGATGCGCGAATGGCCGCCACATATCCACCTGGGCCGCTTCCTAATACTATAAGATCAAAATCCATTTATTGTGTTTTATTTGATTCGTTTCAATTCTTGAGCGCGAATTTAATGCAATAGATTCTATCGTGCAGCATTGCCATCCAAGTTCATCAACTTCAATTAAGATTTTTAATACATACTATTTTAAGTTCATTCTTCAGACTTAACGTTTCTGAATCGAATTGGGCATATTTATTTGCTCGAATACTGTGCTCGTTTAAAGACTATTCAGACCATTGATTCGCAGGATGATACTCTATTAACTTAACTTGACTTTTGTATTATTGATCAAACTATCACTAAAACTTTTACCTATGATGACATTTGAAATTAAACACCAAGAGTCTTATTCAAGAGGAGAATTGCTTCTTCGTAGCTTTTTCGGACTTTTCTACATCATTTTACCTCATGCTTTCCTTTTGGCTTTTGTCGGAATTGCCTCAATTGTTCTAAGTTTTTTATCATTTTGGGTGATCCTTTTTACTGGCAGATACCCGCAAAGTTGGTTTGAGTTCCAAGTAAAATACATGAAATGGACGATTCGATTGAATACACGTATTTACAATTTGTCCGATGGGTATCCAGCTTTTGGATTGAACGCAACGGATGAGAACGTCACGTTTGATGTAACATATCCAGAGTCAATTTCCAGAGGGTCCGTTTTGATGAGAGGATTGTTTGGATGGTTATATGTTATGATTCCGCATGGCTTCGTATTGGCGCTGCTATCTATCGCAGTTTCAGTTGTAAGTTTTATAGCATGGTGGGCAGTTCTTTTCACAGGGTCTTTTCCGAGATCTATGTTTGATTTTATTCTGAACTTCATGAGATGGTCTCAGAGGGTTTCGGTTTACATGGCTTACATGACGGATGATTATCCACCGTTTTCAGGATTACCTGATCCAGTTAAATAAATTTTTATTTATACCCTTATTGATAGTTAACAAAGACCCTATTAGCAGCGAGTCAGCATATGTGACTCTTCCCCAGCCGGATCAAATTACTGAAAGAGAAAAAGAGGATGCCATGGGGGCATACCTTATGATGTTTGCAGCAGTCGCAGTGGCATTGCCGCTTCCTGTTGTGAATTTAATTGCGGCTATAATTTATTACTACGTCAATAGATCTAAAAGTCGTTTTGTTCACTTTCATTCACTTCAGAGTTTAATTTCTCAATTGCCCACAACTCTACTAAACTGGGGCTTATTGTACTGGAGCATTAGGGTTTGGTTTTTTAATAGTCTTGAAGCGGACGACTATTTTTTTGGGTATTTTTTGACAACAGTTATTGCTAATCTTCTTTACTTGGTCTTTAGCATTATCGGAGCAGTTCAAGCAAGGAAAGGTCGTATGTATTACTTCTTGTTTTTTGGCAAGTTGAGCTACGAGCTTGTCTTTGCAAAGTCAAGTACCCTAAAGTATAAAGGCGAGGAGACTATTATTCATCAAAATTCTCCCCCAAATTAGAGTTTATGCGAAAATCTATATGGTTAGATTTTTTAAAGCTCATTGCTGTATTCCTTGCCTTGTGGGTTTTTCTAGTCTTTATTATTTCGAACATTCCAGTTGAGTGGAGAATGAAATCGGAAATTTCATCTGAGGTATTTGAGATCTCAATGGATGATGAGAAAAAATTGGGAGACTTCCTTTTAGAGATGTACCTGGAAGATCAAGTTGTTTTAGAAAACAGCTTAATTGATTCTGGTTTACATCAGATTGAGGCCCGTTTGCTAAGATTAACAGGTGATAATACTTACGATATAAACTTCATTATTATCAAATCTGAGGCAGTGAATGCGATGACATTTCCAGGAGGAAACATCATCATTCACAGTGCTTTGATCGATTTTTGTGAAAACCCAGAGGAATTAGCATCTGTTATAGCACATGAATTGGGTCATGTTTATAATCGAGACGTTTTAGACAAGATTCTGGCTGAGGTTGGAATGACTTTGTTGGTTACCGTAATTACTGGTGGCGATGCTTCAATAGTTCATGAAATTATGGGGACTTTACTCAAAAGTGTGTTTAGCAGATCCCAGGAGTCAGAGGCCGATGCTTATGGGTTAATACTGCTAGGAGATGCTGAAATTGATCCTCAAAATTTGGGAGTATTCTTTGAAAGGCTGAATGAAAATGATTTGGGTTATGATGCACACATTGAGTTTTTAATGAGTCATCCACATAATGATTCAAGGATAAAGACTAGCTCAGATTATGAGGTTAAAGATGGTTTTTCTTCGCGACCTTTGGATCTCGATTGGGGGCGAATTAAATCAACTATGTAGCTTTTATGGTAATTGAAAGTTTTTCAAATCCGAAGTATAAGTATTTACTCAGTTTATCAAAATCCAAGACCAGGAAAAAAGATGGCGTATTCTTAATGGAGGGTAGGCCCGAACTGGATCTAGCGATTAAATCAGGGTATGAACCTGCTATGATTGCTTTTAGCGAGGCCTATATTCAGAAGTCAGAAATAGTCGCTTTGATTGGGGAAGGCAATACCCAGTTCATCGCGCTATCCAAAGCTCTTTTTGATAGTTTGAGCTATCAGAATGTTCCTCAAAACTTTATAGGTGTTTTCTCTTCGTTCTCGTCAAGTTTGAAGGATCTTCAGGAAGGCCCGATGGTTTTGCTGGAAAAGGTTGAAAAACCTGGTAATCTTGGTGCGATCTTAAGAACGTGTGATGCTTTAGGAATAAAGAATGTTTTAGTCACTGACTCGCCAGTGGATCTGTTTAATCCAAATATTCTCAGGAATAGTAGAGGAGCATTATTCGCTTTGAAATGTGTTTTTACAAGCAATGAAAAGGCGCTGGAATATTTCCGGAAACGAGGTCTTAAAGTACTGAGCGCTGCACTTTCCGATCAATCAATAGACTATCGAAAGGCCAGTGTCAGCAATAACGTAGCTTATGTATTTGGATCGGAAGCTAATGGACTTTCTGAGTTTTGGTTGACCAATTCAGATGAAAACATAATAATACCAATGCAAGGAGTGGTGGATTCTTTGAATGTTTCAGTGAGCGTTGCCATAATTTTGTCACACCATGTGAACGGAAAAACTAATTCGTAGCTTGTTTTATTAGCTTTTTCAAGTGAATCTGCTTTTCATCATATGTTTTATCTACTTCGAAAAGTAAAAATCTCTCTGATTCCATGACATAATATACCTTCTGATGATGGCTCATTCTCAACTCTGATATTGATTCTGGTGCTAGAGTCAAATAAGGCATGTTTTCAACTTGCAGCGATACGATTTCATTCGAATCATTATGTACCGAAAAGTTTACTTTTTCTCTGAAAGGATTTAGCATTAGTATGACTAGAAGTAAAGAATATAGCATGAATCAGTAATTAACTTTTATAGCCTGTTGCGAATATGCGCAATTGTCATAACCCTGTGTTTGTCATAAAGGAGAGGTTATTAACAAGGCAATCTCAAATGGCTTTTAAGTGTTCAATTGAGAAATGATCGAAACATTCTTGTCAGGAATTTAAATGTCACTCGACATCACCACAAATTGAATAAAATGAATACGACAACAATTAAGACTTTAGCGGTCATTGCTTTGATTTCCGTTTCCCAGATGGCCTCTGCCCAAAAAGCTAAAACTTGGAATATTGATAAATCCCATGCATCAGTAAGATTCGGTATCAATCACTTTTTTTCTGAAGTGTCCGGTAAATTCAAGTCGTTCGATGGTGATATCCAGTTTAGTCCTGATAACTTAACAAATAGTAGTGTTTCTTTTAAGATAGATGTCGCTAGTGTTGATACGGATGAAGCGGATAGAGATGAGCATTTAAAAAGCGCTGACTTTTTTAATGCAACTGAATACCCAAGTATAACATTTCAATCTACAGAGTTTAAGAAGATAGACCAAAGTAACTATAAGGTAATCGGAAATCTAACAATGAGAGGGGTGACGAAGAATGTCGAATTGCCTTTGAAAATTACAGGTAGAATGGATAACCCATGGAAAGAAGGATATGAAATATTAGGAATATCTATTGATACTACACTCAACCGAACAGATTATGGAATTGGCACTGGAAGCTGGGCTGCAACTGCAGTTGTTTCTGATGATGTTGCAGTAAACATCAGTATGGAATTGGATAGCCAGAAATAGAAAAATCTTGTAGGATTACTAAAGCCGTTCTTCAATACCTTTCAAAGTGATGCTTTCATGAGATGTATCGAAGACGGCTTTTCCTTTTTTTACTACTATTATTTGAGGGCTTTGATGTCTTACATCAAGCTTTGATGCTATGGAGTTTGAAATGTCTCTATGGTTGAGAAGGTCCAAATAGAAAAAATCTGCCTTTTCAGGGTTAATGGAGTAATCTGACTCTAATCTATGCTTGGCATAAGCGCTTCTACTGCAAGTTGTGCTATGCTTAAAGAGAATTACAGGCTTATCAAAGCTTTTTTCAATTGCCGCTTCGAACTCCTGAATACTGTTAATTGTTTTCCAGGACTCATGGAGATTAACTTGACTTGAAAAGGGATTCAACATTGATCTTAAATTTGAACAAAGTTGAAACTTTCAATTGAATCCAAAAGTGATAATTAATACACAAAGCTCATTCCAAAATCAATTTGAGTTTCTCCATCATTGAGGGAGACGTGTTCTTGTTTTAAGTGAGCTAAATCATCTAGCTTAAATGACAATGAACACATGTATTCATCTACGATTGCACCTTCGTCTTTATCATAGAGTTTTAAGGTGTAGGTTTTATTATAATTACTTAATATGATTTTCACTTTTTCAGTACACTTTTGATGTCCTAGCTCTATGTTCTCTTCAATCTTGACACCTTTGTAAAGAAGCTCTTCTTCCATGTACAACTTGAAGTATACGTCAGGTTTACCGGCAACTCCAATTGAGTCCCAAGATTCGCCATTTTGCGTGGAAGGAAAAGAAAGAATAGATATTTCATTCAATTTAACAGCAGAAGGGGTGATGGAAATATGACAAGACTCGCCAGAGTATCCCTCATCACAATTGCAATTGCCGTCTAGACAATATCCGTGATAAGAACAATCATTTTGTTTGCATTGATCTGAGCAAGAGATGCTCATCGTGCTTAAGAATATGGAAAGAACAATTAAATTTTTCATAACTAAATGGTTTTGGTTGTTTATAGGACTAAACTACCTGCCAATTTGTTACAAAGTGTTTACAATTATCACATATTCAACAACTTATCATAAATCATTCACAACAAACCTTAATACAAACGATTCATCATTTAGTCAACCATTTATGAGAATATAAATGGTTAAACAAATTGGTTCAAAAACATTTGAAATGACCTCCGCTGATGGCTGTTATTATCATAAATTGCTCCTTCAATAAACATTTATGGCTCGATTTATAGCACAGAATCAATCGGATATTGGATTGTCTCCATTTGAATTGAAGTTTAAAGGGAAAAAGAGATCAGAAAAGACCCATTTGCGAATGATGGATTTCTCATCTAACAACCTTATTGAGATGAAACTCAAAGAGATAAAGCAAGCGCTTCCATTCAATGAAACGGACACTGTTTCTTGGCTAAACATTGATGGAATACACGATGAGGCTTTGATGGCTGAGGTAGGAGAGGCATTTGAACTTGATCGAATGGTGATGTCTGATGTGCTTAATACCAGCATTAGACCTAAGGTTGTAGAGCATGAAAACTGTCTGTTTATTTCTTTGAAGATGATGCGATATGAAGAATCGAAAAATCGGCTTCATATGGAAAACTTGAGTCTCGTAATTGCTGATCGGATTCTTATTTCATTTCAAGAAACCAAAGGAGACGTATTTGAGCCAGTTCGTGAACGCATTCGAAATGGGAAAAAGAAAATTCGAGGTTCAGGCTCAGACTATTTAGCTTTTGCGCTGCTAGATATAGTCATCGACAATTACATATATATATTGAGTTTACTAGGAGACAGGATTGAGGCATTGGAGGAAACCTTGCTTCCAGAGCCTCAAAAGGATGCTTTAACCCAGATAAATTCATTTAAACGAGAAATGAATTTCTTAAGAAAGAATATCATTCCAGCCAGGGAGATGATTTCTTCATTGGTCAAATTAGATTCTGATTTTCTAAACTTTGACGCTGTTGGAGTGCATTACAAAGAACTTCATGATAACATCAATCAGGCAGTAGAAACTTCAGATAGCTATAGAGAAATCCTTTCAGATCAACTCAATATATATCATACAACGGTTTCGAGCAAGTTGAATGACATCATGCGCTTCCTTACTATTTTCTCGGTTATTTTCATTCCGCTTACGTTTATTGCGGGCATCTACGGAACCAACTTCGATAATTTACCCGAGCTACACTATGAGTACAGTTATTACGTTATGCTGGCTGCAATGGTCTTGTTGACTGCTGGTATGATTGCCTACTTTAAAAAGAAAGGCTGGATGTAAAACATTAAAAAGACGCTATGAAGAGGTTTCTTGTTTTTCCTTTTATAATTCTGGCTTTCAATGCATTAGCCCAGTTTAATGTTATCACAACTGCGCTGCCATCACTTGGCCTAAACGCTGATGCTCAATTAAATGGAACTGCAGGAATTGGCTCTGTTTCAGATGAGCATAGTATACAAGGCGCTTTTAGCGGAAATCCAGCGATTTTAGCGAATGGCAGCAAATACGTTTCATTCAACCTTAATCACACTCCATGGGGTAGAAGTTTGATTCCCGAGAGATCTATGAATTCCTCTCAAATTGCTTTTGGCATTAATAAAAACCATGCTTTCGGTGCACAGTTCGATTATTTTCAATTCGGTAGATTTAGTTTTTCTGATCAATTCGGCAATTTCATCTCTCAATCTAGGATCCATGAATTATCCCTTCAATTGAATTATGCCTTTAAACTATCGCCTTATTGGTCAATTGGCTCTGCTATTAAATATGCTACAGCTAATTATGGTCAAACTGCAAGGACTCGTGTTTTTGCATTAGACTTAGGCGCACTTTACTATAAAGAACTGCTCCATAGCGATGATTTGAAAACATTCATCCGCTGGGGCGCAGGAATTACGAATTTGGGAAACAAGGCAGTATTCGATTACCCAGGAGGCTCGATCTCAAATTTCATCCCAATTACAATGCAAACGGGAGCCATGTTCAGCGCGCTCAACAAAGTGGGCAATGGCTGGCTTGTCAATAATATCTCGTATCAAGCCTCTAAATATTTGGTTCCGACACCTCCAGCGTATAAGCTCGATTCTACATTAAGATTTCCCCTTCACGATGGAAATGGAGACTTCATTGTTTCATCAGGAAAAAATCCGGATGTTCCGGTCGTACAAGGCGTTGTTCAGTCGTTTTACGATGCTCCTGGAATAACTGGGAGCTATAATGCTAGCGGAGATTGGGAGGCGACAGCAGGACAGAAAATGAGTGAAGAATGGAACGAAATAATTCATCACTTTGCTCATGAAATAAGACTTGAGTTAAGTGAAAACTTTAGCTTAAAAATGCGTGAAGGGTTGTTTTTAGAGGCTAATTCTAAAGGGGGTAGAAAATATTTTTCGTTTGCTCCGGGTATTGAATTATATGGTTTTCGTTTTGACTATAGCAGGTGGATTGCTTTTGGTGGTAATTCTATCTTAAGAGGTACGCAAAGCTTCTCAATTGGTTATCACAGAAAGTTTGGCTAGAACTCATTTTAGAATCTATTTTTTAAACGATCTATCTATCGTTAAAATTTCCTTTACTTCGAGAGCAGAATAGATATTATAAAGTATGGACTTAAGAATTAAATCATTCGAAGAATACACCGAAAAATACGCGCTAAGTGTTGAAAATCCAGATCAGTTTTGGGGTGAAATAGCAGAGACATTTACTTGGAGTAAGCCATATGAAAAAGTGTGTAATTGGGAATTTGAAACTCCTGATATTAAGTGGTTTGTCAATGGTAAGTTAAATATAACTGAGAACTGCCTTGATCGGCATTTAGCCAAGCGAGGAAACAAGCTCGCACTGATTTGGGAGCCGAACGATCCGAAAGAGCGTTTTGTGCGCTATACTTATCGTGAATTGTATGAAAAGGTATGCGAGTTTGCCAATGCTTTAAAAGCACAAGGCATCAAAAAAGGTGATCGTGTGGTGATTTATATGCCGATGATTCCTGAGCTTACCATTGCTGTTTTGGCGTGTGCTAGAATAGGAGCAATCCATTCTGTAGTTTTTGCTGGATTTAGTGCGCATGCCATGGCAGATAGGATCAATGATGCTCAAGCCAAGATGGTGATAACCGCAGACGGGCTAAATCGGGGTGCAAAACAGGTTCCATTAAAAAGAGTAGTAGATGAAGCGCTTCGCTCTTGCGATTCAATTGAGAAAGTAATTGTTTATGATTGTGTGGGATGGTCTCCCAACATGGTGGATGGAAGGGATGTTTGGTGGAATGATGCGATTGAAGGAATGGATAAGGATTGTCCAGCTGAGATTATGGACTCTGAAGATATGTTGTTCATTCTTTATACATCTGGCTCTACAGGAAAACCAAAAGGCGTGGTTCACACGCACGGTGGTTATATGGTATACACCGCTTATTCATTCCAGAATGTCTTTCAGTGTGACGAAAGCGATATCTATTGGTGCACAGCTGATGTGGGATGGATTACAGGGCATAGCTATATTGTTTACGGACCGCTTTTATCGGGAGCTACAACGGTAATGTTTGAAGGAGTGCCTACTTATCCAGATGCAGGTCGATTCTGGCAAGTGTGTGATAAGCATGGTGTGAATCAGTTTTATACTGCACCGACTGCCATTCGTGCATTGATGGCCTTTGGTGAAGATCACGTGCTATCCTATAGTCTTGATTCTCTTAAGGTTCTGGGGACAGTTGGCGAGCCAATTAATGAAGAGGCTTGGAAATGGTATCACATTCACGTAGGTAAAGAGCGGTGTCCGATCGTAGATACGTGGTGGCAAACCGAAACAGGTGGAATAATGATTTCTGGGTTAGGCGATTTAAGTCCGATGAGGCCTGCTCATGCTGGATTTCCTCTTCCAGGCATTCAGCCTGTGCTTCTAGATCAAGAGGGCAAAGAGATAAAGGTTAACAAGGTTGAAGGCTATTTATGCATTAAACACCCTTGGCCATCAATTCTTCGCACAACGTATGGAGATCATGATCGATGCAGAGTAACGTATTTCTCGCATTACAAGGGATATTATTTTACTGGAGACGGTGCCAAGAGAGATGAAAATGGAATGTATCGCATTATTGGTCGAGTAGACGATGTGATCAATGTGAGTGGACATCGGTTTGGAACGGCTGAAATTGAGAATGCGATAAATGCGAATGGCATTGTCATTGAATCTGCAGTAGTTGGCTATCCTCATGAAATTAAAGGACAAGGTATATATGCCTACGTGGTGTGCGAATCACTTCCAGATGATAGAGAAACAGCCAGAGCTGAGATCGTTGAGACTGTTGTAGAACAGATTGGCAAGATTGCAAAACCTGAAAAAATTCAATTTGTGACAGGTCTTCCCAAGACAAGATCTGGTAAAATAATGCGCAGGATTCTCAGGAAGGTGGCAGAAGGTGAATCGGATAAATTGGGTGACACCAGCACATTGTTGGATCCAGATGTGGTTGATGAAATAATTAAAGGTGCTCTATGAGGTTTCACACAAGAAAGTGGGTTAAACCCGAAGACCTAAATGCTAATGAGTCCTTGTTTGGTGGACGATTATTGCAGTGGATAGATGAGGAAGCAGCGCTTTATACCATCATTCAATTGGATAACAAGCGGGTGGTAACCAAATACATCTCGGACATCAACTTTGTGAGTGCCGCCAATCAAGGGGATATTATTGAAATAGGAATTGATGTTGCTGAATGGGGAAGAACTTCCATTACACTCAATTGTGAAGTCCGAAATATTATGACACGACAAACCATTATAAGAATAGACAAGATCATAATGGTGGGGCTTGGTGAAGATGGCAAGCCTGTGGCGCACGGTAAAACTAGAATTGAGTTTGTTAAGGATAGGCTGAATTCATCGAATAATGCTTGATATTAGCAGCATAAATTTGTTTTGATGAAATTGTTTCAATTAGTGGCTTTTATTCTTCTTGGATTTGTTTCTAGTTGCAGCATATGCGATAATATAAATTGCGAAAACGGAGGGCAATGTTCGCTTGGCGTATGCGATTGTCCTGAGGGATTTGGAGGAGAGTTTTGCGAAAAGGAATTAATCTGTCGAACTGGAGCGTTGGAGTGTCAAAATGGCTCAGCATGTAAGGGTACGTGGTGTGATTGTCAAGATTTCTACATTGGTGATTCATGCGAAATGGTATTCGGACAACAGTATTTTGGAGAATACTATGGCCTCGCAACATGCTTTAGTCCTTATTCCTATGTCTCATGCCCTGATTCATTGGAAGCAAATGAGGCTAGAGTTTCACATTGTGTGAATGACTATCAAGAATATTTTGGGTTTACGCTTCGATTTGAAAATGATTCAACAGGGGTTTTTGAAATACCCCAACAACGCTACTATCAATCTTACTTTTCTAATAGAGACTCCATTACAATAACTGGCAGTGGATACTTTTCTGATTCATTTATGAATTACACATTGAATTTGGACTATGACAATCTTAATGCATACGATAATGAATGTCAGTACGATATTCAGTTAAAAAACAGAATAGACATAAGTAAGTTATAATTTCGATTACTTCAAATGATTGATATTATTTGATCTTTGAAAACTCACAGCAACGCTCAACCATATGGAATTTAGATTGTTCTACTAACGTGCTTCATTATAAAATTCATCATCATTCACCAGATTCGCACTGGGTAACGTTCGTTCATGGCGCTGGCGGCAACAGTTCTATTTGGTATAAACAGGTGCGTGCCTTTAAAGAGAACTTTAACGTTCTGTTGATTGACCTTCGAGGACATGGTAAGAGTAAGAGACCGATTTACGAGAAACTCAAGAAATATTCTTTTAAGGTTATTGGTGATGAAGTGATTGAAGTGCTTGATCATTTGAAGATAAAGTCTAGTCATTTCGTTGGAATTTCTCTTGGTACAATTATCATCCGTGAGATTACTGAACGTTTTCCCGAAAGAACTCTCAGTATGGTTCTTGGTGGCGCTATAATGAAATTGAATGTCAAAGGCCAATTGCTCATGAGGGTGGGAGATGCATTGAAGAGTGTCCTTCCTTATTTGATCTTGTATAAGATTTTCGCCTTCGTTATTTTACCTAAAAAATCACATCGAGAATCTAGAAACTTGTTTATCAATGAAGCCAAGAAGCTTTATCAAAAGGAGTTTAAACGATGGTTTTCTTTGGTTGCCGAAGTAAATCCTTTGCTTACTTTTTTTAGAACTAAAGATTCTGGAGTGCCCACTCTTTATATCATGGGAGAGGAAGACCATATGTTTTTACCATCAATCAGGCAGTTGATTTTAAATCATTCTTCTGCCGAACTTTATGTTATTTCTAACTGTGGACACGTTGTAAATGTGGAACAGCCAGACATATTTAACAATGAAGCTATTCAATTTATGAAGCGAAGAGTGAGTTCGAGATACTAGATATTCAATATTCGAATTAAAGTTTCTGATTTTTTTGAATTAAAATCAAATAAAGATTGATTTTATTGAGTGTTTTTCAAATTTAGAAACCTTCCTTTGAAATGTTTAACTTTTTAAAATAATGTTATTATAACATTGACCCAGATTTTACGAGCATGATTAATTCAATAATAACAGGAACTGGAAGCTATATTCCAGAAATAGTTCAGCCCAATAAAGCCTTTCATCAAAACAGGTTTTATACTGATGATCAAGAATTGATTGAAACACCTGGGGATGTAGTCGCTGAGAAATTTGAAAATATTACGGGAATCAGAGAGAGAAGATATGTCTCTGAGGATTTAGATTCTTCGAGTATCGGTCTTATTGCCGCTCAGAGGGCTATCGAAGACTCAGGAATCGACCCAGAGACCATTGATCAAATAATTTTCGCTCACAACTTTGGAGATGTTGTAAAGCATACAATTCAAACAGATGTGTTGCCGGCTTTAGCCACAAGGGTTAAACATGGATTGGGAATAAAAAATCCAATGTGTGTTGCTTATGATATTCTTTTTGGCTGCCCTGGATGGATTCAAGGTGTTATTCAGGCGAATGCTTTTTTTAAAGCCGGAGAGGCTAAAACTGCTTTGATTGTTGGAAGTGAAACATTGTCAAGGGTAATAGATATTCACGATCGAGATAGCATGATCTTTTCAGATGGCGCGGGTGCTTGCATTCTTCAAGCCAAAGAATCAGATAAAAATGAGG
>Ga0209199_1002746_pt1 | contig 18299 bp, 20 predicted proteins | sample COGITO_mtgs_1105_7_FD_184805 | JGI IMG/M metagenome (GOLD analysis project Ga0209199, IMG submission 184805) | Pelagic marine microbial communities from North Sea - COGITO_mtgs_110523 (SPAdes) (version 2) | ecosystem: Environmental > Aquatic > Marine > Epipelagic ...
TGTTCGTAGACCACCACAACACTCCACCGATGCCAGCACCGGTTCAACCGCCCGCGCCTGAACGCCCGCAAACAGTATTCAAGCTGCTGCGGTATCGTTTCGATGATGACGGCATGGTCGACCCTGATCGCAGTGTGGTCATTGGGGAGTATCCTAACCGGCCAACAGCTGCGCGGATTCGGGAAGTGATCAGCCAGTACAAGGCTGGTTTCACCAGGACACCAACGGACCGTATGCGGTTCGGAATTGAGGAGACAATCAATGAGTGAGAAAATTTTGAGAAAATGGGTGGAGGCCTTGGAGTCCGGTGACTTCAAACAGGGTCGCGGCAGGTTGCGGCGGAGCGTCTTTGGCAACCCGCAGTATTGTTGCCTCGGTGTCGCTGACAAAATCTTTGATCTCCATGTACCCGAGAACAGGGGGGTCTACGATGATCGCTTCCAGTCTTTCCTGGGGATCTCAAGCGGCCACGAGGGTAAGTACGTAAACATGAACGATGGGTCCGGGCCGCGTGGTCAACCAGCGTCCTTCACGGAAATCGCTGCTCAGATTCGGAAGGACTACAACCTGTGAACAACTGCCTGAAGGAGGGCGCACTGCTGAAGTTTCTGGAATTGGTGGAGTTGCCTTTCCAAAAGCTACACAACGCCTACATCGTCTACGGTACCGACACTTGGTACTGGGTCTTCGAGGAATCGAAGGCCGCTTACTGCATCCTAACATAGGAGAAGCCAATGGCTTTCCAAATCAAGGCACACGGTGGGTGGTGCTGCGGCATGATCCATGTGCACAACATACCAGTATACCACCCGACTCAAGAGGCTGCGCTACTGGCTCTATGCCAATCTTACGTCCAAAATTTCACGACGTCACCCCGACAGCGCGCAGTCGCCCTCGAGATGATCTTCACGGATACTCAACTGCAAGGTGGTTGGTTGGAGGCCCTCGATCGTATCGGCTTCCGTCGCACGGTCCGCTGGCGCAACCCAAACAGCCGCAACTATTGTAATCAATTCATCCTCGCCTTTGACGAACCGCCAGAGGGGGGATACTAGCAGGAGAACGAAATGGGTCTATTTGACCAACAAGTTTCACGAAAACCAAACCTCTATCCAGAAACCCAGAAGTTCATTGACGCTATTTGGTCTTCACACTGGACTCCAAACGAGTTCAGCTTTCGGTCAGACTACAACGAGTTTCACAGCTCACTGTCGCCGGAGCAGAAGATGGTGATTATCCGGGCGCTCTCAGCCATCGGACAAATCGAAGTTGCAGTCAAGACCTTCTGGGGAAAGTTGGGCCAGAATCTACCGCACCCAGCAATGGTTGATCTTGGGTTTGTCATGGCAAACAATGAAGTCATCCACAACCAAGCCTACGAGAAGCTAATCATGTCTCTAGGGTTGGAAGCAGTCTTTGAGAAAAACCTGGAAGAGAAGGTGGTGGCTGGACGAGTGCAGTACCTCCAGAAGTACAATGACAAGGTGTATGACGATGATCGCAAACAATATATCTACGCGATTTGTCTATTCACCTTGTTTGTTGAGAACGTTTCTCTGTTCAGTCAGTTCTACACTGTCATGCACTTCAATCGTTTCGATGGCGTTCTGAAGGACACCGCACAACAAATCCAGTACACCCGCTCTGAAGAAACTCTACACGCTCAGATCGGAATGTTCCTGATCAACAAACTACGGGAAGAGTACCCGGAGCTCTTTGACCAGGAGCTTGAGAATCGTGTTCGGGAAGAGTGTCTGGTTGCCTTCCAGTCCGAATGCGAGGTCATCGACTGGATCCTACAGGGGTACACAGACCAACATCTGTCCGCCGACATCCTCAAGGTCTACATTGCAGATCGACTGAACGAGTCTATGCAAATGATTGGCTTCCAGGGAATCGGGACAGACCCGGAGAAAGCACACCTAATAACTGAGACTCTGTGGATGGAAGAAGAAACTTACGGTAACAACATGACCGACTTCTTCCACAAGAAACCTACGGAGTACTCCAAGAAAGATAAGCCGATAACGGCAGAGGACATATTTTAATGACATTCGAATGGGCAAACAAAGACAGCAGAGACTTCTTGTCAAAGGGGTACCTGCAAGATGGGGAGGACATTGAGGCGCGAGTGTCCTTCATGGCTGACAAGTTCTATGACGAGCTTCTCAGAATGGGGATGAGCGCCGACAAGGCCGACAAGATGTCAAGCGCTTTCTACAACTATGCTGGCCGTGGCTTCTACAGCTTCGCCAGTCCCGTGCTGGCTAACTACGGTCGTGATCAGGGGCTACCAGTCAGCTGCAACAATGTTGTGATTGACGATGATATGGGAGAAATCCTACAGAAGGTAGCTGAGATCGGGATGCAAACAAAACACGGGGCAGGAACCTCGGCTTATCTTGGCCGGCTCCGACACCGTGGCTCGCCCATTCGAGGCACTAACTCTACCGCTGACGGCCCTGTTCACTTCAGTTCTCTGATTGAATCCAGCGTTGAAACTGTCCGTCAGGGCGGTGTTCGACGAGGGGCCTGCGCGGTTTACTACGAGATCGACTCTCCTGACATCTACGAGGTGCTTCGCATCCAGGAAGACGGTTTCTATATCAAACACCTAAGCTTCGGCCTGTGCGTGGGAGACGACTGGTTGAAGTCAATGCTTGAGGGAGATCCCGAAAAGCGGAAGATCTGGGCAGCGGTGATCAGCAAACGTCGGGAGACGGGCTACCCTTACCTGTTCTTCAAGGATAATGTCAATAAGGTCGCCCCTCAACACTACAAGGATGCTGGGCTGACAATCCTAAGCAGCAACCTTTGCACCGAGATCATGCAACCTAGCGACACCGACATCAGCTTTGTTTGTGTTCTGGGTTCGATGAACCTTGCGTTGTACGGTGAGTGGGTATCAACTGACGCCGTTGAGGTCTACACCTACTTTCTTGACTGTGTTGTTCAGGAGTACATTCGTAAAACAGCTGGTATCAAGTTCATGGAGTCAGTCAACAAGGCTGCTCGTGAGCACCGCGCGATCGGTGTTGGTACCTTGGGGCTACATACGCTGTACCAGAGTCGTGGGTTACCTTTCGAGTCTGTGGAAGCCCGAGAGCTCAATATCGAGACCCACCGGATCATCGATGAACGAACCAAGGCTGCCTCTCGTGAGATGGCCAAGATCTTCGGGGAGCCCGAGCTCCTGAAGGGCACAGGGCTGCATAACGCCACACTCATGGCGGTCGCACCCACAACCAGCTCCAGCTTTGTGTTGGGTCAGGTATCACCCAGCATCGAACCTCTCAACTCCAATTACTTCACCAAGGACCTAGCGAAGGGTAAGTACACCTTCCGCAATCCTGAGCTGACGAAGTTGTTGGAAGAGAAGTACGCAGCAGGGAAAGCTGAACCAGAACGAACTATCTGGTTGAACAGCGTTTGGCGGAGCATCCTCATCAAGGATGGGTCCGTGCAACACCTTGACTTCCTCTCAGAGGATGAAAAGGCAGTGTTCAAGACCTTTGGTGAGATCAGCCAGTTGGAGCTTGTTATCCAAGCAGCCGACCGCCAAGAGTTCATCGATCAGGGACAATCTCTGAACCTCATGATCCACCCCAGCACTCCTGCCAAGGACATCCACGAGTTGTTGATCACAGCTTGGTCCCTTGGTCTGAAATCACTGTACTACCAACGATCAACTAGCCCTGCGCAACAACTTGCGAGGGACTTGGTCAGCTGTACTGCGTGTGAGGCTTAATCATGGGTGTGGTGCTAGTAACAAGGAAGACCCCGTACTGCCAGCAGTGTGACATCGGTAAACGATACTTGCAGCGGGCAGAGATACCGTTTGAAACGGTGGATATTTCAACTTACGCCGGTGACCTTGGAGGCGTCAAGTCTCTACCTATCTTGGTCATCGACGGGAACCCAATTGGTTCCTTGGAAGAGATTCGCAACTATGCGAGAAATAACTTATAAAGACTACGTAGCATTAAAACGTGGCGATATCGTAGAGTTTGGTGGCGGTGAGCAATTCACCGTCATCCACTCTGTGCAACTGGAAGACCGCCGCCTGATACTCTTTAATCGGGCTGAGCTTATAGTGTCTTCGCGACAAACTGTGTACCAACCATTCAAGATAGTTGGTTACCACAAACTTCAATCCATTAGAAAGCTCTAGCAAGTTGCTGGGGCCTTCTTACCAACTTAGGAAGTCGTAATGACACCCCATTTGCAAACTTATCTAAAAGCTTCATCCCTGGATACCTGCCGGAACGGGCAAAGTAACGTTCGATACTACGCTCTCAACAGCACCAACGGGCGCGCGGACTACATGGCCGGAGCCTGCCACGCAGCGTTGTTCCGGTTTCTTCTCGACCACCACGGCCTGGGTTGGACTCACTGTGTGGTTCTTGTGGACTCAGCGGTGGCCAACGCCCCCGGTGTTGAGACTTTCATTCAGTGGTTGGTCACCAAGTCGATGTGGGCTGACGCGTTCGAAGAGAAGGACTTCGACACCATCAAGGAGTTCGGTTTCCTGATTGACCTCACACAGAAACAGTCGGTAGTCGGTGGGGCGTTGCAGCTCTCACGAACCACCACTAACGAGTTTCGGGAGAGCCTTCAGTCTCTCGGTGCGGTCCTTGAGTGCGGGTTCGAGATACCAACAATGGTGTTGGCATCCTTGTTCCTCTCAAGTGGCAACTTGCAAATCAGCAAGGAAAAACGGGTCGAAGCCACTGCCGGCTCTATGATTACCAAGCAGGGGCCGTCGGGGACCAACCACCTACCCTTCCCCAGCTTGACTTGGGAAGGACTGGTGTACCTGGCTCACAACCAGGATCTCAAGTTCTCTGAGAAGGAACACAAGTTTACCAGTGTACCCAGCATGAACGGCTTGTCGGCAAAACTCGAGAAGTTGTGTCAAGGAACCATCAAAGGAGCGAAGTCGGGTGGCGTCGATTTCTCAGCAATCTTCCAGGGGGAGGCAACAGTACTTGGTCAACAACCCTTGATGGAGGCCCCCATTGAGTACACCAGCCCCTGGGGAGAGGGAACCCTCAAGGCGTTGCGGGCATTCTGCAACGAAGACCCCGGATCTCGCGGAAAACTAGGCGTCAACCTCTTGGCGCTTGAACTACTTATCGAACAATCAACAACAAAAGGTGCTTAATTTATGTGTGGACTCGTAGGAATTCTGGACAAGAACACAGACATCGGCCAACTCAACATGTTCCGCTGGATGCTGCACCTTGACGTGCTGCGCGGCGAGGACTCAACCGGTGTGGCCATCAGGTCCGCTAAATACAACGGTAAGGAAGGTAAGGTTGACCTTCTGAAGGCGGTTGGTCACCCGGCTGCGCTACACCGCAAATACCCAGAAGTGTTCGATGCGGAGGGGCGTATCCGTAAGGATGCCTTTCCAAACAACATCTCCTGGGCCATGGGCCATAACCGGGCGAAGACTGTGGGGGCTACGAGTGAAACCAACGCTCACCCGTTTCATGTTGACCACATTGTTGGTTGTCACAACGGTACACTGACGGGTGGGTTGGCGCAACTCAAGGCCGCTAAAGAGGGAGAGACAGACTCCGAACAGATCTTCCGTTCTATTGCGGCTGGTTGGACGATTGATCAGGTGGTGGAAACCGCCAAGGGTGCCATGGCCCTGACCTGGTGGAACGCAAAGGAGCGGAGCTTCAACATCTTTCGGAACAAGGATCGTCCGCTCTACATCGCCCACAACGTCGGCAAAACAGCCTACGCCTACGCCAGTGAGGATTGGATGATCAAGGTTGCTGCCAACAAGTCACGGCAGAGTGGTATCTTCAAGACGGTGGAGGGGGTCCCTGCAAACACCTACATGAAGTTCTTGTTTGATCCGACGCTGAAGCTGGTGGAGACACGAGAGGTTACTCAAAAGGTTTTTACGGCACCCGCGAGGACGACCCCAGTTGTGGTTGGCTCTCAGGGTGGGTATAACTCGGGGTGGAAGGGCCAAAACAACCACGGCAAAGGAGCAGTAAACACCTTCGACACTGGCTGGTTTGAGCCCACCTTCAAGACCCAGGAGGAGTTCAAGAAAGCGGCTCAGTATGGCTGCTCTCTGTGTCAAGAGACCCTGGAGTACCAGGAACACCAAGCCGGTGACATCCGGTGGTTGGACCGCGAGACACCTCTTTGTGCTCGCTGTTCTTCTGAATTCAATGATAACAAAGGAGCCGCATGAATGGCTAACGTAAACGGAACTGAATTTGTGCTGGGTTGCGACCCTGAAGTCTTCGTCTTTGACCTCCAGGCAGAGCGCTACGTTTCGGGTCACGGAATGATTCCTGGGACTAAGGAGGTGCCACACCTGGTGAAGCATGGTATGGTGCAGGTAGACGGTATGGCTCTTGAGTTCGGCATCGACCCGGCAGCCACCTCCGAGGAGTTCCTCCACAACATCCGGGAAGTCCGGGCGCAACTACAAGAGATGGTTGGTCCCCGCTTCCGGTTAGATGCGAAGGCTCTTGTGGACTTTGGGCCGGAAGTTATGGCCGCGCAGCCACCAGAGGCACTTGAGCTTGGGTGTGAGCCTGACTTTAACGCCTACACCGGTGCGCAAAACCCAGCACCCCAAGTCCCTGGCTCAATCCGCAATTGCCGGTCGGGGGGTGGTCATGTCCACATTGGTTGGGGGAGCGACCTACCACAGTACGCTCCACAACACATGGAGGCTTGTCAGGTCCTGGCGGCGCAAATGGACTATTACCTCGGGCAGAGCTCTCTGGGCTGGGAGCTCCCAGGGGTGGTCATTGACGGAGAGAAGTTCAACCGTCGCTCCTTGTATGGGAAGGCTGGAGCTTTCCGTCCAAAGCCGTATGGTATGGAGTACCGGACACTCAGCAATGAGTGGCTGAACAGCGACGAACTCATCACTACGGTTTTTGATCGGACAGTCTTGGGGATCGAAAGCTTGGCCAACGGCCAGACCAAGTTCGACAAGAAGACGGAGCTGTTTGGTGGTAACGTGAGCTTGACGCCGCGTTTCCTCATTGAGTCTGTTATCTTTGAGTACATCAACGATGCAAAAATCCGAGGAGAAATCATCAATGTTCAATAACGACTTTTCCTACGCCACCACGCGGATTCAAGGGACCTACATGTACAACACAGTACTTGGGCATCTTGTTTACATCAACGATATGAGTCCTGACGGAGGCTCAAACAAGTTGGATCGCGCGCTGATATCGTTTCAATGGAACGACCTTCAGGGCTTCCACACCGGTAGGGGGGCCATACAGGACTTTCGATTCCAGCTCGGGAGGTTTGGATACGTCAATCCAGTTCAGGGGCCAACTAAGTTCTTGTCCCGAGTACCGCTACGTCGGGAGTACCGCCAGGGGCTGAGGAGCTCTCAGTTGGTGTTCTCCCGCGCTAACTCTACGGCCTCGATTACTTCGGAGTGGCTGTCCGATAACATAATCAATGTCAGCAACACCCTCAACCGGGTTTTCCCAAACAACATTGAGGAGTTGTTTAACGACGTCGAAGAAAAGGGAGTGGCAAAGGCTTTTAGCCGAACCTTTGCCCTGACCACGACCTTCAAAATCGCTTACCGAGGTGTAATAGTCGGTAAGGTTGACAAGAGCGATAAATTCCAATTAACACCGAGGTTCGGCTTCCTGGCTGAAGAACTCGAGAAAGAAGTAGGGGTGGAAAAAATTGCTCGATAAAACAGTGAGAGAAACATTCGGTCTCAAGACAACGAGCGGAGACTTTGGCGTGGAGATTGAGATGGAGGGGTCACCAGGTGTGCAGGAGGTCTCGCCATGGGCTCCAACACGCGACGGGTCACTCCGCGGTGAGGGGGCTCTGGAGTATGTTCTCCAGGGTCCGAGGTCGCTCAAGGTGGCTGAGAAGGCAGTATCAGACCTCTACGGTGTCATCGCGGCGTCAGGGGGTAAGATCAAGCGGTCGATGCGCGCCGGTGTCCACGTTCACGTCAACTGTCAAGAGCTGACCATGCGTCAGTTGGGTACAGTGATTGCGGCCTACTACGCCTTTGAAGAGGTTCTCACCGAGCGTTTCGGTGAGGACAGGATTGGCAACTTGTTCTGTTTGCGAATGGTGGATGCCGAGTACGTGAACACGGCGTTGTACCGGGCCTTCGTGGACGGGAACATCAGTACACTAGCATCAGATAGTGTGCGCTATGCAGCGATGAACTTGAATGCCCTGGGCCGCTACGGTTCCCTGGAGTTCAGAGCAATGGAGACTCCAGCAGCTTCGCCAAGGGACATCCACGCCTGGCTTCGTACCCTCAGCAAGCTGAGAGACAGCCACAGGCAGTTTGCCAACGCTCAAGACCTCTTTGGTGCCTTCAGCGCCGGAGGGGCAGAAAACGCTATCTCCATTATCTTTGGGGATGGTCCGGAGGCTGCGGCTATCCGAAAGATCCCGGACTACGAAGACAAGATTCAAGATGGGATCCGCGACTCTCAATACTGGGTTTACTCAACAGACTGGAAATAACATGCCTGCAACAACTTTCATCTACCCGTATCGCGCCGGTTCACGCAGCGCGAGAGCTCTGTCTGAACGCCTGGGTGGTCGGCTGATCCGTCTTCAGGGCTCGCGGTTCCGACCGGGTAACCAAAAGACGATCATCAACTGGGGGAGCACAGACGTTCCCCCCGACTACGTGAACAACTCGCGTCGGTTTCTCAACCACCCGGAGGCCGTTCGGTCGGCTTCCAACAAACGACTGTTCTTTGAGCGGAACGCTGGGTCTGTAACTCCGGCGCAAACTCCCGACTGGACTTGCAGCAAAGACGAGGCGGCGAGCTGGCTGGAGGAGCGCCCCAATCAGATGTTGTTTGCCAGAACGGTCCTCGCTGGCCACAGCGGTGAAGGGATCACTCGGATCAGCAACCAAGAGGACCTTGCAGGGATACGAGAGGGGACGCTGATTGTCAAGTATGTCAAGAAGCTCTCTGAGTTTCGTATTCACGTTGGCCGTCGTGGGGAGGAGGCTATTGTTATCGACGCTCAGAAGAAACTGCGTAGCTCAACAGTAGGTGACGCGGATGTTGACTACCAGATCCGGAGTCATGCCAACGGGTTCATCTTTGCGCGTTCTGATATTGATATCCCGCCAGGTGTTCTTGCCCAGGCTCGCCAGGCGTTGCTGAACTGCCAGAACCTCGATTTCGGTGCAGTCGACGTGATCTGGAACGCTCGTCACTCTCAGGCCTACGTGCTTGAGGTGAACACTGCTCCAGGTTTGGAGGGGCAAACCGTCGAGAACTATGGTGCCTTCTTTGAGACACTAATCAACTAACCGAAGAGGGGTCGTGGAGCATTTGCTCTGCGGCCTCTTTTTTTTTTTTTTTTTTTTTTTTTTTTTTTCTGTGACTTAGCCAGGTAACGATAAAGAGGGGCAGCCAACCCCAGAGCTGTAGAGACCCCCTGTCCCTTCTCCTCTCTCCCCCTTGGTAAGAAAGGCCCCTAAGGGCCAGTCTATCTTTTCTTTCTCCAGATCTCTTCCGGGGAGGGTAGCTTCCACAGGAGGTAAGACCAAGCAACAAACAACAGGAGGAAGAGACCCACTAACCAAGGTGGGATCTCATTCACTACAATTGTCTCCACTGTCTCAGTGCTGACCTTGTTGTTGTCAGCTGTCTGCCGTATAGTGCGGGCGGTGGGCCTGGTTATCTTCTGTTCGCTACTCTTGGAAACTCCAACAGTCTGGGTGTTCTTCTGCCCTGCCTGTACGTTAGCTGCTACCTTTGGCCCGCTCCCTGCTAGGAGGCTTGTCACTGGGTTGCTACAGGCAGCGGTGAGGAGCAGTAGGATGATGAGGAAGAGGCTAGGCAGCCTCATAGGGTGCCAACCGGAAGGGCGTAGGCTTTTCTAAACACTGCTCAATCCTCCACCTACGATGAAGGCCATGACGGCAACCACCAGACCGGTGATGATCAACCAAGTCAACTTGGTGAGCACACCCTCAATACTGCTCAATCGAGCCTCTACGTTTGTCCTGTGAACTTCGGATACAGCCCCCTTTGTTTCAATCATAATGACCTTTGTCTTTGTTTGTATAACTTCAGTTTCAATTCGGTCCAACCGCTTTGTGAAGGAGTCCCTCCAGGTGTCGTCAGTCATCGGTGTCGTCTCCTTCTTTTCGGTTTAAACATCTTAAAGTCCCCTCATACAGAATGTGTATTCTTCGCTCCTACGGTTAACAAGACCCCTGACTACACGGCCACCTGCCTTGTTGTACCAGGTGAGAGCCTTGCAGCCTCCTCGGATGTCACCATTGTTGATGCGCCGAGTAGCTGTAGAGTTCCCTGCCGCAGAGATGCCTACATTATAGGCCAGAGATGTGTAGGCGGCGTCCCTTTCAGGAGTCAACCTGTGTTTCAGTGTGTCTTTTGTGAAGAAGTCGTGGAGACCTGCGCGGTACTCAACAATCTCTTCCTGTAGAAGCTCTTCGCACTGCTTGTCAGACTTGAATTGTCCCGGGCCAGCTGTTCTTGTGTGGCCGTAACAAATGGTCCAGACCCCTACAATGTCCTTGTAGGAGTTATTTCGTTTGCCCTCCCACTTCGCAATCAAGGGGGTGGACACTTCAAGGAACTCCTGCTCGCTGACAGAAGCTCCCGTGGTGACGGTAGGCACCGCTCCGAAGAGCGATACCATAAGAATCAGAGCCTTAAGCATCACCGATACCCTGATCTTTCAGACGACCAAGCATACCGTAGACAATCAAACCTAGGCCGACGTAGGTTGTCACGTAGGGATCTGCAACGATGTAGCCGTATTTCCAATAGAGAAATTCTGGGGCCAGGATTGTTGCGATACCCAGATACTGAGACCACATAGCGTGTGATTTGAGAGCAATGCTCTTCCAGTTGTGTACTAGTTTCATTATAGTTCCTTTCGGGATGCGCAGCTAGGGGCCGTGATCTTAGGCACCCTAGTCCGATGTTTCGTTTCTAAGCTGTGCTGAGAGCAGTTCGGAAGTTTCCCATGATAGTGTCAATCTCAGAAACCGTAGCGGCGGCGTCTAACAAGGCTCGATACTCTAGGCGTACTTCTTCAAAGGCCGCACTCTTATTGATCCAAAAATCTGCCAGACCAAGTATAACACCTGCCACGGCAGCCTTATCAGGGCCGGTGATCCCAACTTCTCTGACAATGTGGGGTATCTCAACGTCAGCAACGGAGTTGTTTGCCATGTACAACTGAGCCTCCGTTTGCTTTTGCTTGTACACACCATCCTGACCTGGTATCACAGTGATGTACTTCGCACGCTCCTGCCCTATTTCAAGGTTAACGAGATACTTGGCGTGTGTGCGGGTGTGTGCGACAATCGCCGTGGCCTCAGTCGTGCTACGAACCAAAGGCTCCGCAACCCCGTTATTGATCTGGTACACTTCAGGGTCGTAGATGCCAAGAACGACCGCTTGTCCTGCGTCGGGTTCCACGTTTGGGTCTTTTGAGTACCCCGTACCAAGTATGCGTTTAGTGTTCGGGTTGTATAGCGTGTAAGCCTGCAAACTCATTTCTTACGCCCTCCTAAGTTGATTGTTCCAATGCACGTATGGTTATCACTCACGTCGTCGGTACCCCATTCCAGATAGTAGGTAACGACGCCGGTACCGGGGGTGGTGTCTATCCATGACCCTGCCGCTTGGTCGAGAGCGAGGAACATGAATAAGTCCCGACTCTTAATCACTGTAGCTCCACGGCGTATGCGGTACTTCCACTTACCTGTGGAACCGGACAGGTACCCTTGCTCCATGAACCAGTCGAGCTTGACTTCTTGTACGTCAGTTACGTCCATGGCCTTTTGTGCTACTGTAGCCCAACCGCCAGACATGCTGGTGTAGTTTTGGCTCGTACCAGTGTTGGTGCCGAAGGGTTCAGAAACTGCGTCGTTTTCTACCTTGATAGTTGAAACCGCGCCAGTATCAAGGGAAGCCGTCTTGATCCCGTTAGTCCTGATAATGAGATTCCCAGCACCGTCTGTGTCAAAGGTGACAGTGTCATCAATGCTCAGCTGACCGACTCCGAGCTTACCACGGATGGCGGCTGCTCCAAACTCTGCGTAACCATTAGTGCGACCAACAAACCAACCGTCCGAGCCCTTGGCTCCGCTTACCGTCCCGTCGCCGTCATAGTTATCGGACTGGATATCATTGGCAAAGATGATCGCCCCTGTAGCTGCACTAAATGTAATAGTCTGTGCACCCGTTACACCATCTACGAGGACAGTGTAACGAGAAGACCACATCTTTAGGGCGGTGTTTGTGCCGTTCACCTCTGGTGGATCGTAGACCCAGCCAGCTGAGAGTGTTCCGAATGTGCCCGTAGCCGTATTGTAGGCCGAGAAAATAGAAGGGCTGCTGGGAACGGGCGTAGTTTCTGTTAAGTTCTGATGGTACACCCTACCTGTGTAGAGTGAGTCACCCGTGTTTCCGTTTGATCCTTCAATTATGATGCTGACAGGTATCACTGTCTTTATCCCGCTCCCCGAATGGGAAACAGTCAGCGCTCCGTTTTGGCCGTTTGAAGTCATGGTTGCGGACAAGCTACCTGGGTCCGTGGAAACACCCGCAGCGGGTAAGCTGACCGTTGATGACCAAGTGTCCACACTACGTGTAACTCTGAATCTATCAGCGGCAACGGGAGCTCCATCACGCAAGAACTCAACATCAAAGTCTAGGAAACTGGAGCTGTAGACCCCAGCCGCATCCTTGGTGATCGAAGAAGCGTCAACAGCTGATACTGATACGTAAATCGCTGATAACCCCGTCTTTGATTTCGTGAATGACTGTCTGATAGTTGCAGTAAAGTCGTCTCCCGCCGTGGTCTTCCCGGCAATCTCGTAGTCAATGTAGGCGGTGTCAGACCCGATAGCCATGCTAGAGGGGGCAGTGAAGCTAGCAGTTGTCCCACCCGAGATTGATATTGTACCCCTAGAGATATTGCTCTCCGTGTACCCTGTGATTTCCCACTCACCACCGTCAGGCGTGATGTCCCAGGCCAGCTTAGTCGCACCTTCATAAACATCAATTGTAGTTTCACCACCAACATAGCTGGACACGTTGCCAGCAGCATCTGACGAGAAGGTGTGGCTCTGGTTGGACATCACAAATGTCAGACCGTTCCCACCACGTTGGGCTCTGTACACAGTGATACTGTCTGACACACCGTCCGCTGTAACTGTGACAGTTACTTGGTTGTTAGTCCCGAAATCGGCAACAGTCATGCTGTTGCTCGTACCACCAAATACCGTAGAGGGGTTGAACACGTCACCCACTTCGCTCCACACATAGCTGGGCGACACGAGGTTTTGACCTGCTGCAGTGAAGGTGATAGTTTGAGATGTGGGATCCGCAACCCCCTCACCGTCAAAGGTGAACACCTGAGACGAAGCGGTCAGCTTAATGGCCTTAGCATCGGCACCATCGTCGTAGTCAGTGCCCTTCACAGGAGTGTAACCGGGCTCACCATCGTCGTAGTCAGTGCCCTTCACAGGAGTGTAACCGGGCTCACCATCGAGAATAATCTTGACAAGTGCGTCAAGTGTTGCGGTCTTACCACCAAAGCTGTAGGTGATTGTGGTTCGGGCCTGTCTGCCGTTCACCACTGCGCTGTTATCGGTGACTCGAGAAGTATTCAAGTCACCTGCGCCTGCAGGGTCAGGGACAACAGTTGACCAAGAGTCGCCTAATCTAGTGAACTGGAAACGCTCCTGTGCAACCCTGACTCCACCCTCGTAGAATATAGCATCGAAAAGCACTGCTGTGCTGGAAGGACTGTACACTCCTGCGGCATTCTTGGAGATAGTATCGCTGTCTACCCACTGAATTGTGCCGGTTACAGCATCTTCCCCCTTGATCAGGGCCCAAGTATAGAGAGCGGGGTTACTAGAGTCCGCTACGTTGTCATCAGTGTAGGTACCAATGTAGTCCTTACCAGTCGGTGATTGGCTAAAGCCGGCACCTGCAGCGCTATCCGCGTAGGCGATGTGGAGGTAAGCTGGAACACCGTCAACGACTGTGTACTCAGTCCCTAACTCCGGTACAAACTTTTGTGCAGCTCCTGGAGTCCAGATTTCAGTTTCTGGATCGTAGGTTGCGATGCGAATGTACTTATCGGTGCCGGGGGTTAGTGTGTCACTCCAAGTGTCTGTGCCAAGCTCGCTGTACTGAGCCTTGACGGAACTACCATCAACACCCGGTAGCTGCAGAATTAGAGGCGCGCTGGCCGTGGCTGAGCCCGAGGCGTCTGTGTAGGTGAACACAGCGGTAGCGCTGGCCCCCGAGACAACAAGGGAAGGAACAATGGAAAGGTTGTCAACCACTGCCTGGAAGTTGGATCGGATTTCAGCAATTGTCAGCGTGCTGGCGACCCAGAAGTCAAAGCCAGCTTGGTCTGGTTGGCGAGAGAGAACTTCAACGTAGGCGTTGTAGACGTCGAGCTGACGCTGTGTGAACCCCCCGTCGAGCGCAACAATGGGGAGGACTACCTCAGAAATTGTGGCTGCCCAGGTATCGCCGCTTCTCGTCACTCGGTACCGCTGTTTGGCGAGACCTCTCTCACTAGAGTTGAACCTGACGTCCAGGTCAAGAAAATCAGCCGAGTAAGTCGTTGAAGTTAATCGATCAATTGTGAGTCCAGTGACCGGCAATACATCGCCAGTGATTAGGTTGCTCTTCTGCCACGAGGAGTTAGAGTACACTCCGCGGTTTGACTTGCTACCAGAACCATCACGGGCTCTCACACTGAAGTCATAGGCTCCGGTGTTCAGACCCTGAATCTCGAAACTGTTGGTAGAGGAGGTCCCCAAAGTTTTCCAAATCTTCTCGGGAGAAGACTGCAGCCTGTTTTCAATCTCCGCAATTGTGAAGTCAGTACCAACCCAGAAGTCAAAACCTACTTGGTCTGGTAGCCGGTGCAACACGGTATCGTAGAGGTTGAAGACATCCAACTCACGTTGAGTGAACCCCGCACTAAATGATACTGGGCTAGCTGGAGTTGGCGGGTCGATTAGATGCGCCTCGATGACCCAGTCGTTGACACGGGTGTTGGCGGGATCGTCCCAGGACAGGATGCCCTTGGTATCTCCCTTGATGGAAACTAGATCGTCCACCAACAGCGCTACGTTTGCAGGCGTGGGTAACAGCTTGTTATTAAAGGAAGAATAGGTGTAAGAGTAGCCGATATTGGAATCGACGTTCCAAGCGAGATCATCAAACCGGAAGCCTACAGCCTTCACATTGACTGTCATGTCCTCGTTTGTCTTGGCTTCTTCAACCTTGAACACATCATCAACCGGAGTGACACTTGGGTCTTGGTAGCCGGTCATCGAGTCGGTAACTTGGATCAAGTCTCCCGGTTCAAGAAGGATACCAGAGGGCCTCACTGTCATGTCAAGAGTGACAGCCCTACGGCTAGCCCTGACAATCTGCTCAGCCTTGGCCAGCGCGTGGTAACGATCTGTGGTACCCGGAAGAAACAGCTCGAAGGTGGAGTCCACTCCACGGTCCTCTTCCAGGTATTGTTTATGAACTGTGCTAAAGCGGGCGGGCCAGCTAACACTGTCTTCACTGAAGTCGCTGGACTCATCCCTGAACCGAACTGTGGCTTGGTTGTACTTTTCAGACATACTTGGCCACGTTACGGAGACTGACTTCCTAACAATGTTAGTTGCATCGAAGGTCATTGCGATCAGCGCGTTTTGTTCTGCCCAAGAAGTAGGATGTGGCAGCTGGAGCTTGTATTTTCCACCGGACCAGACCAACTCAGCGTTGTGCATGGTCTCTAGAAGCGCTTCAATATTGTCACGAATAGGTGCGCCGCTATCCAGTGTTATGTTACAGACAAATCGCTTGATGTCTGTCTTCACAGGTGTTTGGGTGTCGCCGTCTTCTTCAGGGCGAACGCCGTTGATCTTACCACCAACGTCCTGGTTGGTCATGACAACAACATCACAGGTCTGGGCAGCGTCGTAGAAACTCTTCAGGTTCAACTGACTCACTGAGAGCTTCTTGCCGAAGATAGGATCCATTAGGTAATCAAGTAAACAAAGTGCAGGGTTGTTTGAGTAGATCTTGGTTTTGCTCAGGGTGTAGACGTCGCCTGTCTTGATTACACTCTTCACGGCCCTACCATGCAGGTAGAAGGCCACGTTGGGTACACTCCCTGAGTAGTTGTAGTCGTCTCGGTTCAGCCGGAAGACCATACTTGCATAGGCAGTATTTGTGAAGGTCATCTTCTCAGGGTCGGCTACACCGAGGTTCGCAACGGCCATGGGGTCAGCCACGTTACCGTTCTTGTAGAAGTGAATTCTCTGTCCAAATTTGTAGTCTTCAAAGTCCCACGGTTTGTCGTTGACGTCGATGTCGAGGACGCTGGAGACACCCCCGTAGGAGACAGCCTGCTGGACAAACAGGAATTCGTTCTTTTCACCAGTGACCGTCTCACCTTCGGACAGCCCGTTGGCGAAGTAAGCGGTCTCGGAAAGTGTGTCGGTATCCGGGACAATCTTGAATACGCGGTAAATCGCCTCTGTTCGTGTTGTCAGGGCACCTGACTCACCCTCTCCTCCTCCGAAGCTAACATAAACGTCAGAGCTGGTGGAGGAAACAAGTGCGCCCTTCAGGTAGATTGCACCGTCAGAACCAAAGATAGCCCCCGTGTCTTCATCGTACTGATCGTAGTTGCTGTCTTGGTTACTATTGTCGGCTCGAAGGGTTGTTGACGGATCCTTCGAGTTAGCAGTCTTGATTACGGAATCCCATTCCACGTACACGTGGCCACCCGGCTGGTAGCCATTAGTGGGCAAGTAGGTGACTATCTTGAAGAAGGTCTCTCCAGCTGTGTAGTAGTCGCCCGTGGCGGGTTCTCTGACTCCGCCTTCTGCATCAACCAGTAGCTTGGTGAAGGCCTGGTAGTCAGACTTGACTTCGTAGTAGGTCCTACCACCGGCCACCTTACCGTGTCCGTAGAGTATCGGGAGGTCAAAGGCTTCTCCGTCAACTGCAATGGAAAAGCCTTTTTGCTTGTCCATATTCGCGTCCATCTTGGACTGCATGCTCTTCTGCCGTACACGCTGGTAGAGCATGGACGTACCCATCGACAGGGCAGATAGCGCGGTTGCAGAGAGCCCGCCAAAGGTGAAGCCCATTGCGGCTCCAAGTGTAAAAATAGCCATTAGATTTTTCCCCAGTCTAGAGTCTTTGAAGACCCCTTATACAAGAAGTCAAAGCTCGTGTCATTTACATTGATTTGGTCCATACCGTCTCGTGATACGGGGTAACCACCCCGCTGGTCCAGGTTCGCCATTGGAGACGAGCCTGTCAAGACTATCTGTCGGGTTTCGAAGTCGTTACTGATTGAGTCTTGGTCAACCGTTCCTCGGTAGGCCAAAAGCAAGTCGTCGAAGCTGTTGAGGACTGGAGAGCCACTGGTATCGTAGCTCCCCATCCAAACCTCGAACTTCTTCCCACCCAGACCTGTCTTGTGGTCGATGAGGGGGATACCGTTGTCAGAGGAAAGCACCACCCGGAAAGTTTCCTTGTCTAGATGGCTACTGACACGCGGAGTATCAACGGCCATCAGCCCCTCGCCTCCCTGGATCAGGTAACCGTCCACTGTCCTGGTGGTGGGGAAACTACTGAAGAAGTAGGAAGCGGAGTCTGCATGCACCGCCACAATGAGAAAAAACTCAAAGTGATCCCGTGACAGAGCAGCAACAATACTTGCTGGTACGTTATCTCTCATAGTGCCTCCAACAATTTCAGCCCCTGAACAGAGGCGAGGACACCGTCCTCATAGGTAACACCCATGGAGGTGGTATCGTCTTTCCAGTAACGGAAGGTCACACCCCCGGAGCCAGCATGATAGACGCTCTCGCTGGACGCTACCGTGTCAATGAGGGGTGGGAAGAAACTCAGCGTTCCGCCATTCGTTCGGTCAGCGGTAAGTATGTAAACCTTCTGGTGACCTGCAAACTTGATGAAGGAGCCCTTCGGGATCACGGTTTCTGCACCAAAGGTGTTGACCTCAACGATTGAGTCACCAATGGCCCCACTTGCAAAGGTTGTGGCTGGAGTTAGCTGGGTCACTCGTTTGTTGACCTCGTTTAGCTGTGGAAGCTCCATGGTTTGTGTGGCCGTCCGCGTTGTAACCAACGACACCAAGACGTCAGCCTCAGTGTCCTTCATCAGTAGATCAAAGCTGATCTCCCAGCGTTGGGCCCCCTGAGAGGCCCGCGACTGAGACATAGACATTGCGTCATTGATGAAGAT
>Ga0209199_1002749_pt1 | contig 18294 bp, 17 predicted proteins | sample COGITO_mtgs_1105_7_FD_184805 | JGI IMG/M metagenome (GOLD analysis project Ga0209199, IMG submission 184805) | Pelagic marine microbial communities from North Sea - COGITO_mtgs_110523 (SPAdes) (version 2) | ecosystem: Environmental > Aquatic > Marine > Epipelagic ...
AAAGAACTACAAAAGTTTGCATTGTCATAGGCACAGGATAAAATGGTATTTTTAATTTAGCTGAAATAGTTAAAGCCATTGTTCCTATAAAAATTAGAATAAATGTTTTTAATACTTTTTGAATTGAATTAGTTTTTAATAGATCCATATCTGCAAATTACTATTTATTAATGTGATAATCTAGTTTTTTATTAGTCTTAAAAAAACATCCTCTAAATCACCATCATCAGTTGAAATGTCTATAATTTTGACGTTATTTTTCTTAATTAAATTAATTAATTCTCCCATATTAATTTTACTTTTTTCATAAGAAACACAAAACTCATTATCTGTGTGTGAAACTATTTTTAAAGATTCTAGATCATCATCATTAATATTAATTTTTATGTCAGTTTTAAAGGTTACTTTTTTGGTTTGAATTCTATCTAATAAATTCTTAGTGCTGTCTAGAGCAACAATATTTCCTTTATTCAATATAGCTATTCTTCCACACATTTCTTCAGCTTCCTCAAGATAATGAGTTGTTAGAATGATAGTTACACCAAGTTCATTGAGTAATTTTACATTCTTCCACAAATTTTGTCTTAACTCAACATCAACGCCAGCCGTAGGTTCATCCAAAATAACTATTGGTGGTTGATGAACTAGAGCTTTAGCCATTAGTAATCTTCTTTTCATTCCACCAGATAAACTTCTGGCATAGCTGTTAGCTTTTTTTTCTAGGGATACCAATTTTAGAATCGTATCTGTAATTCTATCTTTTTCTTTAATTCCATAGAGGCCAGCCTGTAACTCTAATAATTTCCGTGGACTAAAAAATGGATCAAGATTTACTTCTTGAGGCACTATTCCAACCGAAGCTCTAACTTGTCTTGGGTTCTTATCTAGGTCAAAACCCCAGACATTTACTTGTCCTGCTGTTTTTACTACTGTTCCTGCTAAAATATTTATAAATGTTGTTTTCCCAGCACCATTAGGACCAAGAAGACCAAAAATTTCCCCTTCTTTCACGTCCAAGTTTAAATCATCTAATGCAAGATTATCTCCAGCCTGTTTACTTGAATAAATTTTTTTTAAATTTTTAACAGAAAGTATATTTTTTTGCTCCATGCGTGTTAATACATTTATAGTATTTAAAATTATTAAGATAATATTATTTAATGGATAAAATAAAAAAAACAGATCATTTTTATTTAATAGATGGTTCAGGTTATATTTTTAGAGCTTATTACGCATTACCACCTCTAACTAGAAAAAGTGATGGTCTTCCAGTTGGTGCAGTTAGTGGATTTTGCAGTATGTTATTTAAACTATTAGAGGATTCAAAATCAAATGAAAATCTTCAAAAACCCACACACTTTGCTGTAATATTTGATGCAGCTAGAAAAACTTTTAGAAATGAAATTTATTCAGACTACAAAGCTAATAGATCAGAAGCCCCAGATGATTTGGCGCCACAATTTGAATACATAAGAAAGTCTGTAGTTGCTTTTAATTTACCATCTGTTGACCTTCCAAATTATGAAGCAGATGATTTAATAGCAACTTATGTAGAGCAAATTTTAGCAAAGGGTTCGAAGGTAACAATAGTCTCTTCAGATAAAGACTTGATGCAATTGTATAGAAAAGACGTTCGTATATTTGATCCAATGAAAAATAAATTTATAACACCTGAAGATATAGTAGCAAAATTTGGAGTGGGTCCAGAAAAAGTTATTGATGTACAATCCTTAGCTGGAGACAGCAGTGATAATGTTCCTGGAGTTCCAGGCATAGGTGTAAAAACTGCAGCAGAACTGATTAATAAGTATGGAACTTTAGAAAAGTTATTAGATAACGCTCAAGAAATAAAACAAAACAAAAGAAGAGAAACGCTTATAGAAAATAAAGATAAAGCAATAATTAGTAAAAAATTAGTGACACTAATGAAAGATGCTCCGGTTGAAAGAAAGATAGAGGAATTTCATCTAAAAGAGATCGATAAAGACAAACTATATAAATTTTTAAGAGAAATGGAGTTTAATAGACTTCTAAGTTCTGTTATCTCTGCATATGGAGAACCTGAGCAAGGAGAAATTGCAAGAGAGACAAAACCTGAAAAAAAACACCAAAACATAAATAAAAAAAATTATTATCTAATCACAAATGAAAAAGAAATAGATGAGTGGGTTAATGAAGCAGAAGAAGCTGGAGAATTAGCAATTGATACAGAAACTAGTTCACTAGATGCTCATCAAGCTGATTTAGTGGGAATTTCATTAAGCACCAAAATTGGCAAGGCTTGCTATATTCCAATTGGTCATAAGTTTAAAGGATGTTTAAAAAAAGAAACTGTAATTAAAAAATTAAAACCACTTTTGGAAGACAAGAGTGTGAAAAAGATTGGTCAAAATATTAAGTTTGATTTCATTGTCTTGTTTAAACAGGGAATAGATATGAATTCAATGGAAGACACAATGTTGATGTCCTACGTGTTAGATGCTGGAAAAAATAGACATAACATGGATACCCTGTCTGAAATCCATCTACAGCATAAAACAATTTCATTTAAAGAAATTGTTGGTACAGGCAAGAATGAAATAAATTTTAGTGATGTAGAGTTAGATAAGGCAATGGAGTATGCAGCTGAAGATGCCGATATTACCTATAGGTTATATAAAATATTTAGTAAAAATTTAAAATTAGAAAAATTAATTAACATTTATGAGATATTTGAAAAACCTTTAATTAAGATATTGGCATTTATGGAAATTGAAGGAATAAAAATTGATAATAAATTTTTAAAAGTATTGTCTGAGAAATTTGAAAAAAAAATTAAAAAATTAGAAAAAGAAGTTTTTAAAATTTCAAAAAAAGAATTTAATATTGCCTCACCAAAACAATTAGGTGAAATTATTTATAATGATTTAAAGATTGCCGTACTTAAAAAAACTAGAAAAGGAAGTTTTGCAACAAACGCAAGTGTGTTAGAAGACTTGGCATTTAAAGGACATGAATTTCCTAAATTAATTCTAGACTGGCGACAAGTATCTAAACTTAAAAATACTTATACAGATGCCCTGCCTGAACATATTAATCCAACAACTAAACGAGTTCATACCTCATTCTTGTTAGCAGCAACAACAACGGGAAGGCTAGCTTCCAGTGATCCAAATCTACAAAATATACCCATCAAATCTGATGATGGTAAAGATATAAGAAAAGCTTTTATAGCAGAAAAAGGGTTCACATTAATATCTGCAGATTATAATCAAATTGAAATGAGAATTTTAGCCGATTTGGCGGAGGTCAAAGAGCTGAAAAAAGCGTTTAATAATAATGAAGACATCCACTCTCTTACAGCAAGCCAAGTATTTAATGTTGATATTAAAAAAGTAGATCAAGACATGAGAAGGAAGGCTAAGGCTATTAATTTTGGAATAATTTATGGTATTTCACAATATGGGCTTGCCAAACAAATTAACGTTTCAAATCATGAAGCAGATGAATTTTTAAATGCTTATTTCTTAAAATTTCCAGAAATAAAAATTTATATGGATAACACAATTAAGTTTTGTAGAAAAAGTGGCTACGTAAGTAATATTTTTGGTCGAAGATCTCATTTTAATGGAATTAATGATAAAAATTTCAATGTAAGAAATTTTCAAGAAAGAGCAGCTATCAATGCTCCTATTCAAGGGTCAGCATCTGAAATTATGCGACTTGCAATGATTAGACTTAATAAAAAATTTGAAAGTATCAAAAATAATAAATCAAAAATATTATTACAAATTCATGATGAGCTAATTTTTGAGGTTCCTGTAAAAGAAGTTAAAAATATAACTGAAATAATCAAGGATGAAATGACGAGTGTTACAGAAAGTGATTTACACACTTTTTCAACACCATTGACAGTAGACGTGAATACAGGGGACAATTGGGGAATACTTCATTAATTTATCTCCATTGCCTAAATTAGAACAATTTAGTATTTTTAAAGTAGATTATGCAAACACAAACAATAGCTCTTATTGATGATGATAGAAATATACTCACAAGTATAAGTATAGCTCTTGAAAAAGAGGGCTTTAAAGTTCAAACTTATATTGATGGAGAAAGTGCTTTAATTGGCTTAACTAGAAATCCGCCAGATCTTGCTGTTATAGATATAAAGATGCCAAAAATGGATGGTGAGGAACTTTTAAAAAAATTAAGAAAAAAAACTTCATTACCTGTAATTTTTTTAACTTCAAAAGATGATGAAATAGATGAATTATTAAGTTTAAAGTTGGGTGCAGATGATTTTATAAAAAAGTCAGGAGGTTTTTCCATTAAAGTTTTAATAGAAAGAATAAGAGTTCAGCTTAGAAAAAAAGATATTAATAATAATCTTGAAGATACAAAAAATATTATCTCACATGGTAAGCTAAAACTTGATCCCTCACAGCTTGAATGTGAATGGGATAACAAACAATTACCAGATAAACTTACCACTACGGAATTTTTAATAGTTAAAGAGTTGGCAAAGAGACCAGGAATAATAAAAGAAAGAGCTCAGCTTATGGATATTGCTTATCGAGAAGATACGGATATTGAAGATAGAACTATTGATAGTCATGTTAAAAGAATTAGAAAAAAATTTAAAAAAGTTGACCCTGATTTTACAGCTATAGAAACAAGATATGGCAGTGGATACAGATGGAACGTTAGTTAATGTTCAGTAATTTTCTAAAAAGTTTATCTATATTAAAAAAATTTTTATTTATTAATTTGGTCATTTTTTTAATTATAGGGAGTTTAACAGCTCTTTACATTAGTAATGCAAAACCTAATTTAATAAAAAATAAAACATCCAAGCATATTCAGATAATTAATAATACAATCGAGCATATTTTAAGGTTAAATATAAAATTTGAAGAAGATGATATTAGAAGATTTTTATTTTCAACAAGATTTTTATTTCAAAACCTAGACAGAGTTATCTTATTTGATAATCAATTTAATTTAGTAGGCGATACTGATACACTAGATTTAGATCCAAGATCCTTTTCTAGCAGGTTAGATATAGTCGAGTTAGAAATTTTAGATAAAGAAAAAAGCAAAAAAATAGTAGAAACAAAAAATATAAATAAAGAAAAAACAGTTTCACTTAAAGATGTTCTTACTAATTATTCGTGGTCAAAAGATTATGGAAAACCCCTCACCTTTACTCAGGAAGGTTATGATCAGTTTTTATTAACAACGGTTAAAAATATATCATTGAATGGAGTTAATATCGGATACCTACTTATCACCGAAAATGCTAATGATGTTAAATCTGCTATTGATGAAAGAAAAACATTTATTCTAAGAACAGCAATATTTATAATTATAGTAATATTTATATTCTCTTTTGTTTTAAATAGATATTTTCTAAAGCCTATAAAAAACTTAGTAGCATATACAAAAATTATAAAAGAAAAGAGTAAAAAAAAAACAAATATTAATGAACTTAAAAGTAGAAATGATGAATTGGGAACTTTGTCAAACTCGTTAGATGATATGACAAGTGAACTTCAAAAAAGAATTTCACATGCAGAAAATTTTTCAACTGACCTTGTTCATGAAATAAGAAACCCTCTAACATCATTAAAAAGTGCTTCAGAAATATTAAATGAGACTGATGATCAAGCTCAAAGAAGTAAATTAATTAATATTCTTAATCATGATGTTCAAAGAATTGAAAGATTAATAACTGATTATTCTCAAATACTAAAAGATGAGGTTGCACTAAGTAAAGAAAAAATGAAAAAAATTAATCTCAAGTTAATTGCAAGATCTGTAGTAGATGATTTTAATAATATTTATGAAGCAAAAAGAGGGATTAAAATAATGTTAAATGATCAAAATGATCAAGAAGAATATTTTATCAATGGAATAGAAAATAGAATTGAACAAATTATTGCAAATTTATTAGATAATTCAATTTCATTTAGTAAGGATAATAAAAAAATCTTAGTTGAAATTTACAAAGGAGATAAAGACAAAATTATTTTAAAAGTTATTGATGAAGGCAAAGGGTTTAAGGAAACAGATACAAAAAAAATATTTAATAGATTCTATAGCGATAGACCAGATACTTTTGGTGAACACTCTGGTTTAGGTCTAAATATAGTGAAAAACCTTGTTGACCTTCATAGTGCAACTATTAATGCCTCAAACAATGCAACACAAGAAGGGGCAAATGTTGAGATTATCTTCCCTAAAATTTAATCATAAGTTGATTAATTAAATTTTTATTATATAAAACTGAGCGATGGATGATTTTAAGGTTAAAGATATATCACTAGCAGATTTTGGAAGAAAAGAAATTTCAATAGCAGAAAGTGAAATGCCCGGTTTGATGGCATTAAGAGAAGAATATTTAGGTAAAGCACCCTTAAAAGGTGCAAGAATATTAGGATGCCTTCATATGACAATTCAAACGGCAGTTTTAATTGAAACTCTAGTGGAGCTTGGAGCAGAAGTTAGATGGTCATCTTGTAATATTTTTTCAACACAGGATCATGCTGCTGCAGCAATAGCTAAAGCGGGAATACCAGTTTTTGCTTGGAAAGGTGAAACTGAAGAGGAAGCTGTATGGTGCATAAGACAAACGATAGAAGGTAAAAAAGACTGGAAAGCAAATATGCTATTAGATGATGGTGGCGATTTAACTGCAATGATGCATAGCGATTACAAAGATTTATTAAAGGAAGTAAAAGGTGTTTCAGAAGAAACAACAACTGGAATTAAAGCGTTAAATAAAATGGAAAAAGATGGGTCATTAATGATTCCAGCAATTAATGTTAACGATTCAGTTACAAAATCAAAATTTGATAACCTGTATGGTTGTAGAGAAAGTTTAGTAGATGGAATTAGAAGAGCCACAGATGTTATGATGTCTGGTAAAGTTGCAATTGTTGCAGGATTTGGTGATGTTGGAAAGGGTAGCGCTGCATCTTTAAGACAAAGTGGTGCAAGAGTTATGGTTACAGAAGCAGATCCAATTTGTGCACTCCAAGCAGCAATGGAAGGCTATGAGGTAGTTTTAATGGATGAAGCAATAAGTAAAGCAGATATTATTGTTACAGCTACAGGTAATATAGACATTGTTACTGCAGATCATATGAGAAACATGAAAGACAGAGCAATACTTTGTAATATTGGTCACTTTGATAATGAGATTCAAGTAGAAGCCTTAAAAAATTATAAATGGACAGAGGTAAAACCAGAAGTTGACGAAATAGAATTAGTTGACGGAAAGAGAATTATTCTTTTAGCCAAAGGTAGATTAGTAAATTTAGGTTGTGCAACAGGGCATCCAAGTTTTGTAATGAGTGCATCATTTACAAACCAAGTAATGGCACAAATTGAACTTTGGGATAATCATAAAAATTATGAAAATAAAGTATATGTGTTACCAAAATCATTAGATGAAAAAGTAGCAATGCTTCACTTAAAAAAAGTAGGAGCAAAACTTACAAAACTATCAAAAGACCAAGCTGACTATATAAGTGTTGAAACAGAAGGTCCATTCAAGCCAGATGCATATCGCTACTAATAGCGAAATAATAGATATCTCTTCAGAAGTTAAGACAGCTGAACTAGCAAAAAATTTTTCAAAATTAGTAAAAAAAGGTGACATAGTATTTTTTCATGGTGAAATTGGAGTTGGAAAAACAACTTTTATAAGACATCTAGTAAACTATCTTCAAGCAAACAATCATCTAAATCAAACAGAGGTTACAAGCCCCACATTTAACTTAGTAAATGAATATGATGTAGGAGTTTTTATAATCCAACATTATGATTTATATAGACTAACAAATAGTCATGAGATCAAAAATATTGGATTATTGGAAAATCAAAAAGAAATCTTAACATTAATTGAATGGCCTGAAAAAATAGATAGTAAAATCGAAAATAAAATTGATTTATTCTTTGAATATGGAGAAGATATGAACAAAAGATTTTTAACCATTAAAGGTATAAGTAACAAAACATTAAATGAGATCAGTTAAATCAACATTGAAAAAAATTAAGGGTGATGCATCACCCAGATCTTTTTATAGAAAAAAAAATAATAAAAAAAATTCAATTATAGTTTATGCTTCAAAAGAAAAAGAAAAAAACCTATTAATATACGATGCTATAAATAGTTTATTGATTGAAAATAAAATTTTAGCTCCAAAGTTATATAAAGAAAATTATAAACAAAACTCTATACAAATTGAAGACTTTGGTGATGATACAATATTTAAACTGTTAAAAAAAAATGGAAGTAATAAAATTAATTTATACAAAAAATCCATTGATTTGTTATCTAAAATTCAAAAAATTAAACAAAACAAAATTAAAAATTTTAAAGGGAAAGTTTATAAGATTCCAGTTTATAATGATAATAAATTATTTAAAGAAGCTAAACTGTTTTCTGACTGGTATACAAAAAAATATGTATCTAAAAAAAAATTACAAACTTTAAATATTGAAATAAATAAACAAATAAAATTTTTAATATCTAATCTTAACTTAAAAAATGATACTTTCGTTCATCGAGATTTTCACGTATCAAATTTAATGAAATACAAGAAAAAATTAGCAACCATCGATACGCAGGATGCTTTGATAGGTAATAGGGCATATGATTTAGCATCTTTAATTGACGATGTTAGGTTTAAATCAAATAAAAAATTAAAAGATAGGATTTATAACTACTATGCAAAGCTGAATAATAAAAAAATTAACAAAGTTACTTTATTAAATGATTTTGAAATATTATCAGTGCTTAGAAATATGAAAATAATAGGAATTTTTACAAGGTTAGCAATAAGAGATAATAAGACAAAGTATTTAAAGCTAATACCATATTCTTGGAAGCTAATAGAATTGAGAATCAAGAATAATGAGATATTTCATAATCTTAAAAGTTTACTAGACCTTAATTTTCCTAAGAAAATAAGAAATCTAAAATGAAAATTAATACTGCATTAATTTTGTGTGCTGGGTATGGTAAGAGATTGAACCCTTTAACATTAACCGAACCAAAGCCACTTTTGATGGTTAATGAAACCACACTACTTGAAAATTGTATCAATCTAATAAAATATCTAGGAATTAAAAAGATATTAATAAATACATTTTATCTAAAAGAGAAAATTGAAGATTTTATTAATATGAAAAAATTTGATTTAGATATAAAAATAATTAGTGATGGAGACACAATCCTAAATACAGGGGGAGGAATTTTAAATATGATGAATTCTTCAAATGAATCAGATTTTCTAACATTAAACCCTGATACTATATGGAATAAAAGTTATGTTGAGAGCATACAAAGTATGGAAAAATTTTATTTTTCTAACCAAATTAAAAATATACTTTTGCTAGTTAATAAAAATCTTAGTTTTGATAAAAAATTAAAAGGTGATTTTAATCTTTTAGAAAATGTAATTAAAAAAGACTTTCAAAATAATTTAATTTATACAGGTTGCCAAATAATCAATAAAGATTTATTTAGTTCACATTCAGTTAGTAATTTTTCTATATCAGAAATCTGGAATCAGTTAATTAGCAAAAATAAATTATATGGGTATGAAAGTTTAGAAAGTTTTTATCATTTAACTAATCTTGAGATTTATAAAGAGTTATTAAAAAATAATTAAATCTTTAGCTCTATTTTTATCTAAATATTTACATTCTGTGATTTTTAGCTTTGAATCTAGATTAATTAAAAGTGGATTTCCTGTTGGTATTTCAAGTAAGGATATTTTTTTATTATCTAATTTAAATAAAAACTTACATAAAGCTCTAATTGAATTTCCATGAGCTGAAATTACTATATTCTTATTATCTAATAATTTATTTTGAATATCAGAATTATAATATTCTATTACTCTTTCATAAGTATCCTTAAGTGACTCTGTGTCTGGAATTTTTTCTCTAGGAACAGTTTTATAAGTATCAATATTTATCGGATGATATGGGTTATTTCTACTCAGAGGCTCTGGTTTTATATCCCAAGACCTTCTAAATTCATGTATTTTATCTTCACCAAGTTTTTCCTTCATTTCATCTTTGTTTAGACCAGTTAAAGCACCATAATGTCTTTCATTTAGTTGCCATGCTTTTATTGGTTTTTTATTATCTCTTAACGTGTCTTGAATAAACTTAAGAGTATTAATTGCCCTTAATTGAAAAGATGAATAAAAATAATCTATATCTAGTCTTAGTTCTTTAATGTATTCCCCAGATTTACACGCTTCAAGTTTTCCCTGTCCAGTAAGGTCTATATCAACCCAGCCAGTAAACTTTTTTTCAAGGTTCCATTCACTTTGACCATGTCTAATTAAAATTAAATGAGGCATTTGATATATTTTGATAACTGATAAAAAGAATAAAATAAATAAAATTATTATGAAAAAATTAAGAAGTATTTTTTTAGTTACATTACTTTTTTCTGTTACTGCTTGTTCTTCAATTCCTCAAAACACTTCAAATAGTTGTTCAATTTTTAATGAAAGGTACCTTTGGTATAAACATGCAAAAAAAACTGAGCAAAAATGGGGAACACCAATTTATATTCAGTTAGCTATAATCAAGATGGAGTCAGACTTTGATTGGTTAGCTAAGCCTCCAAGACAAAAATTATTTAAGATTATACCATTTAAGAGACCGTCTAGCTCATTTGGATATTCACAAGCAGTAAATGGAACTTGGGAGCAATATAAAAATGAAACTGGAAATAAATTAGCAACAAGAACAAGGTTTAAAGATAGTGTAGATTTTATTGGTTGGTATACCGATAAAACTAATTCTCTTTTAAAAATTTCTAAGAAAGATGCTTTTAGACAATACCTTGCATATCATGAAGGGTGGGGTGGTTACAAAAATTATAAGAATAATCAGAAAGTTATAGGCTTAGCTAAAAAAGTAGAAAAACAATCTAATAAATATAAGTCACAATTACAAGATTGTCAGAAAAGATTAAATAAAAATAAATATATTATATTTTAACGAAGTTGTTCCTTTAGCTCAATATCAACTGCATCTATTCGTTTTGTATTCTTTGCTAACACCAAGTACATGGTTGGAGTTACATATAATGTAAAGAATGTTGATATAATCATTCCACCCAGAATAGTGGTACCAACAGCTAACCTTGATGCTTCACCCGCACCTGGCCCAATGTTACCTATAACCAATGGAATCATTGCAATCATGGTACTTATAGAGGTCATCATTATAGGTCTAAATCTTAGCTGACATGCTTCTTTAACTGAAGTTTCAATATTCTTTCCAGCTGTTCTTAATTGATTAGCATAATCAACAATTAGAATACTATTTTTAGTCGATATTCCAATTAGTATGACAAGTGCTATTTGTGAGAAAATATTAATTGAACTGTTCAAGAATAGAATAAAGACCAAACCTCCAAACAAAGCCAGTGGAACAGTTAACATGATAATAAATGGATGAATAAATGAATTAAAGGTTGCAGCCATTACTAAGTAGGCAGTTAGAAATGCTAATCCAAAAATAATAAATAGTTCATTGCTAGTTTCTTTTATTTCTTCTGATTTACCTTTCCAAGTAATTTGGTTATTGGGACTTACCTCTTCCATAGTTTTTTCTAAATATTCTATTGCTTCAGTTAGAGTATAATCTGGAGATATATTTGCAGATATAGTGACTGCCCTTTGTCTATTATATCTAGCTAATTTTTTTGCAGAACCATTTTCATTGAATTCAACTAAATTTGCTAAAGAAATTAATTTTCCAGTAGTTTCTGACCTAACAAATATTTTTGAAAGTCCTTCTTGGGATCTTCGGTCAGTCAAATATTGTTGAAGAATAATTGGATATTCTTTACCAAGTTTATTAAATTTAGTTACCGTTTTTCCACCATAAAGAGTTTCTAGTGTTTTACCGATTGATTCAGTGGATACACCAAGGTCTTTAGCCTTATTTTTATTTATTTGTAGCTTTATTTCAGGTTTATCTCTTGAGTAATCCGATTCTAGTCTTGATAGATTCCTATTTTTTCTTAATTTGCTAATGACCTTAGACTGTATTTCTTCTAACTCTTCATAAGTACTTCCCAATATAACCATTTGAACTGGCTTATTGTAACTTGATACCCTGATTGATTGAGGTGATATTGGAAATGCAACAGTCTCAGGCACTGATACTATCTTACCTATAGCTTGCCTCATCACAGTAAGTGAACTTTGTTTTCTATTCTTCCAATCATCTAAAAGTGCAATGATTATAAAACTATTAAAGGAATTTTTATTACCACCAAATCCTGGAACTCGCATAATAAATCTTTTATAAGGGCTATTCTCTGCTTGAAGTAGAGGAATTAATCTCTTTTCAACATCTTCAGCTCTTTTTTCGGTATATTCAAAAGAACTTCCTTCATCGGTAAAACCAAGCACAAGGTAAACACCGCGGTCTTCCATTGGCATCAATTCTTTTTTTGTTATTGTAAATAATACTCCAGATCCAATAATAATTAAAATCATGAATGAAATTATAGTTTTCTTTTTGTTTAACCAAAAAACTAAAGTTTCTTGATAGAATTTTGAGAATGCTTGAAAAAATCTATCAAAATTTCTTACTATAAAATTTTGTTTTGGTTCTTTTCTTAAAAATTTACTACCAAGCATTGGTGACAAAGTAAGAGCCACAAAAGAAGATACAACAACTGAAAATGACAGTGCTATAGCAGTCTCCCTGAATAATGTTCCTGCAATACCACCTATAAAAATTAAAGGAAGAAAGACAGCTACTAAAATTAATGTAGTTGCAATAATGGCAAAACTAATTTGTTTTGAGCCTTTATAAGCTGCAACTAAAGGGCTCTCTCCATTTTCAATTCTTCTATAAATTGCATCTGTCATTATTACTGAGTCGTCAGTAATTATTCCAATTGCTAAAATAAAACTTAATAATACAAAAATGTTTATTGATAATCCAAATAAGTAAATTCCCAAAAAGGAGGCTATTAAACTTACAGGCAAAGCAACGGCTGGTACAATTACTGCTTTTAAATTTCCTAAAAATAAATAAATAATTATTACTACAAGTATAAAAGCAATTATTAATGTTTTATAAACCTCTTCAATAGCAGTACCCACATAGGTTGCTCTATTGAAAGCTACTTCTATATTTAGATCACCTGGTAATGTTTTTTTAACTTCAGTAATTTTTTTTTTAATCTCTTTTGATAGCTCTACAGTCGAAGCCCCACTTTTTGCATAAATACCAATTCCAACCGTAGTCAAATCTAAAGCACCTTTTCTTTGTGCCTTAAATAGATTTTTTTCTGAAACTGGTCCAAATTCGATGTTGGCAATATCAGAAAGTCTTACAATGTTATTTTGAATTTTTTTTATAGGTATTAATTTTAATTTTTCTAAATTATCATATGATTTATCTAAATTTAAAGTTAAGTCGATATTATTGGCTTCTAAAGTGCCTGCTGGAAGGCTTACATTTTCTTTTCTTAAAGCTTGTTCAACCTCTTGAATTGTTAAATTATTTGCTGCAAGTTTAATTGGATTTATCCAAACTCTAACACTCAAATCTCTTAAACCACCAGTTCTAATAGTTCCAACATTTTTAACACTAGAGAATTTATCAACTAAATATCTTTCAACATAATCTCCAAGCTCTAAATCATCCCAAGTTGCAGAAGTTACTGAAAGCCACATAGTAGTTGTAAAACCAGCTGATTGTTTTAATATTTGAGGAGTATCTGCTTCACTTGGTAATCGACCAACAATTCTAGCTACTCTTTCTCTAATATCATTTGCTGCATTATCTAAATCAATATCAGTATTAAACTCTACGTTTATAGTACTACTTCCATTTTCAGACTTTGAATCAATATTCTTAATTCCTTCAGCACCACCTATAACATCTTCTATAATTTGTGTTACTTCTTGATCGATTATAGGAGCAGATGCAGATTTATAGTCCACTTTAATTTGAACTACTGGAGGCTGTAAACCATCAGGCAATTCTCTTACTGGTAATTTTGAAAAAACAAATATTCCAAAAACAATTAATATAAGAGACATCACCCAAGCAACTACAGGTCTTCTTATGCTTACATCTGTTATATACATTCAATTATTTACTTTTAGTGTCTTTTTTTTCTGACTTATCAAATATATTTAATTTTTTTAACCAATCGAATTTACTTTTTTTAGTTTCATTTTTTTTAGGTTCAGCTTTTTTTCCCCAATTGGATTTTACTTTTTTTGCACCTTTTTTAATTGGTTTTATTTCAAGTCTTGGTCTTACTTTTTTTAGACCTTCAGCAACAATATTATCTCCTTGTGATAACCCTGAAACTATTTCAATAAATCCATTATCTCTTATTCCAATTACAACTTCATTTTTGTTTGTAATATTTTTTTCTGAAACTTTATAAACGTAGGTTTTATCACCCTCCATCATCAAGCTAGTGTCAGGTATACCCAGTGAATTCTTTTCATTGTATTTAATTGTAATCTCTAAAAGAGATCCTGGTAAAATATCAAAATTATCATTTTTTAACTTTATTCTTGTAGCTAAAGATCTTTTTTCAATATCAATTCTTCCTGATGTAGAATCTATAATTCCAGAATAAATTTTATCATTATTACCAGAAAATTTAACATCAACGTTCAAATTTTCTTTTATGAAACTTGAGTAAAGTTCAGGGATATCAACATCTACAAAAATTATTGAAGTATCTTCTAGCTGTATTAAAAGAGAACTTTCTGAAACTTTAATATCATTTGAGAAATCTCTTTTAGTCACTATTCCATCAAAGGCAGCTAGCAGATTCCTAGTCTTTAATTTTGTTATTAAATCACCTTTTTTTAATTTTTTATTAAATTCTATTGGGCTAACTATTTCATATTTCTCAATTTTATATGATTTAGTTCTAAATGGGGTTGCCGTTCCATAAGTTGAAACTTTTTGGGAGAAATCTTTTGCAACAACTTCTGTTACTATTATTCCTGGAGGGGGTCTTTTACTAAATTTTTTTTTAAAATGATTTCCTATCATTGTTCTTCCAACAATTACTATTGTAATAATTAAAAAGAAGACAAGGATTGCAGTTCCAATTTTTGTAGATCTTTTCATATTTTAATTCTTTCCATATTCACTCCATGATCCGTCGTAAATAGTTGGCATATATTTATTATCTATTAAAAAATAAGCAAGAGCCAAAACTGAAGCGGTAACACCAGAACCACAAGTAAATACAATGTTTTTACCTGTCTCATATCCAGTTGATTTAAATTTTTCATAAATTTTTTCTTTGCTAATAAATGTATGATCTTGATTTATAAGCTCAGAGAAAGGTAGACAAAAAGAGTTTTTGATAGAGCCACTTCTCAATCCTTTTCTTGGTTCAGGAACGCTACCTTTAAATCTTTCTAAACTTCTTGCATCAATAACATTAAATTCATTTTCTAAAATATTTTTGTTAATTTGGTTTATATTTTTTACTAATTCTTTTTTTTCACGCACAGTATAGTTGGAAGGAATAATCTTAATTATATCACTAGTGGTTGCTCTATCTTCTTTAATCCATTTTTTTAATCCACCATCTAAAACATGCACTAACTCTGGATTGTGACCAAAGTAGATAAAATTATACCAACATCTGCAAGAGCTGATTACATCTGAATTATCATAGATGACTATCTGATCATCATTTTTAATTCCCATATTAGACACAATATTTTCCCATGACTTAGCATCTGTTAACATATGAGGTAGATCGGTATCTTTTTTAGAATTATTATCTAGATCAAAAAAAATTGCATTTTTAATATGATTATTTTTGTATTCATCAAAACCATTACGTTCTGTCTGAGGCATATGCCATGAACAATCAATAATCTTTACTTTATCAAAATTTTTTTCTAACCAATTTGTATCAACTAAAGACATATTATCTTTTTTCTAAATATCTCTGATGATATTCTTCTGCCGGACAATAATTTTTTAATAAAGAAGATTTTGTTACAACATTTCCTGATAATTTTAAATTTACTTTTTTTATAACACTCTCAGCAATTTCTTTTTGTCTGTCACTTAGGTAAAATATTTCACTTCTATATTGCGTTCCAAAATCAGGTCCTTGTGAATTTAAGGTTGTAGGATCATGAATTTCAAAGAAAAATTCTAAAATTTTTTCATAAGATATGATTTTAGGATCAAAATCTAACTTAACAACCTCTGCATGATTTGTATTACCAGTGCATACTTCTTTGTAGGTGACTTCTTTGCTGTCACCCCCACAATAACCAACTTCAGTTTTAATAACTCCCTCAAGTTTACTAAACTTAATTTCTGGTCCCCAAAAACATCCTAATCCTAATACTGCTATTTCCATTGATTATCTTTTAATTTAACTTACAAATTATTCTTATGCTGACTAAAAATCAATTAGGTTTTTTGTACATGTTTTTATCTGTATGTACCTTTTCCATTATGGATTTGCTTGTAAAATGGTCAAGTGACTACCCAACTGGAGAAGTTTTGTTTTTTAGAGGATTTTTTGGGCTGCTGCCTACTTATTTTTTGATACCAAAAGGTAAATTAAAAACTTTTTACACAACTAAAAGATCAAAAGAACATTTATTCAGATGCCTTATGGGATTAATGGCTTTGATAGCAATAGTTGTTGCGTTGAGAGAGCTTCCTTTAGCTGTCGTTGTTAGCTTATCATATGCAGCGCCATTATTTATTACCGTATTATCAATTTTTTTACTAAGTGAGAAAGTGGGTATTTTTAGATGGTTAGCTGTCTTAATTGGATTTATAGGCGTTATTATAATTGCAGAGCCAGGCTTTAAGGGCATGAATTACCTTTATTTTCTTCCTCTAATATTTTGTATTGGAATGGCTTTTGTAACTATTATGATTAGAAAACTATCTACAACAGAACCTATTTGGCTTATCTCAATTTTTTTTACAATTACTATTTCAATTGCTGGTTTGGCCACAATTCCAATGGGGTGGAAAATGCCAAACTTTCAAGATTTTATCCTTTTAGCTTTAATTGGAATAACTGGAGGTTCTGCAAATTTATTTTTAACTCAATCATATAAACTTTCTGAAGTATCTTTAGTAGCACCCTTGAAATATTTAGCTTTAGTGTTTGCTATATTCTTTGGTTATTTTATTTGGAATGAGATACCAACTATAAAAACACTAATTGGCGCATCACTTGTAGTTCTTGCATCTCTTATAATCTTTAGAAGAGAAATTTATCATAAACAAAAAATACCATCCACTAATAGACATGAGTAAAAAACCAAAATATTGGAATACTGCAAAAAAATATTTATCTAATAAAGATAAAGTTATGTCTTTATTAATTAATAAATACAAATCTCCTTCAGAAGCTGTGCTTACTTCTAGAAAAGATATTTTTTTTTCATTATGTAAAAGTATCATTGGGCAACAAATTAGCGTTGCTGCTGCTAATTCTATATTTTCAAAATTTCAAAAAAAATGTAAGAATAAAATAAATGCTAAAACTGTTTCTGCACTATCCACTACTCAGATAAAAAGTTGTGGATTAACTAAACAAAAAGTTAAAGGAATAAAAAGTTTAGCAAAGCAAATATTAGATAAATCATTTAACCCCAGATTAATTCCTAAAATGTCAGATGAAGAAGCTATTATCTATTTATCTAAGTTAAGACAAATTGGAAGATGGTCAGCTGAAATGATTTTATTGTTTACTTATAATCGATCAGATATTTGGCCTATACAAGATATTGGTCTTTTAAGAGGAATTTCAAAAAATTATAAAAAAAAATATCTACCACCAGAGTCTTATGTTAAATTATTAAACAAAAGATTTAGTCCATACTGTTCAGTTGCAACTTGGTATCTATGGAGAAGCATAGACCCAGAGCCTATTCAGTACTAAAACCCTCTACAATTTGTAGGTTTCGTTCAGTAGTATCTTTCGCTATAGCCCAACCATCCTGATATCCTTTAGAATCGTGGCATTTCATTGCCTGTTCATGACTTGGAAATTCCCAGATTACAGTTCTTGGGTAAGTTTCACCCTCTAAAGTTTCAAATTTTCCACCTCTCACAAGAGGCTTTCCTCCATAACTTTTTATTATTTCAGTAACTTTTGAACCATAATTTTTTAAATTTTCTTGGCTATCTATTCTTTTGTATAAAGCGATCCAGTAGGCTTTCATTATTTCTCCTTTTTAAATAATTTTTTATATGATAATGAATTTTATGGCAGAGAAATTAATT
>Ga0209199_1002754_pt1 | contig 18266 bp, 28 predicted proteins | sample COGITO_mtgs_1105_7_FD_184805 | JGI IMG/M metagenome (GOLD analysis project Ga0209199, IMG submission 184805) | Pelagic marine microbial communities from North Sea - COGITO_mtgs_110523 (SPAdes) (version 2) | ecosystem: Environmental > Aquatic > Marine > Epipelagic ...
AGCGCGAGCTCTACCACAGCATGAACACGGAGGACGGTAAAACACGACCACAGAGGCATGCCCATACTGGAATCTTATACAGAGCAGCCTGCGCTACATGTCCCTATCCACGACAACCTCTCGAGCTCGTCAAATAACCAGGGAACCAGTCGCGTCCAGGTTCTGATCCTAGGACCTGATCTCGGATCCTGGTCTTGGGTCTCGACCTTGGATCTCGACCTCGATCTCGTGTCCCTGCGGAATTCGAAAAAAAGACCGCTAAGAAAAAGCCGTTAGGAAAAAGGCTTCTAAGAAAAAGAGAGGGAAGGAACTGTAAAGTCGGTTAACAACTAATCTGATTAAATAACATCAAATAACAGTTTACTTTACTAGCCTAATATGATATAATATACAAATTAAATACTAAGGATAATGTGATGAAAGTTAATATCGGTAAGTATGCGTCAGATCGATGGTGGACCAATATATCCTATAAGCTATTCGGATATGCTCCTAAGCAGAAGGTCAAGGTACGCATCGACAATTACGATACGTGGTCTATGGATACTACACTGGCCTTTATTATATTGCCTATGTTGAAACAACTCAAAGAGACTAAGTGTGGGTATCCAAATACTCTTAAAGAGGATGCACCTCATATTACTACTCCAGATACTGAAGGCGAAGGCTATAACCCAGAACGTTGGGATTATATATTAGATGAAATGATCTTTGCATTCGAACATAAACTAGACGACGACTGGAAGGAACAATATTGTTCTGGTAATATTGACTTCGATGGTATTCCCTACTATGGTAAAGATGGCGAAGAGATTGGTACACAATTAGTTCATGGTCCAAATCATACATATAAGATGGACACTGAAGGCTACGACAAACATCAGAAACGTATAGCTAATGGGTTCTTATTGTTTGGTCGATACTACGAGAACCTATGGGACTAATATGATTACCTATAGTACAAACTGGATGGGTCCGATAGCTACTCGATGGTATGAAGACAGAAATATACCGTTTGAGTGGAGAGAAACGTCAGGTAAGATTTTCGAAAAGACTCGATATAGACATTACTTGGAATCGTATTCTTGTGGTCGTATAGACATATATGGATTGGATGAAAAAGAACACTGGTGTGGTAGAAGCGAGTACAGCATCGCACCAATGCTGACTGAAGATTGGAATGCTTTAAGTGATTGGTTAGACAAATTAGAGTCGACTGTTCTCTTAACATATAGAGAACTGATCAGCGATTTTGAAAAAGAATATGGTCAAAGAATAAGGTGGATAGCAAATGATCACTGATCGAGATATAGCATTAAAGTATATAATGACAAGGAATAAGATGGTGGGTAGAAAATGAATAAAGAACTAATTAAACATTTTTTCTTAGGAGATCCTAAAGATAAGAAACCTGAGCTTGATTGGACAGATGATGAGTACTATGAAGGCGCTTGGAGTTGGGTAGAGTACTATGAAGGCGCTCAGTGTTGGGTAGATGAATGTGAACTTGAAGATAAGGAAGGAAAAGAAAATGAATGAAGAACATAAAGAACTAATTAAAGATTTTTTCATAGGAGCATTCTTTCTTATTGTCTCGCCAGTCTACGTGCCTTTAGGTGTATGCTGGGAACATCGTGGAGAGATTAAAGACTTCTATATCCAATGCTTTAAAGCATTAACATTTCAGGAAATTCGATAGTGATCACTGATCGAGATATAGCCTTAAAGTATATAATGACACTCTATGATGTAACGGAGACAGAAGCAAAAAAAGATTGCTATGAGGATGAGCTAAAGGAAGCTATCAGACTCCTTAAAATTGGAGTGCACCCTTGGACTATAGCTGATCAGAATGAAACTAAGCAGCTTGATTGGACAGATGATGAGTACTATGAAGGCGCTTGGAGTTGGGTAGATGAGCTCGAGCTCAAATACGAAGACAATACATTGCAGGATGCATTGGTAGAACTGAATAAGATTAATCGACTTGAGATTATAGATCAAACTGGTCGGGCATATACGCATCATCTAACCAAAAATGAAAGTGTTCGTTATAGTCTACAGGATGATAATCTAACACTTAAAATATTCATTGCAAATAGAGGTGATAAAGAATGACAATGCCTGATGAAAGAAGAAATGCCGTAAACATTACTAGGCAGTTTCTATTGGACTTACTTGATCCAAAGAAAACTCCAAGAGTACCGAGTGCAGTAAGAAAAGAAGCAGGTCGATGTCTTAGACATTATCCAGGTGATTACTACATGGAGAAAGCTCGAGAACAAGCACCAGAACTATTTGGCGATTGGGATGATTACTGCGTTAAAGGTGAAGATGTGCTTTCACCATTCGGTGATGGGAATTGGGATGCCAACATTATACATAATGATGGATGACTACTACGTTAAAGATGAAGGTGAAAGAATATGAAAATGATGTTTCTGAAATTTTACGATAATTATAATATGGTTATGGATCACAACAAGAATCCTCTACGCCATATCCCAGACCCTGTTTCGCGACTATGGATCATGACAGTATTATCATGGATGTGGTGCATTGCCTTTGGATTATATGTCGGAAGCGTGATGTATATGGGTGCAAGTTTAGTTGCTCACTTTAGCATATTGTTCATGGTTATGTTTACTGCTTCGGTCTTTTATGATGCCGAAAGGCGAGGTGACAGTTGGTTGCTGGCTTTAAGAGCTGAACAGCTCAAAGCAAAGATCAAAGAAAACCGAAAGAGACTTAACAAGTGTGTTTGGAACACAGACAAGGAAGCATAATATGAATAGTGTGATATATGACTTTGAAACATTAAGTCAAGATATGGTGAATGGTGTTGCGGTTAGCTTGGCTGTATTGCAATATGACGAGAAAAGATTCTTGACCACTCCGTATGAGTATGAAGAGTTGCTTGATGAAGCTCATATGATTCGCTTTGATGTTGCTGAACAGATTGAGCTTGGTCGTACTATCCAAAAGAGTACACTAGATTGGTGGAAGAATCAGCCCAAAGAAGCACAGGCTCTACTGAAGCCATCTGAGCTTGACAAATCTATCAAAGAGTTGTATAATTGGTTCTGTGCTAAGATTGATGTTGGACCAGTTAGAAAGGTCTGGACAAGAGGTAACTCATTTGATCCTATCTTCCTTCGGACATTACTTGCGCACTCTGGCGAGAAAGATCCGTTTGACTGGTGGTTGATTCGAGATACTCGTTCATTCATTGAAGGTTTGTCATATGGCTCTCCGTTGAAGAACACTTTTGTTCCTGAGGAGTTAGCTGATAAATTTGTGGGACACGATCCACGTCATGATATTGTTATGGATGTGATGCGTATGCAAAAACTGATTAACATCGTTGCAGGAGACGAATAATGAAAGACCGTTTTGATATGGAGTCTGATATAATGAATTGTTGGGCTTTACTAGATGATGTGAAGCTAATGGCGAAACTTATAATGGACACTGATGTCTATGACGGGATGCCGCCTGAACTGAAAGATAAGATATGTAACCAATTGTTCGGCATTGCTGAAGTAGCTGATATGAGATTCAATAAAATGTGGGACACTTTCCTACAGGTCAATAAACTAAACGAGTACAATAAATAATGTCAAATCCATTTGATTACATCAATGCTATCAACACTTCTAAAGTCGACCTAATGACTGGGACTGAAAATGATCAACTTGCTGAGAAAGGGTATGATCCATTCTTGACAAATCGCGCATTGTCGTATCACACGGACACCATTGGTCTTGCCAATGAAATGAACACACGTCACCAACTTGATAAAAAGCCGCAGTTCCAGTTTTTTATAAATACTGTTAGACCAAAAAAGCGATATGCTAAATGGGAAAAGAAGCAGAAAGACAGTGACGTGGCGTGTATTAAAGAGTATTATGGTTATAACGATGTTAAAACCCAACAAGCCCTTGCTATTCTTTCTGCTGATCAAATCAGCGATATAAAAAGAAGAATAGATAAGGGTGGCAAAAATGCTGGATAGTCTGGTGGAAGTATTACTTAAAGATGATGATGATTTTCTAAAGATCCGCGAAACACTGACGCGAATTGGCGTTGCATCTCACAAAAACAAAACCCTGTATCAATCGTGCCATATCTTGCATAAGCAAGGTAAGTATTACATTGTCCATTTTAAAGAGTTATTTGCGCTTGATGGTAAGCCAAGTAATTTTGGTGATGAGGACATTGGTAGACGTAATACTATTGCCAACCTGTTGGCTGAGTGGGGATTGATCAAGTTAGTTGACGGTGAGAAAACAAAAGAGCCAATAGCTCCTTTGAATCAAATTAAGGTTTTGCCTTACAAAGACAAAGCCGAGTGGAATCTTGAAACAAAATATAATATTGGGAAGAAACAATAATATGTCAAACACTAATTATGAGAAAGTCCGAGAGTTCATGCAAACGTTTGGACAAGAAGTTAAAGATGATCCTGCATACGCAGGGGATGAAGTTTCTGACTTGCGTATCGAGTTGATCTCTGAAGAGCTACAAGAATTATGTGAAGCAGTAGCTAATAATGACATGCCTGAAATCGCAGATGCTCTTACTGATCTGTTGTATGTTGTTTATGGTGCTGGTGCTGCATACGGTATCGATCTGGACGCGACATTCGATGAAGTTCATGATTCAAACATGAGCAAACTTGGTGAAGATGGCAAACCAATTTATCGCGAAGACGGTAAGATTCTCAAAGGTCCAAATTACTGGGCACCAGATATGGAGAAATTCGTATGAAGTTAAGTAAAAACTTTTCATTGGCTGAATTCACAAAGAGCCAGACTGCTGAACGTAAAGGTCTAGACAACACACCTAAAGGCGAGCACCTAGATGCCGCTGTTGTATTGTTTGAGAATGTTGTACAAAAGGTTCGTGACCACTTTGGTCCAACTGTACTGAACAGCGGTTATCGTGGTCCAGAATTAAACGAAGCTGTTGGTGGGAGTTCAAAGTCACAGCATTGTAAAGGTCAAGCGGCAGACATTGAAGTTCCAGGTGTGCCAAATTATGAAGTTGCTAAGTGGATTGAAGACAACTGCGACTTTGATCAGTTAATCTTAGAGTTCTATACATCAGGTATTCCAGACTCTGGTTGGGTTCATGTTTCATATGTGAGTCCTGAAGACAATCGTAAGAGTGTTCTGACAGCTGCTCGCGTTGACGGCAAGACCCAATATAGCGTTGGGTTGACTGAATAAGATCTCTATTCCCACATAGAAGCGCGGCTTATGTCGTGCTTTTTTTATTCTCTCAGTAGTATTACTGACGTTCTAGAGAGACTAATCGTTATAAATAATTGTAAAACATTGTAAAGGATTGAAATGAAGAAATATATTATTGTTTTGTTATTGTTCTGTAATGTTGCGATTGCTCAAGATGTTGATAGTGGAAATACAAGCACCCAAGACGGTGACTTGAACACGAACCAGCAAGGCGCGACAGTGGATTCAAACAATGAAACGACAACAAACACTAACCAGTATAATGGTGCAGGCAGCGCAAGTGAGATACCAGTAGCAACAGCAACAGCACCATCGTTGATGTCGACTGGACCAGATAGCTGTCTTAAATCTAAATCGTCAGGCGCACAGACAACTGTTATCGGTTTTAGTAAAGGTGGATATGTTCAAGATGAAGAGTGTAATAGACGAAAGGATGCAGTAGTCTTATTTTCGCTTAATATGAAAATTGCAGCCATTACACGGATGTGCCAGAACCAAGAAGTGTGGGAAGCCATGTTATTGTCTGGAACGCCATGCCCGATTGTAATCAAAGGTAAGGTGATTGTTGGTAAAGCAGCGTTCATAACATTAAGACGCCAGCCTAATATCTTTGTGCCCAATTACAAAAAGATGAAAAAAGACAAGAAAGAATATATAAACACAATTCTCGGGATAGGGGAAACGAATGCTAGTAACACGAGTGATGACCAAGAAGCTGCTGACAGCGGTTCTATTTCTGACCGTTACAGGACTGTCGATTGGCCAGACGAGTAATGGTACATCAATTCAAAGTCTGACATTTGGTAATCTAATTGATCCAGGAATTAACCCGCTCCGCCCAGTTGGCGATTATGTTGAGATTCAAGAATTAGTCAATACAGCTGCATATATCAACACACAAGTCAGTAACGCACAGGCAAGTGTTATTGAAATGAGTATGATGACTCCTGATACTGCAGCCGATGCGAATGATGCCATCGTTCCTGTAGCTGGTAGAACAGACGCTCATAAGATTGATTTATTGGAAGCAGCATATTATAACCAGTCGATTCTTGATGTCGTGAATGCAAATTATTATAGTGCAGAACATTTATTAGTGCAGAGTTATGAAGATAACAAAGACGAAATGGATGCAGCTATCGATATGTTTGCTGAAGCTGCAACTGAAATTAGTAAAGCTGAAGCGGTGTTTACTGAAGCAATTAATGCAGAAACAGACGAAGAACGTGTTGATCTTCAAAACTATATTCGAGCTAATGACGTACAAATTGATCAGTCAACAGTACAACAATTTAACCAATCATTGGATACGATTGAAGATAAAGCTCAAGCGGCAACAGCGGCATTATTCGCAAGTCAAGATGCAGCAGCTCTTGCAATGATAAACTATGATGCGCAAGCGACATTGTCGAATATAACTAATTCGACAGTTTCATATGACGCATGGACAGATCAAATGACTGTTACATGGGACAATGCGACTAATACTGTGTTACAAGGCATGTTCTTCAATAACGAAGGTGAAGTGCAGTGGACACAAGCAGCAACTGAAGTGTACGATGGGTTCTATGGTGACACACCGCCAGTTGATGTGAACGCTATGTATAGTGCATACGACTATGGAACTGGAGAATCATATGCCAATGTTGCACCTGGATATGACATCAATGCAAAATTATATGACCCTGTCCAATTAGCGACAGATGTTATTAATGTACAGAACACATCTCAGGATGTTACAAGCTATAATAATCAAAATGGTAATTTAGGTTCGACTGGACCAAACACTATGATAACTGGAGCAATTCCTGGAGCCAGCGATGGAAATCCTGGAGCTTTCGATCCTGACCCAACTTTCGCGAGTGATGAACAGGAGTTTCCAGAGTTTGATAGAACAGAATTAATACCAGTCGGTGGACCATAATAGGAGTAGTATATGAGTCTGGAAGAAACAGAACTTAATGTTGGTGGAGTTAAGTTTAAGGGAATTTACATCGCAATCATGGCATCCATCATTGGTACAATCGGTGGTGGTATCTGGGCTGTGTCAGAGTTTTATTCAAGGGTTGGTGTCATTGATGATACTCTCGCCCAACTAGAAGAGACAGTTGATGATCTTGGTGGTGCGCAACTGAAAGAGTTGAAGAAAATTATTGAAGAAGAGCAGATCAAACTCACAACAATCGAAACAAGACTTGAAGATAATAACATAAGTCACTTGCAAGGCAAGTTAGCCGAGTTACAAACAATGCTTGAGACAATTGGCTCACGACAACAAGAGGTTCTCACAGAAGCCAAAGAATCTGAAGCAAAAGTTGCTGAGCTTGAGAAGTCGTGGATCGAGGTTCGCAATGAGTACAAGGCGATGGCTGATGCTCTCAAGAAGTTTGAAGACCGAACAAATAAGTTCAAGATTGAGGTTGATAATCTGTGGGAAGGGTTGGATGCAGCCTCATCACCATTGGGTTAAAATAGGTTAAAAAATAGCCTATATGGGGACTTCCGAGTCCCCTTTTTTATGCCTGAGATATACCAATTATTACCTAAAATTAATGAAAAAAGAGCGTAAAAAGGGTTGTCTTGACCTGAAATCTATGGTATAATAGGTTTTAAAAGATTGAGGAATGTCCATGTTAACCACCGTTGAACTAGCCAAACTCCTGAGCCTTGAGGTCGATGCCCTGAGCATGAAAGCCTTTGCTGATACTGAAACGCCCACCAAAGGTAAAGAAATCCTTTTTACTGGTTATGATATATACACCCACTCTGAGCTACTTGCTATGCATACCGCTAACATGGAAACTCTTGAGATGGCATATCGGGCTGAATCCAGCCAAGTCTAAAAAGCCAAAAATTTACCTTGCCATATACTTTGGTTTGAGCTATAATTGACTTTGTTTCCCCCTTCCCTTATGTGAGTTTTTATGATTGATTATTGTTCTAAAAAATGGGACAGCCTTTCTAGCCTTAAAAAGCGTATCGAATCTGATTACGAATCTAATAAAACAACTGAAGATGTTATCTGTTTCAATGGCTTTGAGCTTACTGTCTTCAAAAATCCCAAAACATCTTCAAACGTTTTTATCTATACCTTATCTGACGGTCAATTATCTAAAGAGGAATCAGGATGAAATTAGTAATCAATACTCAATATCGCGAAAACTATGGTGCTCACGACTGGGATGGTGAGGGTGAGTGTCCTCAGTATTGGAAGTCTAAAGGCGGTTCCGAGTATGTTATTGAAAACATCTCGTATTTTGATGTACTCCATGGCGGAGATTTGGTTGATTCTGTTCGTGATTTGATTGAGTATTCTAACGAGGCATCATTAGAGTATATCATTGATTGGGAAGTTATTGGTGATGCTGAGGTTACATGGGAACACTGGGAAGCACCATGGTTCCTGAAGAAAGAAGGTGGTAAGTGGGTTGACTCGCAGACCAACTCACTGGACTATTCCAGTCGAGGAAAGTTTTACGATGCTTCCGCAAGGTGGTCGTGAAAATTATGGCTATGTTGAATTACAGGACATAGCATAATCAATTTAATTAAAAGAGAATATATTTTATGAGTAAAGTAAATATGAAACTAGCATTCGCAATCCTTATGTATGCACCAACTGCGTTCCTTTTTATATATGGTGCTAAAGCTCTTGAGATGACTCAAGATCAAGTGTTATTATCAACAGCTTGGGTGATGTTGGTGTTAATAAACCAAATGTTTGTTGGATTAGCATTAACCGATAAGAAATACAGCGAGAAGTTATAATGCACGCTACTTTTGATAAAGTAATTTTAACTGACTGTGATGGAGTGCTCCTTGATTGGGAGTACTCTTTCAGCTCTTGGATGGACTCTAAAGGATATGAGCCTGTAGACGGATATAGAGATATCTATAATGTTAATGAGCGATACATGCTGACACGTGCTGAGTCTAAGCCGATGGTCAGACACTTCAATGAGAGTGCTTGGATGGAAGACATCCCGCCCCTCAGAGACGCAGTTAAGTATGTTCGCAAGTTACATGAAGAACACGGTTATGTATTCCACTGTATCACTTCTATGTCGGATGATGACAAAGCTATTGCTCTGAGGCAGAGAAATCTCGACAACGTTTTTGGTAAGGGTGTGTTTGTTGTATTGGTTTGCCTTGAGTGTGGTGCTGATAAAGATGATGCTCTGGTAGAGTATAGAGACACTGAGTGTTGGTGGATTGAAGATAAGCCTGAGAATGCTGAGCTGGGTACACGGTTTGGTCTAAGAAGTATTTTGGTTGACCATAGGTACAATAAAGAGTATAATGGAACAAGAGCCAATAATTGGCGTGATATTTACAATATGATAACAGGAGAGTGAGATGGAAATTAAAGTCGGTAAGACATACAGCGTTTCTCCGCTATACAAGAAGTGTTTTGTTGAGGCTGAGACATTCATTAACTGTGATGATGATGAACAAAAAATGATTGTGAGTACGCTTTGGCGCAACGGTACAGTCAATGTCACACCGCAAAATCAAGACGAGGTTGACATCCTTGAAGCAGCAAGATATGCTGAAGATGATGATGAGTTTGAGCCATACCAGTTTGAAGAGCATGAGTTTGTTTCTACTTGGGATGGCGTTTCGGTAGATATCGACTTTGTTGGTGGGCAGACTGATGAGAAAAAAGAATATCTCGATGAAGGTTATTTAGGAGATGGGTTCTTCTTCCTTGAAGCAGAGGGTTATGATAGCGAAGAGTCAAACATCGTTATGCACGGTGAGCTTGAGATCGAAGAAGTTGAAGGATATGACGCTTAATGTATTTTTATACCCATGCGCACGTGCGAGGTAACAAGGTAAACATCCGTGGTTATCAGGATGGTAGACGTTTCACGCATCAGGTAGACTACAATCCAAAATTGTATGTCCCATCACCCAAGCCAACTAAGTGGACAACGCTTGAGGGCGAATATGTTGACGAGGTTGCGCTTGGTGACATCCGTGAGGCTGGCTACTTTGTACAGAAGTATGAAGGTGTTTCAAACTTTAAGATCTACGGATCAACCAAGTGGGCTTACACTTGCATAAACGAAAGGTTTGGCAATGATTATGATACTGACATGATCCGTATTGCTAACATTGATATTGAGGTTGCTTCGGAAGAGGGTTTCCCTGCTCCCGAAAAGGCTGATCAAGAGGTTACAGCTATCACTGTTTCCCTAACACGGAACGGCAAGCGACAATACTATGTTATGGGTGTTGGTGAGTATGATGACACTGGTCAAGAAAACGTCAAGTATGTCAATTGTGTCAACGAGAAACGTTTGTTGTCTGCCTTTGTTGCTTTGTGGCAAAGACTTGACCCTGATATCGTCACTGGTTGGAACATTGAAGGGTTTGATATTCCATACCTTGTGAACCGCATTGCTAAGTTGTTTGATGATAAGTTTGTGAAACGACTCTCACCATATGGTTGGATCAAAGAACGTACCATCCGCAACTTCAATCGTGAAGATACCATCTATGAATTGACTGGTGTCGCTACGCTAGATTATCTCCACCTGTATAAGAAGTTTACATACTCGCAACAGGAATCATACAAACTTGATCACATTGCTCATGTAGAGCTTGGTGAACGCAAGGTCGATTACTCTGAGTTTGATAACCTGAACCAATTACACAAACAAGATTACAAAAAGTTTATTGACTATAATATCAAAGATGTCGCGATTATTGATAGGCTTGAGGATAAGATGAAGCTCATTGAAGGTGCTTTGGCGATTGCTTATGATGCTAAGGTGAACTACAATGACGTATTCACGCAGGTTACGATGTGGGATGTTCTTATACATAACTATCTCATGTCAAAGAATATTGTCATACCACCAAAGAGCGAGGCAATCAAAAACTCTCAGTTTGCTGGAGCGTATGTCAAAGAGCCTCATGTTGGTATGCACGACTGGGTGATGAGTTTCGATTTGAACTCACTGTATCCGCATTTGATTATGCAGTACAACATCTCTCCTGAGACGTTTGTTGAGGATGAGTGGTTGACTGAAGTCACGTTAGAGGATATAATTGATCGTAAGATTGATGCACCGCCAGAGCATTCAATGGCTGGCAACGGAAGATATTTCAGAAAAGACAAGCAAGGTTTCTTGCCTGAGATGATGGAAAAGATGTACAACGAGCGTGTTGGTTATAAGCAGAAGATGCTTGCCGCACAAACTGAACTTGAAGAAATAAACAAAAGGTTATTAGAAATATGAAGAAAGGTACTGTGGTTTCATTAGTGACTCTCACTGGAGAGTTTGTTGGTAAGTTTGAAGAAGAGACAGCTGCTGGTGTTGTACTCACTAAGCCACGCATGTTAGTCCATGGTGAGCAGGGTATGGGATTTGCTCATGGCGTTTGTGCGACTGGTAAAGCTGATGTTGACTCAGTTTCTTTCTATACTGGTGGTATGGTATTCATGACCGAAAGTAATGATGATATTGAAAAGGCATATGTCCAAGCAACAAGCGGGATTGTAATATAATGACTGAGAGAGCTGAACTTCTAGAGCGAAAGAAGCAACTTGTAAAAGATATAAGTAAGTACAAGAACCTTCAACTTGCGAAAAAGGTTCAGCTCAATTCAGCTTATGGTGCTGTTGGTAATAAATACTTTCGGTTCTTTGATGTGCGTAAAGCTGAGGCAATTACATTGTCTGGGCAGTTATCAATTAGATGGATTGAAAGGAGAGTGAATGAATACCTCAACAATATCTTGGATACAAGCGAAGTTGACTATGTTATTGCATCGGATACAGATTCAATTTATGTCAATCTCGATGCACTTGTACGCAAATGCTTTAAAGAGGGAAGTGATCCTGTCAAGGTCGTCAACTTCTTGGACAAAGTTGCAAGCGAGAAGCTGGAACCTTTTATTGATAAGAGTTATGAAGAACTGGCACAGCTAACTAACGCATACTCGCAGAAGATGTTTATGAAGCGAGAAGCGATTGCTGATAAAGGTATCTGGACAGCCAAGAAACGTTATATGCTCAATGTGTATGACAATGAGGGTGTTCGTTATGCTGAACCTAAACTCAAGATGATGGGTATCGAGACTGTTAAGTCTTCAACACCAGCAGTGTGCCGTGATGCTCTGAAAGAAGCTATCATGATTATCATGACCAAAGGCGAGGATCAAGTCCAGAGTTACATCTCTGAGTTCAGAGAAAAGTTTAATACTTTCAGCTTTGAAGACATTGCCTTTCCTCGCTCAATATCCGATTTGAATAAGTATACAGTATCGGGCGATGAGTTGACAATCCCTAAAGGAACACCGATTCATGTCCGTGGTGGGTTGGTATACAATCATATGCTCCGTGACATGAAACTCACGAAGAAGTATGAGACTATCAAGGATGGCGAGAAGATTAAGTTTTGTTATCTGGTTCTACCAAACCCAACAAGGCAAAATATCATTAGTGTTATGACAACACTACCCAAGGAATTTAATTTAAACTCCTACATAGACCGCGACTTACAATTTCAGAAAGCATTTCTTGATCCACTGAAGGCAATACTTGATTCAGTCGGTTGGGACTCTGAGAAGAAAAGTTCGCTAGAAAGTTTTTTTGGATAAGAGGAAATAGAGATGAGTGACTTCGATTTTGATTTTGGCTTCACAGCCGTCACTGAAGATGAATTGGACGTTGTCCAACAGGCAAGCACAGAAGCAACTAAAGCGAGTGAATCTGCCGATACATGGGAAGCTAAGTGTGTTGATCTATACAATACATTCAAACCGCTACTCAACAATTTAGCTATGAACCCAGAGAAAGATTATATCTACTGGCCAAACCGAAACGGTAAGCTGGAAGAGTTTAGTGATCTGATTGATAAGATATATAATAGCTAATCGCTATTGACTTTTGATATGTTATGGTATATAATTAGTAGTTCAATTTACAACGAGGTGAGTGATGAGTTTTTTAACTGATATGGTAAAGGGGATTGACAACACGTCTCTCCTCGATGAGGGTGCTAACAGTTCCGAGTTTTCAGGCTCCATTGATACAGGTTCATATATTTTGAATGCTGCTGTATCTGGTAGTCTGTATGGTGGTGTGCCCAATAATAAGATCACAGCGTTTGCTGGTGAATCTGCTACTGGTAAAACATTCTTTGTTCTAGGTGTGCTCAAGCAATTCCTAGATGACAACAAAGAAGGTGGTGTTATCTATTTTGATACTGAGGCTGCTGTAACTAAGCAGATGATGGAAGATCGTGGTATTGACACAAAGCGTGTTATTATCTCTGAGCCATGCTCTATTGAAGAGTTTCGTACAAACGCAACTCGTATTCTGACCACATACATTGAGCAAGGTAAAGATGCTCCCCCAATGATGATGGTTCTTGATTCGCTTGGTATGTTATCTTCTAACAAAGAGCTTGCTGATACTGAAGCTGGTAGTGACAAGCGTGATATGACTAAAGCACAGTTGTTGCGTGGTACTTTCCGAGTATTGTCTCTGAAGTTGGCTAAAGCTAATGTTCCGTTGCTTGTAACTAACCACGTCTATGATGTTGTTGGTGCTTATATCCCGACTAAAGAAATCTCTGGTGGTTCTGGCTTAAAGTATGCTGCTTCATCTATTGTTATGCTTGGTAAGAAGAAAGATAAAGATGGTACTGATGTTGTTGGTAATATCATCAAGGCTACCATGCATAAGTCTCGCTTCACTAAAGAGCAGAAAAAGATTGAAGTGAAACTGTCATACGATACTGGTCTTGATCGCTATTATGGTCTGCTTGATCTTGCTGAAAAGTATGACATCATTAAGAAAGTGTCAACACGTTATGAATTGCCTGATGGCAGTAAGGTGTTTGGTAAGGCAATCAATAAAAATCCTGAAAAGTATTTCACTCCTGAAATTATGGAACAGCTTGAAGTTGCTGCTTCTAAAGAGTTTAAATATGGTCAGATCGGTGCTGATGAAAAGACAGAAGAGGACTTAGAAGATGTCGGTTAAATATGATTTGGTAGAATCACCTGAAGGATTCCATGCGGATCATTGGGCTGTTAAGGTATTGGAAGGTAGTTGTGAGGGACTCACCTTTCAGTATGATACCGTATCGTTTCATGAAAGAGAAGAAGATGGACAGGCTGTACTTGATTACAATACAATAACTATTGATAATCCTACAGACGTTGACTTGACTTCTGATGAAGCGATTGGTATAATGGGAGACATACTTGTCGATATTATTGAACAACAATTGAGAGAGAGCGTAGATAATGCAGGAACAACTGATACTGAGACACCTACTGAATGATGAGGATTATGCTAGGAGAACACTTCCCTATCTAAAGCCTGATTACTTCAGTGATCGTGTGGAACGTGCGGTCTATGAACAGATAGACCTTTTCATAAACAAGTTTAATACTGTGCCTACTAAAGAGGCTCTTGTCATTGAACTTGATCAAAAGACTAATCTTTCGGATAGTGAATTCACAGAGTGTGGCGAATATATTTCGTCACTGTCTGTTGAACAAACTGAAGATCCTGATTGGCTCATCAATACAACTGAAAAGTTTTGTCAAGAAAAAGCTGTGTACAATGCCATCATGGAGAGCATTAGTATTCTTGATGATAGTAAAGATCAGAAGCAAGACAAAGGTGCGATACCAGAGCTGTTATCTAATGCTTTGAGCGTTTCGTTTGACCCTAACATTGGTCACGACTTTGTTGAAGATGCTGAACAACGGTTTGAGTTTTATCACCGCAAGGAAGAACGTGTTCCGTTTGACCTTGAGTATATGAACAAAATTACACAGGGTGGTTTGCCTCGCAAGTCTTTGAACATACTTATGGCAGGTACTGGTGCTGGTAAGTCTTTGGCAATGTGTCACATGGGTGCGGCTAACCTTATGGATGGCAAGAACGTATTGTATATCACTATGGAGATGGCTGAAGAAAAGATTGCGGAACGTATTGATGCTAATCTACTCAATGTGACTCTTGATAATCTCAAGTCCTTATCTAAGGATATGTATACCAAAAAGATCGAACGTGTCAAGGGCAAGACAGCAGGCAAGTTAATTGTCAAGGAATATCCTACTGCCTCTGCTGGTGTTGGTCACTTCCGTCATCTGTTGAATGAGATGAAGCTGAAAAAAGCGTTTATTCCTGATATCATCTATATTGATTATCTGAATATCTGTAGCTCCTCTAGGATGAAGGCTGGCTCTAATGTAAACTCTTATACTCTAATCAAAGCAATTGCTGAGGAGTTGCGTGGGTTGGCTGTAGAGCAGAACGTGCCGATTGTATCTGCTACACAGACAACACGAAGCGGTTATGGTAGCAGTGATATTGAGTTGACTGACACATCTGAATCGTTTGGTCTACCTGCTACAGCTGACTTCATGGCAGCATTGATTGTCACTGAAGAGCTTGATGAGCTTGGACAAATAATGATCAAGCAGTTGAAGAATCGTTATGGCGACCCAAGCACCCATAAGAGGTTTATGGTTGGTATTGATCGAGCCAAGATGCGATTGTATGATGTTGAACAGACTGCTCAAGAAGACCTTGCTGACAATGGTCCAGTATTTGATAACTCGGGCTTTGGCGAACGTGCTAAGGAAGATGATCAAATGAAGTGGGCGACCAAGAAGATGGGTCGTAAGAACTTTGGTGGTCTGAAAGTGTAACGCTGAGTGCGCGAACTCTCTCACTCTCTCTCATCGCGCACCCAGATGACCTGAGCATGTCATTAAAATGCTCAATCTACAGCTTGCCTTTGCTTATAAATAGGTTATAATATAAATTCTATTATCAACTAAAGGCTGTGTAATGTACAATTTTAATGAATACCTTGTAGAATCAACCAAACTATGGTTGGGCTACGAACACCTACCTACTGCAATGAACCCTGAACTGAAGAGGTTTATTACTCGCCTTAAAAAGCATGCTGACGATGATGTTGTATACATCGAACCGAAGTATGACTTCAAGAAAGCAAAGACCCAGTTGATGATAAAGATCACTGATAAGAAACTTATTCCCAAACTTGCCGCACACAAAGACTTAGCAGGTTATGGCTTCATGCCTAAAGGTGAGAAGTATGTTTCGTCTAAACTTGTTAACATTGCACTTGTGCCATCAGGTGGAATGCGTGGTAGTGGTCGCCTTCCCAAGAAAGGGCAGACAGTAGCAAACCCAACGACAGCAGAACAAGAAGCTGGTTCAATCGCATACTTTGAAGGTGCATTTAAAGGTAAGAAGCCGACACTGAAGCAAGTATCTGCGGAAGTAGGATTTGACTTCAGCCCAGAGTGGATGCATAACTTCGAGCAGCAATACATCGCATTCTCCAAGACCTTTGGTAATCTACCAAAACATAAGATCTACTTAGATTCAGAAAAGAATGATTCTAACGTACTATTTAATCTAGCTAAACGGTTTGGTTTAAAAGACTTAAAAGATAATTGGAACCCTGCTGATATCTGGATTATGAAGATAACAAAGGCGCAGGTGATCAAGCAGACTAAAGACGTTACATCATTACATGAATATAATGCGTGGCTCTCTGATAAGTTTGAGAGTAAAGAAATCCTCGGGGTATCGCTCAAGAAGATCTCTAAGAACAAAACTGCTAAAGTCGAAACAGTTTCAACGTCAGATATCCCAGACGTGGACTTAAAACCGATGCGTGTTTTGTTTGATCCATTCCAAAAGAATTTTATTTTCGAAACTCAAGGTAACATCAGCGGATTCAATCTCCGTGTCGGATACAAGGCTGGTACGATTGCTAAGGTTGGTGACATTCGCGTGTATCTTGAGGGCAGACAGAAGGGTGCTGATGTTCAATTAGGCTCTGTGTCTGCGCAACTATTCCCCGAACTCGCTTCTCAAAATGGGTTCGACCTTAAAGCTGACAAGACAAAGATAATGAACAACCCAATGAAATACTTGAGCAAGACTTTGCCTAAATTACTGAAGAAGTCGTTTGTTATTGATAAGGTGTCTCCTTTCCCGACATCAGAAGTACAGCTAAAGGCAGGTGCATGGTTAACATACTATCTTGAGATTTTAGCTGAGAGCGATCCAGAAATCTTAAAGAGCTGTTATTATTCAGCAATAAAGAAAAACGATTTTTCATCAATACATTGTAAGATATACTAATATGAAAAAGTTTAGCAGTTTCTTAATCGAACAAAAAAATACACATATGACGCATCTTGAGGATGCTGTACTTTATGGAGGTGTGACAGGTGCAAGACAAGCTATTAATCTTCTACGCAGCATGCGTGATATGCTTTCGGGCAGTTCTTCTCGTGGTGTCTCTACTACTGTTAAGTGGGATGGTGCTCCTGCTATTTTTGCTGGACAAGATCCTCGTGACGGCAAGTTTTTTGTGGCGAAAAAAGGAGTCTTTAATAAAAATCCTAAAATCTACAAGAGTGCTGGCGAGGTAGATGAAGACACTAGCGGTGACTTGGCAGTTAAACTGAAGCTCGCTCTGAAACATTTACCAGACCTTGGAATTACTGGAGTGTTACAAGGCGACTTCTTATTCAGCAAAAGCGATTTGAAGAACGAAACAATAGATGGTGAGAAGGTTACAACATTCCACCCAAACACAATCGTATACTCTGTGCCCAGTAAATCAGAAATGGGTAAGGCTATTCGATCAGCTAAGATCGGTATTGTGTGGCATACTGTATACAGCGGCTCGTCATTTGAGACAATGAAAGCATCATTCGGTCAGAAGATATCCGAGAAGTTGAGACCGTCTAAAGACGTTTGGTATGTTGATCCCGAGTTCACTGATGTGTCTGGCAAAGCCACATTCACCGCTAAAGAAAACAAAGCAGTAACCAAGTACATTAGTAATGCGGGCAAGGTGTTTAGTAAACTAGATTCCAAGACTATGAATGCGATCTCCGAGAACCCAGAGTTGATTCGTCAGATCACAGTACACTTCAATACTAAGGTGAGAGCAGGACAAAAGGTTACAAACGTTAAGTCTCATG
>Ga0209199_1002770_pt1 | contig 18206 bp, 15 predicted proteins | sample COGITO_mtgs_1105_7_FD_184805 | JGI IMG/M metagenome (GOLD analysis project Ga0209199, IMG submission 184805) | Pelagic marine microbial communities from North Sea - COGITO_mtgs_110523 (SPAdes) (version 2) | ecosystem: Environmental > Aquatic > Marine > Epipelagic ...
GTGAAAGCGGTCAGGATGCCATCCATGAATTCCTGCAGGTCAAATCTGTCTGGATCGCCCATGAAACCTCTGCCGCCAACCCCTTTATCATGCGTTAGCAATCACATCAGGACCGAACATATGCACGAAACTATCCTCCGATACCGCTACACGATCAAGGCACTCCCGGTCGAAGACCGCAGGCCAATCGAGCTGTCCGACACAATGAAGCCGCATCCGTTATCCTATATGGAGCTGCCCTTTGATCCGGAATATTCGGCTTATAATCAGCGGATGACGCCCGAGCGCCTGAACAACGTGACCGATGACGAACAATACTGGGCCGTTCGGCAAAAAGTCATCTTTCGCAACACCGGCGAATTTCCGGTTGAGATTTCCGGACCTGATGCCGAAGCCTTCACCAACTATGTCTTTGCCCGCGATGTGTCCCGCGTGAAGGTTGGGCGGTGTTCCTACAATTTTGCACTTTATCATGATGGAACAATAATCACCGATGGGGTGTTGCTGCGGCTGGCAGATGACAAGTTTTGGATGGCTCAGGCTGATGGTGAGCTCACCAAATGGTACAAAGCACATCTTGGCGATCTGGACGTGACCATTTCCGACCCTGACGTTTGGGTGACGCAGATACAGGGGCCAGAGTCGATGAACGTTCTGCGTGACGTCATCGATGGTGAATTTCCGGAACCCTGGCGTTACTTTGATATCGCTGAGGTGACGATTGCGGGTGAACCCGTCATCATCACCCGAACAGGGTTTAGCAATGAACTGGGTTGGGAATTCTATTTACGACCCGAAAATTGCGCTGAAAAGATCGGCGAGGCCATTTGGCAGGCTGGCCAGGCATACGGCATGATCCTGACCGGCACGCCGGTCTTTCGTGCCCGCCGGATTGAGGCTGGACTTCTGAGCCAGGCCGACTTTTTAGGGTGCACCCCATACAAAGCAGGGCTGGGTCACTTTTTGCATATGGACAAAACCGAGTTTATTGGTCGCAAGGCGCTGGAGACGGTCGATACCCGATCCTACACCTTTGGATTGCGCGTTCGCGGCGGCACCGCAAAACGCGGCAGAATGATCACGGTAAGCGGCAACGTAGTGGGCGATGTGGCCTCTTCCAGCTGGTCACCCTATCAGCAATGCGGCGTTGCGATCGTGCATATGGATGACCTGGATATGGGACCTGGCACAGACGTGAGCGTTCACTGCATCGACGGCAACACGTACTCGGCACAAATCTGCTCCTTACCCATGTATGATGAGGCAGGGGACATTGTCCGTGGCCGGGGCAATGAGGGTCCAGCGGGCCCTGAACCTTGGCAGCAGTGATTGAGCCAAGAAATCGCGGCTATCGCCAAATTTTCAGAGGCTCTGTCCTCAAAAGTTTGATTTGAGTGACAAGGACTACAGCTACCGGGAAGGTGTTGTCAGACAAAGTCTAACAGGTATCAAAGCACCACGATTACACAAATCTATGAAGCGCAGATTTGAAACCACTCTGTGAGAGCAGTTGTACGTTTTTGCTTGAAGGATTGCCTGCTTTCTAGATGTCTTTCATGATTGAAGTGGTTATAGATTTGACTGTGATAACTGACAAATTTCTGAAGTGCCGCAACCGTCTTGAAACGCTGCATCGCTCGTTCTTGTCGTCGAAATGGCAGATGCGAATTTTCACACCGATTGTTTGCTCGGCCTCCGCATAATTGACGATCTACAACGCCAATCTCACGAAAAGCCGCGCCGTAGGACGCCAGCTTGTCTGTCGTGATGATCTTGGGTGATCCGTGTTTTCGCATTGTTTTTATCAGGAACTTCTTCGCTGCAGCCTTGTTGCGTCGCTTTGTAACAAAGCATTCAAGAACTTCGCCTTCGTGATCAACCGCGCGCCACAAGTAAAAGCGTTCTCCATTTATTTTCACAAAGACTTCATCCAGGTGCCATTGCCAGTTCGAGTGTTGCCCTGCCCTATTCTTACGGATTTCTCCCGCGAACTTTGATCCAAAACGTTCAACCCAAAACCGAACTGTTTCGTGGCAGATATCGACGCCGCGTTCATGCAAGATGTCTTCCACCTGACGAAAACTCAATGGATAACGTATGTAATACATCACTGCCAATCGGATGATTTCAGGTGAAGTCTTGAAATATTTAAAGGGAGAACATGTTGTCATTTACCAAAAATAGGGATCAACCGCGAAACCGTCAAGTTTGTCTGACAACACCTAATTGACTGCACTCAGCCAGAACAGCGGCACTGTTAAGCTTGAAATTAGTGCTGATTCTTATTCGCCAAAGCCCAAGGTGTATGCAAAAGTAAATTGTGGATACTAGCGGCAAGGATCAGGCACAAATTTCTAAAACAATCGATAGGCTGGTTGAGTTTGGATTGGTGATCCAACAAGAAAATAGGCTTCTAGCGTAGTAGCTATCATACTTGTCATTTCTATCATATTTTGAGTCTAAATGTGACACATATGATAGGTATGTTATGGGTGCGTACCAGCCCACAAAATGGTACTAGCATCGACATCTCTTTACGAAAAAGAAGACACAACGCCGTTCTTTTAAAATAATTTGACAATATAATAAATTTTTTTAGGATATGAGATAGGGACGGCTTTGAACCACCGATACGCGGATTTTCAGTGAGCTTCATGGTGAGTTAAGTCGTTTAAATTGCTGATGCGAAATAGGAATAGCCGGCTCCACTCGCGTTCAGCTAAAGATGGAGCAATCAGTATGGGGGCATTATGGCAGGTTTTCCTGGCCACATAGGTCGAACTGTTCAGGATAGCACTCCTTGGTGGCCAACTCCTCCGTTAAGGCACGAGTTACCTCCGAATATCATTACCATACTCTTTGATGACACCGGGTGGTCCGATTTTGGATGCTACGGATCAGAGATCAAAACCCCAAATATTGATGCACTTGCAAGCGACGGATTGCGTTATAACAATTTTCACGTGACACCGCTCTGTTCACCAAGTCGCGCCAGTTTGATGACGGGGCGCAATCATCACAATGTAGGCATGCGAAGTCTAGCTGATACGGATACCGGATTCCCGAGCGGTCGTGGACGGATAAATCCAGATGTTCCAATGTTGCCCAAACTGCTCCAAAACCAAGGCTATGCAACTTATATGGTTGGAAAATGGCATCTGACACCATCACATGAAATTACACCGGCAGGACCGTATCGAACTTGGCCTGTACAAAGTGGGTTTGACAAATATTACGGATTTTTGGGCGGGTGTACTGACCAACTTGTGCCTGAAATTTACCAGGATAATCAGTCATTCATTCCCAAACTTGGCGAAGATTATCATCTAAGCGAAGACCTCACGGATCGTGCCATCTCAAACTTGCGCGAGCATGCAAGTTTCCGCAGCACAGCACCTTTCTTTTTGAACCTTTGGTTTGGGGCTACACACGCACCATTTCAAGTGGATAAATCATACATCGACCCTTACGTCCCCGTTTTTGAGAAAGGTTGGGATCAAACCCGCGAAGATCGACTGGCACAGCAAAAGTCATCGGGCCTTGTGCCAAAGAATACTGAGCTCACGCCGCGCAATGATGATATTCCTGCCTGGGATAGTCTGAGTGATGACGAAAAACGTCTGTTTACGCGCCTTCAAGCCTGTTTTGCTGGGTTTCTGGAACATACCGATGTACAAATCGGTCGTCTGATCGCTGAACTCAAGCGGCTCGATATGTTCGACAATACGGTAATCTTAATCTTGTCTGATAATGGGGCAAGTCGCGAAGGCGGCCCAAACGGCGCCGTCGACACAAATTCAAATTATTCTGGACAACCTGAAACTGTGGCCCAGATGCTGCCAAGGATTGATGATATCGGCAGTCCCAAAGGGCCAGCCTTCTATCCGCAGGGTTGGGCGATGGCAGGGAATACTCCGTTTCGCCGGTATAAACAATATGTCGAACTTGGTGGCGTGCGGTCTCCACTTGTTGTTCACTGGCCACGCAGTGTCCGCGAAAATGAAAAAACCCGACAGCAATTCTTGCACGCGGTCGATATCGCGCCAACCTTGATGGAGCTTGCAGGAGCACCGCGCACGACGCCATTTGATGGCCAGAGTTTTGCAGACAGTCTGACAAAGGCCTCAGCATCCGCGCCACGGCAAACACAATACTGGGAGATGTTTGGACGCAGGGCCATTTACTTTGATGGTTGGAAAGCAGTATCCAGCCACGAAAAAGGGGATGACTACGCAGAAGATCAGTGGCGGCTACATCAATTGGCCAACGATTTTTCTGAATGCGTCGATCTAGCTGATGCAAACCCCGAAAAACTCAAACAGATGCAGGATATCTGGTGGCGCGAGGCAGAGGCGAACCAGGTCTTACCTTTAGACGACAGAACGCTGGTTGATATTATTTGCTTCCGTCAGCCCAATGGGATCATGTCAGATGATGAAGTCACATTCTACCCAGGCATGGCGCATATCCCGCAGACCACGATGATTACATCGTCAGAGCGGCCGATGGATGTCAAAGCAATCTTCAAAGATACAGTTGGCGCCCAAAGCGGTGTCTTGCTTTCATCGGGCGACGTGTGGGGAGGCTACACGTTCTACGTCCAACGAGGGGCTCTGGTTTTCGAACATGTCATTATGGGTCATCGCGTGACGTGCCAAACAACCCTAAGTGAAAAAGCGGCAGAATGCGGATTTCGACTGCGTCCCAATCATGATGCGACTGCAACGGTTTACCTCACAATAAATGGTTTCGATGTGGAGCAGGTGCATATCCCGCAAGTCGCGGGACATTTGTCCTTCTGGGGAATGGATATTGGTCGTGATGCAGGGCAGCAGGTTTCACCTGCATATTCAGGGGAATTCGCCTTCCCTGATCAAGTTTTGGACAAGGTTGTCATCCGCTTCATAGAACAGGCAGATGCACCGACCCAAGCACGACTTGTTGAAATGGCGGAATAACTTTAAGGAGGATAAAAAATGATGATCAAACACACTTTTCTTGCTGCGACGGTTTCGATTGCCGCAAGTTTCGCGTCCAGCGTCTTTGCAGAGACGAAGGATCTGACATTACAGCTTGGCTGGCTGCCGAATTCATCTAATGCCGGTGAAATCATTGCTTTGAAGAGAGGCTTTTTTGAAGAAGCAGGGCTGAACGTGAGCATCCTACCAGGTGGGCCGGGAGCAAACCCGATTCAGGAACTGGTGGGTGGATCGGCTGACGTGGTCATTGGATATGCACCGCAGATCATGTATGCGGTGAATCGCGGTCTGCCACTGGCATCTTTTGGCGCTGCTTTTCAAAAAGCGCCTCTAACTTTCTTTTCTCTTGGAGAAAAGAACATCACCTCTGTGGCAGACTGGAAAGGAATGCGCGTTGGTGCGGCCCCAAGCGCCAAACCTCAGATTGCAGCTCTTCTAGCCAATGCTGGGCTTGGTTTTGATGACATCACGTTCATCCAAGGGAATACGGCCGCATTGATGCAAGACCAAGCTGATATTGTTGGTGGTTGGCCGACAAACCTTGCGCAAGTTGGCCCCATCATTGAGCATGATGGCGGTTACAATGCCCAATCTATTTGGGACAATGGCTTGCAATTCCAGTCCAACTATTACGTCACAACCAAAGATAATCTGGCAAACGATACAGATATGCTTGAAGCCTTCATGACTGCAGCTGACAAAGGCTGGGCTTGGGCGGCTGATAATCAAGAGGCAGCGGTCGCATTACTCATTGAGTTTGCACCAGCCCTTCAGGCAGATCGTGAAACGCCATCTCTTGCGATGACCGTTGAGGATTTCATCTATACACCCGAAACCGCAACCAAAGGGTTCGCCAACGTCTCTATGGATCGGTGGCAGGCAACATTGGATACTTACATTAAACTTGGGGAAATTTCTGCTGATTTGACGGCGGCCGACGTGCATACAGATGTGATCCTGAATGCCGTAGAACGCACAAAGCGTGACTAACACGAAACGGTCCAACACGCGAAAGATATCCTTGCTGTGAACGCTGCTATCGAATTGTCTGGCATCAATGTTACTTTTGGCGCTGGTGCTAAGGCTATTGAGGCTGTCGGTCATGTTGACCTTTCCATCGCCAAAGGTCAGTTTGTCTCGCTCATTGGACATTCGGGCTGTGGAAAATCCACCTTACTGCGTGTAATCGCGGATATCCTGGAACCAACAATGGGAACAACTGAAATTCTTGGCGCGCCACCCGCAAAGGCGCGCCAAGAGCGCACGTTTTCCATGGTGTTCCAACAATCGATTCTGATGCCTTGGGCCAACGTTATCGACAATGTGACCTTGCCTTTCAAAGTTGGCGGAAAACACGATCCTTCCCTTGGCATGGATCCGATGGACGCCCTGAAACTGGTCGAGCTCGAGGGGTTTGCCAAAGCCAAACCGGCAGAACTTTCGGGCGGAATGCGGCAGCGTGTGGCGATTGCGCGCGCACTTGTAACACGCCCTAAGATTTTGTTGATGGACGAGCCCTTTGGCGCATTAGACGAACTGGTGCGCGACACGTTAAATGTTGAGCTTTTGCGGATCTGGCGTCAGAGTGGCATGACAATAGTGTTTGTGACTCATTCTTTGCAAGAGGCGGTTTTCTTGTCGCAACGTGTTGTAGTACTCAGCCGTCGCCCAAGCCAGGTCAGTGATATTCTTGACGTCGATTTACCAGATGAACGAACCCTAGAACTCAAGGATGATCCACGTGTTGGTCGGCAAGTTGCTCGCCTGCGTGCGCTTTTGGATGCAGGATAAGATAATGACATTAGCAGCCCCAAATAACGCAAGAAAAGATTCTAAGGGCCTATTACGATATCTCCCGCAAGAAGGGCCATTGCGCGTCGCGATCATGGGTGGGTTTGGGCTGATATCTATACTGGTGCTTTGGCAGGCGATCTGCATGATCCTTCAGGTTCCTGACTATCTTGTGCCGTCCCCAATCAAAGTGTTCGCGGCTATGAGGCGGGATTGGGTGCTGCTGGCTGACAATTCTGTTCCAACGATAAAAGCTGCTTTCTATGGATTTGTAATCGGCAATTTCATCGCTGTCCTCGTTGCCGTTACTTTCGTTTACAACAAGCTCATTGAAGAAATGTACTATCCGGTTGCGATCCTCATCAAAACGATCCCGATTGTTGCAATAGCTCCAGTCCTAAAACTGATCCTCGGAAATGGCCTTGCACCTAAGGTAGCGGTTGCTGCGCTAATTTGTTTTTTTCCAACATTGGTTAACGCGGTACGCGGGTTTCGGTCGGTAAGTCCAAACCTGCTTGAACTGATGCATGTCCTATCAGCCTCACGGGGGGAGGTCTTTCGGTATGTTCGAGTCTACGGAGCGCTGCCTTACGTATTTTCAGCGCTCAAAATCTCGGTCACGATGTGCGTTTTAGGTGCGATCGTAGGTGAATGGATCGGGGCCAATAAGGGCATTGGCTACATCCTGATCCAAAGTATGTTCGATTTTGATGCCCCGCGTCTGTTTGCGACTATACTAGTGGCTTCAACCATTGCCATTATCGGTTTCACAATCGTATCAGTTCTGGAAAAGTTAGTGATAAGCTGGGATCCCGGAGAAAGCGTCTAAAGCTCGCATTTTGTCTGACTTTAGAAGAAATTTTAGGTTTGTGGATCGTTTGCAAGGGCACAATTGGATGCGTTATCTGCTTCCCAATTTTGTTTTGTTGCGTCAATTCGTGGCGGTTGCAAAGAACAGGGAAAACCCACCCTCGCCAAATAACCGTCTGAGTAAAGGCGCCAAGATCGCTGATATCACAGCCTCAGCCAAAGCATCAGATAAGACAGCCGTTTGTATAGTACTGAAACAACGGAGTAATTCAGGGAATTATGGGCAGGTGTTATATCTGGGGAAGCGGATGGCGGTGCTGTCGGACAGATGAGAGCTCGCATCAGACTGCTGGCGGAGGTGCTGTCAGACAAATGAGAGCTCGCATCATATTGTAAGTCAGATGACTTCAGGACTAGTTTTAAAGTGGCGAAATGGGGAGTGTTTTGTCATTCGGCAGGTTTACAAATTAGCCCTACCCGTCTCAAGCAGTTTTCTCTGACAGTACCGGTCAAAGCTTTGGTGCCACGTATCTCAAGCTCTGAAGATGGCACGCGCTATCACTGATCAGTACCAGTATCTTTCCACCGCGGCATCCGTGCCGGGGTTGATTTACTCAATCAGCATCACCTGCGAACATCACCCCAATCGCGCCAGTCTTTAACGCCCCCTTGCGCCCAATGCAGACCACGGCAATATGCTCTTTAGCTTTGGCAAGCGTAACGTCAAACCGTTCTCCCACTATTTGGATCAACCAATTTTGTCCTGCTTGATCAGCCACAAAGCCTTTGGCGCGAATGATCCCTACGGCCCCAGTAGCTAGAGATTTTGCTAGTTTAATAGGATCACAGGGCGGAATTTCGCTAAAGACACGGCTTTCATAGCCCGCATCCGCATGGGCGGAGGCTTGGGGTTGCCCGGCCACCATCTCTACCCCAAGGATCACCTCTGGCGGCAGCCTGCCCTGAGCGGTGGCTACAACCTGCGCTTTGGGGTTGGCTGAGCCGAGCCAGTCTCTGACGTCCTGCACGACATCACTTGAGATCAAATCAATTTTGGTTTGCACGATCAAATCAGCGTCGGAGATTTGGCGTAGCATTGTATCGCCAAGATACTCATCTGCCGCTTGCGCCCGAATGCGCTCGCTGTCGGCCAGCACCACAACCCCACCAAGATTGAAGCCGTCCAAAAACGAAATGCTCGCAGCTACAGCGCCGGGCATCGCGACACCCGAGGCCTCGATCACAACATAATCCGGGGCGGAATCCAGCTGGGCCAATTTGATCAAAGCCGCTGTCATATCAGAGCCGAAGGAGCAGCAAATACAACCCCCAGAAATAGCAATCATTTCGTCATCTTTGGCTTCAATCAAATCCGCATCAATTGGCAAATCTCCAAACTCATTCACCAAAATAGCAATTTTGCGACCATCCGCGTGGCGCAGCAAATGATTGAGCAAAGTGGTTTTGCCAGCCCCAAGATAGCCACCGATCACAATGACCGGGATGTCTTGCCTCATAGGCTTGCAGCTGGAAAAATACGCCCGCCCTGAACCGTGCCCCATACGCCAATGTCTTTAAGCAGCATTGGATCACAAGCCGTTGGATCTACCTCCAAAACCGCAAAATCAGCCTTCTTGCCGGTTTCAATTGAGCCAATTTCTCCGTCGAGATGCAGCGTGTAAGCAGCCCCCATGGTAATGGCCCAAAGTGCCTCATGCACTTGTATTCTTTCTTCCTCGCCCTGTACCCGACCCGAAGCCGTGATACGGTTTACGGCCGCCCATGCGGTGAACAAGGGCCCAAGAGGAGTCACGGGCGCGTCAGAGTGGATGGCCATCGGCATGCCACTGTCCAAGGCGGTCCGGCAGGCGTTCATCCGTGTCGCGCGGTCCGGCCCCACTGTGAGAGCATAATGTTCATCGCCCCAGTAGAAGTGATGGTTGGCAAAAAGATTTACGCACATGCCGAGTTTCGCCGCAGTCCGAAACTGTGCCGCATCCGCCAATTGGCAATGCTGCAGCGTAAAGCGGTGATCCGGGTTTGGGTGCGCTTGCAAGGCGGGGCCAAGTTTTTCCAACACTAATTGGGTCGCCTGATCGCCGTTGGTGTGGGTGTGGACTTGCAAACCGGCTTCTAACGCCAAATGCAGCAGTTCCGATAAATGCTCCGGTGCGATATACCAAAGCCCGTTGGGCGCGCCGTTGTGATAGCCAGGCCAGCGCAAGCGAGCTGAAAAACCCTGAATTGATCCATCGACCACGATTTTGATTTGCCCCAAGCGCAAACGGTCAGTGCTTCTTTTTTTAAATGCGAGAACAGCTACAATCAATTCTTTGGCAGAAAGGCCCATGAAGAACCGAAATGGCATTAAACGTACTGGGTAATTTGGCTCATTTGTGACCCTGAGCATCACGTCAACCGCATCGTCATCCATGCGAGATGCAAGATCAGTGATGGTTGTTGTCCCTGTACGGACGCAGAGCTTGGCAAAATTGCGCAGACCAGTCTCATCCGCATCAAGCATATTGCGCTCATAACCCACAAATGGGCCAACGGGTGTCATGACTTCAGGCCCTTTTAGCTCGCCAGTCGGAAATCCATCCGCCCCCAAAGGAATACCAGGATGGTTGAGGCCCTGCTTTAGCATGCCGGCCAGCTCCAGTGCCTTGGTGTTCACATTCATAATATGGCCAGAGGCATGCAAAACCCCCACAGCGCGCGTTGTTGATACCCGATCAAGATCGGCTCGGGTGACGGTCGTATTGTCCATATAGATCGGATCTAATTGCCATCCTGAGAGCGGGGTAGTTGCGTCTTCCAAGACCGCCTCAGCCTCTTGCAAACGCTCAACGACCGCATCCACGCTTTTGACACCCATCCACAGCTTGCCATTTGGATCAGCCCGATCAAACCAACCACAATAGACTTTAGCCCACAAAGACCCTTCCATTGCATGGGCATGGCCCTCCACAAACCCAGGCATCAAGACCTTATCTTCAAAGCGCGTGTCCAGAGTATAGTCGCCCCATGTTGCCAGCTCCTCCAAGCTTCCCACTCCCAAAATACGTCCATCTCGCACCGCCACATGGCTGGCCTCAGGGCGGCTTGGGTTCATCGTGATGATTTTCTTAGCGCTGAAAATTGTAGTGTTGGGCATCGGACACCTCTTGGATTAACTGTTTGTGAAAATTGTAAAGAGCTTTCATTAAATGGAAAAATAGATTTAGCTGTTCTCAAACACCTATTTTTTAGGGGAACGGTATTGATGAATTTTACGCTCAAACAATTGCGTTACGTGGAGGCGGCAGGTCGTTTAGGGTCCATTGCCAAAGCTGCGGTTGAGGTCTCAATCTCTCAATCTTCCATTACAGCTGCCATTGATGCGCTTGAGGCTTCACTTGATTATGGCTTATTTGTAAGGACACCAGCCAAAGGGGTTCAACCAACATCTGCGGGCCGTGAGTCACTGCAATTGATCCGAAACTTTCTCAATCAAGCCCAACAATTTGAGGCCGAACTGCAATCGCAAGGGGGAGATGACGCTGGGCTGGTGAGCATTGCATGCTATGCTACCGCCGCACCCGCCTTTTTGCCGCCAATTTTGAGATCTATAACCGAGAACTTCCCCGGCATTTCAATCAAAGTGATGGAAGGTGATATGATGTCGATCATGGATTACCTCAACAATGGAGAGGTGGATCTGGTGTTTACCTATGACACCCACTTGCCAGACGCCCAGTCTTTCGAGCCATTGTTCGACGCCCCACCCTATGCTTTGGTGCCGGCTTCCGAGGCCATAAGCGCCCAAAATTCTGTTACTTTCGCGGAATTAAGCTGCAGGCCAATGATCATGCTCGACCTACCATATACCCGCGATTACTTTCTTGGCCTGTTCAAAGAGCGCAGATTAGAGCCAAACGTAGTCCATTCAACCCGCTCAGCAGAAATCGCAAAAGCTCTGGTGGAAGGTGAATTCGGCTATACAATTTTGAACATCCGGCCCCGCAACTACATCACCAATGACACACGTTATAAGGCCCTGCCCATTTCCGACTCCTCAGAAGTGCCCGTCTTTGGGATCGCCACGGCTAGCAATGTCAGGCAGCCCAAAAATGTAAGATCCTTCATCCGAGACTGTGTCGAACTGCGGGAGAAAGGTGCCTTCGATGCTCTCACCGTGAGCACAAACCCCTAAAAAATGTAGTAAAGAAGCCCAATTAATCTGTTTTCTGTAAAAAAAAACTTGGTCTAGGCTCATCACAATGACGAAGAAACATATAACTATATGGGAGATTTAAGATAATGAAACATATACTTAAGGGGATAGTCACCGCGACGGCGGCCGCTGCTGTTCTGGCGACGGGGGCAATTGCTGAAGATTCGCCGCGCAAAGGCGGTACGTTAATCACCGTGATTGCCACCAATGTGCGCAATCTTAATCCAGCAGTGCAATCAGGCATCGTCACCGGATATCCAGGCGCGCAGCTTTTTGCGGCCCCTCTGCGCTATGACGAAGACTGGACCCCTCAACCCTATTTGGCGAAAAGCTGGGATGTGAGCGAAGATGGTTTGACCGTCACTTTAAACTTGGTCGAAAATGCCGTTTTCCATGATGGGGTGCCGATCACTTCCGAAGATGTGGCCTTCTCAGTTGAGACGATCAAGGCGCATCACCCTTTCAAATCCATGTTTGCCCCAGTCACCTCGGTGGACACACCGGACGAACATACAGCGGTGTTGACTCTCAGCAAACCACACCCGGCTCTGATGCTGGCGATGTCTGGCCAGCTGATGGCTATCATTCCAAAACACATCTACGGGGATGGTCAAAATCCTAAAACTCATCCGCGCAACACAGAAAACGTTGTGGGATCCGGCCCATTCAAACTGGTTGAATATAAATCCGGTGAGCATGTTATCCTGGAACGCTTTGACGATTTCTTCATCGACGGTCGGCCATATCTCGACAAAATCGTAATGCGGATTATCACAGATCCAGCAGCACGGGCCATTGCCTATGAAAATGGGGAAATCCACATGGGCGCGTTTGAATCCCTACCTCGGATCATCAACCGTCTTAAGAAGGTCGACAACCTGACGGTGACCGATGAAGGTTATGGCGGCATCGGCCCCCTAGATTGGTTGGCGATGAACACCACCAAAGGTCCACTTAAAGATGTCAGGGTTCGCAAAGCTATTGCCTATGCTGTGGACAAAAACTTCATCCACAAGGCTTTGATGGAGGGCACCGCCTCAAATTCCTTGACCGGCATCCACCCAGATAGCCCGTTCTACAATACCAATGTGGAAGGTTATGACTTAGATCTCGACAAAGCCCGTGCCCTTCTCGATGAGGCTGGCTTCCCAATGAAGGGCGACTCTCGCTTCAACCTGACTATAGATTTTGGCTGGCCAGGCGTGAAACCGCAGGTCGAATACGTCAAAGCGGCACTTAAGAAGGTGGGAATTGCGGTCGAGGTTCGTGCCTCTGCTGACTTCCCAACTTGGGCAGCCCGCATGGGTGAGATGGACTATGACATGTCTTGGGACACCGTTTTCAACTGGGGCGATCCAGTGATCGGTGTTCACCGCACCTATTCCTCAAGCAACATCGCGAAAGGCGTTTGGTCCAACACTCAAGGCTATGCCAACGCCCGCGTAGACGAGCTGATGCAAATGGCCGCAGTGGAAACAGATCCGGCAAAACGCACAGCCCTTTATGCGGAGTTCCAAGAGATCATCGCAGACGAGCTGCCTGTCTACCACACCAACACATTGCCCTACCACACGGTCTATAATGATAATGTAGGCAATCCTCCCTTAGGCATTTGGGGCACATCGACACCCATCGATATGACCTATCTCAAGAACTAAAATCTCTATCGTGCGGGCTGGGGCACCTTGGCCCGCGCAAATTTATTATTAAGTAAGGCAAAGACATTGGGCATTTTACGCACCATCCTTCTTCGTGTTGTTTATGCCATATTACTACTCGTTGCAGTTTTGGTACTGAACTTTTTGCTCATGCATTTGGCCCCCGGAGATGTGGCAGACACGATCAGCCAATCCATGGGCGGGGCAGATCAAGAAATTTTGGACGAAATCCGCGTCAGCTACGGATTGGATCAACCCTTCATCGTGCAGCTTGGGCGCTATATCGCCAATGTGGCTCAGTTTGATTTGGGTTATTCGTTTTTCTACAACCAACCCGTCACCAAACTGATCCTAGAACGTCTGCCGGCAACTCTATTGCTGGTGATCGCAGCCCAAATTGCGGCGCTGATTATCGGGGTTGTCCTTGGCGTTATATCAGCACGCAAACCCAACGGTCTGTCAAATTATGTCGTGACCTTCCTCGCCTTGTTTGGATATTCTGCACCGGTATTTTGGACTGGTATATTGTTGTTGATCACTTTCTCTTTGAACGTGCATTGGTTTCCAGTCGCAGGGATGCGCGATGTAACCATTGAAGGTGGCTTTTGGGTGCATTTTATTGATGTGGCCCGCCATCTATTTTTGCCTGCGGTGACTTTGGGATCCATCTTTCTAGCCCTCTATTCTCGCCTAACTCGTGCCTCGATGATGGAGGTTTTGGGCTCAGATTATGTTCGCACCGCGAAAGCCAAGGGTCTAACGTCCAATCAAGTTGTCTACAAACACGCGTTGAAAAATGCGCTGTCGCCAGTGATCACCCTCGCAGGTTTGCAGTTTTCGGCCGTTCTCTCCGGCGCGGTATTGGTGGAGGCAGTGTTCAGCTGGCCAGGTCTTGGGACTTTGGCATTTCAATCCATTATTGCCCGTGACACACCAACCATCCTTGGCATACTATTCTTCTCAGCCCTGGTTGTGATTATCGGCAACCTGCTCACTGATCTTGCTTTACGCTTGGTTGATCCACGTGTGGGAGGCCAAAAATGACCTGGCCGGTGATCCAAGAAGAAGAGACACCAGAGGCGCAGCACCCTTTCACCGAAGCGTGGGGCATGTTTCGCAAAAACAAATCCGCAGTTGCGGCTCTGGGGTTGTTGGCTCTCATCACCTTCGGAGCAATTTTTGGGCCCTATCTTTATCCAACGGATCCCTTCGAAATGGTTTGGATGCCATTCTCGCCCCCGGGCCAAGAAGGCTTTTTACTGGGTACAGATTATCTCGGTCGTGATCTGCTGGCCATGATCATCAATGGCGCAAAAGTCTCCTTAATGATTGGCCTATCAGCCGCCGTGATGACAGTATTCATTGGCGTGACCGTGGGGGCATTGGCAGGATTTTATAGAGGTGTTGTCGAAGAAGTTTTGATGAGGATCACTGAGTTTTTTCAGGTCCTTCCAACTTTGCTGTTCTCTATGGTTTTGGTCGCTCTGTTCGGTGCTTCCCTGCCCATGATAACATTTGCGATTGGCATCGTCAGCTGGACTGCCGTTGCACGGATCACCCGTTCGGAGTTTTTGCGCATACGTGAGCTGGAATATGTCATGGCCTCCCGCGCTTCTGGAGCCTCCAATCTCAACCTGATGTTTGGCGTGATCCTGCCGAACGCGCTACCGCCGATCATTGTGCAATCCGCCCTCATGGTCGGCTCAGCCATTTTGTTTGAAGCCGGGCTGTCGTTTCTTGGACTCACTGATCCCAATGTCGTCAGTTGGGGGCAAATTATCGGCTCAAACCGGCAATATATCCTTGATGCTGGATATACAGTCACCATCCCCGGTGTTGCGATTTTTGTAACGGTTTTGGCCATCTCATTGGTCGGCGACGGCCTGAACGACGCGCTTAATCCAAAATTGAGGCAACGCTGATGTCCCCGCTCCTAGAGGTCAAGAACTTGCGTATTGAACTTACCACTCGTGACGGGGTTGCTCCCGTGATTGACGATCTGTCCTTCACATTGAACCCGGGCGAAACCATGAGCTTTGTCGGTGAGAGCGGCTGTGGAAAATCTATGACCGCTCTGGCCCTTATGGGGCTTTTACCAGAAAAAGTGGGACGGGTAGCTGCGGGCAATATCATTTTTGACGGTGAGGATTTGTCCCAAGCCAGTGATGAGCGTCTGCGCGCGATTCGGGGCAATGAAATCTCGATGATTTTCCAAGAACCCATGACCTCCCTCAATCCGGTCTTCACCATTGGCGAGCAAATTGCCGAAGTGCTGCGTGCGCATCAAGGGCTGTCGCGCAACGCCGCTTGGGCGCAATCGATTGAACTTTTGAACGCTGTGCGTATTCCAAATGCAAAAAGCCGCGTAAGTGATTACCCGTTTCAAATGTCCGGCGGTCAAAGACAACGGGCCATGATTGCCATGGCATTGGCCTGTCAACCGAAAATTCTAATTGCTGATGAACCTACCACAGCCCTCGATGTTACTGTGCAGGCACAAATTTTTGATTTGCTCACCGATTTGCGCAAGCAAACCGGTGCGGCCATTATTTTGATCACCCATGACATGGGCGCAGTCGCGGAAATGGCTGAGCGGATGATTGTCATGTATGCGGGCCGCAAGGCAGAATTGGGTCCGGTTGATCAGATCATTGAGCATCCTCGACACCCCTACACCAAGGGTTTGATCGAATGCGTGCCCCATATCCAAAGCGATCCCAGCCTAGAGCGGCATGATCTGGTTGAGGTGCCCGGTATAGTGCCAAGCCTACGTGAGTTTGGCAAAGATCAGTGCCTATTTGCGTCCCGCTGCGCCTATTTAACAGAAGCCTGCCTCGCATCTCGTCCAACTGAAAAACTATTCGCCAATGGGCAAAGCGCCGATTGTTGGCATGCGGAGGGCCTGTAATGTCAGACCTGTTAAAAGTTGAAAATTTGACCGTGCGATTTGAAGTAAAGCGCGGCGGCGGCTGGAATAAAAAATCATACCTCTACGCGGTGGATGACGTGTCATTTACCGTTAAGAAAGGGGAAACTCTGGCCATTGTCGGCGAAAGTGGCTCTGGCAAAACAACCGCCGCCCTCGCTGTCGCCCGCTTGGTCAAAGCCTATAGCGGCAAGGTGGCCTTGGCCGGAGAAGACATCTTGCAAAAAGAGGCGGAGGCCCTCCGTCAAACCCGCCAAAAAATACAATTCATATTTCAGGACCCCTATAGCAGCCTCAATCCGCGCAAACGGGCTGAGGCCATCGTGAGGGAACCTTTGGACAGCCTGTCACGCAAATCAGAAGATGAGAAAACCAAGATTGTCGACGACTTGTTCGAAGCCGTGGGGCTACGGGCAGAACAACAGCGCTTGTTTCCACATCAGTTTTCTGGAGGACAGCGTCAGCGCATAGGCATCGCCCGCGCCTTAGCGACTCAACCAGAATTGATTATTTGTGATGAGCCGGTTTCTGCGTTGGATGTGGCGGTGCAGGCGCAAATTCTCAACCTCCTGGGTAAACTGCAAAAAGACTTTGGCCTCACATATCTGTTTATCAGCCATGACCTTGGCGTCGTTCAGCATATGAGCGACAGTATCGCCGTTATGTACATGGGCAAAGTGGTGGAACATGCGGATCGACTGAGCCTTTTCCAAACGCCACGCCATCCTTACACTCAAGCTTTGCTCTCAGCTGTGCCCACCGTGGATCGCGCCAAACGCGCTCGGCAAAAACGTATCCTCATTCCCGGTGATGCGCCGGACCCTGTGAATTTGCCCGCCGGTTGCCGATTTGCAAATCGCTGCCCCGCGGTGCAGGCGATCTGCCAAACTGTGGAGCCTGAATTGAAGTCAGATAGCAACGGCCATCGCACCGCCTGCCATCTGGTTTGGGGTCGCCCTATCCGCCCGGCTTGGCCAAGGGGATGATTTCATCGCAAATTAAAACATCTGACGTGCTGTCAAAAAAGCTACAATCCAGCTCGCGGTGCACAGTTGGCAGGCACCGGAATTTGCTCAGGCGAAGGTGGGATGTTGTCCGAAGAACAGGCCGAAAATTCACGATATTTCTATGAACTTGCCTCTGCTAAATTTGGTTGGAAGCCTGAATTGGGTGTTGTCAGACAAAGCCTAACCCGTCTCAAAGTGCCACGATCACATAAACCTATGAAGCGCAGATTTGGAACCACTCCGTGATAGCAGCACTGCGTTTTTGTTTATAAGTCTGTCAGTTTTGAAGATGTCTTTCATGATTGAAGTGGTTGTATATTTGACTGTGATAACTGACAAATCTCTGGAGCATGGCTACTGTTTTAAATAACTGCATTGCTCGCTCTCGCCGTCGAAACGGTAAGTGTGAGTTTTCACACCTATTATTTGACCGGCCTCCACAAAGCTGTCTATCCACAACGCTAATTTCACGAAAAGCGGCGCCATAGGATGGTAACTTATCCGTTGTGATAATCTTTGGTGAGCCGTGTTTACGCATTGCTTTAATAAGGAACTTCTTCGCTGCAGCTTTATTACGTCGTTTTGTAACAAAGCATTCCAGAACCTCACCTTCGTGATCAACGGCGCGCCAAAGGTAAAATCTCTCACCATTTATTTAGACGAAGACTTTATCCAAGTGCCACTGCCAGTTCGAGTGGTGCCCCAGCCTATTCTTACGGATTTCTCGCGCGAACTTTGACCCAAAACGTTCAACCCAAAACCGAACTGTTTCGTGACAGATATCGACGCCGCGTTCATGCAAGATATCTTCAACTTGGC